>Ga0224512_10001507_pt1 | contig 22413 bp, 25 predicted proteins | sample SF_May12_sed_USG_4_FD_169103 | JGI IMG/M metagenome (GOLD analysis project Ga0224512, IMG submission 169103) | Sediment microbial communities from San Francisco Bay, California, United States - SF_May12_sed_USGS_13 | ecosystem: Environmental > Aquatic > Marine > Sediment | place: USA... | reverse complement strand
TGGGCCCCCGTCAGAACCCCGATTAGGGCCTGCTGCCTCCACCATTCGGGCGTATCAGTGCTGCCAGACGCACGCAGGGCCTCCACATCATCGGTCGTAGTGCCGGGTGCATAGCTTCCGGTGATCATCGCCACCGGGTCGGCGCCAAGATTGTTGATCTGGACGACCAGGCGATCAGGGAGCGGATCCGGACCCTCGTAGCTGCACGTGGTGCCGTCCCAGGTCAGAGACGCGTCCGGTTCCCATGCGGGCACGCCGGTGTTGCTGGTGCCGATGATCGCTTCGTAGAAGTGGTCCTCGAAGGCCCGGCGGTTGGCATCGAAGACGACCCGCACCGCTCGCCCGTCGGCAGACTCGACAGTGGCGCCGGCCGCGGCTCCGCCTTCCTCGATAACGGCCAGGTTCCGATCTTCAATGGTCGCAACGGTCTCGTCCGTGGCGATGACGGCGGCCAGCTCATCCCAGTGATACAACCCCCCGATGAGCGGGGTGGCGTCCAGGTAGTCGGCAGTGAACTGCGATACCGCCGAGGCGTCACGGTGCTTAGCCACTGCTTCGTAGAGGTAAGGGGTAACCGGGAGGGCGTTGGTGGCGTCAAGCGGCACCAACGTGATTGGGACATCGGTGTTGAACACGGTGGCGGCTGCGTGCGGGTCGGCCCATATGTTGAATTCAGCGGCCGGATTGGCGTAGATCACGTTACCGGGAACGTCGACGGCACCACCCATCAGGTAAATCATCTCGACGGAGTCGAGCAACTGCGGGTCGTCCTCGACCGCTTCGGCGACGTTGGTCAGCGGACCGAGCGCCACCAAAACGACTTTGTCTGAAGACGAGATGGTTTCGGCCAGCAGCTCGGGAGCGGCCACTCCGGCAAGAGGACGAGGATCGGGCAGGTCGACGCCGCCGAGGTTGTCGGTGGCGTTGCGCCACACTTCCGGAGCCTCGTTGTTGCCGGCCAAGGGGGTGGTCCGGCCGCATGCAACGGGGATATCGGGTGCACCGATGCGCTCAAGTACGGCCGACATGTTCTCCGCGGCCGCCGGGCAGTGCCCAATCCCGGTTCCCGACACTGTGATGGCGAGCACTTCGATGTCCGGCTGCTCGAGGAGGTAGAGGATGGCTTTGACGTCGTCGAAGGCCCCGTCTCCGTCGACTATCACGTGAGTAGCAGAGCCGTCGGCGCCGTCAGATCCTGAGCCCCCGCAACCGGCTGTCACCGTGGTGAGGAGAACGGCCACGAGTGCATACCTGAGAACGCGCATTGCCCCCTCCTACCGACCTTCCATTCAACGCGCTCTCGGGACCAGTGAGTAAGAGGCGAAAGACCTGGTTTGCGACCCCGAGAACCGGGGAGTCAACCCCGCCCACGAACACACATGCTTGGCGGAATTGAAGCGAGGGACGTCACCCAACTCGGCGGTGAGCTCCATGCCTACGACGTCAGCGCCGACCGGGTCGTGCTCTACCTGACCGACAATTTCAGCGGTGGGGCACATAAATGACGTGGACCTATGACCTTCGAGCGGGTGAATGGACGATCGAAGACACGGTGACGCCGGACCTGCCCGTCGGAGCGTACTTGTCGCCTTGGGGCAGGGCCGTCTACGACGAAACCGCGCGTCGCAGCGTCATCACCGCCGACGGCGTGGTCGCCGGCTACGACGCCGCCCGACACGAATGGGAGATTCTCTCAAGTTTCAGTGGAGGCGTAACCGGTCCAAAACAGGGCTGCACCACTGTCTATGACCCGACAAGCGGCCGGATCATCGCCATCGGCGGATCCGCCCAGATTCTCGACAACTGGGTGGAGATGAACGACGTCTGGGCATTCAACACGGGCACAGGGACATGGTCCGAGCTCCTCGCCCAGTCGACACCATGATCCAACACCCTTTATCTCTACTCACCCACCACCTACCAGTTCTCGGACTCAAAATCCGTTGTCCGAAAGGGCGTGCGGGTTCGAATCCCGCTCCCGGTACGAACGCCGCGGCGGCTACTCGCCGTGGACCGCCTCAGCAAACGCCGCCCCCGAGTTGGGCGACCCTTCCTCGAGAACTTCGGCGACGAGGGCCGAACCAACGATCACCCCGTCGGCGAGCCGGGCGGCGATTCCGGCCTGCTCCGGGGTCGAGATCCCTACACCGAGCACGACGGGCACCGAGGTCACCGCCCGGATCCTCCGCACCAGCCCCTCGAGATGGTCGCTCGTCTTCTCCCGCCGGCCCGTAACGCCCAGGTCGGCGACCGCATAGATGAAAGACGGCTGAGCGGCGGCAATGGATCGAAGGCGGCGCTCGTCGGTGGTCGGGGCGGCGAAAAGCGCCATCCCGATCCCGTGGGTGTCGAGAGCTGCCTTGACCGGGGCCGACTCTTCAAAGGGCACGTCGGCGATGATGACGCCGGCGATACCGAGCGCTGCGGCCTCGGCCGCGAAGACTTCGGGTCCGGCTTGCAGGATGGGATTCACATAGGTCATGACGATGACCGGCTTGCCGGTAGACCCGGCCACCCGGCCCGCCAATTCGAGACCACCCAGAAAGGTCATCCCCTCCTCGAGCGCCCGCGCCGACGCCGCCTGAATGACCGGGCCGTCCATGAGCGGATCTGAGTAGGGAATCCCGAGCTCGAACGCATCGGCCCCCTCGGCGGCGAGCCGTTCGAACACCGCCAGCGAGCCGCCCAGATCCGGGATCCCCGCGGTCATGAACGGCATGAAGACCGGCCGGGCGGCGTCCCGGGCGGAGGCGAACATGGCTGCGAGTGCCCGACTCATAGTGCCGGATCGCCGGATAGGTTGATGACCTGGGCGACGTCCTTGTCGCCCCGGCCGGACAGATTCACCACGACGGTCTGGCCCGCCAGCTGGGATGCCTCCCGTTGCAGCCAGGCGATGGCATGGGCAGATTCGAGGGCGGGAATAATGCCCTCGGTGCGGCTGAGCAGGTGGAAAGCCTCGACGGCCTCATCGTCGGTGACCGACTCGTAGCGGGCGAGTCCCGAGTCCTGGAAGTAGGCGTGCTCGGGCCCGACCCCCGGGTAGTCCAGTCCGGCGGAGATGGAGTGGGCCTCGTGCACCTGACCCTGATCGTCCTGCAGCATGTAGGTGCGAGCCCCGTGGAGCACCCCGGGAGTGCCGTGACCGAGCGAGGCGCCGTGTTTGCCCGAGCTTATGCCTTCACCGCCAGCCTCCACCCCAACCAGGTCGATGCCGGAGTCGAGGAAGGGAAAGAAGATCCCCATGGCATTTGAGCCGCCGCCGACGCAGGCGACGATGAGGTCGGGCTGCAGGTCCCCGAGCTGGTCCCGGAGCTCTTCGCCGATGATCTTCTGGAATTCCCGCACCATCATGGGGAAGGGGTGGGGCCCAACCACCGACCCGATGATGTAGTGGGTGGTCGCCACGCTGCCCACCCAGTCGCGCATGGCTTCGCTGACGGCGTCCTTCAAGGTGCCGGCGCCGCTGGTTACCGGAATCACCTCGGTACCGAGCAGCTGCATTCGCACCACGTTGAGCGCCTGGCGTTCCATGTCCTTGGCCCCCATGTACACCTGGCACTCGAGCGCGAGAGCGGCCGCGGCCGTCGCCGAGGCGACACCGTGCTGACCGGCGCCGGTCTCGGCGATTATGCGGGGCTTTCCCATCCGCTTGGCCAGCAGCCCCTGGCCGATGGTGTTGTTGATCTTGTGGGCCCCGGTGTGGTTGAGATCCTCACGTTTGAGAAGAATGCGCATACCGAGCCGCTCGGATAGACGCGTTGCCTCATAGAGCGGGCTGGGACGGCCCACGAACTCGCGCAGCAACCGGTGGTATTCGCTCACGAACACCGGGTCGGCCCAGGCGGCGACGAACGCGTCCTCCAGCTCGGCGAGGGCGCCCATCAGGGTTTCGGGGGCGTACCGGCCGCCGAAGTCGCCGAAACGACCGGTGCCGTCCGGCATCGTTGTGTCGGTCATGCTCCTTTTGCCTTGCTCACGAACGCGGCCACTTTGATGAGATCCTTGACTCCCGGAGCCGACTCTAGACCTGAGGATGCGTCCACCCCCCATGGCGCCACCCGGGCGATCGCCGCTTCGATGTTGTCCGGGCCGAGCCCACCGGCCAGCACGAATGGACGATCCAGTCCGGTCAGCCATGACCAGTCGAAGCTGACGCCGGTCCCCCCGATCGAATCGCTGTCCAGCAGGGGCAGCTCATCGCCGGAGATGGCCGCGAGGTCGACCGGTCCGGTGACCGACACGGGGCGCAGGACCGCCAGGCCGGCGTCGAGAGCGGCCGCGGCGGCGCTCTCGGCGTGATCGCCGTGGGGTTGCACCGCTTCCACTCCCGCCACATCGGCCAGGTGCAGCAACTGGTCGGCATCGAGGTCGACGGTCACTGCCACCGTCATTATCCCGGCGCCGGCGCCCAGAATTCGCGCCCGCGCAGCGGTGACATTGCGCGGTGAGGGCTCGTAGAAGACGAATCCGACTGCATCAGCGCCGGCGGTGACCGCAGCCTCGACCTCGGCGGGACTGCCCAGACCACACACCTTGACCCAGGTCATGGCCGCGCCAGCCGCAACTCGGCGACGAGCGCGGCAGGATCATCGGCTCGCACGAGCGCCTCTCCGACCAGCACTGCGTGGTACCCGGCGGCCGCCATCCGAGCCGCATCCGCCACCGCCAGGATCCCGCTCTCGGCCACCCGTACCCGGGCATCGGCGACCGCCGCCGCCAACGACTCGGCAGTCGCCAGATCGACGGCGAAGGAGCCGAGATCACGATTGTTGACCCCGACCAGACGCGCCCCGGCGGCCATCGCTCGATGTGCCTCGTCGTGGGTGTGCACTTCGACCAGGGCATCGAGGCCGGCCCGGGCGGCAACTCCGATGAGATGGGCGAGTTCGGCGTCGGCGAGGGCGGCGACGATGAGCAACACCGCGTCGGCGCCGGCCAGGCGTGATTCCCAGATCTGCGCCTCGTCGACGATGAAGTCTTTGCGGAGCACAGGGACCTCGACCGCCTGGCGGACCGCCACCAGATCCTCCACGGAGCCGGAGAAGTATTCAGGCTCGGTGAGAACCGAAATGGCCGCGGCCCCGCCCTGGGCATAGGCCGCGGCGCGGTCGGCCGGGCGGAGATCTGCCGCCAGCTGGCCGCGCGACGGTGACCGCCGCTTGATCTCGGCGATGACTCCCAATCCCGGTGCCGCCAGAGCGCCTTCGAGCGAGCGGGCGGCGGGCAGGCCGGAAGCGGCCGCCTGCAGAGCGGCACCATCGAGATGGGCGATGCGGGGGCGAGTGGCGGCGATGATCTCGTCGAGCATCTCCCCATCGTAGGGGGCGGCCCCTACTCCCCCTGCACCTGGCGAACGTAGGCTATGACTGCGTCGATTCGCCGGGCATCCAGGCTGCTGGCCGGCATCCCGGTGGTCCCCTCCCGGATGACGACCCGATAGGCGGAATCGTCCAGGGCCGCCGCCCCGGTGCCGGCGGCCAGCGAGGTTCCGACGCCCCCCGAAAGATCCGATCCGTGGCAGGCAGCGCAATGTAGGCGGTAGAGCTCTGCTCCATCGGTGGAAGCCTCGGAACAGCCGGACACGACCATGGCAAGAGCCACCAGGGACCCGGCGAGTCGTCTCATGGGGGTAACGCTACCGGGGTAGCCGGACCGTGACGGTGGTTCCCCGACCGGGCTGCGAGGTGACCGCAACGGTGCCCGCCATGGCGGTCACCAGCTCATGGACGATCGAGAGCCCGAGACCACTCCCCTCCGGGCGGACCGCCCGGTAGCGCTGGGCGACGTACAACCGCTCGAACACCCGCGGCAAGTCCTCGGGGTCGATGCCGGGCCCGTTGTCGCTCACGGCGATGACCGTCTCACCGGGCTCGGCCCGCACCCCGACCCCAACCCGGCCCCCCTCCGGGGCATAGCGCAGCGCGTTTTCCACCAGATTCGTGATCACCTGGGAGATCCGGACCGGATCGCACTCGACGAGCCCGGTCGGCTCAATCTCCACTGTCAGCGTGACGGCGGCGTCGGCGGCCCGGTTCCGAAACTCCTCCGCAACTCCCCCAACATGCGCGCCGAGATCCACCGACTCGGTCACGAGTGTGAACTCGCGGGCTTCGAGACGGGACAGCAGCATGAGATCCTCGACCAATCGGGAGAGGCGGCGGCTCTGACGCTGGAGGGCGGCGGCCACCCTGGGGAGATCTTCGGTGGCCAGTGTCCCGTCGGCCAGCGTCTCGGCGTATCCGGAGATGCTCGTCAGCGGTGTCCGGAGGTCGTGCCCGACATTGAGCAGGAAGTCCCGTTCTCGGTCAGACGCCGCCGCCAGCCGCTCGGCCATGTCGTTGAAGCTGCCGGCCAAATGGCCGACCTCGTCATCACCGTCGTCCTCGACCCGGGCAGTGAAGTCACCGGCTGCCACCCGGCCGGCAGCGGCATCGACCCGGGCCAGGCGGTCGCCCAAACGCCGGGCAAGCAATCCGGCCACGGCAGCCACCACGACGACGGCGGCACCCAGGCCGAGGAGGAAGGCTCGCACGAGGGCAATGCCGGCGAATACGCTGGATTCCCGGCCGAGCAGCACCACGAGCGTGAACGCCGGCGTTCCGGTGTCGATCGTGCGGGCCACCACCACAACCGGTTGGCCATCGACCTCACCTTCGAATTCCCGGGTGGTGGCCGGGCGAAACTCGACTCCCTCCAGATCCAACGCAGGGACGAGCACACTGCTGCTCGGTACCACGAGCTCCCCTTGCCGGACGGCTGCAATCTCGACGTAGTCGTGGCCGCCGATCTTCGATGCGGTCGCCAGCAAATCCCGGATGGTTCCCTCGCTGAGCAGGTTGCGCAAAGCCTCGTTGCCCCTTCCGCGCGCCCTGTCGACCGCCTGCTCGGCCTGGCGGCCGATGGCTTCGGCCTGCCGGCTGAGCTCTCCGATCGCCTCGTTGCGGGCAACCCGGTTGGTTCCGGCGGCGGCGAGGATGCCGCCGACGGCCAGGGCCAAGGCGGCGGCAGCCATCAGGCTCCAGAAGAACTTCCGGCGCATCAGCGATCCATCTTGTAGCCGACGCCCCACACGGTCTCAATGGGAATGTCGGGCAGCTTCTTGCGCAGCTGGCGAACATGAACGTCGACGGTGCGGCTCTCGCCGAAGTAGTCGTAGCCCCACACGGCCTCGAGCAGCTGTCCGCGACTGAGGACGATTCCGCGGTTGCGGGCCAAATGCCACAGCAAGTCGAATTCCCGGGCGGTGGGCTGGACCACCTCGCCGCTCGGAGTCCGCACGGTGCGACGTCCGCTGTCGATTTCGAAGTCCCCGACTGCAATGGCAGCCGGAGCCTCCGGCTGCTGCTCAGAACGCCGCAGCACCGCTTTGACTCGGGCGACGATCTCGCGCGGGGAGAACGGTTTGGTCACGTAGTCGTCCGCCCCGATCTCGAGGCCGACCACCTTGTCAATCTCGTCATCCCGGGCGGTCAACATGATGATGGGAACGTCGCTCGAAGCCCGGATGCGTCGGCACACCTCCATGCCATCAACGCCCGGGAGACCGAGATCGAGTAGCACCGCCCGCGGCGAGCGTTCGGCCAGCAGCTGGAGGCCCTTCTCGCCCGAGGCGGCGTGCAGCAGCCGGAACCCCTCCTTTTCGAATACGAGCCGGAGAAGGTCGGCGATCTCTTCCTCGTCTTCGATGAGGAGAACGATTCCATCCATGCGGCACCAGCCTTCCCGGCAATTATGAGCAGAGTGTTAACGGGCAATGGGGATTTGGCGGGGAGGACCGCCCAGAGCCGACCTTCTCGAAACCCGTGCCACCGCCACCGGAACCGGTGTCAGACCAGGGGCAGGGTTCGTATCTCGGCCGCGGCGGAGCCGCCGGGCCAGCGAATCTCGACTCCGGTGCCGGGAGTGACTTCTCGACGGATGAGACCGAGACCGACCGGGGCCCCCACCCGGAGTGACTCCGAGACCGAAGTGATGGAACCGACCGTGGCTTCGCCGGCAATCACGTCGGCGCCCTCGGGTGGCAGGACGTTCTCGGCCAACACCACACCTCGCAAATACCGGTTGACATGGCCCCGGGAATCGATCCGGGCGACCAATTCCTGACCGAGATAGCAGCCCTTGGTGAAGGAAACCGCATCGGTCTCCAATCCGGCCTCTTGGGGAATGGTCGCCTCGTCGACGTCGACCCCCATGACCGGTTCACCCATTTCGACTCGCACCGCCGTATGGGCCAGCAGGCCAACCGGCCGCGCCCCGGCCGCGGCCACCTCGTCGAGCCCGGCGTGCAAGATGAAGTGCCGGCTCAACGACCCGAGTGGAGCGGACAGAGCCACCCGGGGTCCCTCACCGAGCCGGGACCCTATGAGCTCATCGGCGCCCGGACCGAGCAGATCCACCGCCGGTGCCGGCGGGTCGATGACCACATCCACTCGCAGCTTGAACCGGGTGAGATCGGCGACCACCGTTGCCGCCGGTTCCGGGTCGGCGACCAGCAGGAATGCTTCACCGAAGCGGGCGACCCACAGCAGGGCCCGCAGTTTCCCCCGCGGCCCGAGCAGCAGCGACCTCACGACCCGTCCGTCGTCCAGTCCGGTCAGGTCCTGGCTGAGCAGTGAGTCGAGGAACGATTGGGCGTCGGCACCGGCCACCCGCACCATCAGATGCTGCCCGTCGATCACGGCCGCGGCGCTGTGCAGCGCATGGTATTCGGCCGTAACGTCTCCGTAGCTTCCGACGGTCATATCTGGTGGGCGGCGGCGATCGCCGCCAGCACTGCCGCCGCCTTGTTGAGTGACTCCTGATACTCGGCGGACGGATCCGAGTCGGCCACCACGCCGGCTCCGGCCTGTACCCAGGCGTGATCACCCTTGGCCACCATGGAGCGGAGGGCGATGGCGGTGTCGAGATTGCCGCTGAAATCGATGTAACCGACCGCCCCGGCGTACGGGCCGCGAGCGGAGCCCTCCAGCTCATCGATGATCTCCATCGCTCGCACCTTGGGAGCCCCCGTCACGGTGCCGTGGGGGAAGGTTGCCCGCAACACAGCCACCGGACCGAGGTCGGGACGCAGGGTCCCCGACACACCCGAGACGATGTGCATCACATGCGAGTACCGCTCGATGGTCATCAGCTCATCAACCGAGACGCTTCCGAACTCCGATACGCGGCCGAGATCGTTACGAGCCAGATCGACGAGCATGACGTGTTCGGCCCGCTCTTTCGGATCGGCCAGCAGCTCCTCCTCGAGGGCCAGATCGAGCGCCGGTGTCGCCCCCCGCGGCCGGGTGCCGGCGATCGGCCGGCTGTACACCTTGCCGCCCCGCGCCCGAACCATGAGCTCGGGTGACGAGCCGGCAATGGCGACTTCCCGATCTCGGAAGAAGAACAGATACGGCGACGGGTTGATGAGACGAAGCACCCGGTAGACCGCAAAGGCGTCGCCATCGAAGGGCACCTCAACTCGGAGCGACGGCACCACCTGGAACACGTCGCCGGCGTAGACGTAGTCGATGGCCCGCTCGACGGCATGCTCGAAGTCGGTCTGGGTGAGGTTGATCGTGGCTCCGGCCGGGACCTCGGCGAAGTCGGGGACCGGCTGCGGCCGGTATTCGGAGCCGCTTCCCAGCCGGGAGGCTGCCGTCTCCAGATCCTGCCGGGCGGCGTCGTACTGGGCGGCCGGGTCGTCGCCCACATAGACATTGCGAATGAGGAGGATCGTGTCGCGCAAGCGGTCGAGGGCCGCCATAGACCCGACGAACTGCCAGATCTGCTCGGGAAGCCCGCGATCATCTTCTGGTCGATCGGGTAGACGTTCCACATAGCGGACACAGTCGTAGCCGAGGTAGCCGACGACGCCGGTGTGGAGCGGTGGCAGGTTGGGAAGCTCGGGTGCATGGAATTGACCGAGCAGCTGCTCCAACACCGTCAACGGGTCGCCGTCCGGCACGTTGATGGTGGTGCCGGTGACGGAAGATACGCCTCCGGTGCTGCTGAGGGTGAACTCGGCATCCCAACCCACGAACGACCAGCGGCCCCACCGCTCGCCACCCTCGACGGATTCGAGCAGGAAACCGCAATCGTTGCCGACCAGCTTCTCGAACACGGTGACTGCCGTCTCGCGATCGCCCACCACCTCGAGCGTGAGGGGAACAACCGAATACTCGGCGGCCAGCTCGAGGAACTTCGCTTGGGACAGCATGCGGGGAGGTTAGGCGCGACACCCCCACCAGCCGCCCAACCAGGCCGGTCGCGATGCTAAATCGCGCTGAGGCTGTCCAGCCCGAGGCTGCGCAGCACGTCGCTGAACCACACCGAGAGATCGGAGATGGCACCGGTGATCAGCAGCACCCCGAAGCCGGCCAGCAGGAGACCGGAGGTGGCCTGAATCGGACGGAGATAACGTTTGATGGCGTCGAAGCCGGCCAGGACTTTGTTGGTGGCCAGGGCAGCAGCCAGAAAGGGCACGCCCAGACCCGCCGAGTAGGCCACCAGCAGCACAGTGGATTCCCAGGCGGATGCGGTGTCTGCGGCGGTGAACGCCAGCAGGGCGCCGAGGAACGGCCCGATACACGGGGTCCAACCGAAGCCGAAAGCGACCCCCATCAGCGGCGGTGCGAACTTGCCCAGCTTGGAGGGACGGACCTCAAACCGGCGCTCCCGCATCAATGGCATCAGGAACCGAGGACTCCAGATGGCGGTCACGAAGACGAACAGACCCATGACCACGACGAACCATCCCGCCCAGACAATCCAGCCATTGCCCGGCAGCGCCCAGCTGGCCCCGAGCCCCCAGGCGACGAACACCACGCTGAACCCGCCGATGAACATGGCGGTGACTCGCAGCATGGTGCGGGTCGAGGCGCCGCCCTCCTTCAGCTCGGCGGTGCTGTAACCCGACATGAGCGAAAGGTATCCGGGCAACAACGGGAGCACGCAAGGCGAGAGGAAAGACAGCGCACCGAAGAAGAATGCACCGACGACGGCTACGAGATTGAGTTCTTCAATGGTCATGCGACCTTCCGAGGGGTAACGGCGGGCAACCGGCATCGGTTCCCTTGTAATGTCCATGCCTCATGCCCACGATAGATGACTTCGAGGCTCTGGCGGTTCGGACCGGCACCGTGCTCCGCGCCGAGCCAAACACCGAGTCACGCCATCCGGCGCTGAAGCTGTGGATCGACTTCGGCGAGCTCGGAGAGCTGCAGTCATCGGCCAGGATCACCGACCGGTATGAGGCCTCCGACGTCGTCGGTCGCCAGGTGGTGGCAGTAACGGGAATGGCGCCGATCCGGGTGGGAGGGTTTCGCTCGGATGTGCTGGTTCTCGGGGCGCTCACCGACGACGGCGTCGTGCTGCTCGCCACCGACGCCCCCGTCCCACCGGGGAGCGTGGTGGCATGACCAATCGATTCACCACCAACGACCGGCGCATCACGACGCTGATGGTGACGGCCGGATTCGTTCAGTCCTTCGCCGGAAGCCTGCTGATCGTGACGTTGGCCTTCTCCCGACCCGACCTCGGTCTCAGCAAGGGCGACGCCAGCTGGATCCTGGCCATCATCCGTCTCGGCAGCTTCTCGGCGCTGGCCTACGGCATCTGGGGGGATCGGCTTGGCCGCCGCCGCCCAATGCTGGTGGCATTCGTCACCATCCTGCTGGCTAATCTGGCTACCGCCCTGACCTCGGGCGTCATCGCGTTCACCTTCTTCCAGGCGCTCACCCGGGCGGCTTCGGGAGCCGTCGCCGCCCTGGCAATCGTCTACCTCGCAGAGGAAGTCAGCCCCCATATCCGCAGCTTCACCATGGGCATCTGGGGCGTGGCCGGCAGCCTGGCGGGCGGGCTGGCCTTCCTGCTGGCACCGCTCTTCGAGTTGCCGACCGACAGATGGCGGTGGCTCTTCGGGCTCAGCATGATTGGCTTGGTTGCCTTTCCCCTTCTCGGCCGCTTCCTCACAGAGAGCCGGGCGTTTCAGACACCCGTCGACCGGCCGCCGGCACTCGCCGTTCTCACCGGCCCGACCGGCCGTGCCTTCTGGCCGATGGCAATCGCCGGTATGGCAGTGGGGGCTTTCAGCGGGCCGGCGGTCAGCTTTGCCACCGACTACCTGATCAACGACCTCAACTGGTCCGTGCTGTCGTCCAGCCTGACGATCATCTCGGCTGGAGCGCTCGGCGCAACCGGACTGCTCATCGGCGGGCGGGCCGCCGACTTGTGGGGACGTCGGCCGGTCATCGTGTTGGGAATGGCGCTCGGCGCTATCGGCGGCACCGCCTTCTATTGGCAGCCGGGGCCGTTGCTCATCGCGTGGATCGTGATCGGGAGCTTCGGTTCCAGCATCTTCGTGCCGGCCTTCGCCGCCATGCGCAGCGAGCTGTTTCCCACCCAGAACCGGGCGGTCGCCGGTGCCTTGCTCTCGGCGATGAGCGTGACGGGGGCCATTGTCGGGCTGGCGGTGGGCAGCCAGACGATCGACCGCTGGGGCTTGCCGGCAACGATCACCGTGCTGGCCGGGTTGGCCGTTGCCGCCATCCCGCTCAGCCTGATGCTGCCGGAAACCAAAGGAATGGTCCTCCATCACGAGGCAAGCACGGCCGCTTCCATGCAGGAATCAGTCCAGGTGGTCACAGCCCCGGAGACGTCACCACCCGATGTCTAGCGGCATCGAGCCCGTTTTCTACGCCGCCTCGGGCCTGGGCCGCAACGACCCCGCCGGCCGGAAGTGCCACCATCCGAGCGTGCCGGCTCGCACCACATTGAGGAGCCCGATCCCCCACCAGACCCCGGGCAGGCCCCATCCGAGCGGAACTACGAGCGCCAGGGCTCCGATCGCCACGACGCCCGACAACACCATCGCCCACGCCAGGTAGCCAAACTCGGCTGCGCCCATCACGATGCCATCCCACACGTAGACGAGTGCGGCGAGCGGTTGCATGATGGCGAGGATGAGCCACATGCTCTCGATTGCCTCCCGGACCTCAGGCTCGCTCGTGAACCAGCCGGGTACAACCGACCGCGTCAGCACCAACAGGACGAAGAAGCCGCCGCCGACAACGGCCCCCAGCTGCAGGAGCCGAACCGACACATCCCACGCCTCGACGGGGCGCCGCTCACCGACGAAACGGGCGATCAGGCTCTGCGCCGCGATGGCGAGCGCATCAATTGACAGGGCCAGGAAGATGAGGAGCTGCATCCCCACCTGATGGGCAGCCACCTCGGCGTCTCCGACGGTCGCTGCCACCCGGGTCGCGATGGTGAAGGTGATGAGCAATGCCGCCGTACGGATGACCACATCCCGGCCGACGCGAAGCAAACCGAACAGCTCGCCGGGCTCGATGGCGCCGTATTCGAGGCCGAGTCGACGGCGAATGAGGAACAGGAACCACGTCGCGCCAACCCATTGAGCAGCGAGGGTGGCGATGGCGGCTCCATTCAGACCCCAGCCGGCGCCGAAGATCAGCAGCGGATCGAGGATGAGATTGACGAGGTTGAATCCGAGCGTGATGTAGAACGGGGTGCGGGTGTCCTGGTGCCCGCGGAAGGCACCATGCCCGAGGGTGATGATGAGGACCGCCGGTGCCGCCACCGCCCGGATGCGCAGGTAGCCGGCGGCCTCGCTCGCCACGTCGCTCGATGCTCCCATCAGACTGAGAATGGGGTCGGCCCCGATTTGGAGAACCACGGTGACGATCGTTCCCAGGCCGATCGCCGCCACGAGGCCGTTGGCGATGATCCGGGAAGCACGATCCGGTTCCCCCGCTCCGAGCGCTTTGGCCACGAGCGGAGTCACCCCGTAGGCGAGGAAGTTGAACGCAAAGAAAGCCAGGCCAAAGATGGCGGCGTCGATACCCAGCGCGGCCAGCGAGGTGGTGCCGAGCCGGCCGACGAATGCGGTGTCAACCAGGCTGACGAGTGGGTCGGCGGCCAGCGCCCCCAGCGCGGGAATTCCCAGGGCGAGGATCTTCCGGTCATGGGCCCGACGGCGACCGCGGCTCACGCTTGGGCCGGTGTCTTGTCCGGGTAGGGGCAAAGGTCGTTGAGCGGACATTCGGAGCAGAGTGGCTTGCGAGCTTTGCACACGTCCCGCCCAAACTGAATGAAGCGCATCGAGATGCCCGCCCATTGCCGGCGGTCGTAGAGCTCGCGCAGGTCGAATTCGATCTTCGTCGGCTCGCCGTGCTCGGTGAGGCCGAGCCGCTTCGACACGCGTTTCACATGGGTGTCGACCGCAATGGCGGGCTTTCCCCAGGCTTCGGCCAACACCACGCTTGCCGTCTTCCGGCCGACTCCCCGCAGGGTCACGAGATCGTCGAGGTCATCGGGGACCACACCTCCGAATCGATCCATCAGGTCGGCCGACATGGTGATGATTGACTTCGTCTTCTGCCGGTAGAAGCCGGTTGAGAATATGACCTTCTCAACGTCCTCGGCACGGGCCCCGGCCAGGGCGGCAGCCGACGGCCACCGCGTGAAGAGGACGGGGGTGACGGCGTTCACATTCTCGTCCGTGGTTTGAGCCGAGATGATGGTGGAAACCAGCAACTCCCACGGCGACCGGTAGTCGAGAGCGGTTCCGATCGCCGGGTAGCGTTTCTTGAGCCGACGAAGCACCAAGCGGGCTCGGTGGCGGGTTGTCGCGGGATCATCCATTGGAGGAGGCATGGTACCGAGACCGAAGACCCAAGAGCCACCCACTTCGGGAACTCGGAATCATCCGCCCGTGGACTCCGCCGGGCCCCTTCCACGGGGATGGGTAGCATGCCCTCGTGCTGCTACGTGAGACGATCGAAACCCGCGCCCGGGTCGAAGGGGATCTACTGAAGGTCGATGACTTCCTCAATCATCGGGTCGACATCGACTTGTTTCCGGAGATTGGTGAGAAAATCGCCGCACGGTTCTCGGGCTCGCAGCCCGATCTGGTCCTCACGGCAGAGGCGAGTGGTATCCCGCCGGGAATGGTTGCCGCCCAAGCAATGGGCATCCCCCTGGTCTATGCCAAGAAGTATGTCGGGGTGGGTGAGCGCTATACGTTCGCTCGCGAAGTCTCCTCCCCCACCAAAGGAACCGAGTATCGGGTGGAGGTGGCGCGGCGTGTCTTGCCGCCGGGCTTGCGAGTCGCCATCGTCGATGACTTCTTGTCCGGCGGACGCACTGCCGAGGCCCTCGGCGAGATCGTTGAAGAAGCCGGCGGCGAGGTCCTCGGGTTCGTCTTCGTGGTCGAGAAGACCTTCACCGGTGGACGCCAGCGTTTGGAGGCGCACGGCTGGATTGTCGACGCGCTCATCGGAATCGCCTCCCTGGAGAACGGTGTGGCGGTGCTGGAGCCGGAGTGAGGATCCCCGACGACCGGATTGCCGAGTTCCGCAGCCTGTACTCCGACTGTTATGCCTGTGGGTTGTCAAACCCCATCGGCCTCAAGCTCGATGGGTTCCATCGCCGGTCCGCCACCGAGATCGGTGCCACGTTCGAACCGCGTCCCGAGCACCGCGGTACGGTGAGCACGCTGCACGGCGGGGTGATGGCAGCCGCCCTCGATGAGATCTGCGCCTGGACCGCGGTGCTCCTGGCCGACACGTTGGCCGTGACGGCAACCCTCGACATTCGGTTTCGCAGACCGGGCGAAGCCGATGGCCAATACCAGCTGAGAGGAGCCCTGGGTGAGGCGTCCGGCCGACGACTGCGGATCACGGGTTTGCTCTGCCGCGACGACACCACCATCGCCGAGGCTCGGGGCTTGTTCCTGGCCACCGATCCAGTCGCATCCTTGTGGCCGACCGACGCCTGACCGACCGATCCGCCTATGTTGCCCTGGTCGGGGCCGCGGTGCTGTTCGGCGTCACCTTCGTAGTCGTCAAGGACGCCGTTGCGATCTTGCCTCCCTTCAACTTCGTTGGATGGCGGTTCCTGCTCGGAGCGGCCGCCCTGCTGCTGGTCGCACAACCGCGCGGTCGCGCCATCTGGCGCGACGGGGCCGTGGGAGGGCTCATGCTCGTCGCCGGTTTCGGCTTGCAAACCGAAGGCCTCCTGACCACCGGTGCCGCCAACTCGGGACTGATCACCGGCCTCTACGTCGTGCTCACGCCCGTGCTGGCCGTCGCCTGGAATCGACTGCGCGGACCGGCGGGCCTGAACCCGCAGGTGTTGGTCGGGACGGCCGTGGCGTTCGGCGGGTTCTATCTCCTCACCGAGGGCTTTCAACCTGCGGTTGGTGACGTGTTGACGGTGGGGGCCGCCGTGGCCTTCGCGGCGCATATCGTGTTCCTCTCTCATCTGGCTCACCGTCACAACCTGGTGGCATTCACCGCGCTGCAGCTGGCGGTGACGGCGGCCGGGGCCTTCGCAATTGCCGTGTTCAAGGAGGGCCTCGAAGTGCCGACCGGTGACGTTGCCCTGGCCCTCGCCATCACCGGTCTCGGTGCCTCCGCCGGCGGATTCCTGCTCCAGATCTGGGCCCAATCGCGGGTCGGGGCGGCGACGGCGGCAATCGTGCTCGCCCTGGAGCCGGCTTTCGCAGCCGGGACGGCCGCCGTCGTGACCGGCACCACGCTGACCGTCCGGGGCTGGGTGGGGGGCGGGCTCATCCTCGTGGCCATCTTCATTGTGCTGCAGGCCACGGTCGGCGACCCTGAAGTCGAGAAGGAAGCGACGAGCCCGCATTGAAACGGCACCTGTGGCTGCTGCTGGCCGGAGTGAGTGCAATGGTGCTCGCCGTTCAGATTCCGCTCCCCCACGCCACCGCCTGGCATTTCTTCGAGGAAGCCTCCGACCTGCTTCTCAGCGACCGGTCGCTGCACCTGTACGCCGATCGGCCCGACCTCCAATTCGGTCCGCTGAGCATCGTGGCGGCGCTTCCGTTTACTGTCCTGGGCGGTCTCGGGGGCTGGGCGGCGATGCTGGTGTTCTCGGCCGTCGGGATCGTCGTGGTGTGGGTGCTGGTGGATTCGGTCCGGCGGCTTCGCCCCCGGCTCGACGAGGGGCGGGTGGTGCTGTTCGCCGGCGTGCTCTTCGTGGTGGTGTGGGGAGACGTGGCGGTGCGGACCGCCCACATCGATGATGCCATCACCATCGCCGCTACCGCGGCCGCGATTGGGGCCATCGCCCGGGGTCGGCCGTGGTGGGCGGTGGTCGGGTTGGCGGTGGCCGGAGCGGCGAAGCCCTGGGGGCTCATCTTTGCTCCGCTGGCGGCGGTCCTACCTGGGTCCCGGCCATGGCTCCGGGTGATCGCAGTAGTGGCCCTGGCCGGCTTCACCTGGGCCCCCTTCTTCCTTGTCGAGCCCAATACCCTCGACGCCTCCAGCTTTGCGATCATCAATGAGCCGTCGTCTTCCCTGCGGGCGCTGGGCGTGGCCGCCGCGACAACACCGGCGTGGGTACGGCCGGCACAGCTCGCAGGCGGGTTCACGCTGGCCGCCGCCCTGGTGTGGCGGGGTCGATGGACCGGGGTCGTCATGGCCGGAGTCGCCTTCCGGCTGCTCATCGACCCGGCCGCCAACCGCTACTACACCGTGGGCCTCGTGTTCGGCATGCTCCTCTTCTGGCTCATCCGACGACCCGACCGCATACCATGGCCGGCACTGGGTGCCGCGACGATATTGGAGTTCGGTCAGTTCGAGGGGTTTCCGCCCACGGTGGCCGGGTGGAGCCGGGTGGCGGTTACGGTGGCGGTGATTGGACTGGCGCTGGCGGCTACTCGCGACCCGCTGCCCGGCGGCCGCGTACCGCCGGAATGGTCCTGACCCAGGTTCCACGAGTCGGCGAGTCGTCGGCCCACGAGAGACCGAGCGACAGCATCGACCAGGGGACGAACCCGACGGTCGAACCGTCCCAACCCGCACGGCGGATCCCAGCCGGACGTTGCCGCGGTGGGCTACGGAATGAAGATGTCGTCACGTCGGTAACGGCTCGCCGCCTCGCGGTGGCGGCCGGGAAGCCCGGCCACCCATACGATGAAGCGCAGGATGGCGGCCAGCGCCAGAAGAACCGACAGCAACACCACAGCCAGGCGGGGTCCCCGGAAGTTGCCGACCCGGCAGGAGTCCAGGCCGGCGGGACAGACACCCCAGCCGGTTCCGTCACCGGTCAGGTCAAGCAGGATGACGAGCGGGACTGCGGCCACCGCAATGATGGCGAGAATGGCAACCGTCACCAGGGCCTTGACTGCGCTTGGATGCATAGGGCGATGGTAGTTGGACGTGCCGGTATGCCGCGCCAACCCGGCCGGGCCCGATTTGCATTGCCCCGGCGATGTCCGGATAATTACATACCTGTAACTCGTCGGGACGGGTGCCGGGAGGAAAGAGCGTGTACTTCAAAGAGTCGTTTACTGCGGATGAGCGGGCCATCCTGTCGCGGTATTTCACCAATCTCGATCGGCCGGTGTTCGCGCTCATGAATCTGCCGGAGGTAGTGAAGGGAGCCCTATTCGCCCGCTACAGCCGTACCCACAAGTCGCTCCGCCGCCTGTTGCTCGACGAGTTCCTGACCGAGGACGATCGGGGCATTGAAGCCATCGCCTCACAATTCGCAGGCGACGACCAGGTAGTTGCCACTCACAAGGCCGAAGCCCTCTACCAGCGGGTTTTCGGCGAGTACGGAGACGATTCGGTCGCCCAGCTGGGTGGAGTCCACCTTGCCACGGAGCAAGCCTCCAACTTGTTGACCAAGGTGCTCGAACGAGGACGCCTGGCCGCTTACCTCGAGCAGAGCACCCGCTACATCTACTACGACCGCCCGCTCGGTGATCGCTATCGCTACTTCGTGCCGAATGAAGTCGCCAGTTCCGGGTTGGCGAATCCGTTCACGGCAACCATGGACGGGCTGTTCGGTTCGTACTCCGAGCTGATCGGCAGGCTCATCCCCCATTTCGAGGCCCAGTTCCCCCAGGGACCGAATGACTCAGATTTCGTCTGGCGATCGACCATCCGAGCCAAGGCGTGCGACGTAGCTCGCGGCCTCTTGCCGGCGGCCACCACCTCGAACGTCGGGATCTACGCCACCGGACAGGCGTTCGAGTCGCTTCTGCTTCGTATGCGGGCTCACCCGCTCGCCGAAGCACGCGACTATTCGCAGATGATGCTGGAGGAACTGAGGAAGGTCATCCCATCGTTCGTGAAACGGGTCGACGTCCCCGACCGGGGTGGAGTGTGGAGCACCTACCTGGCCGGCATCCGGGACGTCATGGACGAACGCAGCCGGGCCCTCGGAATAAAGCCGGACACCCGGCCGGAAGTCATCCTCACCGACTGGGACCCGGACGGCGAACTGAAGGTGGCGGCTGCCGCTCTCTATGCCCACAGCGACCTGCCAGACGATCAGCTGCTGACGGCCGTTGCCGAACTACCGGCCGACACGCGGGCGGGGTTGATCCGTGACTACGTCGGCGATCGCTCCAATCGACGCCACAAGCCGGGACGGGGCATGGAGCGAACCGGCTACCGGTTCGACATTCTCTGCGACTACGGGATCTTCCGCGACCTGCAACGCCACCGCCTCATGACCCTCGACTGGCAGCGCCTCGGGACCCGGCACGGCTATGTGACTCCGGACCCGGTGCAGGCGGTCGGTGCCATCGACCTGTGGGATGAGGCAATGGACCGAGCCGGCCACTTGACAGAGCGGATCGAAGCGGCCGCCGGGCCGTACGCCGCCCAATACTCGGTCCCGTTCGCGTACAAGATCCGCTTCTACATGGACCTGAATGCCCGCGAGGCGTTCCACCTGCTCGAACTGCGAACCGCCGAGGGCGGACATGCGGACTATCGCCGCGTCTGCCAGGAAATGCACCGGCTCATCGGCGAGCAAGCCGGACACCGGCTGATCGCCGATGCCATGAACTACGTGGACTACAACGATTATGAGCTCGGAAGGCTCGAAAGCGAACGTCGCTCGGAGGCTCGGCGCAAGGCGGCCGGCATGCCGGAGCCGGTTGCCTGAACTCGGGCGGTTGTCGCCTCGTCGGCCCGGAGGACACTAGGTTTCGAGTATGGCAGAACTCGATGTTGACGCCCTCATAGGCAGATTCCGCGAACGGGCGCAGGCCGTGCAGGAACGCGGCCTCCCACCGGTGGCCGGCGACGAGCGTCAGCTGTTCATCAAGCAGGCAGAGCTCGACTTCCTGGACTTCAGCCTGGTCGGAAACGCCGAATGGACGGTCGAAGACGGCCACCTGGTTCTTCGCATCCCTCTCGGCACCGACGGCTAGCCCTTGTTCGATCGCTCGCTCCTCGTGGTGAGTGGCAAGGGCGGGGTGGGGAAATCTGCGATCACGGCCGCGCTCTGCATCCTGGCAGCCCGCCGGGGGCTCTCGGTCCTGGCTATTGCGATGACCGACGACCTGGGGCTCGGCAGTCATCTGGGTGTAGACCGGCTCGGCTACCGGCCGCAGGAGATCCGGCCCGGCGTCAACGCCCTCACGATTGACCGCTCCCAGGCTCTCGACGAGTACATCCGGCTGCAGTTGCACGCCCCCCGGATTGCGCCGCTCGGGCCCGTGGCACGCGGGCTCAACGCCCTGGCCGACGCCGTGCCGGGGATACGGGACATCATCACCATCGGCAAAGTCTTGTTCGAGGCGGGCAAACCCCAGTGGGACATCGTGATCGCCGACGCTCCCCCCCTCGGACAGATCACCTCCTACTTGCGGGCCCCGGTGACCATTGCCGGTCTGGTACCCGTCGGCCGGGTTCGCGACCAGGCGCTCCGCTACGAGGAGGAGCTCGGCAACCCGGACCACACTGGCCTCGTGCTGGTGGTCACGCCCGAAGAGTTGCCGGTGGTCGAAACCAACGAGGCGCGCGGGGAGATCGCTTCCCTGGTGGACATCGCCGCAATCCTGACCAACCGGGTGCTCGATCCGCTCGGTGTGTCCGAAGAGACGCTCACCGGCATGCCGGCGGGGCCGCATCGCGACGCCGGCCTGCTCCATCGCGGGCTCTACGACGCCCAGCGTCGCTGGAGCGCCGAGATACCAGACGGTCCCGACATCCCCTTCCTGTTCGGTGTGCACACCCCCGGCGAGGTCGCCGTACTCATCGCCGACAGCATCGGCGGGACCCGGTGACCCGGGCGGTGCTCATCACCGGAGGTGGGGGCGTGGGCAAGACGACCATTGCCGCCGCCCTCGGTGTGGCCGCCGCCGAAGCCGGCCATCGCACGCTGGTACTCACCGTCGATCCGGCCCGCCGCCTCGCCACCGCCTTGGGTCTGGAGAAGCTCGGCAACCACCCGGAACCAAACCCCGGGTTGCACGGGCTGTTCGCCGCCATGCTCGATTCGGCGGCGTCGTGGGATGCCATCGCCTACCGCCATGCCCCCGAGGAGGTCGCCGACCGCCTGGTCACAAACCCGCTGTTCGAAGCAGTGGCCAACCGGTTTCCATCCGGCCAGGCCTACGCCGCCGCCGAGGAAATGGCGGTCCACCTCGAAAGCGGCCAATGGGATGTGGTGGTAGTGGACACCCCGCCGGCTTCGGGCGGGATCGATTTCTTCGAGGCACCTTCCCGTATGCGGGACCTGGTCGGCGGGCGACTGCTTCGCTGGCTCACCGGGGCGCGCTTGCCGGGGAGGCGCGGCCTCTTCAACCTGGCCGGTCGTCCCGCCTTGCGGCTGGGCGATGCACTGCTCGGTGGACCGCTCCTCGAGCAGGTGGCGGAGTTCTTGTTCGACCTCCGCACCACCTACGACGGAATCACCGCCAAAGCCGGCGTCATCGAACGTCACTTCGCTGCGGCTGCCACCGTCGTCGTGAGCACCGCCGATCCTGGGCCGCTCCGTGAGGCGCTGCGCTTTCACGAGGTGGGCATCGAGCCCGCCCTGGTGGTGTTCAACCGCGCGTTGCCCGACGAGTGGGCTGAGCCGGCCGAGCCGTTGGACGATGGCCGGGCCGCCGCCGCTCTCAATGAGAACCTGGCCCGCTGGGCACTGGAAGTCCGTCGCCAGGAGGATGCCCGCGCCGATTTCAGTGGTCGGGTCGGAACCGCCATGGTGACCATCCCCTGGTTGGCCGACGCCCCCACCGACCTCGAGGGCTTGCGCGCGGTCTTTGCCGGAGCACCCGAGCTGACGCTCGAAGGCGTCGGTATCTAGGAGCCCACCGACCGGCGGGCGGTCGGCCCGTTACGCCAGTGCTCGTCCGCCGAGCAGCTCTTTGAGCTCGGCGTAGAGGGCGGAGCGGGGCTCGACCCGGAAGTCGTCGCCGAGACGGATGACTTTCAGCTCACCGGTCTCACTGGTCATGTGAAGGAATACCGGGGCGGCCCCCGGGTGGTTGTGTAGCACGGCCTTCAGCTTGGTGATGAGGGTCTGGGAGAGGGCGGCGGCGGCAACTTTGATCCGGAGCGCTCCGTCCGGACGAAGGTCGGGCTCGTTGATGGTGGCGGCGACCACCTTAACGTCGTCTCCCCGGTGATCGAGCCG
>Ga0224512_10001506_pt1 | contig 22420 bp, 19 predicted proteins | sample SF_May12_sed_USG_4_FD_169103 | JGI IMG/M metagenome (GOLD analysis project Ga0224512, IMG submission 169103) | Sediment microbial communities from San Francisco Bay, California, United States - SF_May12_sed_USGS_13 | ecosystem: Environmental > Aquatic > Marine > Sediment | place: USA... | reverse complement strand
AGCGTATCCGATGAAAAACTATCCCTTTAAACACAGTATTTTGGCATTGGCTGTCGGCCTGTTAGCGGTGCCGGCGCTTGCGGCGGATCTGCCGGTCTTTGAGGAACCAGCTGCTGCGGTCGCAGCTGCTCCTTACGACTGGTCGGGTTTCTATGCCGGACTGCATGTCGGTTGGGGTTGGGGTGATGTTGACACTGACACCACTTTTCTTCCATCACCCGCGGTATTCGGGGCTGCTCCATTCAGCCAAAGCACGGATATCGACGGGATCCTTGGCGGTGTTCAAGCCGGCGTCAATTGGCAAACCAACGGCTTTGTCTTCGGCATCGAGGGTGACATCTCCTATTCAGGGATGGATGGCACTAGCACGTTCGGCTTACTACCCTTGTTTGGCGGAGGATTTGACCCGGGATCCTCGCAGACGGTCACTGCTGAGATGGATTGGTTCGGCACTTTGCGACTGCGTTCTGGCATCACCGCAGGCGAGCGTTTCCTGATATATGCCACTGGTGGTCTTGCCGTCGGGCATGTTGAATATTCGGTAGTTACTGACTTTGTTGGCGCTCCATTCCGTTACCTTGGTTCATCTTCGGATACGGAGGTCGGATGGACTGTTGGCGCGGGCGGTGAATTGGCTGCCGGGAACGGTTGGAGCTTAAAAGGGGAGTATTTGTACTTCGATCTCGGCGGGCCGACGATCGTGGCGAGCCCAGTGGCGCCAAATCCGCCGTTCCAGGTGCAAACTTCGCATGACCTTACCGGACACATAGTGCGTATTGGTGTGAACCGGAAGTTCCCGTAATCCCATTCGGCGGCTAGCTCCTCAGAGCACCATCGAAAACCCGGCAGGTTCGCTTGCCGGGCCTTTCGTTTGCCCCACGCCGGCCATCCGACATCCATCGGCGCGCCACAATTGCCGACCGCTAGGCACCAATCATGGCGTGGCAAAGCCCGTCGAACTGAATTTAATGTGATTGTGCCGCCACGCTCCTGACTGCTTTGACGCTCTATCTCCCGGCCGGGTTGCGGGGCGAGACAGCAACAGTCAGGAGCGAAGACATGAGATTTTTCAGGACCATTCTAGCGACGGCTTTTGCCGGTGTTCTGGCGACGGCGGCATTTGCCGGCGGCATGAAGAAGGACATCGTCGACACCGCCGTTGACGCCGGACAATTCGAAACACTGGCCGCCGCTGCCAAGGCCGCCGGCATCGCCGAAGCGCTGGAGGACGAGAGGCCATTCACGGTCTTCGCGCCGACCGATGCGGCCTTTGCGGCGCTGCCGGAAGGTACGCTCGATGCGCTGCTGCAGCCGGAAAACAAGGCCAAGCTGGCCGCCATCCTCACCTGTCACGTCATTCCCGGCAAGGTGATGTCGTCCGATATCGCCGGCCAGGAACTGACGCCGGCGACGATGCAGGGCGAGATGGTCGGCATCAACGCCAAGTCCGGCGTGATGATCCAGGACGCCAATGTCGTGAAGGCCGACATTGAGGCTTCCAACGGTGTCATTCACGTCATCGACAAGGTCGTCGTGCCGCAAGCGGCGATGTAACTTCTCCGCGATCCCAAAGTGCGTTGGCAACGTTTTGGCTGGCGCGGGCAACCGCGCCGGCTTTTTTGACGAAGGCCGTTTAGATATCCAGTGCCTTCTCGTCGGCGAAGGCGGCGCGGTCCTGGATGAAGGCAAAGCGCGCCTCCGGCTTGTTGCCCATCAGCCGGTTGACGAGATCGGTATTCTCGGCCGTTTCGGCATCGATGATCCGGACCTGCAGAAGTGACCTCTTGCCCGGCGCCATGGCGGTCTCTTTGAGTTGCGCCGGCATCATTTCGCCAAGACCCTTGAACCGTGACACCTCGATCTTGCCGCGGCCGGAAAATTCGCTTTCCAGCAATTCGTCCCGGTGCGTCTCGTCGCGGGCATAGAGGATCTTCGGCCCCTGGGCGATGCGGAACAGCGGCGGCACGGCGAGATAAAGCCGGCCCTCGGCGATCAGTTCAGGCATTTCGCGGAAGAAGAAGGTGATCAGCAGCGAGGCGATATGTGCCCCATCGACATCTGCGTCGGTCATGACGATGATTTTTCCGTAGCGCAGATCGTCGGCCCGGTAGCGCCCGCCGGTGCCGCAGCCGAGCGCCTGGATGAGGTCGGCAAGCTGCTGGTTGGCGGTGATCTTGTCGCGCGCCGCGCTGGCAACATTGAGGATCTTGCCGCGCAGGGGCAGGATGGCCTGCGTCCGCCGGTTGCGCGCCTGCTTGGCCGAACCGCCGGCCGAATCGCCCTCAACGATGAACAATTCGGTCTCCTCGCGCAGCGAGGAAGTGCAGTCGGCAAGTTTGCCCGGCAACCGCAACTTGCGCGTCGCCGTCTTGCGTGAAATCTCCCTTTCGCGCCGCCGCCGCAGCCGCTCCTCGGCCCGCTCCACCACCCAGTCGAGCAGGGTCGCAGCCTGGTTGGGCGAGGCGGCCAGCCAATGGTCGAAGGCGTCGCGGATGGCGTTTTCGACAATCCGCGTCGCTTCCGCGCTGGCCAGCCGGTCCTTGGTCTGGCCGACGAATTCCGGCTCGCGGATGAACACCGAAAGCATGCCGCCGCAGGAGGTGAGGATATCGTCGGAGGTGATGACCGCGGCGCGTTTATTGTTGGTCAGCTCGCCATAGGCCTTGAAGCCGCGCAGCAGGGCGCTGCGCAGGCCCGCCTCGTGGCTGCCGCCCTCTGCCGTTGGCACGGTGTTGCAATAGGAGCGGATGAAGCCGTCGCCGGGAAACCAGGCGAGCGCCCATTCCACCGAGCCGTGACCGCTTTGCTTGTCCGACTTGCCGGCGAATATCTCGCTGCCGACCAGGGTCTCGCCGGCCAGGGTTTCTGAAAGGTAATCCCGCAAGCCGCCGGGAAAATGGAACACCGCCTTTGGCGGTGTGTCGCTTTTTTCCGCAATCCGGCCTGGCGCGCAGCTCCAGCGGATTTCCACGCCGCCGAACAGATAGGCCTTGGATCGCGCCATGCGGAACAGCCGGTCGGGATCGAAGGCGACGCCCTTGCCAAAAATCTCCGGATCGGGCCGGAAACGGATCGTCGTGCCGCGCCGATTATGCACCTCGCCGGCCGGCACCAGCGGGCCGAGCGGACGGCCGCGGGCAAAGCGCTGGCGATAGAGTTTTCGATCGCGCGCGACTTCGACATCAAGGCTCTCCGATAAGGCATTGACGACGGAAATGCCGACGCCATGCAACCCGCCGGAGGTCTCGTAGACCTTGGAATCGAATTTGCCGCCGGCATGCAGCGTCGTCATGATCACTTCCAATGCCGAGCGGTCCTTGAATTTGGGATGCGGATCGACCGGGATACCGCGGCCATTGTCGGAAACGGTGAGATAGCCGTCGGCGTCGAATGTGACCTCGATCCACGAGGCGTAACCGGCGACGGCCTCATCCATGGAATTGTCGATCACCTCGGCAAACAGGTGATGCAGCGCCTTGTCGTCGGTGCCGCCGATATACATGCCCGGCCGCCGCCGCACCGGCTCCAGGCCTTCCAGCACCTCAATGTCGGCGGCGGTGTAATCGTCGCCCGGCCTTGCCGGCGCTGATTTCGCCGCCGCTCTGGACCGGCCGGTTTTATGCGTGCTGCCGCCGGCTGGCGTGGCATTGGCCTGGCCGTCGGTTCGGTCGGCAAACAGGTCGTCGGATCGGTCCATGCGGCTCATATCACTCAGCGAATCACTTTTTCAATATGCCATGTTAGGCGTTGTCCGGCACCGGCGTTCAGCGCCTGTTGCCAAATCCAGGCGGACGGCTCGCAGCCAGCCTTCCGGTGTCCTGGAATCAGCGCTAGCATTGCGGCCGATCAGACCATCACGCCGATTCGTAGAGGCAAGATATGGCCGCAACACCACCACCGCCTGATACGGACTTCATCGCGCCCGGTTTCCGCCTGCCGGCGACCGACGGGCGAACCTACGCGCTTGCCGATGTCAGTGGCGAGAACGGCACCGTGATCGTCTTCATCTGCAACCATTGCCCCTATGTCAAAGCCGTCATCGACCGTCTGGTGGCCGACGCCCGCACCCTGGAGGCTGCCGGCATCGGCGTTGCTGCGATCTGTTGCAACGACGCCAACGCCTATCCGGACGATTCCTTTGACAAGATGGCCGAATTCGCCCGCGATCACGGTTTTCCGTTTCCCTATCTGCACGACGAGGACCAGAGTGTCGCGCGGGCCTATGATGCGGTTTGCACGCCCGATTATTTCGGTTTCGACAAAAACGGCCGGCTCGTCTATCGCGGCCGGCTTGACGCGGGCCGCATGGAGCCGCCGCCGCCCGGCGCGCGGCGCGAACTGGTCGAAGCCATGCTTGCCGTTGCCCGTGGCGAGGCCGCGCCGGCCGAACAAATCCCCTCGATGGGCTGTTCCATCAAATGGAAGCCGGCGGCCTGATGGGGCCGAGAAAGGATGTTTTCATGCACCGCAGCGTCAAGTTGATGGCAGCCGCCGCGAAGATTGCGGCGATAGCCGTTTTGATCGCGCCCGTTCACACCATATCAACGGCGCATGCCGAGCTGAAGCATCTGGATGGCGCCGGGATTGCCGCCGCGCTGGACGGCAAGACGATCTCTGGCGAACGCAACGGCGAGGCTTGGGTGCAGACCTTTGATGGCGCTGGCGTCACGGTCTATGCGGCGGCCGGCGAGGCGGCATTGGAAGGATATTGGCGGGTGATTGAGGACCGGTTCTGTTCGCAATGGCCGCCATCGCCGGCCTGGGTCTGTTTCGACATGTTCGCAGATGGCGATGTCATCGTCTTCGTCGGTGAGGATGGCGGACAATGGCCGGCGCGCATTACCGGCGGCAACTGAAGTCGGCAATTTCATAAGACAATTCAAACGGCCGAAAAACGAACGGCGATGCGGTAACGCTGTTGGCGTTGCTGCATCACCGTCATCGGGCCATTGGCCGATCTCTTTTTGATTTCGCGCGCCGCGCACTTAGCGGGCGTCTGGCGAGATCGCCGGTTAACCCTGTTACCGGACCTTTGTCCGTATCACGAGCCAGTTGCCGGAAACCTTTGCATAAAGCCATAGCTAGGTGCCAAAGGAGCCCGGACGCACCGCGCCCGTTGCATCATATTCAATTGTCTGCTGGATCTGCCGATCCTGCGAACTCAAAGCCCGCATTCTGTCAGGTTTACCCCTGCAGGATCGGCCCCGATCGGGTCGGAGGCGTCATTTTTCTAGACCTCCTTTCAACTGTTCAGCGCTGAATCTAATGTAATTGCACGACAGGTCAAATCACAATTTGGCGCAGCCGGGATTCCTGTCTTGATGATTAATCCTTTGTGCCGAGGCAACGAATCGGCGCGCCATTCATTCAGCCGGAGCGATCTCGATTCAGACCCGCGGTACGAAACAGCGGACGTTCCGCTGATTGCGCCGGGTTCGGCTTTGCGCGACTGAGTCCCGCATACCGTTGCCGGTGTCGCCCAATTGGGGCTGTTTTTGCGCTTGCCGGGAAGAAATCTTTCTCTGGCGTGTTGTTCAACCAGCCGGCCGGTGCGGTTGGTGAAAATTGCATCCTCTCGAGTAATCTTGAGGTAAGCCTAATCAACGGAAAAGATTCACCTGACCCTCGCTCGTGGTAATCGTTTGCGCTAGCGGGACTGGCGAACTGAACAAGGAAATTGCGGCATGACCCAGGCTAAGAAAACCGAAACTCCCGACCTCAACCGCCGGGACGCATTGTTGCGCCTCGGGCTGGCGGCTGGCGCTGCCTATATGACGCCGGCGCTTCTGTCTTTGAGCAATGCCCATGCCAGCTCCGGCGGCAGCGGCGGTGGCAGTGGCAACAGCGGTGGCAGTGACGGCTCCGATGCCAGTGATGCCAGTGATGCCAGTGAGCCGTCCGATGACGAGCAGGCGGCCGCAGGCACTGCGGAAACTGACCAGGCCGTGGGTGGCGCAGGCCTGGCAACCAATCCGATAACAGCTATCGGAAACATTTTAGGCGGCATCGTCCAGTGAGGCGGTTTATCATTTGACACGGCCGCCCATGCGGACCTGAATTGCATCGGGGCTTGCGCCCCGGTGCTTTTCATTCCAGGCTCTTAAATGCGGAGCCAGGCCGGCATTGACACAATCGGAATTGATACAGCTGGGTGATCTGCCGGTGCCGGTGGCGTTGCGCTTGCCGGCTAAGGTGCGCGGTCTGCTTGCCGAACTTCTGCGCGGCTGGAGCTTCAAGCCATGGCCGGGCGAGGCTTGCGAGCCGGTGCTGGCAATGGAAATGACGCCGGCCGGACGCTTTGTCGTCACCGGCCGCTGGGTTCCGCAAATCAAGGATCGCTCCGACGTCGTTGATGCGGCCTGCGGCTTTATCGCCGAGCTGATCCGCGCCTATGTCAAAGAAGTCCCCGACCGGCTTTGCCTGCATGCCGCCGGCGCCGTTTGCGGCGGCCGGCTGCTGGTCTTTCTCGGCACCCGCCGGGCCGGCAAGAGCGTTTTGTGCGCCGCCATGGCCGCCGCCGGAATGCGGCTGGCCGGCGATGACATCCTCATGATCGACGCAGCCGACGGCAGCGGTATTGCCGGCGGTTTCAGCCCCAGGCTTCGCCTGCCGCTGCCTGAGAGCCTGACGCCGGCAACGCGCGCCTTCATCGACGCCCACAGCGGCGCGATCGGCCGGCAATATGCCTATCTCGATCTCAGTACCGATCTCATCGCCCGCAAGGATGAGCGCTTTGCCATCGGCGCCTTCATAATCCTTGACCGCAAGGAGAGCGGTCCGGCGGTTTTGCGGCCGATCGCAAAGTCCGCTTCGCTATCGGCCGTCATCTGGCAGAATTTCGCCCGCCGCGCGCCGAGCGCCGACATTCTTGACCGGCTCTACAGCCTGGTCGAGCAAAGCGGCACCTGCATGCTGGAATATTCCGCTGCCGAAGAGGCTGTGCAAGTGTTGCAAGACCGCTTCGCCACCTGGCCGGCAGGCAGTCCGGCAAGGATCTTTGCCGATGCCGCTGCGGCACATGCCGGCGAAGCTGAGGCGCCAGGCCGGACCATGCCTGCGGCCGCCAGAGCCGCGGCGAACGCGCCGCCGCTGACCGGCCGCTTGCGCCGCCGATCCGATGTCGCGGAACGCGAAATGGACGGCCGCTGTTTTCTGGCCGACAATGAGGGCGGCACGATTACCGTGCTCAACGTCATGGCGGCGGCGATCTGGCGGGCGCTTGCCGAGCCGGCCACGGCCGCCGAGCTCGTCGATCTGGCCGACCTGGCCTTTCCCGATACCGACCGCGCCGTCATTCAGGCCGATGTCGCGGCCGTATTGCGGGATTTTGTCGCCGAAGGATTGATTATTGAAGCCTGACGGTCGTGTGCCGGCATGAATGCGCCACCGCTATGGCCGCAAACCGCAATTGCCGCGCCACAATTGCCGGAGTAGGCTCGTTTCAGGAGGCGCACGCCGGGTTCCGGCGCGGGGGGCGCATGCGGGAGTGGAATTCATGACAAACCGACTTTTCAAGCTCGTTGCCGGCGCGGCCGTCGCGGCGCTGGTGGCGACGACGGCGATGGCCGAAATGGTCTATCACCGCGGCAACACCGCCGATCCCGAAACGCTCGATCATCACAAGACCTCAACGGTCTATGAGGCGCACATCCTGCGCGATCTCTATGAAGGTCTGGTCGTTTACGACGCCAAGGCGCAGGTCGTGCCCGGTGTGGCGGAGAGCTGGACGGTCTCCGACGACGGCCTGACCTATACGTTCAAATTGCGCGACAATGCCAAATGGTCGAATGGCGACCCGGTCACTGCCGGCGATTTCGTCTTCGCTTTCCAGCGCATTATGACGCCGGACACCGGCGCCAAATACGCCAACATCCTTTATCCGATCAGGAATGCCGAGGCGATCAACAAGGGCGAAATGGAGCCGGCATCGATCGGCGCCAGGGCGCTTGACGACAAGACGCTGGAAATCACGCTGCAAGCGGCGACGCCGTATTTCCTCGAGCTGCTCACCCACCAGACCGGCCTGCCGCTGCACAAGGCCTCCGTGGAGGCGCATGGCAGCGACTTCGTCAAGCCGGGCAATCTGGTCTCCAACGGCGCCTATGTGCTGGCTGAATTCACCCCCAACGACAAAATCGTGGTGGAAAAGAACGCCAACTTCCATGACGCCGCCAATGTCCGGATCGACAAGGTGATTTTCTATCCCACCGAAGATCGCGGTGCGGCCTTGCGGCGTTTCCAGGCCGGTGAATTGCATTCCAACAATGATGCGCCGACCGAGCAGGTCAAATTCATGAAGGAAAATCTCGGCGGCCAGTTCCGCGTCGCGCCCTATCTCGGCAATTATTATTATGCCGTGAACGCCGGCAAGGCGCCGTTCTCCGACGTCAAGGTGCGTCAGGCCCTGTCCATTGCGATTGACCGGGAATTTCTGGCTGAGGAAATCTGGGGCGACACCATGGTCGCCGGCTATTCCTTCGTTCCCCCCGGTATAGGCAATTACGGCGAGCCGGCCTATGCCGATTACAAGGACATGGCCATGCTCGACCGCGAGGACAAGGCCAAAACACTCTTGAGGGAAGCCGGCTTCGGGCCTGACAAGCCGCTAAAGGTAGAGATCCGCTACAACACCTCGGAGAACCACAAGAACACGGCGGTCGCCATTGCCGATATGTGGAAGCCGCTCGGTGTCGAGGTGTCGCTGCTCAACACGGACACCAAGACCCATTACGCCCATCTGCGCGACAAGGGTGATTTCGACGTCGCCCGCGCCGGCTGGATCGGCGACTATTCCGATCCGCAGAACTTCCTGTTCATGGTGGAAAGCGACAATGACGGCTTCAACTACGCCAAATACGACAACGCCGAATATGACGCACTGATGGACAAGGCGGCGGCGACCGTTAATCTCGACGAGCGCGCGGCGATCCTCAAACAGGCCGAGGAAATCTTCATGCGCGACCTGCCGTTCATTCCGCTGCTCTATTACGGCTCGCTCAGTCTCGTCTCCGACAAGCTCAAGGGCTGGGAGGACAACATCCAGAACGTCCATGCCACGCGCTGGATGAGCATTGAGGAATAACCGCGAACACTGATATTCGGGATCGCGTGGAACAAAGGCCATGTTTCGCTATGTCCTTCGCAGGCTTATCGGCGCGATCCCGACACTTTTTCTGATCCTCACCATCTCCTTCTTCTTAATCCGGGTTGCGCCGGGCGGACCGTTCGACCTGGAGCGGCCGCTGGAAGCCAAGGTGATGGAGAACCTGCAGCGGATTTACCAGCTCGATAAACCGCTGTGGCAGCAATATCTGATCTATCTCGGCAACATCGCCCGCGGCGATCTCGGCCCGAGCTTCTATTTCCGTGACTTTTCCGTCGGTGAGCTGTTCCGCCAGGGCCTGCCGATTTCTATCCAGCTCGGCACCATGGCACTGGGGCTGGCGCTGTTCGCCGGCACCCTGCTCGGCACCATCGCCGCCGTGCGTCAAAACCGGCCGACCGACTATGCCGTCATGGTCATCGCCACCGCCGGCATCACCATCCCCAATTTCGTCGTCGCGCCGCTGTTGACACTGCTTCTGGCAATCCGCTTCGACTGGCTGCCGGCCGGCGGCTGGGGCGAGGGGGCCTGGGACCACAAGCTGTTGCCGGTGGTCACGCTGGCGTTGCCGCAGATCGCCGTCATTGCCCGGCTGACCCGCGGCGCCATGATCGAGGCGCTGCGCTCAAACCATATCCGCACCGCCCGCGCCTATGGCCTGCCCGGCCATGTCGTCGTCGGCGTCCACGCCCTGCGCTCCGCCATATTGCCGGTCGTCTCCTATGCCGGCCCGGCGGCGGCGGCGCTGCTCACCGGCTCCGTCGTGGTGGAAACGATTTTCGGCATTCCCGGCATCGGCCGCCACTTCGTCCAGGCGGCGCTCAACCGCGACTACACGCTGGTCATGGGCACCGTCATCGTCATTGCCTGCTTCATCGTCGTCTTCAACCTCATCGTCGACCTCGTCTATGCCTGGCTCGACCCGCGCGTCCGCTTCGATTGAGGTCGGTCATGGTATTGCGCGATTCCCTGTCTGAGATCGAAGCCGAACCCGCTTACGTTGAGGAACAGCCGCGGCGCGGCCGCTCGCTGTGGGACGATGCCTGGGCGCGGCTGAAAGCCAACAGGGCGGCAGTTACCAGCGCCGTCTTGCTGGTTTCCATGGCGCTTGCCTGCCTGATCGGCCCGGCCCTGTCGCCGCACGATTTCGACGCCGTCTACTCCAACTACGTCAAGGTTCCGGCGAGCCTTAAGGCCTATCCCCGCGAGGCGGAGATCGAGCCGGTTCTGGAACGTACCTTGCGCCGGGCGCGGCTGCAGCTCGACGACTGGCGCATCGAAGGCGGCCGCCTGTTCGCCACGGTCTCCTCATCGCGCCAGATCGACGAGCGCACGACGCGCTATCTTGACCGCGCCGATCTGTTCGAGGACGCGCAGATCATCGGCAAATCGGCCGACGGCGAGACGATGACCGTCTCGGTCGGTATCGAGCGCCAGCGGTTTTTGTTCGGCACCGATTCAAACGGCCGCGACATGCTGACGAGGACGCTGGTCGCCGGCCGCATTTCGCTGACGATCGGCCTGCTGGCGACCTTCGTCGCGCTCGTCATCGGCGTCACCTATGGCGCCGTGTCGGGCTATATCGGCGGGCGCACCGACATGGTCATGATGCGCGTCGTCGACGTGCTCTATTCGCTGCCCTTCATCTTCTTCGTCATTCTGCTGGTCGTCTTCTTCGGCCGCAATTTCATTTTGATGTTCATCGCCGTCGGCGCCGTTGAGTGGCTAGACATGGCGCGCATCGTCCGCGGCCAGACGATCTCTCTGAAACGCCAGGAATTCATCCAGGCGGCGGAAGCCATGGGGGTCGGCAATGGCGGCATTCTCAAGCGCCACATCGTTCCCAACACCCTCGGGCCGGTCGTCGTCTACATGACCCTGCTGGTGCCCAAGGTGATCCTGCTGGAAAGTTTCCTGTCCTTCCTCGGCCTTGGCGTACAGGAGCCGATGACCAGCTGGGGCGTGCTGATTTCCGAAGGCGCCCGCAACATCCAGGGCGCCTCGTGGATGCTGGTCTTTCCGTCGACCTTTCTGGTCGCGACGCTATTTTCGCTGAACTTCATCGGCGACGGCCTGCGCGACGCGCTCGACCCGAAGGACCGCTGACATGGTGGCCGGCTCCGATCACGGCGAAGCGGTCCTGTCGGTCAGGGACCTTAACGTCCGTTTCCGCGTGCCCGGCGGCGAGGTTCATGCCGTGCGCGGGCTCAACATGCAGGTCGCCGCCGGCGAGACGGTCGCCATTGTCGGCGAATCCGGTTCCGGCAAGAGCCAGGCGATGATGGCGGCGATGGGACTGCTCGCCGCCAATGGCTGGGTGGAGGGTGAAGTCCGCTATCGCGGCCAGGACCTGCTCGGCCTGCCGCCGCGCAGGCTCAACCGCATCCGCGGTGAGAAGATCACCATGATCTTCCAGGAGCCGATGACCTCGCTCGATCCGCTATACAAGGTCGGAAGACAACTGGCCGAACCGCTGATCCACCATCGTGGCATGAGCCGCCGCCAGGCCCGGGCGCGGGCGATCGAGCTTCTCGATCTGGTGCAGATCGCCGAACCGGAGCGCCGCATCGATGCTTATCCGCACGAACTCTCCGGCGGCCAGCGCCAGCGCGTCATGATCGCCATGGCACTGGCCAACGATCCCGACATGCTGATCGCCGACGAGCCGACGACGGCGCTCGACGTCACCATCCAGGCGCAGATTCTGGAACTGCTCAATGGCCTCAAGGACCGCCTCGGCATGGCGATCGTCTTCATCACCCACGATCTGGGTATCGTCCGCCACATGGCCGACCGGGTCTATGTCATGCGCGACGGCGAGGTGGTTGAGGAGGGGCCGGTGGCGCGCCTCTTTGCCGAGCCCCGGCATGATTACACCAAAATGCTGCTCGCCGCCGAGCCTGCCGGCCACAAGCCGCCGGTGCCGGAGGCGGTGCCGGTCCTGCTGCGTGGCGATGATCTCGTCGTGACCTTCCACACGCCCGGCGGGTTTTTGTCCGGCGAGGCCTACGACATCAAGGCGGTCGACCGGGTCTCGGTGACCTTGCGGCGCGGTCAGACGCTCGGCGTTGTCGGCGAATCCGGCTCCGGCAAGTCGACACTTGGCCGGGCGCTGTTGCGGCTTGTGCCGAGCCAGGGCGCTTTGCGCTTTGAAGACCAGGACTTGACCGCCATCGATTTGCGCAAAGAGCCCCGCCTGCGCCGTGAGTTGCAGCTCGTCTTCCAGGACCCGTTCGGCTCGCTGTCGCCGCGCATGACGGTCGGCCAGATCGTCACAGAGGGCCTGCTCGTCCACGAACCGCAGCTTTCCGCTGCCGAACGTGACCGCCGCGCCGTGGAGGCGCTCAACGAGGTGCAGCTCGATCCGGCCATGCGCAACCGCTATCCGCACGAATTTTCCGGCGGCCAGCGCCAGCGTATCGCCATTGCCCGCACGATGATCCTGAAGCCCAGGGTCGTCGTCCTCGACGAGCCGACCTCGGCGCTCGACCGCTCCGTGCAGAAGGAGATCGTGGAGCTGCTGCGCGCCCTGCAGCGCGCCCACGACCTCTCCTATATCTTCATCAGCCACGACCTCGCCGTTGTCCGCGCCATGGCCGACGAAGTGATGGTGATGAAGAACGGCAGGGTGGTGGAGCAGGGCCCGACGGAGGCGATTTTCGCCGATCCGCGCGAGATCTACACCAAGGCGCTGATGGCAGCGGCGCTTGAAGGCGTGGTGCTCGATGCCGGCCGGCAGGAGGCGCCGGTGGCGGTTTGATCCGCCATATCATGGCCGCGGCCGGCCCGGGAAGGCAAAAACATGGTCGATGAAAATTCCTGCAGCTGCGGTGCGGAGATTCCAACGCATGTGAGCGCTGCCTACCGTCGCGCGCTCTGGCTGGTCGCCGGGCTGAACCTTGTCATGGGCGTCGTTGAATCGGTGTCTGGCTATATCGCCGGATCACAGGCCCTCAAGGCTGATGCCCTCGATTTTTTGGGCGATGGCGTCATTACCGGTCTGGGCCTTGTCGCGATGAGCTGGGGTGCCGATCCTCGCGCGCGAGCGGCGCTTGTGCAGGGTGTTTTCCTCGCATTGATGGGATTGGGCGTTTTTGCCGTCACCTTGTATCGGGTATTCGTCCTGCAGATGCCCGAGGCCGCGCTGATGGGCAGCCTTGGTCTCGTGGCGCTGATGGTAAATGTGGCCTGTGCGGCGATTCTGCTGCGCCATCGCGATGGCGACGCCAATGTTCGCGCCGTCTGGCTGTTCAGCCGCAACGATGCAATTGGAAACGCCGCTGTCGTTGTTGCGGCGCTGGCCGTCGCGGCGACCGGTTCGGCCTGGCCGGACCTGATCACCGCTGCAGTCATTGCCGGCCTTTTTATGCACTCTGCATTTCGGATTATCGGTGCTGCGCTTGGCGAACTCAAAACCGCTAAAAAGCGGGGCCGCGCATCAGACATGGACGCGCCTAGATGATGTCGCGGGCATAGACGCCGTAATCGATGAAAAGTTCGGTCCCGTCGATGAGCCGCTTCAGCGCGACAAGCCGGATGATGTCGTTATCCTCGTCGATGTCGAAATGGCAGTTGGGATTCTCGGCGTGATTGCAGAAGCTGACATTGCCCATCGCCACGAAGGCATAGCAACTGTCCGGATCAGCCTCGCTATCCTTCAGGTAAAAGATGTAGCGCCTCAGATCAGTATGCAGCACGGCACTGACTTCGTCGGGCGCAAGGACCATGATCGGATTCGTCTCCACAGTCTCGCCGGCATCGTAGCCGCCCTGTGCGAAGGCGCCCCAGCCATGGATATGCGATTGTGCGATATAGGTCGTCATGCCGATAGCGAATATGCTGCGATCTTCCGCCTTCCCTAAAGGAAACTTGCCAAGGTTTGCTTAAAATTGCGGTGCGCCGAGCGACAAGAAAACGGGCGCCCGCAGGGGCGCCCGATTCAGCTCGCTGTGGGCCGGTATCTAGCAGGAATAATACATGTCGAATTCGATCGGATGCGGTGTCATCTCGTAGCGGGTGTTTTCCTCCCGCTTGAGGTCGAGATAGGCATCGATCTGATCGTCGTCGAAGACGCCGCCGGCCTTGAGGAAGTCGCGGTCGGCGTCGAGGCTGTCGATCGCCTCGCGCAGCGAGCCGCAGACCGTGGGTATGCCGTGCAGTTCTTCCGGCGGCAGGTCGTAAAGATCCTTGTCCATCGGATCGCCTGGGTGGATCTTGTTCTTGATGCCGTCAAGGCCGGCCATCAGCATGGCGCTGAACGCCAGATAGGGATTGGCCGAGGGATCGGGAAAGCGGATCTCCATGCGCTTGGCCTTTGGCGAGGCGGTATAGGGGATGCGGCAGGAGGCGGAGCGGTTGCGCGCCGAATAGGCCAGGAGCACCGGCGCCTCGTAGCCCGGCACCAGGCGCTTGTAGGAGTTGGTCGAGGGATTGGTGAAGGCGTTGAGCGACTTGGCGTGTTTTAATATGCCGCCGATATAGAACAGGCAATCCTCCGACAGATCGGCATATTGGTTGCCGGCAAAGACCGGCTTGCCGTCCTTCCAGATCGACTGGTGCACATGCATGCCGGTGCCGTTATCACCAAACACCGGCTTGGGCATGAACGTCGCTGTCTTGCCATAGGCCTGCGCCGTCTGGTGGATGCAGTATTTGTAGATCTGCAATTTGTCGGCGCATCTGACCAGAGTGTCGAATTTCATGCCCAGCTCGTGCTGCGCCGCGCCGACCTCGTGGTGGTGCTTCTCGGTCTCTACGCCCATCTCGGCCATGTACATCAGCATGTCGGAGCGCAGGTCCTGGGCCGAGTCGATCGGCGGCACCGGAAAATAGCCGCCCTTGGTGCGCGGCCGGTGGCCGAGATTGCCGCCCTCATATTCGGACCACATATTGGTCGGCAGTTCGGCGCAATCCAGCAGGAACCCGGTATTGTAGGGCTCGGCGGAAAAGCGCACATCGTCGAAGATAAAGAATTCCGCTTCCGGCCCGAAAAACGCCGTATCGCCGACACCGGTCGACTGCAGATAGGCCAGTGCCTTCTTGGCGGTGGTGCGCGGATCGCGGTTATAGGCCTCGCCGGTCGAGGGCTCCAGAATGTCGCAGAAGATGGTCAGCGTCGGCTGCGCGAAGAACGGATCCACCGTCGCCGTTTCCGGGTCCATCATCAGCGTCATGTCGGATTCATTGATCGCCTTCCAGCCGGCGATCGAAGACCCGTCGAACATGATCCCGTCGGCAAAGGCGTCCTCGTCAATGAGGTTGGCGTCCATAGTGAGGTGTTGCATCTTGCCGCGCGGATCGGTGAACCGCACATCGACAAATTTGATGTCATTGTCCTTGATCTGTTTCAGGACATCGGAAGCAGTGCTCATGTTTTCCCCTTGAGATTGGTTATTTACCGGAATGGGTTGATATTTCGGATCAGATGTTGGTGTAACCGCCGAAGCCGCGCTCAGATGGCGTCGAGGCCGCTTTCGCCGGTGCGGATGCGGATCGCCTCCTGCACGTCGGAAATGAAAATCTTGCCGTCGCCGATGCGCCCGGTCTCGGCGGCAGTACGGATCGCCTCGACCGCTTTTTCGACCATGTCGTCGCCAAGCACGATCTCGACCTTAACCTTGGGCAGGAAATCCACGACATATTCGGCGCCGCGATAGAGTTCCGTATGGCCCTTCTGGCGTCCAAATCCCTTGGCTTCGATCACCGTAATGCCCTGCAGGCCGACCTCCTGAAGCGCTTCCTTCACCTCGTCAAGCTTGAATGGCTTGATGATCGCCTCGATTTTCTTCATTCCATGCTCTCTCCTGCCGCGCTCGATCTAATCGCAAACATTCCGCGCGCGGGAATGCTGTTCCTTAATCTGTTCAAGCATGATTCATGCCAAGACGCCCGAAATGTCCGAAAAAACAGCCTCAAGCCGAGTCGAAGGCCGCAAACGCACCAGCATTGCTCGCACGCTTATTGACGGCGGCGGGAAAACGTCGGCATTTGCGGAATTATACAGGTTAAATACGATCATCACCATGTCGGTCGGGCAGCCACTGCCACAGAGCCCGCGAATGTCATCGCCTAAGGAATAGGCATCTGCATAAAAAATGCGCAGAAAATTGAAGACAGCATGCTCGAAATCCTGACGCCCGACGAAATGGCCGAGGCCGACCGGCTGACGATTGCCGGCGGGGTGTTGGGCCGTGATCTGATGGAAGCGGCCGGCAATGCCATTGCCGACAGAGCGGCAGCGATGGCCGAACAGGGCGCGTCGGTCCTCGTTCTTGCCGGGCCGGGCAACAATGGCGGTGATGGTTTCGTCGCGGCGCGGCTACTGGCCGGGCAGGGGTTTGCCGTTCGGCTGGCGCTGCTGGGCAAACGGGACGCCTTGACGGGTGATGCCGCGCTGGCCGCCGCTGACTATGACGGTCCGGTTGAACCCCTGAGCGCCGGGATGCGACTTGATGCCGCGCTGATCGTCGATGCGCTGTTCGGCGCCGGCCTCGCCCGGCCGCTGGAGGGTGATGTCGTGGCGCTGGTAAACCGCCTGAACGAAAGCGCCATTCCAGTGTTGGCGGTCGATCTGCCAAGCGGTATTGACGGCCGGACGGGTCTTGTTGCCGGCGCGGCGATCCGGGCTGCAGAAACGGTCACCTTCTTCCGCTCCAAACCCGGCCACCTGCTGATGCCCGGCCGTGCCCATTGCGGCGCTGTTACCATTGCCCAGATTGGCATCACTGACGCAGTTCTTGAGACCGTCAGGCCGGCATTGTTTGACAATCGGCCCGGTCTGTGGCGAGCGGCATTTCCGCGTCTCGATCCGGCCGGCCACAAATATGACCGCGGTCACGCGCTGGTCGTCTGCGGACCGCCGGCCCGCACGGGCGCGGCCCGGCTTGCCGCGCGCGGCGCGCTCAGGGTCGGCGCCGGCCTGGTCACCATCGCCTCGCCCCCCGAAGCGCTTATCGTCAACGCCGCCCATTTGACCGCCGTCATGATTGCCCGCATGGATGGCAGCGAGGGGCTGGCGCGGATTCTTGAGGACAAGCGGTTCACCGCCGTTGCCATCGGGCCGGCCGCCGGGATTGGCGAGCAAACGCGCGACGCCGTCGCGGCGTGTCTTGAAAGCCATGCCGCCACCGTTCTCGATGCCGATGCGCTGACCAGTTTCGCCGACCGGCCAGAGGCATTGTGGCAACTGACCAGGGGCCGCCGGGCACCCACCCTGCTGACGCCGCACGAGGGTGAATTTTCCCGTGTTTTTCCAAACCTTGGTGCAATCGGCAGCGATGAGGCGGGAGGGGGGACGCAGGCGAGCAAGGTGGAACGGAGCCTTGCGGCGGCAAAACGCGCCGGCTGCGCCATTATCTTCAAGGGCGCCGATACGGTCGTCGCCATGCCCGATGGGCGCGCCTCCATTTGCAGCCATGCACCGCCATATCTCGCCACAGCCGGGTCCGGTGACGTTCTGACCGGCATTGCCGCCGGGCTGCTTGCACAATCAATGCCGCTGTTTGAAGCTGCTTGTGCGGCCGTATGGCTGCATGCCGATGCGGCGTGCCGTTTCGGGTCCGGTCTGATCGCCGAGGATCTGCCCGATCAACTCCCCAGGGTGGTGAAAAATACAATCAAGGGAAATTTTGTCTAAAATTTTGCAGTTAACTACGTCGTTCATAATTCGGTTACCTTAAGCGCTGTTTGAACTATATTCGTGGCATACACATTTAACGGCCTGGAACCACGACCATGATCCGTGCTCTTGGAATGATTGCAACTGCCGCTTTTGCCGCCTATGTCGCCGGCAACAACGGTCAGATCGGTGCTTTTAATTTCGGCGACCTGCCGGTGGCCTTCATCGCTTTCGTGCTGCTTGGCGGCGGCGTGCTTTACAGCCTGCGGTCGATCTGAACCGCGCGATCTGTCTCTTCAAAAAATCCTCGGTGGCTCCTTTTTTCGCGGTCGGGGTCCACGCCGCCGGCACGCGGCTTGCACTGCACCCCTTGCTCCCCAGATAAGACGTGATATAGACGCGCCGAAGTTACACGGTGCGCCTAACGCGTTTCGCGCGCGGGCGTGGTGGAATTGGTAGACACGCAAGATTTAGGATCTTGTGGGCCTGGCCCGTGGGGGTTCAAGTCCCTCCGCCCGCACCACCATGCCTGATCGGAAACAAGCGGCAGGCCGACGGCTATTGCCGGTCTGTTGCGGCGCCGGTCTGTTGCAGCATAAGAACCGGAAAATCAGGACAATAAGATGCAAGTCAGCGAAACCCTTGCCGAAGGGCTCAAACGCGAATTGACGGTGACAATTCCGGCCTCCGAACTGGATTCGCGTCTCTCCGAAAAACTGGATGAGTTGAAAAGCCGGATCAAGCTCAACGGGTTTCGCCCGGGTAAGGTGCCGATATCCCATTTGCGCAATCTCTATGGCAAATCGGCGATGGCCGAAGTCGTGGAAACCACGGTAACGGAAAGCTCCCGCCAGGCGCTTAACGACCGCGGTGAGAAAGCCGCCCTGCAGCCTGAAATCGCCATGACCGAGGACGAGGCCGAAGCCAACGAGATCCTCAGCGGCAAGGCCGATCTGGTCTTCACCATGGCCTATGAGGTTCTGCCGGAATTCGAAATCGCCGACTTCAAGGGCATCGCAATCGAGCGTCAGGTTGTCGACGTCACCGATGATGAGATCAACGAGCGCCTGAATCAGATTGGCGAAGCCAACCGCGCCTTTGAGAGCGTGTCGCGAAAAGCCAGGGACGGCGACCGGATCACCCTTTCCTACGCCGGCCAGATCGACGGCGAACCGTTCGAGGGCGGCGCCGATCAGAATGCCCAGATTACGATTGGGTCCGGCCAGTTCATTCCCGGATTCGAGGACGGCCTGAAAGGCGTCAAAGCCGGTGACGAAAAAACCATTGAAGTGACGTTCCCGGACGATTACCAGGCCGCCCATCTTGCCGGCAAGGCGGCCGAGTTTCTCGTCGAGATCAAGGATGTCGCCGAACCGGGCGAGATCACCTTTGACGATGAATTTGCGACCCGTCTCGGCCTGGAATCCATGGATAAGCTGCGCGAAACGATCAAGGGCCAGATCGAGAGCGAATACGGCATGGCGACGCGCCAGAAAGTCAAACGCCAGATTCTCGACGCGCTGGATGAAAAACACAGTTTCGATTTGCCCGAAAAACTCGTCGCGCAGGAGTTCGACAATATCTGGAAACAAATCGCCCACGATATCGAGCAGCATGGCAAGAGCTTTGAGGACGAGGGCACGAGCGAAGAAGAGGCGCGCGCCGAGTACCAGGCGATCGCCAAACGGCGGGTACGCCTTGGTCTTGTTCTCTCACGCGTCGGCGAAGTGGCCGAAGTTGAGGTCTCAGAGGAAGAATTGCAGCGCGCGCTCTATGCCCATGTCCGCCAGTTTCCGGGCCAGGAGCAGCAGGTGCTGGATTACTACCGCAACAATCCGATGGCCATCCAGGAGCTTCGCGCGCCGATCTTTGAAGACAAGACGATCGATTACATCATGGAATTCGCCGAAGTTACCGACAAGACGGTGACCAAGGAGGAGTTGCTGTCTGACGAGGATGAGGATGATCACGCTGGCCATGATCACGATCATTAGCCTGTTTCGGCGGCCTGATCCTTGTCGTACATAACGCTCGGTGAACAGGCTTTCGCCTGCCGGTTTTGCGTCGGCTGAGAAAAAGCCTATGTAATGACCGATTCCCCGTAGCGTATGCGTTCCCTTTCCATTCGCGCCCATGTCAAACGAAGGCTATTCATGTCCGATACAATAAACACTGCGATGAACCTGGTGCCGATGGTGGTCGAACAGACCAATCGCGGCGAGCGCGCTTACGATATTTTTTCGCGGCTCCTGAAAGAGCGGATCATTTTCATCACCGGTGGCATCGAAGACGGCATGGCGGCGCTGGTTTGCGCGCAGCTGCTGTTTCTGGAGGCCGACAATCCGAAAAAAGAAATCGCCATGTACATCAATTCGCCCGGCGGTGTGGTGACATCCGGCATGGCGATCTATGACACCATGCAGTTCATCAAGCCGGCGGTTTCGACCTTGTGCATCGGCCAGGCCGCGTCGATGGGATCGCTGCTCTTGTGCGCCGGCGAGAAGGATTTGCGCTTTGCCCTGCCTCACGCCCGCGTCATGGTGCATCAGCCTTCCGGCGGTTTTCACGGTCAGGCTTCCGATATCGAGCGCCATGCGGAAGACATCATTAAAATGAAGCGGCGCCTGAACGAGGTTTACGCCAAACATACCGGACAGGATTACGAGAAAATCGAAACCACGCTTGACCGCGACTATTTCATGACGGCGGAGGAGGCGTGCGACTTCGGACTGATCGATCAGGTGATCACCAGCAGGGCCGCGCTTGAGGATGCTTCGGGCGAATCCAAATCGTGATCCCGCCGTTGCCGGAATGCCGCATTAATTCAAAATTGAAAGGTTTTGCCCAACAATGATTGAATATGCGACGCTAGGGGCAATAAGAAAGTGTCTGACCCGGCGCGGCCCAGGAGCCATCGCCAGGGCCACCGGAGAGAGCCGAGGATGAGCAAGATAAGCGGAAACGGCGGCGGCAGCAGCGGCAATGGCGACGGCAAGAACACGCTGTATTGCTCGTTCTGCGGCAAAAGCCAGCATGAGGTTCGCAAACTCATTGCCGGACCGACCGTGTTCATCTGCGATGAATGCGTCGAATTGTGCATGGATATCATCCGCGAGGAAAACAAGACCTCGCTGGTCAAATCCGGCGACGGCGTGCCCACGCCGCAGGAGATCGACGAGGTTCTCAACGATTACGTGATCGGCCAGTCGCATGCCAAGAAAGTGCTCTCCGTCGCCGTCCACAACCACTACAAGCGGCTCAATCACGCCGCCCGCAACAACGATGTCGAACTGGCCAAGTCCAATATCCTGCTGATCGGGCCAACCGGTTGCGGCAAGACGCTGCTGGCGCAGACGCTGGCGCGCATTCTCGATGTGCCCTTCACCATGGCCGATGCAACGACGCTGACGGAGGCCGGCTATGTCGGCGAGGATGTGGAAAACATCATCCTCAAGCTGCTGCAGTCGGCCGACTATAATGTCGAGCGGGCGCAGCGCGGCATTGTCTATATCGACGAAGTGGACAAGATTTCGCGCAAATCGGACAACCCCTCCATCACCCGCGACGTATCGGGCGAGGGTGTCCAGCAGGCGCTTTTGAAGATCATGGAAGGCACGGTCGCCAGCGTGCCCCCGCAAGGCGGCCGCAAGCATCCGCAGCAGGAATTCCTGCAGGTCGACACGACCAACATCCTGTTCATCTGCGGCGGCGCCTTTGCCGGCCTCGACAAGATCATATCCGATCGCGGCCGCGCCACCTCGATCGGTTTTGGCGCAACGGTGATCGCGCCGGAAGATCGCAATATCGGCGAGCTGTTCCGCAATGTGGAGCCGGAAGACCTGCTGAAGTTCGGTCTGATCCCGGAATTCGTCGGCCGCCTGCCGGTCGTCGCCACGCTTGAGGATCTCGACCAGGATTCGCTGATCAAGATTCTGACAGAACCAAAGAACGCTCTGGTCAAGCAATATCAGCGGCTGTTCGAGATGGAGGATGTCTCGCTCAATTTCCACGAGGATGCGCTGGCCGCCATCGCCGTCAAGGCGATTGAACGCAAGACCGGCGCGCGCGGCCTGCGATCCATCATGGAAGCGATCCTGCTTGAGACAATGTTCGATCTGCCCGGTCTCGACGGTGTCGAGGAGGTGGTGATTTCCGCAGATGTTGTCGGCGGCAATGCCCGGCCTCTCTATATCTACAGCGAACGGGCCGCCGAAGAGACACAGAACGTTAGCGCCTGAATGTACCCGCCGGCTTCGCTGTCGGGTCACTCGCTGACGTTACAGCAAGTCGAACCAGCTCATGCTGCGCGTCGGGAATGGAAGCGAACAAGGCTGATTTTGGCCGGAATTTTCCGGCCCTTGACTTGGCTGCGTCAAATTTCCACCTAGGTGGCAACGCAGCAGCTCGCGTTATGACCGTTTATCCCCGAACAATCGGGCTTTTCCGGCAGGAAACGGTATTCTCGGCAGCGAGCTCCCATTACAATGAGAATCGCCGGTTGCCGCAGGCGGCTTGCGAGCGATGAAGGAAATATGATGACCGACACGCCAGATCCCATCGGTATTCTGTCCGGGGAAAACGTGTTCCCCGTTCTGCCGTTGCGCGACATTGTCGTCTTCCCGCACATGATCGTGCCGCTTTTCGTCGGCCGCGAGAAATCGATAGTCGCGCTTGAAGATGCCATGACCACCGACAAGCAG
>Ga0224512_10001505_pt1 | contig 22424 bp, 23 predicted proteins | sample SF_May12_sed_USG_4_FD_169103 | JGI IMG/M metagenome (GOLD analysis project Ga0224512, IMG submission 169103) | Sediment microbial communities from San Francisco Bay, California, United States - SF_May12_sed_USGS_13 | ecosystem: Environmental > Aquatic > Marine > Sediment | place: USA... | reverse complement strand
AACGCGCGCAATGATATTCGGTGCGCGGAAAGATAAGCTTGAAATCGCGGCTCGTGCCGACATTGCCTTCAATGGCTTGAAAAAAACTCGGCCAACCCGTGCCGCTATCGAATTTCGCGGCCGAATCGAACAACGGCAATTCACACCCCGCACACACAAAAGTACCGACGCGATGCTCGTCATTCAGCGGACTCGTAAATGGTGGTTCGGTACCCTCTTTCCGCAGTACCCGATACTGTTCCGCAGTAAGCAACTCTCGCCATTCGGCATCGCTGCGCTCAATCGTTTCAATAGCGGTATCCGCCATACTTACTCGCTCCTTCGCGACCAATCGGGAAGACAATAAGGATACGCCACCCACACCCAGTAGCGTTAAGAATATTCGTCTATTCAAGTGCGGCCTCCTACCGTTAGTTCGGCTTAATCGTGTATTCGAAGTCATTAGATACGACCAACAGGCCCGGGTTCCCCGAACATTCACAGGATTAACGTTTGGTAATCTGGTAGTCATGGCGATACGAAAATTACCACGCACTTGGACATTTTCGGTTTGGCCGTCTATCCTAATAAACGAATCTCTGATTTATTCTAGGCGATTTGGTCCAAGACCCCCAGCCTGAGAGCAAAACTCATCGGGTTCAGTGCGCGAACCTGCCCCGATGTCTCTGGCATTGCCGAAATACGAATCGGGTTAAACATTTAAAGAATCACCGCAGACCAATCCCCCACAACCGATCGATCCCATTCTTGCTCGATTCAATCGCCGAGTCACTATCCCGGTCCGCTGTGCGTTTGTGCATCGCAATGGCGATGGCGTTCGCGCCGACGCTGACCACGGCCCACGGTCCCTGGATTTTGGTGGATACGGACAGCGCCACGCTCTCGGTAATGCGCGGCAATGAGGTGATCGAGTCCTACCCCGATCTGGCCATCGGCCGAGGTGGCGTATCCGAGCACCGGACCCGCGGCGACGACAGCACTCCACTGGGGGAGTTCCGTGTGGTCAAAGTTAAGACCGAAAGCAGTTATCACCGCTTTTATCTGTTCGATTTCCCCAACGACGAACACGCCAGTAGAGCCTGGAATGACGGCCGGATCGACCTCGCGACCTACGACACGATCATCGATGCCGTCGAAAACCACCGCCTTCCCCCGCAAAACACGCCGCTTGGCGGGAATTTAGGCATTCACGGCCTAGGCGGCGGTGACCCGGGCATCCATAGCGCGTTTAATTGGACCAACGGCTGCATCGCATTGACGAACGAGCAAATTGATGCATTATCACCCTGGTTACGGGTTGGTACGAAGATAGTTGTGCAGTAGTATTAGCGTCGGCTTATCGTTTCAGCCTTGCTGGTTACTTAAGGAACTTCTGCAAAAGTCATGAACGATCAATTTCCGCTCAAAAAAATCAATCTCTGCGTCGCCTACACGGATGTAGGTGAGAGGCGTGAGCAGGAGCGGAAGCTTTGCAAAACGCAAGCAACGCTACCGCGTCCTTGCCCTTGCTCATTACCTACAGCCCTGTAGGCATTAGCCGGGCTATTACTTCCGTTCCGCGCCTTGATCCTGATCATTGTGGCCCCGCACTTGATTCGGCCAGACTTATGCAGAGGTTCCTTAACTTGTTCATCACTCTGACGGAGGTAAAAAAATGCATTACAAACCCTTAATGGTGGCCGGGCTGCTAGTAGCCGCGGTTACCGCCAGTGGCTGCGCAACAACCAAACAACTCAACGAGGTTCGCAGTCTCGCCGAACAAGCGGGTCTCGATGCCGCCAGTGCGCAGCAATCGGCGAACGACGCGTCGAATCAAGCGGCACAGGCGAACCAAACGGCCGCCCGTGCCGAGCAGAAGGCCGACGAGGCGCTGCGCATTGCTCAGGAGTCGGACGAGAAGATCGAAAGGATGTTCAAGAAAGCGATGCAGAAGTAACCGTCTACTGCTTATTTGTGTCGGCCACTCGCTGCCCTGTCAGGGGTATCGGGATGCCGGTCGGCGCACGACTAAGTTGGATGGCCCGGCGCACATCAATTGTGTAGCCGGGCTGTTCTCTTTCTAGGTCAAGAATTGCCCGCGCCAGCGGCGTGAGATTCTCGGGCTCCGTGCGCGGCGCGTCGCCGAACGGCGGATGCGCTTCTAAATACAATTCACCAAAATGCCAACCGACCTTATAGGGCTGGTGCACGATTCGCACCGTTACATCTACCGCCACGCGCGCGAATAACGCCGCGATATCACTTGGGTAAAGCCGCACACAACCGTGCGTGACCCGCATACCAATTCCGTTAGGGCGGTTCGTGCCGTGGATCAAATAGCCCGGTAAGCCAAGCCGCAATGCGAATTTCCCAAGCGGATTTTCAGGGCCCGGCGGGACCACCGCGGGCAGATAGTCACCCTCCGCCGCATGCTCGGCGCGAATCGATTCGGGTGGGCGCCACGACGGATTGGCCTTCTTGGCGACGATCCGAGTCAATCCCAGCGGTGTCTCCCAGTCGCCACGGCCGATGCTCAGAGGATAGGTGATGACCTCCCGGGTTCCATCAGCTGCCGGTTCTGGATAATAGTACAGGCGCATCTCCGGCACGTTCAAGACAATACCTTCGCGCGGTCCGCTTGGCAGTATGTAACGAGTCGGTAATATGATCTGCGCACCTTCACCGGGCAACCACGGGTCCACTCCGGGATTCGCAAGCACGAGCTCGTCGAAGCCAAGCCGGTAGCGGAGCGCGATATCCGATAGCGTATCGGTGGCCGCCGCGGTCATGACCTGAGTTCGGCCGATGACCGATTGATCGATGGGCGGCAAAATATACGTGGCGGCGTGCGCGCTGGCGGGCAACAGCAGTGATAACGCGCCACACACGGCGCGGTGCCCAATCAATCTTATTCCAATTCGCAAGATTGCTGACATAACGAGTTAATAGTAGCGTGGAACTCGTGGACTTTACAGGAAATCTGGGCTAGCGGTCCTTTGTGTCGGCGTTACGGCGTGCTTTCATCAGTTCGTCGAGACCCGCGAGCGGCTTATGTGTGGAAACGCCGCGCTTTGACTTGTCCAGGATCGGGTCGAACCCCTTAACCTGGTCGACAAAACGGCGGTGTTCATTATCGTGGCAATAAAGGCATAAATTCTCCCAGTTACTGCCATCGGGCGGATTGTGATCGTGATCGTGGTCTTTGTGATGCACCGTCAATTCATGTAGATTTTCGCGGCTAAATTCCCGCCCGCAGCGGCCGCATACCCAGGGATGGAGTCGCAATGATTGTTCGCGGTACCCTTGATGGCGCGTAAGTCGGGAGCGTTGCGCCTCCGCCACGGTACGCTCCAGGCGCTCGGTATCGACTTGTTGATTCTGTTTACGGCGTTTCATAGGGCAGTCGCCGATTCAACACGGCCCTCGACCAGGGCAATGTAGACGAAATAATTTGTAGCCAGTGCTTGGGCGAATCGCAAAAGCATACAGCATGGCGGCGCCAATGTCTTTGGCGCATTGCACGTCCCTGTAACGCAACCTAATTCATCCCCGACTTTACTGGATTCGGATACTGCGACTCCCGCCAAGATCTCGATCCCATCAGTTTTCCGGACGCACCGGTTTTGACCTCACCACTCACGCCAATCCGCCACGTAAGTTATTGCCAATTCGATTGAGTGCGCACTATGCCCTGGCCAAGTTCCGAAACGTCACAAATGCGGGTCATGGACCAAGCGTCTGCTCAAGATTCGAGTCGGTTATCCCCCATATCGAAGATCTCGGCCTCCATGCCATTTGCCCAACTCGGATTCAACCGATCGGCGCTTTTCGGCTTCGATTCGAACCGATCTACGCCCGATCTCCCCGACCGAGTATCGCAATTACCGAGCCCTCCACGAATTATGCGGGCGAACCCACAACGCGGCGTCGACTGCCGTTACAATGCCGAGTACACGAACCGACGCTATTACCACCGACAGCACCAAATACCAATCCACAGCCCTCGCCGCGGCCGATGAGCAAACAACTGACCGTATACGTCCGTGAAGACTGTCATCTTTGCGCGGATATGATCGACACGCTCGCTGAATTTCAACAATCGCTGAATTTTACGTTTGTAGTAAGAGATATCGATTGCGACCCTCGACTGAGGGCAAAATATCACGCCCTGGTGCCGGTGTTGACACTCGACGACGAAGAGATCTGCCACTATTTCCTGGACGCCGTAGCATTGCGTAACGCGCTGTCATGATCCGACCCACCACATAGACCCGGCGGAAATTATGCCCTTGCCCTCCGCCGCCGTCTTACTCGGGCTGCTCGCTGCCCTGGGCTTTGGCGCTTCGTCGATTACTGCAAAACGCGGGCTGGCATATGTGAACCCACATACCGGCACACTGATTTCGCTATCGACAACGGTTGCACTGTATTTACTCTGTGCGCCGTGGTGGATGCATGGCAGGGACTGGTTTACGCCTGGCTTCTGGATATTCGTCATCAACGGCCTGATGCATCCTATGCTATCGATGTACTTCGCGTTCGAGGCGACATCGCGAACCGGGGCAACGGTCGCCGCAACGCTGTCGTCCACGACTCCGTTATTCGCTACCGCCACAGCGATTGTATTTCTCGGCGAATCTCCGTCTACAGCGGTCGTCATTGGCACACTCGCCACGGTTGGCGGCATCGCGGTATTGTCCTGGAGTCCGGCGGGCATCTCAAGGCTCATGCTCGCCGCGTTACTGTTCGCAACGGGCGCGGCCATAATCCGCGGCCTCAACCACACCGTCGGTAAGTTCGGGCTTGAGCTATTACCCAACGTATTCATGGCGAGTTTCGTATCGTTCTTTACCGCGCTATGTGGCACCCTGATCCTATACCGAGTGCGGTTTGGGGATTTTCCGACCCGAGTTGGCGGCCGCGGATTAGCGTATTTCGTGATTACGGGCGCACTGATCGCGGCGGCCATTCTGTGTATGTACGGGGCACTGGCGCGCGGCGAGGTGGTCGCAGTATCACCGCTGATTGCAAGCTACCCTCTGTTTACGTTTTTAATTGCCGTATCATTGGGGCAAGACGTGTTGACCCGGCGATTGCTGGCCGGAGTTATCGCCGTCGTCGGTGGTGTAATTATTATAAGCGTTGCTTCCGCCGCTTATTAATTCGCGCCCGTGCTCTATATTCAAATAAGTAACTACCGCCACACTGAGTTGGGATTATTCATTGATGCGGAATCGCCGATTGATTGCAGCGCGCCAAAGCACTCGCGCCAACGACGTTGATTACCGTCATCATCGGTCATTCAAACTCTGAGTCTGCGGCGGTCGATTTTTCGATCACGATCATATCGCCATCATCGAACCATCATCGAACCATCCTCAGAATCGTCGACGCTCGACATTCGTGAACTATGGGCTAATCGCGAACTGCTATCGGTACTCACTCTGAGTGATATCACAAATCGCTACAAACATTACCGGGTGCGAGTTGGCCGATTATCCGACCCGTAACGACAATGATGATCTTCCGTAATACTTTTGGCGGTTTAGCCAAAATTCATTCAAATGGCTACCCGCGCCCAATTTTTGTCTTTGCCGGACTCTTGCCCTGGACATTTTTCGCCGGCGTAATTGATGCGTGCAGCGCATCGTCGGTGAGTTCGGAGCATTTGATCAGTAGAATTTATAATCTTCGTACGATGTTGTGCGTCCAAATTATTGAAATTAATTTATCGTTTTTCGACATCGAATGACCATCGAATCGCTGTAATACATCTGCGAGGTAAGTAGAGGGGATTAACGTCACCTCATGGCCCGTAATTTCCGGATACGTTCGTCAACAGATTGTTCTCGTAGCTCACGATACAATACCGCACCCTCTGCGTTGGGCTGAAGCGCATTCGCCTGGGGAGCATGCCATAGGTGCACGAACGGAAGGTATCCATACGCATATACCGTCCTCGTCTGTGCACGCTCCCAGAATTCATTGTCTTCGCCGCCCCAGCCAATAAAACGCCCATCAAAACCTCCAACTTCGAAAAATGCTTGGCGAGAAATACCAATAGATCCGCCCCCTTCTGCGTTTTGCATTATCGCCTCTATGCCTGGCAATATATTTGTACTTACCTTGGCACAGACTTGAAGTGTACTTTCCTTGTTTAAATAGAAAATGAAACGTTTCAGGTTAATCACCTCATATCCTTCATGGTATCGCTTTAGTAACTCGTTCGCGTAAATCCTAGGAATTAACATATCATTGTCCTGGAATATAAGAAAATCGGATTGAGCTTCTTTGGCGCCAACATTAAATGCCCAGGAACGCGAGTAGGCCATGTTTTCGTCAGGTAATGGCGTGTGAATGTACCTAACCCATTCTGGTAGGAGATTTTTTATATACTGGTTGTCGTCTTGCTCCACAACTATTAATTCGATATTGCGCTCACTTTGACCAGCAATTGCGTTCACGGCCATAAGCAGTAGCGGTAATCGCGCCTTGCCTCTGTAACCAATGATGAAGCTCACGTCGGGTTTACTATTATCAGAATTTAGAGGCTGCTCTTGCAGAGCCACGGGAAAATCTTTCAGTGCGCGACGATATAACCATCGACCGAATATAGGAAGTATTTTTGGAAGATGGAGACTTGATGTCCAATCCCAATCACATTTTAACCCTTCATTGTTTTGATCGCTTAATAATTGTTCATGCCGGTTCTTTATCTTGAGCCAAGGGAATTTCGAAAAAGATAAATACCTCGGCCGTAACGCCCAAAGCCCCGGCAAGGCATCGTAAATCAAAACCCCAAGAATTGCTCTTAATCGAAACGTGCTCATGTCCGTATCCACGTCGTAGGACGAGCCCAGAACCGCGGTATTTTTTCGCGTCTGAGAACTTAGCGACTATCGATATTGTCGGAAAAGTTTTTTAACAAATGCAGATCGTTCGCAGTCACCCGTATTCGGCCATGCGGCCACTCGCTTCCGGGGTCGTCCGGAACGGGTTGTCGTCCAGTGAAAAATCTACAAGTATCCGCAATGACTGGTGGAACACCCAAGTTCTCAAGGCGCCCTGAATGCTGTTGACTTGGGATTTCTGTCTTCGAAATTTTCAATGGCATTGTCATGCTTATGTTAAACGCGTTAGCCCATTCGAGCATAGATCCCCCCTGGGTATATTTCCCCACTTGGGAAGTCAGTGCGGCTCGTGACAGCTTGCTCAGTAAACCAGGCTCCGACCACAAACGACATACACAGTGAGCTGCTCTTTCGATATTTTCAACTGGGAAAGTCAATGCATTAACTTCATGCAAAAATTGCCCTTCAAGTGCCAGGCCTGGAAATTCGGATATAACAGGTACCACGCCGTTCACCATTCCTTCTCTTGGAGAAATCGTTACACCCTCTGTTGGTGAAAAGTTGAGCAAGCAATCGACATTAGGCAATATGTTCGAGTACAAGTAATTGCGCGATACCCAACCATGAAATCTCAGTTTTTCGTCAGAAATACGCTTGGATAGTTCTTTCCTGAGATGTGCTTCTTCAGGACCTGCGCCCACAATATCCAAAGAAAAAGGCACTCCCAGAATTGCCAATTTATCTGTCAACGTAATTAAATCGAGCACTCGCTTGTCAGAATGCTGAAGTCGCCCGATATATGTCAGGCGTAGTAACTCACCTGTTTCGCGTGGTTCAACGATATCGGTTGGCAAGCGCACTCCCCCAGGCAAACTTACCACTCGTTGCTGCTCTATTCCTGCCAACTTGATACATGCATTCGCAATAAGCCTACCATCTGTAATACACATATCGATTATTGGTTCAAAAACTCGAGCATCAACAAGATATTGCGCCTCGAACCCTCTTAAAGCCATTGCCAATCGCGGTTTTCCATATAATTCCTTATGTTTTCCGACCGCTTCATACGCATCTCCGATCCGCGCGACCAGCACTAGATCCGGATCTAGGCGCCTAATCACACGGTAGATTGCTTTGGTCCTCGAGGCGCGCGAGGGAAAGTTGGAACGAATTGGATATATTGGTAGTTCAGGAAACGTCTCTATATATCGATCTACATTATGAAAATACCTACCATGAACCAGACCCAATACCGCGTCCCACCCATGGCTTGGCAGGATGGCGCAAAGATCATGCAGTATTGATTCAACTCCACCGTAAAGATATGCCGACGGAGAAACTATCAATACTTTAGGCATATCAAATCATTTTCCGTTCTTTGGTGTCGGGCCGACAGGCCTTACCTTACTATCCACTCCATGACCGGTTTTGGATATCCCATTTTCTCGTGCAAATCGATTGCCCACTCTACCAAAGCCAGCACCTCAGATGTCTTCGCTCCGCCCAGATTGATGATCCAGTTTGCTGATTTTATCGAGAACATTGCTTGGCCAAAACGCTTGCCTCGCAACCCCTCAATATGCTGATAGCCCTCCTTGAACACACTTCCCGTATTTGGATACCCCAAGTCCTGCCAATTTTTAGCAAAGCTCATTCGACTTCTAATTTCGCGCTCAACTTTTCTGCCTGACTTTGATTCCAATTCGAATATTGCACTCAAAATCAGCCAATGATTTTTATGAAAGATCGAATACCGGAACAAAAACCCACAAGATTCCTTAGGCAGTGTAAATATTCTCCTACCATCGAAAACTCGTACTTCCTTGAGGGTGTTGGATATTGCTAGGCCCTCGTCGATGCCAGTCCCCGCATTCATATAGATGGAGCCACCAATATTGCCAGGCACACTCTGAAGATACGTTGGGCCAGCCAAGTTATTTTCCCTACAGAAACGCAAAAACGATTGGTTTGTTACGCTAGCCCCAGCCTCGACTAGATACCTTTTACGAAAAGATTTACGATTGCTCTGGACAATCTTAATTCTGGGACAGGCTTTGGTCGTCTTGATAATTCTTCCACGGAAATCATCATCTCGAAAAATCGTATTGGACCCTCGCCCAAGAATAAATACACGACCCTTTTGTTCTAATGTTTCTTCATAAGCACGTATCATTTCATCTTCAGATTCGGGCAAAAGCAAAGTATCCGCATTGCCTCCCACCCTCATGGTGTTATGACGCGATAAATTTTCGTTAAATATGATCTGCATACACCAGCTTTCGTATCGAGGCTATATAATCAGCCGCTACATGTCGTTTTCGCCAGATTTCACGCTCAACATTTTTCCAATCCCATTCGTGCCTTATAGTTGAATTTATCAACCCGACTATGCTTTGCTCGTTAAGGTCACGATCCTTAAAGAGGCACAAATGACTTAAACCGAATTCAGCCAACATGTCTGAGGATTTACTACTTTCCGACTGTTTCAGTGCAGCGGTAATATCCAGATTAATGAATGGAGTTTGATACATTAATGCCGCAATATTAGGGTGCGTTCTTACCGTTACGAAGAAATCGAGCCTTCGGACTATTGCCCACCACTCAAATATTGATCTTGTGTTGGATGCTAAGTTGCAATCAACATTTGGATTGGAATCAATAACGGACACCACTTGAAAACCCAACATTCTAAGCGCGTCCGGTAAAAACTTGTCAAGCATTTGACCGTATCTATTGCCCAACGGATACAGTACTCCAGCTATTGGTCCCTTCAAATTCAGTCCTTCCAATTGAAGGATCTCCTCCCCATCCGGCAAATCATCGCCAAAAAGCCACGCCGGGTCTGGCACCTTGAGAGCCCTCTTGCCTATTGAATTGTCTACATTGCAAAGAAAGGTTTTTGTATTTTCGTCTCTTACACTAATTAGATCGAACCTGGATAAGGTTTCACTCATCCATTTTTTCTGCTTTTCAGGAATATTACTATTCGAGTACCCAATCGATGCCGCATAACTAATCCGCAAACAATCGCAACCTTGTGACAGCCAATATGCATTTGGTACCGGCAACTTTATCATTCGATCAGCTTCGACTTTCTTTAGTAAATTTACAACCCAATTCTTCGCACTACGGAGCGTCCTGTATGGTGTCGACCAGTCGGGCCTGAACGGAGAATTGTAAATGGCATAACAATATTCATTCCAACATGAAGACCTAATCTCAAATTGCCAAATTATGTCGCTACCCACTATTACGGCCTGATACTCCTCATTAATCAATTGATTCAAGCGCAAACAATTGTCAGAGATTATCGTTTCCTCGCTCAGATAATCCTTAATAAATGACTCATATTTATCTCTTCGTTCGGCAGAAATTCTCGAGTTAATAACCGAAGTTTTCGGCTCGTAGCGGTAATCTATGATTTCTACTATTGCCTCCTTCAGTTGCTCGCGAAGCGTCTTGCATAGCACGTAGGCCTGCCAAAGTGCCCCTTCATTGTAAACGTAATGATACGTAAGGATTCCGACTTTCAATTCAATCAACCTTTCCAGCCTTGCTCCATTCATGATCAAAGATCAGAGGACCACGATTTGGAAGGATTTCATCTTTGTAACTTGTTCCAAAATAAACCTCTATTTCCTTACACCTTTCCACTCCGTACAACAACTCGAAACCTCGTCGAATCGAAATATTGAGGTAGTATTTTCCTGGACCCAGAGATAACTTTTTAATTTTGCATTTTACGGTATTGTTTCCTTTGTATAGCTGAAAACTTTTTCTTTTAGCCGCAGAATCGGCTATTCCAATCCTCCGTTGCAGTTGATCATAAACGCCAAACGCCATTTCTACATTATCCATATTTGATTCTGCGTTTAACTCGAACACAATCTCGTTGTCTTCACCTGACACCATAGAATTACCGACTCCATGGGAGTGCTTGATTTGTACTTCGATTGGTTTAACACTTCCAGGCCCATTAAACGGGAGATTGGAAATGTCCTTTTTAATAGATCCGGAAATATCTAGCGCATATATTTCGATCGCCTTTTCGGTCGTACCTGAATACGAAACATTTCCATTATTCAATACAATTCCTCTAGAGCAAAACGACGAAATTGTTCCCATATTATGACTAACCATCAATACTGTCCTTCCATCGCCCGCCACATCCCGCATTTTTCCCAGACACTTGATCTGAAAAGCTATGTCGCCCACCGCAAGAACCTCGTCCACAACAAGAATTTCTGGATCTAAGTGCGCAGCAACTGCAAATGCAAGTCGAACGTACATCCCACTTGAGAATCGCTTGACTGGTGTATCCAGGAACTTCGCGATTCCTGCGAAGTCCACAATTTCGTCCAGCTTCCGGCCGATTTCATTTTGGGTCATCCCAAGAATTGCGCCATTGAGAAATATGTTCTCCCTGCCGGTCAACTCGGGATGGAAGCCAGTGCCAACTTCGAGCAAACTGGCGAGCCGGCCGCGGTAAGTAATTTGACCTTCAGTCGGGGTGGTAATGCGGCTGAGGATCTTTAGGAGCGTACTTTTCCCTGCACCGTTGCGCCCGATGACGCCCACAATCTCACCCGGTTGAACATCAAAGGAAACATCTTTGAGTGCCCAGAAACGATCCTGCCGTGCATCTCGTTCGCTCAGCCTTCTGAATTTTCTAAAAGGGGATTTAAGCGACCCGACCACCATTTCCCGAAAGCTTTGCCCGAAAATCGTCTCATTACCGATCACGTATTCCTTGGATATACCTTCAACTGAAATAGCAGGCTTCATATGATATCCGCGAAACGGCGCTCTGCACGCGCGAAGTAGCACAGTCCAACGACAAAAATGATCAACGTTACAACGGTAGAAACTGCAACACCGAACAAATCGATCGGCAGGCCAAGGAAACAGGCTCTAACTCCGTCTATCCATGCGTACATCGGGTTAAAGTGCATTACCCAGCGCCAGGACTCGCTGAGAAAGCTAAGCGGATATATGACGGGGGTGAGGTACATCCAGACTTGCAGCATGTAAGGTATTACATATCTGAAGTCCCGATAGGTGACGGTGACCGCCGCCAGCCAACTGCCTAGTCCCACAGAAACCATAATTAACCCTGCCAGAAAGCAAGGCAACAACAGTAATTTAGCGGATAACGCCTGTCCGTAGTGAACCATCATAGCCAGTAAAATTGTGCTAGCGATTAAAAAGTCGACCATGGCCACACCTATGGAAGACAATGGCACAATAATCCTTGGGAAATAAACCTTGCTGATCAGACTTTGCGACCCGACTAACGAGCCGCCTGCCGTGCCGACCGAAGATGAGAAAAAATTCCAGGCCAATAGACCGGAAAAAACAAATATAGGGTATGGGTATCCGTCGGAAGGAATTTTTGCCAGACGCCCAAATATGAGCGAGAAAATAACCATCATAGTCAACGGCTGGATAACCGCCCAGGCCACACCCATTACGGTCTGCTTATAGCGAACCTTGATGTCCTTCATAACCATAACCCAGATCAGTTCTCGGTATGCCCATAACTCCGAAAAATCAAACATACTCCATCCGGATTTGGGTTTGATTACGGTAGCATTATCATTCCTTTTGAAACCTGTATTTTCCATTATTTCACTTGCAGCAACTTCAGTTCTTATGGGCCTTAAAGAAAGGTGATTTTGTTCAAAACTACTCGCCGATTCTACTAAATTTTCTTTACGGCGTTTTGCTGACCATTCACATTAATAATTAAACGTCAATCGATCGGCTCGTTTCTGTCATTCAACATGGGCTCGGGAGTACTTCTATATGACCGACTCAGTCGGCCCCACAGTGCGACACTATACCCTCGAGACCAGAACTAACGAGTATCGTCGAACGCCCTTTCAGTTTTCCGATCTTATGCATCACACTGTATTTCGGCGGAATCCCCAGCCACATATGTGCATGACCCGGCATCACGTGACCCTCTACTAATTCAACCTCGAGTCGACGACATAACGCTTTTAATATCTCGCCCGTATCCTGCCGGATAACCCCAAACATTGATTTACGGCGATATTTCGGTACGATTCCCCCATGGCAGCGGCTATACGACTTTACCTGCGTTCCGCTTTGCCATTCTCTCATTGCGGTATCTACTCTTATCTGGACTCTGGCAGGCGTAGATTGGGGAGGAACCTCGTCGCTTCTTAATTTACCTCCGATAACGGCATAGCCCTTTATTTCACACCACCATAGGCGATGACTTAGTTGTTTAATTAGCGGAGTGACCGCATTTGAGCGCCCCTATTTCCAAACAACCGCAAAATGATACTACCTGAGATAGTTCGGTAGATATTGTTACTGGGCCGTCATATTTGGCATGTAGGTGTCCGCACCCGGAAATATCGACTTTCTCCTACTAGAGATATTGATGATTCGATCCGTACTTCGATTATAGTACTCTTCGTTGGCGGGAAAAGTTAACCACATTGAGCGACTACATGCGGGGAGCGAGTCACGGACGGTGTAAAGTTTTTATAAATTCCATATTACGGAATGAACAAACCCCGAGCTCGATCGGATATATTTGTGATGGATTACTTCAGCTATGAGAATTCCGCTGCGATAGACTTCGGATGAGATTGACAAAAGTGGAGCATGTGATCGGTCGAGTTCGGGCTACCAATAAAATTGATGATTACTGATCTCGTCACCACAATTATTCCGGTTTTCAACCGCTCGGCGCTGCTAAAAGACGCCGTCGAATCAGTAGTCCAACAGAATTATCGTCCCATCGAAATTATTATTGTTGATGACGGGTCCACTGACGATTCCCTTAAACAAGCGCGAGCATTGCAAAAAGACCACCCGGAAATCACAGCGATTATTCGACAGAACAATGCAGGCCCCGGCACAGCGAGAGAGAAAGGCCGACAGCAGGCACGAGGAGAATTTATCCAGTATCTCGATAGCGACGATTTACTGCTTCCCGACAAGTTTAAGCGCCAGGTTGATGGACTGAAGACAAATCCCAACTGTGGCGTATCGTATGGGAAGACATGCTTCGCCAATGGGTTCGATCCGCCGGATTTCGTGCCACTCAAGCGCACCGGTTCCAAAGTTGCAACGATGTTTCCGGCATTTCTCCAATCCCGGTGGTGGAGTACATCGACACCGATGTATCGCAAAAGTATCACGGATCGGGCCGGGCCCTGGACGAGTCTGCGTAACGAGGAGGACTGGGAATACGATTGCCGCATTGGGTCGCAGCAAATCGCCTTGCATTACTGCGATGACTTCGTGTCGGTAAAGCGGCAATTTCCGGATGGGCTCAGTCGGAACGGCGACTCGGATCCGCGAAAACTCCGCGACCGAACCGCCGCCCATAAATTGATATACAACCACGCGCGGACCGCCGACATCGATCACGATGTGTACGAAATGCGGCACTTCGCGCGGGAAGTGTTTCTTTTGGCCCGGCAATGCGGGGCCGCCAACTTGCCGACCGAATCTCGCGACTTATTCGCATTGGCCAAACAAGCGTCGGGTCCAAATCGCACCCGATCTTGGGACTTTGTTCTGTACTACGCGCTGGCTCGCACGTGCGGCTGGCGAACAGCGGGACGGTTGGCCTGTTGGAGCGACCGCTTTCGTGCCTGATTGACGATGCATCAAGTATCCGTGGTCATGTCGGTCCACAACGACGCCTACTCGGTCTCTGCAAGCGTTCGCAGCGTGCTGAATCAATCCGATGTCGATTTGGAATTTATCGTTGTCGCTGACGGATCCGATAATGAAACGCGGACGGTGCTTCGGGACTGGGCTAACCAGGACAGTCGCCTCATACTAATCGAGCAACCCCATAGGGGCCTTACCCAAGCCCTACGAATTGGCTGTGAGCGAGCGACGAGCCCATATATTGCGCGTCAAGACGCGGGAGGCGACGTCTCGATAAACGGTCGGCTGCACAAGCAAACCCTGCAACTCGATGCAAATTCTCGTGTCGCCATGGTGTCGTGTGGTACGCGCTGCGTTACCATCGACCGGATTCCCCTATTCGATATCCTGCATACACGTGACGACGTCGCGCGGTCGGCTACGAACCGCCATGTGACCGGCTTCAAAGGACCGTCGAGCCATCCCAGCACGATGTTCAGAAAGCGTATGTACAATCAGGTAGGCGGATATCGATCGGAGTTCTATTTTGCCCAGGACGTCGACCTATGGCTGCGGCTATTGGAAATTGGAGAGTACTCCGTGGTTCCCGAGCTACTTTACGAATCTGTAATCGATCCGAGTTCGGTCAGCGGATTGTATCGGGAAGAGCAACAAATGCTCGCGGTACTCGCGATTAAATCCGCTGCGTCACGTGCTTCCGGGCATAGCGACAGTGAAATTCTTAGCACCGCTGCGGAAATCAGACCGGTTTCCGAGACCAAGAAAAATCGGCGCCGTGTCGCCGCAGCTCACTACTTTGTCGGATGCTGTTTGCGGGAACGCGATCACCCCGACGCACGTCGCTACTTCCGCCAAGCCATTGCAGCACAACCTTGGCACGCACGTTCCTGGTTGCGATTATTGCGTTCATGATGGTGAACCGTAGGTCTCCGGTTAGTTACTCAAAAATTGACGCGTTGGATGCAAGCACTTCTTCGAACGCGATCACAAAATCAGTTAGATCTCTATCCGTCAACGGCAAAGACAAACTCATATACCCTCGCTGCGCGAGATAAAAACCACGACGTAGCATTTCCAGATGGAATAAAACTCGGAGCATTGGATCAACTGCACCGACATCCGCGGGACGTCCGATCGGCTCAGTCTGAAAATGGATGCACATAATCGTACCACTTCCGGTGACCTGGACCGGGACACCGAGTTTTGAGGCGACCGCATTTAGTTGTGCGCGAAATCGGTCGCCCAACGCCGTATGCCGATCGGCAACCTCTTCCGTGTAGCACCCGGTGAGCCCCGCCAAACCAGCTGCCATGGTGAGTGGATTATTATTAAATGTGCCCGCGTGGGGCGAGGCTTCAGCGTGCCGCGGGTCGAATTGACACATTATCGAGTCGCGCCCTCCAAACGCTCCGTAAGACAATCCGCCGCCAATATATTTGCCGAATGTCGTAAGGTCCGGTCGCACCGAAACCACCCCCTGCAACCCTCCCGGCGAGATACGTGAGGTCATCACCTCATCGAATATCAGTACGATACCATGGTCAGAACACGCTTCGCGCAGTGCCGTAAGAAACGACGCGTCACCAGGAATTGCCCCACCCGCACCGAGCATCGGCTCGACGATTATTGCGGCCAGTCGATCAGCGTGCGCTTCAATACGCTGCAGCGTGACATCGATATCGTTATAGGCACCCATCACGACAGGATACGGTACATTGATCGGATCCGCGCCGTGCACAAAATACAGCACCCCTCCATGGTAGGCGCCGTCAAACGCCATAATATGACTGCGGCCAGTGGCAACCCTCGCGGCGGACAACGCCATCAGGTTCGCCTCCGTGCCGGAATTGCAAAAGCGAATTTTTTCGCACGAGCTGAAGCGCTCACACATAATTGCCGCCAGCATCGCCTCGTGCCGGCCCGGAGCGCAACGCACCAAGCCATCCGCCAGCGCTGCATCGATCGCCGATCGAATGACCGGATCCGAGTGTCCATACAATCCCGCGGAGTACTCGCCGAGAAAATCGACGTATTCATGCCCGTCGATATCGGTAAGCCGCGCGCCTGTGCCATTACGCATCGTGAGCGGATACGGATCGTAGTGTAGAACCGTGCGCGTATTACCGCCCGGCAGCAAAGCGCATGCGCGTTCAAATTCCACACCGCTCAGTGGATTGTCGGCGACAAACCGAGCCAATGCATCGTCACACGCCGTTCGCAAATTTAGGTTGCGGGGCGGCTGTAGCATAGTGATTCACTCCGGGATATGGCACCAACAAGCACCACCCGCATTATTAAACATGAGGTCGAGGCGGCCGAATTCGCTGAAAAAATATTCACCCGTAAAGTCGAAGTGAAGAGTCCGTCAGGGGAGTTCGTGGCTGAAATCAAGGGAGCCATTCGTGAAGTAGAAATCAGTCCCGAAAGTGAAGTTGAGTGGTTCGTTGTGCCGGTATAGACGGGAACGGATCCAGTAATGGAATGTGGACTCGAGGGACATAAAGAGGCTGGGATGCACGGCACCATCACGATAAATTAGTATCCGTGTTATCCGAGTCGTCGAAGAGCCCCGGAATGGGCTCTTCTCGACCGCTCGCACTGAAACCACTTGGCGGCGACAGGCGGTCGTCGACTTCGTCTTCGTCCAGCAAAATGGAATATGCCGGACCTTCGAGATCATCGAACTGCCCGTGTCCCACTGCCCACAAGAATCCCCACGCTACTAACAACGCTAATATCAAACCGAGCGGAATTAAAAAATACAGTACTTCCATATCTGGTGACAGCAGGCGGTGCGCGCAAAATACAATTAATTGCGACTCGGCTTTACCAATGCGTCGATCTCCTCAATCGCATATTGGGATTTTCATATTGAGATTTTTTGCACACGATCGCCTACACAATTCGTGCTGCGCCTCCTTGCATCGCCACCGACACGCCACGCATTCGCCGTGACCAATGCCGAACTTGTCGCCATCCCGACCGCTGCCAACCACGGCGCCACAAAACCGGCGGCAGCCGCCAGCAATGCGACACAATTGTAGCCGATCGCCCAAATAATGTTCTGTCGGACCACTCTAAGTGCCCGTCGCGCAACGGCAAGCGCCATCACTACACCGCTTAGATTATGATTCGTAATCACTATATCTGCATTAGCTGCCGCCAACGTCGCCGCATCGGCAACGGCAATTGACACATCGGCACCCGCCAGAGCCGGAGCGTCGTTGACACCGTCGCCCACCATAACAACAACTCCGCCGGCCGCTTGAAGCCTATGTATGTACTTCAGCTTTTCTCGAGGTGTGCATCGAGCTGAAACCTGTTCTATCCCTAAACGTTGCCCCACCCGTTGCGCTTCGGCCTCTGTATCTCCCGTAAGTAGGTGCAGCGTCGCGCCGCTGTGCCCCAGTTTATCAATCGCGTCTACGGTGTCGGCGCTAATATCACCATCAAAGTCGAACCGGCCAATAACACCGGTTTCGGTCGCCAACACGACCCCATGAGGTGGCTCGACGATATCGCCGCCAAGGCCTAATTGATCACCCACATAACGAGCTGTGCCGATCGCGATGCGACGCCCGTCTACTATACCACTGACGCCCCCGCCGGGCGTCGCGCGCGGCTCCGTCACGGTGGGCAATTCAACACCCTGCGCGATGCGTCGAATGGCTACGGCAATAGGATGCGCCGAATGCACCTCAAGGGCGGCGGCGTAGCGAATTAATCGATCGCGCGACATCCCGGAAGTCGCCGATAACGAGTGCAGATGCACTTCGGGAGCGGTCAGCGTACCGGTCTTATCGAACACAATGTGATCGGCCCGGGCTAACGTTTCGAGGGCACTGTTGCGGACCGGCAACACTCCACCGCGATACAAACGTAGCAGCGCAGCGGTGAATGTCGTCGGGGTAGCCAACGATAATGCACACGGACACGACACCACCAGCATCGCTACGGTGATCTCCAACCATCGGTTCGAATCGGCATACCACCAGAATATCCCTGCGCTGGCGGCCAGCACCAAAACCACCGTGACAAACACTACAGCCAAGCGATCGGTGACGGTCACGAGTGTGGGTTTTGTCGACTGTGCCCTGTCAATCAAACGCTGCACGGTAGCCATGACGGAAGCGTCGCCGAGCGCCGTAACAACAACGCTTAGCGGCGTCTCGACGTTTATACTGCCGCCCACCACTTGATCACCGACACAACGTGTCACCGGTGCCGATTCGCCGGTCAAGAGGGACTCGTCCACCGTCGAGTATCCGTCGATGACTTTGCCGTCGGCGGGCACCGTCTCGCCCGGCCGAATTAGCACCCGATCGCCCGCCGTTAGTTGCACCGCCGGCACCGACTCCAGTCCGGCATCAGACCAACGATTCGCCGTCGGCGGAACATGAGAATTTATTCGATCGACCGACTCAAATGCGCGTTTACGGGAGGCCACCTCAAAGTAACGTGCTCCCAATAGCAGAAACACCAGCATGACTATTGAATCGTAGTAGACGTGCCCAACGTTAGTCGCGGTGGCCCAGATGCTGGCAACGAAGGCCAAGCCGATGCCTATGGCGATCGGGACGTCCATACCTACCCGCCAAGTCTTAATCCCGTTTACTGCACCTACAAAGAACGGCTGCGCCGAGTAAGCAATCACCGGCACCGTCAACAACAAGGCCACCCGCTGTAGCAGCTCACGGTGGCGGTCATCAATGCCGGACCAGTCACCGAAGTACAACGCAGCCGATAACATCATGACTTGCATTCCGAACACACCTGCGACTCCGATGCGCCGCAACAGCGTGTCACGTTCACCGTCAATTGCCTGCCGGCCGCGCGCCTTATGATACGGTTGTGCATCGTAGCCAAGCTCACGAACGGCTCGCAGGATCGCACTCAATTTGAGCCGTGTGATGTCCCAACGCACACGCAAACACTGCGTCATATAGTTCGCATCCACCTCCAGCACGCCTGGCAGCGCACTTAACCGTTGCTCGTTGAGCCATACACAAGCAGCGCATGTCGTTCCGTTTAGCAACAGTGCCACCTCCTGATGCGACCCATCCGACTCTTTGACAAAGGACTTTTGAACCGCAGGGTGATCGAACGCTTCCAACCCGGGCATCGGTTGGTCCAGATTCGGCGCTTGGTGGGCATTTTGAGTGCGATGCCGATAGTAGGCCTGTAAACCTGCATCGACGATCGCCTGCGCGACGGCCTGGCAGCCGCGACAGCACATCGCCCATGGCCGGTCCAGAACTTCGACGATGAAGTTTGAGTCGGGCGGGACCGGCAGCCCACAGTGGAAACAATCAGGCTGAATATTTGTCACGAGGACCATTCGTTACCGTAGCGACAAGATTCTTGTACGAACCTCTGAATAAGTCTGGGCGAATCAATCTGAGATGCAAAATGATCAAGATCGAGGCGCCCCATGTTGATCAATGCGGGGCAAGTAACGCTGATGGATTATTTTGGGCTCAAGTCGATCGGTCATGACTTTTTCAGAGATTCACTTTATATACGGTCGCTGGCGGCCCGCCAATATTGCCAACCTGGATTATTGATATAGATCAATACTGATCTGGTCCATATTAAGCAAGGTAATAATTGTATCAACTACGACTTCAACGACACCAAATTCGCGCATGTTGCTACACCACATCCCCGGGCTCGTCACCCGGCCACAGGCTGAATGGGCCAGCATTCGCGCGGGCCAGTACTCTGTAGGAGATTGTTTTTTCTCTTACGTATTCTGGCTGGCCGCCGTGCCGCCGCTGGCGGGCTTGCTTGGTACCACACTCGTGGGTTGGCGCATCGCAGGAGGCACGCCCGTCAAGCTTACATTTGACAGCGCCGTGCAAATCTCCATCGTATATTACGTTGCGATCTTGGTGGCGGTGTTCACGATCGGTAAATTGATTCACTGGATGGGAGAAACTTACGGCGCACTTCAACCACTCGGTCGGTGCGTCGCGCTGGCCGCTTTCACCGCGACACCGTTGTTCATTGTGGGGTTTATGCAAATATATCCTGTACTGTGGCTAAATTTTATCGTGGGGCTCCCGGCCCTGGCCTACACCGCCTATCTCCTATACACCGGCGTACCGATCATGATGGAAATTCCGCTTGAACGCGGCTTCCTTTTCTCAAGCTCTATCCTTGCAGTAGGGCTCGTCGCCCTGGTGGGGTTACTCGCCGCGACGGCGGTGCTCTGGGGCATCGGTCTCGGCCCGAGCTTTACAAACTGATCATCAACGACCCGATTACATCCCAGAATTAGTAATTCGATGGATACCTATAACTACCGAGTCGTTCAACAATTCGCCATCATGACGATCGTGTGGGGGGTTGTTGGCATGCTGGTGGGGGTGTTCATCGCCGCACAACTCGCTTGGCCGGCGCTGAATTTCGATATTCCGTGGCTCACATTCGGCCGGCTACGGCCGCTGCATACCAATGCGGTGGTGTTTGCATTTGGGGGCTCAGCACTGTTCGCAACGTCGTATTACGTCGTGCAACGAACCTGCCACGCGCGCTTATTTTCCGACAAACTCGCCGCGTTTACGTTTTGGGGTTGGCAAGTCGTGATCGTTAGCGCGGCGATTTCGCTGCCGCTTGGATACACTACCACCAAAGAATACGCCGAACTGGAATGGCCGATAGACGTGCTGCTCACCGTAGTGTGGGTGGTGTATGCGGTGGTGTTTTTCGGCACCGTTGCGCGCCGAAAAATACGTCATATCTACGTCGCAAACTGGTTTTTTGGCGGATTCATCTTGACCGTTGCACTTCTGCATGTCGTGAACAGCCTGGCGATGCCGGTGAGCTTTATGAAATCCTACTCGGTCTTCGCCGGCGTGCAGGACGCCATGGTGCAGTGGTGGTACGGGCATAATGCCGTCGGGTTTTTCCTTACTGCCGGTTTCCTTGGCATCATGTATTACTTTATTCCCAAACAGGCGAATCGACCGGTGTATTCATACCGGCTTTCGGTGGTGCACTTTTGGGCATTGATCTTCACATATATCTGGGCCGGCCCGCATCATCTGCATTACACCGCACTACCCGACTGGGCGCAGTCGGTTGGTATGGTATTTTCGCTGGTGCTGCTCGCACCGTCCTGGGGCGGAATGATCAACGGCATCATGACGTTATCGGGTGCCTGGGAGAAATTACGCACCGATCCGATTTTAAAGTTCTTGATCGTTTCTGTTTCATTTTACGGAATGTCTACGTTTGAAGGCCCAATGATGGCTATCAAGACCGTCAACGCGCTGTCTCACTATACCGACTGGACGATCGGCCATGTGCACTCCGGAGCTTTGGGATGGGTAGGCATGATTTCGATCGGCGCTATGTACTATCTCATACCACGCCTGTGTAACCGGGAAATTTATAGTGTACGGCTGATAGAAATTCATTTTTGGGTGGCCACTATTGGAATCGTCCTCTATATCACCGCCATGTGGGTATCCGGCGTGATGCAAGGGCTGATGTGGCGAGCTGTGAACGACGACGGAACGTTAACTTATAGCTTCGTCCAAAGCGTACAAGCGATGCATCCGTATTACATAGTGCGCCTGGCCGGCGGCCTCTTCTATCTAACGGGAATGCTGATCATGGCCTACAACATCGCGCGAACCGTGGCCGGCGCAACGGTTATTAATGCGGCGATCCCGGCGCCCGCCCGTTGAGAATGCCAGCATGAACCTGCAGCAGGCCGTAGAAAAAAACCTCGCTTTGTTCGTGATACTCGTTATTGCCGTGGTGTCGATTGGCGGTATTGTCGAAATTACACCATTGTTCTTCCAACAATCCACGACCGAACCGGTAACCGGACTTAAACCCTATTCAGCACTGAGGTTGACTGGGCGTGACATTTACATTCGCGAATCCTGTATGTCTTGTCACTCGCAGATGATCCGGCGACCACCG
>Ga0224512_10001504_pt1 | contig 22429 bp, 18 predicted proteins | sample SF_May12_sed_USG_4_FD_169103 | JGI IMG/M metagenome (GOLD analysis project Ga0224512, IMG submission 169103) | Sediment microbial communities from San Francisco Bay, California, United States - SF_May12_sed_USGS_13 | ecosystem: Environmental > Aquatic > Marine > Sediment | place: USA... | reverse complement strand
TGGAATGACTCCCGAGCAGTATCGCGAACGCTGGAATCTGCCCTCGGACTATCCCATCGTCGCCCCCAACTACGCCAAACAGCGATCCAAACTGGCCAAGAAAATCGGGCTTGGGAAGAAACGGGCATCGGAATAATCGGAGCAATGGCATTGTCAGACTAATTCGGCTCGAGGCTCCTGGTGAGATTCCTTAGCTTTCTGCAATGCGCGATCCGTTCCGCTAATTCTAAAGTTCGCCCGAGGCAATCCCTCTCTGCGGTGATGACGTAAATCCGTTATCACTGAGGCAGATTGAAGTTCTCTTGTTCGAGCGGGGCATCGACGTTCGCCACGAAACGGTTCGGATTTAGTGGAACCGTTTCGGTCCGATGTCCGCAGCAGAGATTAGGAGACGACCCATTGGTCGCCGGTTATACTCGCAATGCCGGAGGTTGTGGTTCTAACAATCATGAAGGCGGTCAGCACGGGGGGAGCCCAGCATGAATCGTCGCGCAGAAAACCACCGCCTTGCGAGTGCCGACTGCTTTACCTGTCAGAACCGGAGCAGGACGGAGTGGTGCATCCTCGCCGATGAAGAGCTCCAGCGCCTCAACAAAGCGAAAATCGTCAAGAATTACGACGCCGGGGAGACCATTTATCATGAGGGCGACCCCTGTACCGGCATCTATGACTTGGAGAACGGCGTCGTCGCTTTCCGCAAATACGACCTCGAGGGCAACGCCACCCTCATAAGCCTAGCCTATCCAGGGCGAACGTTGGGCTATCGGTCATTCCTCGGGGGCGGCAATCATGTCACCAGTGCGGAGGCCGTCAAACCAAGCGTCGTATGCTTCATCGAAAAATCCGTGGTGCGCGACCTGATTGATCGCAACCCCGCCCTCGGCCAGCGTTTTCTGCGGCGGGTGGCAAAGGATCTCGGCCGCGCCACCGAACGTTACCACCAGGAGCTCACCCTTACGGTACGCCACCGGCTGCTCAATCTCCTCCTCATTTTGAACGACCGCTATGGCACAGCGGACGAAACCAACAAGGCGACCATAGAATTGCCGTTGTCCAGGCAGGAATTGGCGGCGCTCATCGGCACCCGCCCGGAAACCCTGGCCCGAACAATTCAGAATTTGCGGAGTAACGACCTGGCCTACTTCAACGGCCGTCACGTGGCGATTCCCCATTTGGATGACTTGCTGGACGAACTGGGCCTGATCAGCTAGGGAGATGGCCAGCAGCGTCATTGGTCGCCTCCGGGCGACATGACAGGGCGCAACGCTTCCCCCCCTCCCTCCGAATAGGTACTGGTGAAAATGGCGGGTCATTTATTTAGATACCTATCTAAATATTTTTGGGTTATCATTATTGTGGGCTTTTTTCCGGGCTAGGTATTTGTAGGGCCTTGCCGATGGGAAGTGATCGTTCATGCGCGGCAATTGCGCGGCTGCGCGTGGATCAATCACTGTCCCTAAGCCTCGTTGAATTGACGGAGAGGTTCGACCCGTCCGGTGGGAGGCTGGAGATTTTTCTGATAGAGTTCTCACACAATAGAATAATGAAAATAAAAGGGAGTAATCCGAGGGGAGAGTTATGGAGAATAACAACACCCAACCGCTGGCCAAGATGACTGCGGAAGAAGCAGAGGAAAACCTTCTTCCTGCCAAGACGCGGGCCAAGAAAACGAAGATCGGTCAGGCCTCCAAGGCGGCGACCAGGTCGCGCAAGAAAGCATTCAAGGCTGCCGACCGAACGGCGTCTGCTGCGAAATCCGTCGCCAAGACCAAGGCGGCGACCAAGGCTACCTTGGCCGTGGCTGAACGGAGACTTGCTCGAACCCCGCTCAGGCGTGCGGTCGCGATCGCGGATAGGGAAGCCAAGGCGGCGGAAAACGCCGCAACCGCGGCAGAGCAGATGGCGTTGCGAGCTGTGAAACTTGCGTCTGAGAGCGAACTGGTAGCGGAAGAGGCCCGTGAAATTGAAAAGGCGGCGATCAAAGCCGGCGCCAAGGCCAAGGGCGCCGAAATTGAATTAGCACAGGTTGAGCGTGCCAAGAAACCGGTACTGAATTCGATCAAGAAGGCTGAACGGCATTTCGCAAAGCTGACGAAGGAGGCGGAGGCGAAGGAATCGGAGGCACAGGCGGCTACAGAAAAGGTAGCGGCGTTGGCCAGCGCCGCAAAGGCCGAGGCCCTGGCAGTGGCGGAGAAGGTCGAGGAAGTTGCCCGTGCGGTGAAAAAGATCGAACTGGCGGCGAAAAAGGCCAAAGCCTCGGTGCGTGACGGCAACGGGCAGGCGGGTCGATCCTTGAACAAGACCAAGGCTACGGCCGTCCGAGCGCGCACGGAGACGGAAGCGGCGATGGATGATACGCGCGCGTCGGCAAAAGCCGCCGAGAAATTGGACTCTGCCGCCGCCGCGGCCGCAGCACACACCGCCGCCGCAGCAAAGGCGGACGCGGAACGCGCTGCCCTGAAAGCTCAAGAAGCGGCGGCGAAAGCAGCCCGCCTGGAAGCCGAAACCGGCAAGAACCTGAAGGCGCCTGAACTTTATCTCAACCGTGAACTGACCTGGCTTGAGTTCGACAAACGTCTTCTGCACGAGGCCGAGGACCCTCGCACGCCGTTGCTGGAGCGGGTGAAATTCCTGGCCATCGTGGGCGGCAACATCGATGAGTTCTTTATGAAACGTATCGGCGGTCTAAAACAGCTGGTGGGCGCAGGCGTGAGCGAACCAACCGTCGATGGTCGTACCCCCCGGGCCCAGATCCGCGACTCCCTGGCCGCGGTGCGTGAGATCCAAGACCACGCCAGGATCATCCTGCTTGATCTTAAAGAGCAACTTCAAGGACACGACGTCATCATTTCCGAATACGATGATTTGTTGGAAGAGGAACAGGCGGGGGTACGGGCGTACTACTTGGAAAATATATTTCCGCTGGTCACGCCGCTCGCCATGGATCCGGCCCATCCGTTTCCCCACATTTCAAATCTGTCTTTGAACCTGCTTGTCTCGCTCCGTACCAGGTACGAAGCGGCGCCGATCTTGGCCCGGGTCAAGGTTCCCACGGGCAGCGCCGTGCCGAGGTTCATCCGTGTCGGATCGAACAACAGATTCGTCCTTCTTGAAGACGTCATGGTCAACAATCTCGACGTTCTATTCCCCGATGTCGAAGTATTGACCTGCGAAGTGTTCAGAGTCACGCGCAACTCCAACACTGAACTTGAGGATGATACCGCCGACGACCTGCTTGAACTGGTCGAGAGCGAGGTGCGCGATCGCAAGTTTGCTCCGATCGTTCGTCTCGAGACCGTGACAGGCATTGATCCGACGCACCGCGGTATGCTTGCCGCCGAACTCGGCCTCGATGAGGACGAAGACGTGTTCGAATGCGACGTCATGCTGGGCATGCGGGACCTGTTTGAAATCGCGTCGATCAACAAGAACGAATTGCATGACGCGGACCATCATCCCATTGACAACGTGGAGCTCGAGGGCGAGCAAAATGTCTTTCACGCCATTCGCAACAAAGGGCCGATCCTTCTGCAACATCCGTATGAATCATTCACCACTTCGGTGGTGCGTTTTATACGCGAGGCGTGCGAGGACCCTAAGGTAGCGGCGATTAAGATGACCCTCTATCGGACGACGGAGGGAACCGGCATCATCGATTACCTGATCGAGGCGGCACGCAGGGGCAAACAAGTCGCCGTCGCGGTCGAACTCAAAGCCAGTTTCGACGAGGCTGCCAACATCAATTGGGCGACCCGTCTGGAGGAGGCCGGGATTCACGTTACTTACGGTATCGTCGGCCTAAAGACCCATTCCAAACTCGTATTGGTGATCCGCCGGGACTACAACGGACTGCGTTACTACGCCCATATCGGCACCGGAAATTATAACGCTGACACGGCGCGTATTTATGCGGATTTGGGATTATTAACCTGTGACGAGGAAATCGGCGCAGATCTCGTTGAGTTCTTCAACTTCCTAACCTCTGGTGTTCAGCCGCGGCGTCACTATACGAAAATTCTTGTGTCGCCCGGCGACATGAAGGAGCATCTTCTTAACAAGATAGACCGAGAAATCTCGCAGAATACGACCCGATCGAGGGGTTTGATTCGGCTAAAGACCAACGCGCTGGAGGATCCCGATATCACGGAGGCGCTTTACAGGGCGTCGCGCGTCGGTGTGAAGGTCGAATTGATTGTCCGTGATACCTGCCGCTTGCGTCCGGGTATTCTGGGACTCTCCGACAATGTCACTGTGATCAGTGTTGTCGGGCGATTTCTGGAACACTCGCGCATTTACTATTTCCGCAATGGGGGAGACGAAGAGTTTTTTGTCGGTTCCGCCGATCTCATGGCGCGCAATTTGGAAAGTCGTGCCGAAGTGCTAGTCGCCGTCGAGGACCAGCCTCTACGCAAAATGCTGGGAAAATATTTAGAGATACAGTTAAAAGATCGCCGCAACTCATGGATAATGAACTCCGCGGGAGGTTACACGCAAAGGATGCCCAAGGATGAAAAGACCGAGCGTGGATGCCAGCAAGCGATGATCGACGCGGCGGAAAGCCGGCTTCAGGAGGCCCGAAAGAAGAGACTTCTCAGGCCCAGGGCCATCGCCAAACGAATGACACGCTGACCTAACGCCGCGGGCTGAATTACGAAGCGCCCCGACGAGACAAGAACATCAACAAAGGCCTATCCGGTGTCAGTTTCGCTGTTTTTTCGTGTCGCCGGCAGACAATATGATTGCTGAAGAAGACTTGATCCTGGCGCCTGTTGAGAACCTACAGGACATCAATGGGTTGCCTTTCCCCGAGGAACCTACATTTCGCCAGTTTCTGATCACAGGCCCGCCCGGCGCCGGCAAAAGCACACTTGTGGAAAAGATTCACGGCTGGCCCTATGAAGGGTATCTCGACCTTACCGAGCCCAAGTGGTGGCGGATTCAGGCGCTGACTTTTAGGCCGCGTGAAGTTCATCTCGGCGCGCCGTTCAAGGGGCGCCGTAATGCGCTCGCCGTCGTCGACGAAGAGTGGCTGAAACACCATAGTACCTTGGAAATGGACTTCGGGCGGATTGTCCTGCCACCGAAAAAAGCGTGGCTTTTCGGAACCGACTGGCGCAGACGGTATGCTTTTGAATTCCTTCTGCCGTCGCCGGAAAGCATATACCGGGACCGGATTGAGCGTGCGAAGACCGGATTGTTCCCGTACGATCAGAACATCACGCTGGAAATTGTCGCGGATCAGGTCAAATTTTATCGGACCATCGCCTGGTATTTTTGGGTGTCTGACATGCGTGTTTATGTGCGACTGGAGCGCGACGGCATGCCAATGAAGATCATGGAATGCAAAAAGGCGCCCGTCCTATGACGCCCGATGGCGACACCAAATCCCATAAGGAAATCGAAACGGTCCCGACAAGGCACGGAAATATGTCTTCGCTGCTTGACCGCTTCGGCAAGCTTTTCAATACAATGCCCAAGGGAGAATTGGTGAAGCCCACGGCAGAGCCGATATCGTTACAGGCCAATGGCCGGATAGCTTGGGACGGCCGACCGTTTAAGTTGACGCTTGGGATGTGGCCCTTGAGGTCCACCCCGATCTTACCATCACCGGCCATGAAAGAGCGGGCATCCGCGATTGGATCGTTCATGCGGGCCGTGCGTACTACACAGGCGTTCCAAGGTTCATCCGAATCGGTTCAGGGAACACTGTTCTTCTGGGACGAACCGACGACCTACAGGAAAGGATATTCGGATTCAATGAATCGGTGGCCAAGCGCCATGTCAGGATTACTAACCACAGGGGCGGGCTGACCATCCAGCCACTCGAATTGGAACGGTCCATCACAATATCGACGATTGACCCCGTCACGCCCGTCTGGATGGCGCGCCGAGAGAATCTATTGCGCTTGCCGGATGTTCTCGGCCGCCCCCTGACCCAGTTCGACGACCAGCAAGCATTGGACATTGTGCGCGAGGTCAACGGCCTGCTCGCGGCGGAAATTTACCGGGATTTGACCGATGACGGGGAGCCGGGCGGAGTCATCCGTTTCCCCGATGACATGACGGTCGTCATCATGGGCGACATTCATGCACGGGCGGACAATATCCTGCGGGTGATCACAGAGGGCGGAACGTTGGCCGCCCTGGAGCGTGGGGAGGCATGTCTGGTCTTCTTGGGCGACCTGGTTCACAGCCAGGAAACGGGCGAGCTCGAGAGCATGGATTCGTCTGTCTTTATCTTGGATCTGTTTCTCATGCTGAAGCTCCGCTTCCCCGAGAACGTCTTTTACGTCCATGGTAATCATGAGAGCTTTTCTCACAATGTAGGCAAGGCGGGCGTGCCGCAAGGCATACTTCTTCGGAAGCATTTGAAGAAACGGCGAGGCAAGGCCTACGTTGCGGAGATCGCGAAACTGTTCGACGGGTTGGCATTTGTTGTCCAGGGAAACAAGTTCGCCGCTTGTCACGGTGCGCCGGTCCGCTCCAAGGCCAGTCGCGATACCCTGGTCAACATTCAGCGTTACCCCGGCATCCAATACGAACTGACCTGGAGCCGGCTACGGAAGGGAGACCGGCCGACCGGCTACACTAAGGGAAGCGTCAAGCGGTTCCGCAAGACCTTGGATCTTCCCAAACACGCGACGCTGATTGTCGCCCATACCCCGTTGTCGCTCAAGGAGACGGTATGGATGGACGTCGGGGACATCAGGGGGCATCACGTTGTTTATTCGGCCTATACTCATCGCGTTGCCGCGATGGTGATGAGCGAGGGCGAAGCGACGCCATTGGAATTTATTCCCGAACCGGCGCTGGCGTTTCTTAACGATGAGTCTCACAAATAGCCTAACGCCGGCGGTAACTTCAGCGAACCCCTGCGACGGCGCCATGAAGGCTCGATGCAAAGCTGCGGAGTTAGATTAGCCGGCGTGTTGGTCGTCGTTTCGTTGGCTGTCGCTATTAGCCCACGAACATGCCGCGGAGCATGAAATAGAACAACGCGGCCAGGGTCCCGCCGATCGGCAAGGTAATGATCCAGGACATGATGATGCCCCCGATCACGCGCAGATCGAGCGCCCCTATTCCCCGCGCCAGGCCGACGCCGATAACGCCGCCGACCGCGATATGCGTGGTCGACACCGGCATCCCCGTCCGCGATGCCAATACCACCGTTGCCGCCGCTGCCATGGTCGCGCAGAAGCCGCGCGTCGGCGTCAATTCGGTGATCTTGGTGCCGATGGTTCGCATCACCCGGTAGCCGTATGTGGCAAGGCCGGTCACGATGCCGAAACCGCCAATCAAAAGGATCCAGATCGGTAGCTCCGATTTCTGCGCCACTTCTCCGCCTGACTGGACAAGGCCAACGACCGCGGCCATCGGACCGACACCGTTGGCGACATCGTTGGAGCCGTGTGCAAAGGCCATGCCACACGCCGTGAACAACATCATCGGGACGAACACCTTCTCGACGCTGGCAAAATGGAAGTCCGCATCTGCTTCCTCGTCGACCTTCACCCTTTGGATGAGCAGGTAGCCGATGAAACCGACGCCCGCGCCGATTGCCAGCGCGATCGCAAAACTCGCAGGAATGCTGAGATCAATTTTCAGGTGCTTCAAGCCTTTGAATATAGTGACCAGCGAGATGATGAAGCCGACCAGGAACACGTAGACCGGCCCCCAACGTTTGGCCGCCGCGAAGGGATTGGCCGTGTTCAGGATCAGTCTGTGAATACTCATCATCAAGACGAAAGATATCGCTCCACCGAGAAGTGGCGACACCAACCAACTGGCGACGATCTGGCCGATCTTGCCCCATTGGACAGCTTCGAAGCCGATAGCCGCGATGGCGAAGCCGACCACCGCGCCAACGATTGAGTGGGTCGTCGATACGGGCCAACCGCGCGTCGAGGCTATCATCAACCAGATGGCGGCCGCCAATAGGGACGCCAGCATGCCAAACATGAGAATTTCGGGATTGTTCGTAATGGGTGCGGGATCAACAATTCCCTTGCGGATCGTCTGGGTGACATTCCCGCCGGCAAGGGCCGCTCCCGCGAATTCGAAGATGGCGGCAATGATGATCGCGGTGCGGATCGTAATCGCACCCGAGCCGACGGAAGTGCCCATGACATTGGCGACGTCATTGGCGCCGATCCCCCAGGTCATGTACAGGCCGAAAACGATGGCAATGGCCATAAACAATGTGGCGTTCTGCGTAATAATTTCCATTCTTCCCCCGCCGGAACCTATCGTGCGAGCAGCAACCGCAATCGGTTCCCGACTTTTTCGGCATAATCTGCCAAATCGCCAATCATGATGATCAGTCTGTACCAGAACACGACCGACACGGGTTTCATGTCGTCTTCGTGAGCGAACAGGCTGCGTACCAGGTCCAGTCCCATTTCGTCCGTGTCGGACTCGATCTTGTTTAACTGCTCGACCATTTCGATCACACTTTCGGATTCTAATCCTCGGAAGCCCGTTTCCACCAGTTCGTCCAGGCGTTCGATGATTTGAGCCGCGTGGTCGCAGGCATCGACGCAGCGTCGAACCATAATGAGCAGCGGCTTGCGCATGCCCTCTCCGACCTCCATTTTTCGCTCGACCAGCAAGCCAGCGATGTCTTGGGCGGTATCGGCGATGTCGTCTTGAAGGTCCAGGATTTCCAGCAGGTCACGCCGGTCGACCGGCATGAACAGGCTCTTGGGCAGGTGCGCACGCATTTGATTCTTGATTGCGTCCGCCTCGCTCTCAAGTTCAAATATCCGCTCTTTGATCGCTTCGACTTTCTCATCGTTGCCGTCACACAGGGCCTCGAACAGTTTCGTGACCTGGCCGGCACATTTTCTTGCGATGCGCATGTGCTCTTGCAGCGGTTTGAACGGTGACCGTCCGAACAAACTGGCAAACGCGCTACTTCCAACCATTTATGGTGTCCCCCAAAATTGAAACTCCGGTGCCTTTCGAGGCCGTTGGGCCCTGTATTTCAAGCACTCTTAGCCGGTTTCGGCACTGTCGCGACACATAGATACTCCCTGGAAGCCGGGTGATATTTAATTTTCCACCCTGAAACCAATTGCGAGGATTCAGCGATTTAATCCGTCCAAGAAATGCAGCGAATCCTATTTTTTCTTGCGCGATTTATTTTTACCTTTTTTATTTTTCTTGTTTTTCTTCTTTTTTTCCTTTTTTTTCTTTTTTTCCTTTTTTTTCTTTTTGCTTTCCTTGATTTTTATTTTTGCGCGCGCCCCCTTTTTCCCAGGCTGAGCTTTGTCTTTTGCCGGGGCGGCGGAGTCTGCCGCAGACGCATCCCGCAGCAGCGATTTCGCTGCCGCAATCAACTGTCTTGCCCGCGCTTCTTCGATCCCCGGTACGATCTTGAGGTCAGCGACCGTGGCAGAGGCAATGCTCTCGGCGTTTCGGTATCCTTGGTCGGCAAACGCTTTTGCCAATACCGGCCCCACGCCCTTTATTGCAGTCATATCAAGCATCCGGTTGTCTCCCTTTATATTCACCACCAATTTCGGAATGCTCTTTGCGGTAATCTTTGTAAGCTACACCGTTTAACTCCTACAGGCGCAATAATTTCGACGCTGATTCGCGCGAGCAACAAACCAACCTCACCGCACGGCGATGTAATCCCAGCGGCGTTGTACTGACTCCCTCTCAAGGGACTTTCTTTTTTGGTATTTTACTGATTGGAGTCACCCCCGCGCATTGATGCAGATCAAGTCTAGGATCTGCGTGAAACGGTAGTCTGTGCCATGTCGAATTTTTTGCGAAAGTGTTTCGACGACAGAAAGGATGGACGCGCATAACCCTGTTCATCCGCGCCAGTGCAGTCGCCGAATTAGAGGCAGTCAAATTATGGCCTTTTGACCGAAATCAAAGAAAATCAAAAAATCTCAGAGAATTGCGTAGAATTATGATGGTTTTGTTCGCTGCGCCATTGCGTTTCCGCCGGTGAATGCAGCCCAGTTCGAAACCGGGATGGGACGGAGGCGAGATGTAGTTCATCGGATGGAAAGGGCTGGAGGCCGACACCGCCCCCTAAAGTGGTTCCGGAGGAATTTTGGAGCAGCATCGATCTTGAAGCGGTTGGAAATCCACAGAAACGGCAAAGAGCGGAACATGCTGGGACGAGCCCGCGCTGGGAGAGGCTTTCTTTACGGCTTGGGAGGCTGAAGTGCTGATGGAGAAATGGCAACCAAGTTTGCAGCACCATTGACATCAGGCCGCACGGCGCTTTGGAGCAAAGGCCGCCAGCTCCCGAGACCGGAAAGAGGAGAAGGGCTATCCGGTCTGGACTGTTGGAGGCCCCATCCGGTTCAGGCCTGTCCTCAAGGACCTTCTGGGATGACATGTCGAAGAGATCGCTCCCGGGAGGGATAGACGAAGATGCAGGAGGTTGAAACTACGGGTCGAACCCGATGGCGTGACCAAGGCAGCGACTGCGGCCGCCGGCTCGGAGGGGTGCTGAATCACGCAACATTAAGCGATGGAATATGAGACATGGGGTGTGCGCCAGAGGGAAATAAAGATGGCTTCGACCGTGATACGCGCCTCTCAAAAAATCGGTCACCGTAGGCAGGAGACAGTGATGGCCAAGAAGTCCGATCGACCAAGTAATCAATCCGCCGCAAAAACCACGGCAAGGCGGGGCGCGAAGTCCGCGGCCAAGGCCGCGACAAAGCCTGCGGTAAAGACCATGGCGAAGAGCGGGAAAACGGCAGCGGAGATGGCCGCGTCTCATCACCTGGTTAATCGCATGGGCGCCGACATCAAGGTAGAGAAAGTCAAGATACCTGACAGAATTTACAGAAAGGAACTTGCCGCGCTCCACATCGAACTCGTCAAGCTTCAGGAGTGGGTCAAGGCCTCGGGGCTCAGAGTCGTAATTCTGTTCGAGGGCCGGGACGCTGCCGGCAAGGGCGGTACCATAAAGCGGATAACCGAACCCCTGAATCCGCGTGTGTGCCGTGTGGTGGCGCTGGGGACGCCTACGGAGCGCGAGAAGACGCAGTGGTATTTCCAGCGGTATGTGCCACATCTGCCGGCCGCCGGCGAGATCGTCCTGTTCGACCGCAGTTGGTACAACCGCGCGGGCGTAGAGCGCGTCATGGGATTCTGCACGGGCGAGGAAATCGAAGAATTCATGCGCTCATGTCCGGAGTTCGAACGCATGCTGATCCGTTCGGGGATCATGCTCATCAAGTACTGGTTTTCGGTCAGCGACGAGGAGCAGGAACGCCGTTTCCAAAGCCGCCTCGCCAATCCGGCCAAGCGTTGGAAATTGAGCCCGATGGATCTGGAATCACGCCGCCGTTGGGTTGAGTACTCGAGGGCCAAGGACGTCATGTTCCGGCATACGGACATCAAGCAAGCGCCATGGTATGTGGTCCAGGCGGACGTCAAGAAACGTGCACGTCTGAACTGTATGAGGCACCTGCTCAGCCTTATCCCTTATGAGGACTTGACACCGGAGCCGATAACGCTGCCACCGCGGATCGAGGATAGAAGTTATGTGCGTCCACCGATGGACGACCAGACTCTGGTGCCCGATTACTACGAGGACTTGGGGAAAAAATAGGCCTTCCGCAGCTGTTTGGCGCTCGCTGCCCACTTGATGGGTGCTTCCGGCCGGTTCCGCGGCGAGCACCTTTGCCGCCCTCATGCCGATCTTGCTCGAGGCCTGATGATCGGTCGTTTCGAAACCCGTGAACGCGCAATTTTTCCACTCTCACATCGCTCAATGGGGGCCGTTCGTTCGAGCGGAAGATCGCGACAAAGCCGCGCAATGCAAGGTCTATAGGACAACCCTCCCCAAAGGCTTGGTTTATGGCCCTTGAATTCGCTAATTGAGTTCGGCGATCAGTTCCTTTGCCTTCTGGCGATGCCGCTTGTTAGTCTTGAGCTTGGTTTCAAGCTTCTTTCTTGTCTTTTTTCGGTCCGCGGATTTGATCTCGTCTTCGAGTTTCCTGTGTTTTCTCTCGAGCTTACGCAGGACCTTCTTCAAAGCGTCACGTTTCTTTGAGCGCTTCAAGGACTGCCATTGAAGTATATCTCTGAGCTTCATGTTGCGGTTCCCGTTAACAGCGAAAAGCCATTCCTTTCCGATTTCCAATCATTGTGAGACAGACATGGCTTCGACATCTTCGTCGTCAAGCCCGATCAGCTCCTCGGCTTCTATTTCCGCGATATCCCGCGAGCCAAACAACGTCTTCGCGATCTCGATGAGATTCAATATTGCGTGGCGGGTATAGCTATGATCGTTCATCAGGGAGGTGCCCATCTCGGGTGTGATCTTTCCCTCCCGAATAAGTCTGTCCAATTCGCCGGTCGTGACGGTGCTTTCCTCTTCAATCGCCACGCGATAGGCATCGAGGTCGATAATATTGCGATCCTCTTCTTCAGTGTTGCGCAGGTCGTGGATGTCCCGGAGCAGCGAGGCCAGTTGCACCCTGAAAGAGTTGTACTCGTGGCGAATAGCTTCGTTCTCGTGAACCATGTAACGGGTCGTGTTCCTGCGCAGATGCTTGATGTCCTTTACGGTTTTGGCGATTAGACGGCAGGCATGGCGAAAGGCGAAAAGATGGCCCACGAATTCCGCCGGGGTGTCGACCTGAGCGCGGGAAATGAATTCCACGATCTTCGCATACAACGACTTGACCCTTCGCTGGTAAATGGAATCAAGGTCGAAATCGAGGATCTCGCGGTCGCTGTAGACCAGTTCCTCCATGTCGTCGGCCGTCAAGATCTGAGTGCGATGCAAATTTATGCCGTGTGCGATGATCTCGAAGGCATTGTCATAAAGGTGGATGGTTTCGTTGCGGACCGCTTCCAGCAGAGTCTCCGGGAATTGGATTACGGAATCGTTGAGGTACTTGGGCCCCACGACGTCGCGTTTCGGCACCGGGATAATGTGTTCGAGAAAATTTACCAACCTGTTAACGAAAGGAAGCAGGACGACGACGCCGATGACGTTGAAGATCGAATGAAACACGGCGAGTTTAAGCATGTAGTCGTCGCTGCGAATTCCGATGCCAAGCGCGATCTCATCGACCAACCACACGATCTGTTGAATAAAGGCGATAGCGATCCCGGCGGTAATCACATTGAAGATCAAATGGCCGGCGGCCAGCCGTTTGCCCTGATAATTCGAACTCAGGGACCCGAGGATGGCGGTAATCGTGGTGCCGATATTGGCGCCGATGGCCAGCGCCAGCGCGTTCTCATAGCTGACTTGCTGTGCCGCCAATGCCGTAATAATCAGCACCAGCGTGGCGTGCGAGGACTGCATGACGACGGTTGCGAACACGCCGACCCCGGTGAACGCGATCAGCCCGGCATACCCGGTCATCGCAAACTGGGTCAGATCGATGGTCGATCGGAAGGTCTCGAAACCTACTTTCATATGATGGATGCCGAGGAACAGGAACCCCAGTCCGGCGAGGATATAGCCAATGCCCTTCAGCGATCGATCGTTCTGAAAAACCAGGATGATAGCGAACACGAGCATTGGCATGGCGAAAGCGGCAATATTCACCTTGATGCCAAATCCGGCGACCAGCCACGCGCCCGTGGTGGTCCCGATGTTGGCCCCGAAAATAATGCCGATCCCGGAAGCAAGCGCGATCAGTTCGGCGCTCAGGAACGAGATCGTAATCACCGAAACAAGCGAACTGGATTGCATGATCGTCGTGGTAACGACGCCGAACGAAATCGACTTCCAAATCCCGTCCGTGGTGTTTTTTAGAACCTTCTCCAATATCCCACCGGTAAACGCGCGGAAGCCCTCTTCAAGAAACAGCATGCCAAAAAGAAAGATGGAGACGCCGGCGGCGATCTGCTTGAAATCCGGACTGATCCAGAATCCATAAACCAACAATAGGAATATGACAGGTAGGACTATTCTGCGAATCACGATCGGTGCTCCCCTATGACGCCCGCAGTTAGACGCTCACCATGCGGCTGACATTTGAACATTGCAAATTCTAGTAGCCCTCGGCAAAGAAAGACTTTGGCACAAGAAAACCTTCTTCGGTTCGAGTGTTCAAACCAATAGAGATTACCCGGCACTCCGAATGAACGCATGATCAATCGCCCGCCGCCATGACTTGGATCAATTGCGATTCACGCCGTCGGGACGCTTGTGGGTTGATTCGAGCGCCTGTTGACCAGGAAAAATGCGCCAGAGCGGGGTTGCCGGTCGGCATTTCAATGCCTGCCCCGCGGCTCAAGATCGGGGCCCCGAAGAATTTCGCAAACCGGTCATTTGATGCCAGGAACGGCCAGGGCATGACCTCCGCTTGGAGTCAGAAGCGAACGTAGGGCCAACAAGTTCCAGCCAGACCACCCCCAAGTTTGGGCAGCAGGTACTCTTAGCCAGCGCTACATGTTTCTGTTAGCCTCCAAATGCAACCCGCTAAGAGAGGGGCATCTCATGGCAATCAATCGCGTACTGGTGCCGTTGTCGATCGGCGTCGATACCCATAACGCGCTGAGCTCCGGATTGCTTATCGCGGAGCAGTTCAACGCGCATTTGGACGCGACCTTCTTCAAGTTTCCTTTGGACAATGCGTTGGCGTTCGATGATTTGGAGGGTTTTCCACTAGATATTATCAATCAGCGAGTCGAGGAGCAGGAAGACGTTGCGTCACAGGCTCGCCAATATTTCGACGCCGAGCTCCGCAAAAGAAATATCGATTATGTCGAAGCTCCCACACCGGCGGGTAAACCAGGCGCGGCTTGGCGCGTTGTAGACGAAGCCCCTTACTGGGGCGTTACCCATGGCGGCGCAAGCTACGATCTTATTATCGTCGGCAGGAGCCTGCAGGGTCCCTCCCCTGCACACCGAGATCTCATTGAAGCAGCACTGTTCCAGACCGGTCGCCCCGTATTGGTTCCGTCCGCAAGACCGTCCAAAATCACAGGAAGTGTTGTTTTGGCCGCTTGGAACCGAAGTGCGCAGTCAGCCCGGGCCGTATCCGCCGCCATGCCGTTCTTTGAGGCTGCAAATCGTGTCGTTGTCTTTTCCGTGGCGACGGGCGCGAAGCAGGGCCCGCCGGCGCGTGAGATCGGCACATACTTGGATTGGCACCACGTCAAGAACGAAGTGGTGGAAATGCCCCCTGATCACCGCCCGGTCGGTGAGATAATTCTCTCGGAGGCCAATGAAAGGGGGGTGGGCTTGATCGTAATGGGTGCTTACTCCCATAGCAGGCTTCGTGAACTACTCCTGGGAGGCGTCACCGAGTATATTCTCCAGAATGCGTCATTGCCTTTCCTAATGATGCGCTAGAGAGACGGCAGAAAGAAACCACCCGCCGCGCCTGACTAGGGAAATTTTTCCGCTTCAGGTCGCAAACGCAGGTCAGGTTCACATCTGCCGTTGGCCACTCTCCGACATTGGGCATTGCGGCCATCAGATGAAAGGTATGTGGCCCTCTTCGTCGAGAAGCGTTTTCGCTTCCACTGGATCGGCGCAATCGAAGCCCAGAGTGGACCTGCGAGGATTCCGGATGAGGCTGGCTCGAGTATTCTCGGCAGTCCGATGCGGTCCCATAGCGGATCGAAACCCGGGTCCCATCGACCTAAAATTTTCTAGAAAAGCCGGCGTTTCAGCCAGTGGAAAGCGGGATCGCGATGGCCCTGGAAGCCTGGATGCTCCGGCACTGCAAAGGGCTCGGCGCCAATTCAACGTCAACGCTACAAAAGTGCGAAGATTATCCCAGCGCCGTGGCACTTAATTAACGAACGATCCAGACGGAGCAAGGAGCCTTGTGGATAACTTGCTCGGTTGTCGATCCTATCAGGAAATCTCCAAGCTTTGGCTTGTGCGCCGCCATGATGATCAAATCGGCCTCAATATCTCGTGCCGTTTCCAGTATTTCATAATGAATTTTTCCCAGATGTACGATCTGCTGAATATCACGATCATCCGAGACGGTTTTCTTAATCGCAGCGGCCAGACGCTGCTTCGCCTCATTACGAACCTGCTCCTCGAAGTCCTCAGTAATGATCTGAGCGACGACAGACATTCTCATCATTTCAGTCGGGACCACCGTCATGACGTGAACCTTGGCTCCGGCCCAACCCGCGTACTCAAGAGCAGTCGACAGCGGCCTGTCCAACGTGCTTTCGTCATCAAGGTCGACTGGCACCAGAATATTTCGTGAAGTCATGGATCCGACCGCATTGTGATGGCCAAAGATTTCATATTCTTATTAAGAATAGCATCAATTCGAAGACGACCTCTACCCACCTTCCCTCAAGCCCCGATGCAAGACTGAATCCGATGGCCATTTGGCGAGTCCGCATTGCGTCGCCGGGGCGCGCCATCCAATGTCCCGTGTCGATGGGAATGATCCGAGCGCTCAAGGAGTCGCTCGATCGCCAGCCGCCCGCCGATCAGACTGGAGCGCCCTCACTCCTCAATGCCTGGCGGTCCCTTTGAAGGGTCATGCTTTCCGGGGGATCGGGCCAGTCCGGCATCTTGAGCCACAGGCGGAGCATCAGCCGCTTGCGGTCGACTTCTTGGTAATCCTCGAATGCCGTCCGGCCGTGCATCACGGTCCGGTTGTTGAGAAACTGCAGGTCTCCCGGCTCCAGCATTCTCCGGTAAAGCAGGCCGTCCCGTGCCGCGGTCGTTTTGAATACCTCGAAGGCTTCCAATGCCGCCGGATCGTCCTCGATATTGTCCTCCGCCAGGGCTCTTCCGATCGAAATGGCGTTGAAATAGCAAACCAGACTTTCGCCCCTCTTGCCGAACACGGGAATCCGGTGAGAGGAGAGCGGCGGCTCCCCCGTCGAGGTTAATCCCGAGCGCCGATGGTGGTAACCACGGTAGAGCGACGCCAGCAGATCCGGCCGCTCGGCCAGGATCGAATTGTGGACCGCAAGGCTGCTCGTGATCAGGCTGGTGCCACCGGATTTGGCCCGGCGCATGCAGAGAAGCCCGGTGACATCGACCGAGTCGGTGTGGAGATGCTGGGGGCGCGGCGAGCGATAAACGCGGCGCACATCGCCGGTATGCGACATGTCCATGACGTCGACGATCATGTCGCCGCTGGCGCTCTGCGCCGCGATTGTGCCGATATGAGCTCCGATGCCTGAAAGAATAAGAGCGAGATCGTCTCGTTCATAACGATCCACGGGCAGCCCCCGCACCAGGCAAAGGCCCAACCCGTCGGACAGCAATTCCTTGATCGCCGGCAATTGGGCGGCCATCGACGGCAGCGGAAAATCCTCAGCCGTGATGTCCTCGATGGCAAGGCGGCGGCGTCTGACGCCATCCAGCGCCGCAGCGATGTCATCCAGGGCCGCGGTATCGAGCCGGACAATCCAATCGTCGCGCGCAGTTAGTTCATCCGCCGACCACAAAGACGGCCCCGCCACCGGATCAAACCTGGTGGTGCTCTCCATCGCTCGCTCCCCACCTGTCCACGGGCTCAGGATACAGGAAAATGAAACGCCTGGAATGAACTTAAGGCGAGGGCTCGAGAACGCCCGACGCGCTCCGCTGCCTGACGCCATGTATGCAACGTCCGCTACCAGCCGGAAGCCGGCCGCAATCCATCATCCGTCGCAGTCACCGTATACCTGCTGCCCTTTGCAGCTTGCGGACATAGTCGACGATTTGTCTTACCTCGTCATCGGAAATACCGGGTATGGGAGGCATCTCGCCAAACGGCCAGTGATGCGGGCGGACCCCCTGGCGCACGGCGCGATAGAACGAGCCATCGCCGTGGTGGCTCGGTTCGTAGATCTTGTGGACCAGTGGTGGGCCTTTGTCGCTGCCGGCGGCCCCCTGCCCATGACAGCCGGCGCAGTTCTTAGCAAACAAGGTAGCGCCATCTTGCGCGTTATTCGGTGGTTTGGCGGGGGACTGTGCGGTTTGCAATGCGACACTGGCCCGAAACCTCTCGATCGTTTTGCGGTGGGCTTCGTATTCTGGCCTTCTCTTCGCTATCTCGGCGCCATACGCGGCAGAGAAGGACGCAATTGTTCTTGAAACAGCAGCACGATCACCTGCCTGCCGAGCGATATCGTGTTCAACGATCAGCGCCAGCAAATGGTCCGGCGCGCCGTCTCTCAGGGCTGCAATGTGATGGTTCCTTTTCGCGTGATCCCTGTTCACGCCGTGTATCAGGCTAAGATGGTAATGTGCATCGCGATCCAGCGCCGGCAGACCTTCATAGGCTTGAACCGCCATCGGCACGAAGCGCTGCGCCTCCGCCGGTTTTCCCTGCTCGCTGGCCGTCATGATGCGGTTAAACAGGCGATCGGCCGCTTCGCGCTGCGTCATTTGCGTTAGGTCGGGCGGTGCATCGAACACAGGCGCCGGCAGAGCGGTCAACGATGTCGGCGCGGTATCCCGCTCGGAAACGGCCGCCAGTATGATTACAGCCACGACGATCACTGCGGCGACCGTGCTTAACGCCCACAGCCTACCCGCGGACCATTTGCTTCCGCCCGGCCTTTCGTTCAACGAGGCGCCGCAGACATGACAGAATACCGCCTCTGAAAGGGGGATAGCGCCGCAAGAGGGACAGGCCTTTCCCGTAGTCGACTTGTCCGGCCGGTCTAATTTTGGGCTGTTATTCTGCATCATAGGGAAGAACTCCAGAAAGGCAGGACGCGAGTCCGCGGCTCAGGTGTGATCGGGCGCGACGACACAAGATTACAGCACAGCCTTTGTAACAGATTGCGGGATAGCGCGCTGCGGCATGGAGGCCATTTTTCGCTCTGGGTCAGGGGCAGACATCAGGTTGACGGCGTTGAAGAGCTCTTTTTTGGCTTTTCCACGAGCCGATGCTGTGGACCTGGTTTGATCGGGAAAAGCGATCCGCCTGCCCCCAATTGGTTTGCGTCTGTCCGCCTTTGGACCCGCCCCGAAAAAACAGACAAGAAATCTGCCTCGACACGAGTGAGAAATGCGAGCCGAGGGGAACTCGCCTCAGCGGAGCCGTGGCAAACTCTTTAGAAGCGCTATCGCGCTAAGTTTGGGTTTTGCAGGGAAACTTGACAACCGTACTTAGTAATTCCGGCCCGGTTGAAACGAAGAATACTGCTCTGGAGAAACCTTCATTGGATGGAATTGCCGCCCACACCCTTGCGGATGATTTCGTCATCGACACGCCCGTTAGCACCACCAATGGCGGCAACACCATTGATGGCGATGACAGCCTTACCGTTGCTACCTCAGGCAGCATAGATCTGCCTTTTGGCGATGATGGCGTGAATGCAGGTGGTGTTGGCAATACGATCACAAATCTTGGCTCGATCGAAACAATTGCGATCACTGGTGATGCCGCCAGCGGGATCATTGCAGGCGACTACAACACAATTACCAATTCTGGCTCGATTAGCACGCGCACGACACCACCTTTCGGGCTGGCCAGCGGCGGCATCGTAGTCGGCGACAACAACACGATCACCAATTCCGGCTCAGTCACCACCAGAAGCAGCGTCAATACCGGTATTCTTGTTTCCAGTTATAATATCGTCAACAATACGGGCATTATTCTCACGAGTGGCGTGAGTTCCGATGGGACACGCGCCACGGGCGGCGGCAACACAATTACGAATAGCGGCTCCCCCACCAGCCCGGCTTCCATGCAGCGGCGCACCACGTTCTCGAACACCGTGCGCAGAACGTCGCTCGCCCGGAACCGGCCATGGCGGTTGACCGAGAAGGTCGAATGATCGGGCACCCGATCCTCCAGACCCAGCCGGCAGAACCACCTATAGGCCAGGTTTATCTCCACCTCCTGGCACAGCCGGCGCTCCGAGCGGATCGAATAGCAGTAGCCGACCAGAAGCATCCGGATCATCAACTCGGGATCGACCGACGGGCAGCCGGTGTGGCTGTAATAGGGCGCCAGCTCGGCCCGAAGCCAGCTCAGATCGAGAGCCGCGTCGACCCGCCGAAGCAGGTGATCTCTCGGAATTACATCTTCCAGGTCAAACTCATAAAATAGACGATCTTGAGACCCAACCCGTGCACCCATCATGGCAATGGCCCCATCACTGACAGCGACAGGGCCAAGGAATCACGGGGCAAACCTCACTTCAACAGGAGTTCTTCAACAGCCACAGCCAAAAGCGGACATCGGGGCTAATTCAAAGCGATTCACTTGAGTCCGGTTCGTGCGCTCCAATGGGCCTTACGCCACGCGCAACAGAACGATCCCGAAGACCACGGCGACGGCGGCAAGGATACGATGGCCCGCTTTTCCCTCCTTTAGCAGCATTGTGGCGATCAACGCCGCGAAGACGACGCTGGTTTCGCGAACAGCAGAAACCAAGGCCATGGGTGTTTGGCTCAGCGCCCAGACCACCAGCCAATAGGCCGCGACGCTCATCAAACCGGCGGCGAGGCCGGGCCGCCAGCGTGCGGCGATCCGCGCGATGGCGTTCCGTCGCCGGGCACAGACGATGCTGAGGAACAGCAGCGAATCCACGACCTCCATCCAAAGAAAATAGCTGTGGGGATTGCCCATGGCGCGCGCGCCGGCGCCGTCGATCACGGTGTAGGTGGCGATCATCAACCCGGTACCAAGCGCCATCGCCACCGCGTTGAATGATCCGCCGCCGCTCCGGACCAGGCTGAAGATGGTGCCCGCCATGATCAAGACGGCAACAAGACCCAGCAAAGGCAGTGTTTCCCCTAGCCACAGCCAGGCGAACAGGGCAACCAACAGCGGTGCCGTGCCCCGGGCAATGGGGTAGACCAAGCCGAAATCGCCGTGGTGGTAGGCCCGGCTCAGGAACAGTTTGTAGGCGGTGTGGACCGCACCCCCGGCCAAGACATAGGGCCAAGCGGCAGCGCTCGGCAGCGGAAAAAACCAAATGCCTAGCACCGCGACCGCCAAATGTGTCGTGGCGAACCCACCCAACACGACCAGACGGTCGCCTTCGACCTTGACCAGAGCGTTCCAACTGGCGTGGAGAATCGCCGCCCCCAGCACCAAGGTGAGGACAGTCGCGTCTATCCTTCGCCTCCCCTGAAAAAACAAATCATATCACGGACGGACTTTGACAGCGCGGGCGATTCGGGTCGGCCGCCCAATGCGAGGTCTGCTTTCAGGCCAAGGTGAAAATCAGGGGAGATGCTGAACTTGCAGGCACAGTCGACAATGATCACTCAAGCCCAAACAGTCGGACTCTGAACCGCAGTAGTGATAGAATTTTTTTGGTCGATAGCGTTTCGTCCGTTATGCAATGTCCTGTGGGTCTTCGTTCATCATGGAAAATCTTGTCACGAAATAAAGACCAACAAGAATCACAACAGGCAGAATCGAAGAAGGATTTGGCACAATGACAACCTCGAAAAGATATCAGGCACTATTTTTCAGTATGGTCGCGGCGACCGCTTTGAGCGTCGCAGTGCAAGTGCAAGCTGCCGACAAGCTGGTCATCGTCACGTCCTATCCGAAGGATACCACGGTGACCGTGGGCAAGGCCTTTACCAAGGCCACCGGCATCAAGGTCGAGATGCTGAACAAGAAGACCACGGCGGGTATCAAGTATCTGCAGGCGACGGCTGCCAACAACACCACCGACATGTTCTGGGCTTCGGCCCCCGACGCCTTCGAGGTGCTCAAGGGCGACGGACTGCTGCAGAAGTACCAGGTCAAGGTCAAGGGCATCCCCGAGAAGGTCGGCGCCTTTCCGATCCACGACCCGGATGGCTACTACAAGGGTTTCGCCGCCTCGGGCTACGGCTTCATGTGGAACACCCGTTACCTCAAGGCCAAGAAGCTGCCGGTGCCCCAGACCTGGGCGGACCTTGAAAAGGCTATCTATCACGGTCATATCGGGATGAGCGCGCCATCGCGCTCCGGCACCACGCATCTGACCGTGGAGACCCTGCTTCAAGGCGAGGGCTGGGAAAAGGGCTGGGCCCGCCTGAAGAACATCGCGGGCAACTTCAAAACCGTCACCGCGCGCAGCTTCGGCGTGCCCGACGGGGTCAATTCCGGCCAGTTCGGCATCGGCATCGTCATCGACTTTTTTGGCCTGTCATCCCAGGCTTCGGGTTTCCCGGTGGATTTCGTCTATCCTAAGGTGACGACCCTGGTGCCGGCCAATATCGCGATCGTCAAGAACGCGCCCAACCAGAAGGCCGCCGCCGCGTTCATCGAGTACCTCCTTTCGGCCAAGGGCCAGGAAGTGCTGTTGGACCCCAAGATCCGCCGCCTGCCGGTCAATCCGGAAACCTACGCCAAGGCCCCCAAGGGATTTCCAAACCCATTCAAGGACAAGACCATCGGCGCCGCCGTCAAGTTCGATCTGGACCTTTCGAAGAGCCGCTACAACGTGATCAACTCGCTGTTCGACGTGATGATCACCTACCGGCTGAACGAGCTGCGTGCTGCCTCCCGGGCGATCCAGATGGCCGAGGCCAAGGCCAAGACCGCGGCCGGCA
>Ga0224512_10001503_pt1 | contig 22433 bp, 20 predicted proteins | sample SF_May12_sed_USG_4_FD_169103 | JGI IMG/M metagenome (GOLD analysis project Ga0224512, IMG submission 169103) | Sediment microbial communities from San Francisco Bay, California, United States - SF_May12_sed_USGS_13 | ecosystem: Environmental > Aquatic > Marine > Sediment | place: USA... | reverse complement strand
GCGTCAGGGCCGATTGGATGAGTATGCCCGCTTGGTGGAACAGTTGTACGCCGATCGCCGCGCCTATCTCCGCTCGTTTCCCGGCCTCGATGAGGGTATCGTCGGAGCGATCTGACTGGGCGGCTATGTGTGCGGGCTGACCGGGGAATTGCTGTACAGCAAGTTCGTCAAGAGGGTCGTGCACATCGCCGATAAGCATTGCTGTGAAAGATTCATTCAACCTTCCCGAGTCAATTGACACGGCAAAGTTTGCCATTGTCCGTAAGGGCTATGACAAACGCGCGGTCCGGGAGTACCTCGCCGAGCTTGAAACGGCCTTCCGTGATCTCGAGAACTGGTCGAAGAAGGCGAAGGTCCAGCTTGCCGAGGCCGAGGATCGGGCATCCACCTCGCAGGCCGATGCCGATGGCTCCGTCGACAGCGCGATGTTCGCGGTCTTCGACGCCAAGGACCGCATTCTGGAAAAGGCGCGTCGTCGCGCCGAGCAGATTGAAACCGAGGCTCTCGAGCAGGCCGAAGAGATCAAGGCGCGTGCGAGTCGGCTTGTCGGTGATGCCGGCGCTGACGATGTGCTCGCGGCCGCTCGCGAGGAGGCCCAGGACATCATCGAGCGGGCCAAGCGCGAGGCTGCCAAAGTCGATTCGGGCAAGGTGTCGACTCTCGAGCAGCAGATGGCTCAGAAGGACCAGCAGCTCGCGTCGATGCGCGACCAAGTGGCCGCCGTCGGAGCGACCGGCGCAGATTCGTCGGGAACTGAGTTGGTCGCCCAAGCCCAAACTCAGGCAGACCAGATCCTTCGGGAGGCTCAGGACCGGGCTGACAGGATTGTCACCGCAGCGGAGAGAGACGCCGCATCGGAAGGTCCCGCAGATCATGACGCCGCGTTCGTCCTCGAAGCAGCAAAGGCCGAGGCCGCCAAAGTCGAAGCCCGTGCCCAGCAGCTGAAGGCGACGGCCGAGCAAGTGCTCGCAGACGCCGAAGCCAAGTACGCGGCTGCCAATGAGGCCGTCGCTCTTGTCGAGCAGCATCAGAGTGGTAGCGGCGGCGCTGGCGGGTTTGGCAACATCTCGGATGAGGCGCTGCTGGAGGGGATGGCGTCCGAGCTGCGCGAGGTTCATGATCAGGTGGAGGCGCGTCGCGGCGAGTTGACCGAACTCCATGATCTGGTGGAGGAGCGTCGCGCGGAATTGGCGGAGACTCACGGTGTGATGGAGGCCCGTCAGGCCGAGCTTGCCGGGCTCGAAGCCCAAGCTGAGGCTCGCCGAGTAGAGCTCAGGGAAGCTTTTGACGCCGCCGAGGCACAGAAAGCGGAGGCCCGCGAAGCTAGAAAGCAACTCGAAGAGGTCACCGCGGCCCTCGGCGCCGCTCGCGATGGCGGTGGCGCCGGCAGCGAAGCCGAAGGTGAACAGATTCTGGCTGCTGCCCGTGAGGCGGCAGTGGTCAAGGCCGCCGAGATCACAAAGAACGCTGAAGACGAGAAGCTGCTGATCGAAGCGGAGATCATCGAACTCCGTGAGTCGCTTGCTCAGCTGGCAGCCCAGCAAAGCGAGCAGGGTGCTGCCGATGGCAGGGCGAGCGACATCATCGCGGCCGCGGAGGCAGCCGCCGCAGAGCTCAGGGCACGGGCGCTCGACGAGGCGACAAGCATCCGTGAGGACGCGATGCGGATGTTGGCCGAGACGGAACAGGAGCGCACTGCACTTCGGGAGCAGACACCGGATGGCGCGGATGCGGAGGCGGCCGCCGCCGAGATGGCTGAACTAGAAGCATCGCTCAACAAGGCCCGCAAACAATCTGCCGCGTGGTCCGAGGTCGTAGATGAGATGAAGGCTCAGGTTGCGGACTTGTCGTCGCAGGTTGAGGCGAAGGATGCTGAGTTGGCGGCGGCGGTGTCTGTTGGTGAGCAGGTTGGTTCGTTGCAGGCTCAGGTTGCTGATTTGTCGTCGCAGGTTGAGGCGAAGGATGCTGAGTTGGCGGCGGCGGTGTCTGTTGGTGAGCAGGTTGGTTCGTTGCAGGCTCAGGTTGCTGATTTGTCGTCGCAGGTTGAGGCGAAGGATGCTGAGTTCGAATCCTCGTCTGCTTCTCTGAAGGAAGAGTCTTCCGCGCTCGCCGCCAGACTGGCGGAGCTTTCCGACGAGGCCGAGGCGAACGCGGCTGCTCTCGCTGCCGCCCACTCGCAGGCAGCCCGCGTGGAGCCTCTCAGCAATGAGCTCACCAAGGTGCAAGTCCAACTCAAGGGCAAGGAAGCCGAAGTGGCCAAGGCCGCCGAGATATTTGCCGCGGCCGAGGCACTGACCCAGCGAGTCTCCGACATGGAAGGCAAGCTCAACGAAGCCCACATGGCGGCGGCAAGTGTGCCCCAGCTGAGAGCGCAGATCGAGGGACTCCGGGCTCGGGCCGATCAGGCAGAGGCGGCCGCCCAGTCCGCCGACGAACAGCTTGCTGAGATCATTCGCTCTGTCGATGAGGCCGAGTCGGAGGCGATCCACAGGGCCGCGGCCGCCGAGGCAGCCCGTATCCGCGAGCTGACGGAGGATTCGCTCGGTATCGCCCGCGCGGCAACAGCCGGAACCGGGCTCGACGGCGACGACTACGTTCCTCCGGCCGCATCTGAAACACCGGTAGTCTCCTCCGATCCGAATGACTGGTCCGATGTCTTCGGCGCCGCCGATGAGATTTCGAGCATGCTGGCAGCCGAGGCGATCGCAGACGAGGTCGAAGAGGAACTCGCCGCGATCGACGATTCCACCGACAGCGAGGTCGTGTCGGAACACGATCCCGGCGACATCGCAGCTGAAATCGTCGAGGACGCGGCTGTCGATGAAGACACGACGGAAGTTGCACAACAAGAGTCGCATGTCGACGAGGTGCCGGAAGGCGTCGATGTCCACGATGCCCTGTTTGACGACGGTAGTGAGGCCGAGCAGCCAAACGAAGCAGACGACAGCGCCGATGAGGCAGCCGAGGACGCACTCGTCGCCGCCGAAGCCGCCGAGGACGCGTTCGTCGCCGCCGAAGCCGCCGAAGCCGCCGAAGCTGCCGAGGCCGCCGAGGACGCGTTCGTCGCTGCCGAAGCCGTCGCCGCCGAGGTTGTTTCCTCTGAAGATGCCGAGGGCTCTCCGAGCGAGCCTCGAGACGGCGCCGACACGATCGAGGCTGCCGAGCTCGGCACGGACGACGAAATCTTGACCGAGGTCGTTGCCTATGTGCACCCCGTTGCCGAGGCGCCAGGCGTCGACGAGCTCGATGCCGACGCGGCTCCGGACGACGCCCTGGCTGATGAGGGTTTGGGTGCCGATATCGCCGACGAGGATCTGATCACTACTGAAGACCTGAGCGAAAGCTTCACGGAGTCAGAGGCGGATGACGATGCTCCCGCACACGATGTGGAGCCGGTCGCAGATCAGGCCTTCGAGCCGGTGGCTGCGGTGGCTGCCGAGATCTCCGATCCGCTCGACTCGACTGTTGCCGACCAGATGGCTGAGACCTTCGCTGAGGCTCCCAACGGTGTTGTTGCAGCCGAATTAGGGGATCACCGGGTGCCGGTCGAAGAATCCGCGTTCGATGACGCGGCTGTCGCCGCTGAAGAACTGGTGGATGAGACCGCGCCTACGGCCGTGGGACCAGCCCCAACCGAGGGTGATGCCGAAGTGGTGTCCATCGGAATGGCAGAGCGCCTCCGCTTGGCCAGAGCAGAGCTCGAAGCTGAGCTCCATCCGCATACGCTCCCCGCAGAGGAGATCGCGGCGTCGCAGGCAGCCGACGATGCTGAAGCCAACGTTGTCGAGGCCGTCGCCGAAGGCTCCGCGATGCCCGCTGAATTCGTAGATGAAGCCGATGAACATGTCGAAAGTGGGCTCGTTCGCCGCAAGGCAGGCGAAACCCGCTATGCCCGCCAGTCGGCCAAGCTCCCGCGGATCGGCGAGGCGAATCCCGAGGACACGGACGGTGTCTCGTCCTTGAGCCGATTCCGCGAGCGGATGCTACGCGGCAGCAAAGGTAAGGATTCCTAACCCGATCATGTGATCGGTCGGCTGATCTAGTGCTTTCATAGGCGACGTGCCCAGAATCCTCGTCACGTACCCACCGCCGGGCGACGCCCTCGACAAACTCGCCGATCTCGGTGAGGTTGACATGTGGGACGGCGGTGACGCCATGCCACGTCCCGCTCTGATGAGCCGGATCGCCCAAGCCGACGCGGTCTACTCGATGCTCACAGAACAGATCGACGAAGAGCTCTTGGAGCAGGCCCCGCGCCTCGTGGTAGTCAGCAACATGGCGGTTGGCTACGACAACGTGGACGTCGCCGCCTGCACGGCTCGAGGCATCGCCGTGGGCCACACCCCCAACGTGCTCACCGAAACTGTTGCCGACACGGCCTTCGGATTGATGATCGCCGCCGCGCGGCGATTTGGGGAGGGCCTCGACTACGTGCGGACCGACCAATGGAAGAGATGGGAGCCCGATCTGTTGTGGGGCACCGATGTTCACGGATCGACGCTGGGCATCGTCGGGTTCGGACGGATCGGCATGGCGGTCGCTCGCCGTGCAGCCGGATTCGGGATGAGGGTCATCGTCACTAGCCGTCGGAGCACGTCCCGGGGCGAGGAGTTGGGGATAACCCAGGTCGACTTTGCCGAGCTCCTGGCCCGTTCTGACCACGTCGTCGTTGCGGTACCGCTGACAGAGGAGACAACGCACATGTTCGACGATCGAGCCTTCGCCGCCATGAAACCATCGGCCACATTGATCAACATTTCGCGGGGAGCGACCGTCGATACAGAGGCGCTGGTCAAGGCTTTGCGCACCGGCCAGATCGCTGCCGCCGGTCTTGACGTTGTGGATCCGGAGCCGCTTCCGGGAGATCACCCGCTTGTCGCGTTGCCCAACGCCTTTGTTATTCCGCACCTTGGCAGTTCAACGGCTCGAACCCGATTTGCGATGGCTCAGCTGGCCGCCGACAACATCGCCGCCGCGTTTGCAGGTCGCCCGTTGCCTTCGGCGGTGAACCCGGAAGTTCGGCCACGACCCCCGGCCGGCTGAGATTCAGCCGGCTCTGAGCCGTTATCCTGAAACGACTACCGCACTCACGTTCGTCATGCCTGGAGGGTTCAATGGAACTGATTAGACACTGGATCGACAACCAGCCCTACGACGGTGTTCCTGAGCGCCGTGGCGACGTGTACAACCCGGCGACCGGCTTGGTTCGCGCCGAAGTCGCCTTGGCCTCCGTTGCCGAGGTCGATACGGGGGTCGCGTCGGCCCACGCTGCGTTCCCCGAGTGGCGGGACACGCCTGTCACCCGCCGAGCTCGAATCATGTTCACCTTCCGTGATCTTGTGGAAAAGCACACCGATGACCTAGCCAAGCTGCTCACTGCCGAGCATGGCAAGACGCTCGACGACGCCCGGGGCGAGGTGACCCGAGGTCTCGAAGTCATCGAGTTCGCCACCGGCATGCCCCACCTGCTGAAGGGCGACTTCTCCGAGCAGGTGTCGCGCGGCGTTGACACATACACGATCCGGCAGCCGCTTGGCGTCGTCGCCGGAATCACTCCATTCAATTTCCCGGCCATGGTGCCAATGTGGATGTACCCGGTGGCAATCGCCGCCGGCAACACGTTCGTTCTGAAGCCCTCCGAAAAGGATCCCTCGGTGACGATGCTGGGAGCGGAGCTTCTGGCAAAGGCGGGAGTGCCGCCCGGAGTGTTCAATATCATCCACGGCGACAAAGTGGCCGTCGATCGCTTGCTGGACCATCCGGACGTCAAGGCAATCTCCTTTGTCGGCTCCACCCCGGTTGCGCAGTATGTCTATTCGACCGGCACCGCCAATGGCAAGCGCGTGCAGGCTCTCGCCGGAGCCAAGAACCACATGATCGTCTTGCCGGACGCCGATATGGATCTGGCGGCTGACGCGGCCGTTTCGGCCGCTTATGGCTCGGCGGGGGAGCGGTGTATGGCGATCTCCGTTGTGGTGGCAGTCGGCGACGCCGGAGACAAGCTGATTCCGATGGTCCGAGAACGGATGGAGAAGCTCTCGATCGCGCCGGGGGACAGTCCCGGCGCCGAAATGGGGCCCCTGATCACGCGTGACCACCGCGACCGGGTCGCCGGGTACGTGGACGCGGGGCTCGAAGCGGGGGCCACTCTGGTCGCCGACGGCCGAGGCTTCGCCCCGTCCGGCTTCGAGGACGGATTCTGGATGGGCGCAACGCTGTTCGACAATGTCACCACCGACATGTCGATCTACTCAGACGAAATCTTCGGCCCGGTGCTGTCTGTGGTGCGCACCGAGTCTTTCGGCGACGCCATCAAGATGATCAACGACAACAAGTGGGGCAACGGGACCGCAGTCTTCACGAATGACGGCGGCGCCGCTCGCAAGTTCCAGAACGAGATAGAAGTCGGCATGGTCGGCATCAACGTACCCATTCCAGTGCCGTTGGCTTTCTACAGCTTCGGCGGCTGGAAGAATTCGAACTTCGGTGACCACGACATCTACGGCCCGGACGGCGTCAAGTTCTACACCCGCCAAAAAGTCGTCATCTCACGCTGGCCCGACCCGATGCACCGCGGTGTAGACCTCGGATTCCCAACACACAAGTAGGTGTTTCGGGATTCGGCCAAATCACGATTTGGCTCGAACCCTATCTGAGCAGGGTGTTCCAGGGGGTTACTTTGAAGTTGGTGCCGGCGCGGTTGCGGGCTACCCACCAGCGGCGGAGGGTGTTGTCCCAGGTGGCGATGTCGAGCTTGCCGTCACCGTTGGCGTCGATGGCGAGGACAGCTGTGACCCGATGTTTTGCCGGCACGACGCCCCAGACTGCCTTGGTGAAGGCCGACCCGTTCGACTTGAGGACCTTGAGCTTGCCGGTGATGCGGCTGTATGCGGCGATGTCGGATTTGCCGTCGTTGTTGAAGTCACCCGCTACCTGAGCAACGAATTCCTGCTCCGTATAGGCGAAAGTGAACCAGGCGGCCGGGGCGCCCCCGGTGGTGCCGGCGCGTCCGGGGACGATCCACCAGCGGGCGGTTGCCGGGTCATAGGCGGCCAGGTCATCCTTGCCGTCGCCGGTGAAGTCTGCCGCCTGAACGTCGCGCCAGGAGGCCGAGCCGGGTAGCGACTGCCACGTGCTCGGCATGAAGCCGGCGCCGTCAGAGAACAACACGGTCAGGCCGCCCGTGTTGGCGTCGAGCGACAGAATGTCGTCCTTGCCGTCACCGTTGTAGTCGGCGGCGACGTGGGTTGCCCAACTGGGGTTGACGACAGAGAAGTCGTACCAGAATTCGCGAATCAGCTCGCCATCGTTGATGCGATAGACCCGCCACCGCTCACCGGCGTTCTCGTACTCGGCGAGATCGTCGACGCCGTCACCATCGAAGTCGCCGACCAGAAGCGGGCCCCAACGGTTGGCGACAGCGTGGTTGGCCCAGGCCTCCAGGCCGAAACGGCCGCCGGTCGACCTGGCAAACAGCAGCTTTCCGGAGTTGGCCTGGAGCGCCACGAGGTCATCCTTCCCGTCGCCATCGAAGTCGCCGACCACCTGATCGCGCAAGGAGTTGTTGACTGTGTAGTTCAGCCAAGGGTCCATCGTGAATTCGCCGAGGATCGACTCACCGACCCACCATGTGCTGTTGAATCCCGTGAACATGCCGACATCGGAGCGACCGTCGCCCGTGAAATCGCCACCGACAGCTGCAATGGACCCGTAGTCGAACCCGCTGATGTTGCGCCCCCGCAGGCCCAAAAGCGTGTATAGCTCCGGCCCGGATCTGGTGATCGTCCTCTGCACTCCATCGGTGCGGGTGTAGATGTCCACGGCCGATGGCGTGCCGGATGAATAGCGTGCGACGATCTGCATACCGTCGATCTTGTCGACGCCGAATTTGACCGCCAGCTCATCTTCGTTGAAGCCGAAGGCCCAACGACCGAACGGATTGTTCACGGCCGGGTCTTGCGACCAGGGATCCGGCCGGCTGCGCAGATAGCTAACCGGGCTGCCGCCCCATATGTCGTCGTTGTTCTCCGTTCGGCCTCCAGTCGATGATGAGTAGAAGGCGGCGACGACGTTGGCCTGGCTGGCCGCCGGATGGGTGATCACAATGTTCGCGGTCGAGTTCACGGCTGCCTGCCACTTGCTGGATCCGGAAACCGCCTCGTTTGCCCAGCCGCTGTAGCTTTGATCGACGGTGGTGGCATACATGTGGCACCAGCACGTCGTCCGACGCTCTTGCGAGAAGTCGGCCTCGGGACCGCGGGTAATCAGTCGCCACGTGGCGTAGCTGCGGCCGGCGAGGGCCTGAGCACGCAAAGCCTCGCTGTGCCACGAGAACGGCACCTCGGCCAGCCCGTACAAGTACTCCTCGAGATTGATCTCGAGTGACACGTGAAAGGAGTTGCCGGCGTTCGGAGTGCGGACCCGGACCGCGCCGCGAGCGAACTCGTCGCGGTTGACATCGAGCCCGGCGATCTCGATGCGGGATCCGTCTGGCGACATTCCCTTCACCGTGGCCAGGCAATCGCCCGGTTCTGTGACTGGCTCGCCGTCGGACTCGAGCTGGCAAGTACCGTCCCCGACGGTCCGCAGCCTCCACACCTCGCCGGGCGACGCCTCGTAGTTGCACCCACCGGCACCCGATTGGCACACGGTGAGCGGCCCGCCGATCGCTTCGAAGCGGAACACAACTTTGTTGGCGAGCAGGTTGACCCACAGCGGCGTGGGGTCGGTAATGAGGAAGTGGCTCTCGCCGACCTGATCGACGATCGGCGCCGTGCTCGAACCGGTGTAGTAGTAGCCGACGATCTCTTCGGCGGTTTTGCCTTCGAGTGCCTGGCCGTACGCGCCGTACTGGGACATTCCAATGCCGTGACCCCAGCCGCCGCCCTCAACGGTGACTTCTGAGCCGGCCGCGTCAGGCTCTTCTGCCGCCACCGGGCTCACCAAGGTGGCAACCAAGGCGATGGCGGCGAGCAGTATCGTTGTGAGCTGGCGGTTTACGGTCACCACAGCGAGATCGGCGTTGCTCCCCAATGTCTTTAGCGTCCCCCGGGCAGCCATGATACGACTTTACCGGGCGGCGGTAGATCGTGGGCTGGTCAAGTCGGCCTTTTGCCTTTACCATTGCTCGAGGCGCCGGCCAGGAACCGCGCCGCTTTTCTTTGTCTGTTCCCATGTGGTGTAAATAAGGAGTAACTGTGTCCGTAAACCTCATCGAGCCGCACGGCGGCGTTCTGGTCGATCTGATGGTCGGCGAGGACCGCGCTAATGAGATCAGGAAGCACTCCCTCGAGTACGCCTCCTGGGATCTGACGGCGCGGCAGCTCAACGACCTCGAGCTGCTGCTCACCGGGGCGTTTTCCCCGCTGCGTGGCTTCCTGAACAAGGCCGACTACGAGTCGGTCCGCGACACCATGCGCCTCCAGGACGGCACGTTGTGGCCGATGCCGATCACACTCGACGTCTCCGCCGAGATTGCCGAGAGCCTCAACCCCGGCGACAGTCTGGCGCTGCGCGGCCCTGAGGGCCGAATGATTGCCGTCCTCACGGTCGGCGATGTTTGGGAACCCGACAAGAACGCTGAGGCTGAGAAGGTATTTGGTTCAGCCAACAACGAACATCCTGCTGTGAACTACCTGTTCAACACCGCAGGCAGTCACTACGTCGGCGGCATTCTCGAGGGTGTGGAACTTCCCACCCACTATGACTTTCACGATCTGCGCCGCACCCCGGCTCAGCTGCGCGCTTGGCTCAGCGAGCACGGTTGGGAAAGCCTCGTGGCATTCCAGACCCGCAACCCGATGCACCGGGCCCACGTCGAACTAACGACTCGGGCGGCCGAGGCTACCGGCGGCCACCTGCTGATCCACCCTGTGGTCGGCATGACCAAGCCGGGCGATGTTGATCACTACACCCGGGTGCGGGTCTACAAGAAGATCATCGACCGCTACCCGGCTAACACGGCGACGCTGTCACTGCTTCCGCTGGCGATGCGCATGGGCGGGCCGCGCGAGGCTGTCTGGCACGCCATCATCCGCAAGAACCATGGCGTCACCCACTTCATTGTTGGCCGTGATCACGCCGGCCCGGGAAGCGACTCGACGGGCGAGCCGTTCTACGGGCCTTATGACGCCCAGGAACTGCTCACCGAGTACCAGGAGGAGATCGGCGTCAAGATGGTGCCGTTCAAGCTCATGGTCTACGTCCCGGCCGACGGCATCTACGAGCCTATCGACGAGCTGACGGAAGGCACCGACTTCCTCAGCATCTCGGGAACCGAGCTGCGTGACAAGCTCGCCTCGGGCGACGAGATTCCGGATTGGTTCACGTATCCGGAGGTTGTCGAGGAGCTGCGGCGGACTTCGAAGCCGCGCGACAGGCAGGGGTACACAGTCTTCTTCACCGGTCTATCCGGATCTGGCAAGAGCACGGTTGCCAACGCTCTGATGGTCAAGCTGCTCGAGGAGGGGGGACGTACGGTGACGCTGCTCGACGGCGACCTCGTCCGCAAGAATCTCTCCAAGGGCCTGACTTTCTCGAAGGAAGACCGCGACGCCAACGTCATGCGGATCGGCTACGTCGCTTCGGAGATCACCAAGGCCGGCGGTGCCGCAATTTGCGCTCCGATCGCGCCATACGAGGCGGCGCGGGCGGTGAACCGGGCGGCTATCTCGAGTGAGGGCGGCTATGTCCTGGTGCATGTCTCAACCCCCCTCGAAGTGTGCGAGGCTCGTGACACCAAGGGGCTGTATGCCAAGGCGCGCGCCGGAATCATTCCCGAGTTCACCGGAATCTCGGACCCGTACGAGGCACCAGAGGATGCCGAGATCGATCTCGACACGACGGACATCACCGTCGAAGAGGCAGCCGACGTCGTTTATGACTACCTCGTCGAGCACGGCTACGTCTCCGCCTGAGCGGTGAGCAGGCTCACCGATCCCGAGGATCTCGATCGGATCCACCACGCTCTTGACCTGGCGGCGAAGGCTCTAGAGGCTTTCACGCCGGGCGAGGTCGCGGCGCAGATGAAACATGGTGACGACCCGCTGACTGCGGCTGATATTGCAGTCGACGTAGCGCTGCGATCAGCGCTGCCCCGTGACGGGGAGGGCTGGCTGTCCGAAGAGACGGCCGATGATCCGTCACGTTTGGATTGCTCCCGGGTGTGGATCGTCGACCCGATCGACGGCACCAGAGAGTTCGTGATGGGGATCCCGGAGTGGTGTGTCTCGGTGGCGCTCGTCGTCGGCGGAAACCCCATGGCCGGCGGCATCCTCAACATTGCCAGCGGCCATCGTATTGTCGGATCGCTCGACGATGGGGTGACGCTAAATGGGGAGCCAGTCACATGCACCACACGCGATGATCTGCGTGGCGCCTTGGTCCTTGGATCACGGTCGGAAGTGAAACGCGGCGAGTGGTCGTCGTTCTTCGGTACGCCGATTGCCGTTCGCAACATGGGCTCGGTCGCCTACAAGCTGGGGCTGGTAGCGGCCGGTTTGGCCGACGCCACCTGGACGTTGGTGCCCAAGAATGAGTGGGACGTAGCCGGAGGAGCCGCCCTCGTCGCCGCCGCCGGTGGCACGGTGATGGGGCTCGACTACCAGCCGGTGAAGTTCAACCAGGCTGAGACCCTCATGGATGGTTTCATCGCCACCGCCCCCGGCATCGCGGCAGCGACTCAAGCGCTGATCACCGAGGTTCAAGGCACCTAGCTGTGTTGTCCCGCATTACACGATGTCGAATCCGGGCGAAGAAGTCGGCGCTAATCCTTCTCACGCCTCCTCGACGTGTGGGTCAATGTTGCGCTCTTCGAGGTAGTGGTTGTAGCGCACCCATGCCTCTGAACCATTGACCAGACGTACCTTGCCTGCGGGAGATTGAATGGTGAGGTCCTCATTCTCATGGCGCACCGCCTCTCGCAAGACCTCATCAGCTGGTCCATGCAAGAAACTTCCCGTGCTTCCTTGAATCTTGTCGTCGTGGTTCGTCATGCCTCCACTTTACCTCACACCGTGCTCCGCCATGATCAGCCGTGCGCACACCTCCCACCCATAGCGATGCCTATGCGCTCGTTATCTGCCCCTCGCCTGGTGACATTTACGCACGCCGGCCCACATCGGACCGCACGGTGGGTGTGAGGTCGCGAAAACCGGAGAGGCATATTGCCGGAGATCTGCCTCTGATGGGTGCACGATATTGATCCAGGCGGAGACTGATATGGGCGCCGCGCCGCCGTTGCCATCTTTCCGCCACATCCTCCCCAGATCGGATTGCGGGGCGGTAAGCGGGGGCTTGATATTGGCCGGTCGTCCGTGAAGCCGTCGGCGGTCTTAGCGGCCCTCGCCGGGGCGGTTGTAGCTACCACATCGAAGTAAAGAAACTTTGACACTGTGTTGCCTTTGCTTCATGCTGAGCGATGTAAATAATATTTGACACGGAGTGGATGTCAGGCGATGGTCAAGCCAACCAAGGTCACTAACTCGATTCGGTCGCTCAGGTTTGACCACGACGAGATGACACAGGCGGACCTCGCGAAACGCGTCGGCGTGACGCGCCAGACCATCATCGCCATTGAGCGGGGCCGCTACTCACCGTCTCTCGAAATGGCATTCCGGATTGCCGGGGTGTTCGACGTTCCACTCGATCACGTTTTTCAGTACCCGGTCACTACCAACCAAGGAGACGAAGTGAAATCAAAGCGCGCGCAGACGACAGGGAGGGTTGTGGACGAGATCCGCAAGCTGCGGGGCCGGCCAGATACGGAACGACTGCTCAACGAAGTCGACAGGCTCAGGGATCGTCCGGATACAGAACGACTCGTCGAGGAGATACGCCAACTCGGGGACCGTGCAGATACCGAACAACTGGTTGAGGAGATTCGTAAGCTCGGGGATCGGAAGCGGAACGACTAGCTGCACTGTCGTCGGGGGTGGGCAGCGTGGTCTGCGATCGCTTCTCGCGCCAACTAGCGTTGCGCCGATGTCTATCGAAGCGCTGGCCGATTATGACTTCTCGGCGTGGCGGGAGCCGGATTCCGCCAACGAACCTCGCGCCTTCCTGGAACAGTTCTTCAGGTACCAACGCCATGAGTTCATTCGCAAGCTGCGAGACCTAGACGCCGAGCGTCTCGTTGCGTGGGCGATCCCGCCAGTCGAGCTCTCGGTCTTGGGGCTCGTTCGCCATATGACTCAGATGGAGCATGTTGCGTTGAGTTGGGGTCTCGGCGGAGGTGAACTGGTGGAGGCCTATGGAGACGACGACTTCGCGGGCGGTTCGTTCGATACGGTCGATGCCGACCTGCGGGCGTACTTTGACGAGGTCGACAAAGCTGATGCCGCGATCGCAGCGATGCCCTCGCTCGAGGCGAATGGAGCGGGTCACGATCGACCGCTCCGGGCGACCCTGGTGAAGATGATCGACGAATACGCCCTTCATGCCGGGCAGGCCCATATGCTTCGGTTCGCTGCCCTTGGCGAGATGATCCGGTAAAGGCGCCGCCATTCGATCATGCCTTCGGCCGCCTAAATCGGCGCGGTGACCTCGCGCCGGAGCCGTGCCAGGGGGACTGCTACCGCGGCCAGAAATGCCAAGTTGAATATGGCGTGCTCGATCTGCCCGACGCCGAGCGAAAATCCGGTATCTACCAAGAACCACAGGCCTATCGAAGAGGCCACCGCGTTCCACGCCCAACGTTCCCGGCATCGCAATGGCCCCCTGGCTACAACCAGGGTCAGCACCATCCAACCGATGATCACTGCACCCAGGACGCCGAAGATGAAGGTGGTGTAGTCACGCTCGGCACCACCGGTGATACCGGCCGATTCCGGCCCAAAGCCGAGCGGCCCGAATAGCTCGTCGCCGACGAACCCACCGATGAGCACGAGGCCGGCTGCGTAGACCCCGACGATGATGATGACGGCGGTAAGCGTCCCGTCGGCCCACGTGATCGGCGCGCTGTCATCGGTCACCACGCCACAATAGGTTGGCGGCCGCACGCCAGCGCGACAGTTGGCGGTCTGGGGCGGGCCTATCGTTCACGTGTGGCGCCACGAACGTACCTCCTCAGCAGGATCTGGGTGTGGGGGCTGATCGTGGAAGCGATCGCCTCGGGTGCTCTCTTCCTCGGCGCCGCCTGGGGGCCCGGAGGTCTGTTCGGATTGAGTGGAGTCTCCCTGCGCCTTCTCGCGACGCTGGTAGCGATCGCCTCAGCGATCCTGCTGCGCCTTGCGTACGTGATGAACCAGGACCGAACTCTCCTGCACGTCGACGACAGCGGGATCACCGGACGGGAGCCATCGGGGGACTTGTGGCCGGAGGCGGTGGACTTTCGCATCGGCTGGGATCAGCTGGCCGCCGTAACCGTCGTTGGGAGCCTCGGGCAGCGAGTGCAGTTGTGGGATCGCCACTCCCGGGCCCACACCGTGAGTCTGCTCATGGTGGAGGGCCTCAAGGGTGGCGAGGGCGAGGTGCTCGCCGACGAGATTCGCGCCGCCCACGCCGAATGGACAGCCGGATCGGATCCCTAGTCGTCGGCGGACCCCCGTCCCGTGCGGCGCGTAGGATTGGAGGACTGTGTGAGGAGGTTCATATGACCGTCGGCCGGAAACGATCGGCGTGGATCTGTCGTCCTCTTGTCCTGGTTCTGGTACTGGTCGCCTGCAGTGGCGACAGCCTCACGATGTCGGAGTACTCCGATGAGGTCGCCGGTCTCATACAGCGGGTCGATGGCCGGCTCGATGCCCATGCTGAGGAGCTGTTCTCGGGCGACCCGAGCGTGGAGGCGACGCACGCTTACCTCGATGACCGGGTGGCCGGGTACAAGGAGATGGTTGCGGTGACCGGAGCCATCGATCCACCCGATGAAGTGGTGGACTTGCACACGGCACTCACAGCCATTCTCGCCACACTCCTGGAGGCTGAGGAGGCCCGAGCGACATTTGCCGCAAGCGTGGACTCCGTCGACAACCTCGACCTGATTTGGGAAGGGCCGCAGTCTCAGGCGGTCAGGGCCGCCGAGCTGGAAGCGATCGTGCTTTGTTACGCCGCCCAGGAGCGGTTCGACGCAACCGAAGAGCGTGAGGATCTTTCCGACATTCCCTGGATCCCTCCGGCTATGAAGGAGATCGTACGGACCGCCTTCGGCTGCCCGGAGTAGGACCTTCCTAACCTGACGCCATGGCTATCTCTTTTCAAGTCGCCGTCGACTGTGCCGATCCCGACGCCATGGCACGTTTCTGGGCCGAGGCGCTCCGCTACGAGTTGCAAGGCCCGCCGGACGGATTCGATTCGTGGCGGGAGTATTGGATCAGCCACGGGGTTCCCGAGGACGAGCTGGACGGCGGATACGACTCGATCGTCGACCCGGAGGGTCACGGTCCTCGGGTGTGGTTCCAGCAAGTGCCCGAAGCCAAATCGACCAAGAACCGCCTCCACTTCGATGTTCTAGTAGGCGGAGGGCGATCGGTCGCGCTAGAGGAGCGGCGCCGCCGGGTGGATGCCGAGTCGGCTCGCCTGGTGGCACTGGGGGCGACGGTGTTGCACGTGATGGACACTCCAGAGCAAGGCCACTATGCGATCGCCATGGCGGACCCGGAGCACAACGAGTTCGACATCGTGTGACGGGTCCGGCGCCCTGCTTTCAGGTGTAGGTTCGGAAAGGGGAAGTACTCGAGTACAGAAAGTGAGGACTCGATGACGCTACCGAAGCTGACTCCGGCCAAATCGTTGCCCAAGTCGGCCACCAAAGTCGATCGCCGCAAGTTCCGGTTCCCCGACTACCGCTATGTCTACCGGACCGGCCCGTTTTTGCTGCCGGCCGCCACCCATTCAATCGACTGGGCGGTGCTCAACAACGACGCGGCCAAGCAGAAGGTCAGGGTGACGGTCTTCAAATGCAATCTCGGGGGCGCCAAGACCGCCGACCCGCCAGGACCGTTGGAGGTCACGGTCGATCCGGGCCACACGACCCACAACGCCAACGGAGCCAGCGGGGGCTTCTTCTACGAGATCCAGGTGGAGTGCAACAGCCAGCTCATTTTCCCATACGCGGCGACCTGGCCTGGGAGTGTTGGTGACCCCATTCCAGGATCTGTCGTGAAGTCCGCAGAGTTCATTCGCCAGCTGTCGTAGAGCCCAGGTCCGGATCTCAGGTTCTTCGAAGGCGGTGGTAACGCGGGCTTTCGCCTCTATCGGGCGGATCTAGATCTCCCGCATCCTGGGACCTCAGGAGGCGGGCATGTTGCTGTTCGATCAGATCGGCAAACAGTACGGGGACGTCACCGCTCTCGACGGTTGCACGTTTTCGGTCGAGCGCGGCCAGATGCTGGGCTTCCTCGGGCCGAATGGCGCCGGCAAGACCACAGCCATGCGGAGCGTGTTCGGGCTGGTCCGACCGACGGCCGGCACCGTCTCGTGGGACGGGCAGCCAATCGAACCGACCACCCGGCTGCGGTTCGGTTACATGCCCGAGGAGAGGGGTCTGTATCCGCGGATGGCGCCTCGCGATCAGCTCATTTACTTCGGCGAACTCCACGGCATGAGTCCCAACGAAGCGGCGTTCGCGGCCGGCCGGTTGCTTGGAGAATTTGATCTGGGGGATCGGGCCGAGGAGCCCGTCACCAACCTGTCCCACGGCAATCAGCAGCGGGTACAGCTGGCGGTGGCATTGATGCACGATCCGGAGCTGCTTGTCCTCGATGAGCCATTTTCCGGGCTCGATCCGCTTGCGGCGCAGAACATGGCTGCCGTGCTCCGGCGGCGAGCCGATGATGGCGCCGCCGTTCTCTTCTCGAGCCATCAGCTCGACGTTGTTGAGAACCTGTGTGACGACGTGGTGATCATCAACCGCGGTTCGGTGGTGCTGGCGGGCGACGTCATGGAGCTGCGGGCCTCGTCGGAACGGCGCTACCTCGAGATCGTCGGGAAATCTGATGTAGCGTGGGCCGAGGAACTTCCCGGGGTCAAGCTGCTGAGCCATTCTCCCAATCGGATCCGGCTCGAACTCACAGACTCCAACCGCCTCATCGACCTGGCCGACGCTGCTGAGAAAGCAGGGGACATCGTGGTCTTCAGCGTCGAGCCGCCTTCGCTGTCCGAGGTCTTCGAGGAGGCGGTCACATGAGCGCCTGGCACACGGTCTGGCTCGTCGCCAAGCGCGAGGTGGTGACGCGCAAGCGGGCGTTCCTGATTTCGACCAGCATCATCCTGGCCTTGGTCGTCATGGGTCTGCTGGCCCTAGAGCTCTCCGGAGTTGCTGAGGGGGCCGAGATTCCGAAGGAAGATGCAGACCGAGTACTGGCCTCCCTCAGCACCGTCGTGCTGTTTGGCACGATAATTGGGTACGGGCAGATGACGCTGATGGGGGTGGCGGAGGAGAAGTCGAGCCGGGTTGTCGAGGTGGTGCTTGGTGCTGTCGAGCCGACGAAGTTGTTGGCCGGCAAGGTGATCGGAATCGGGATTTTCGCACTTGCCCAGATGGGGGCGATCTTGGCCACTATTGCCGGGACGCTGCTGATGCTCGACACTCTGCCCATCCCAGCGGGGACCTGGGCAACGCTGGTGAGCATCTTCGTGTTCTTCCTGTTGGGGTTCGCGTTCTACTCGACCGTCTATGCCGCCTTCGGAGCGCTGATGGCGCGTACCGAAAACGCCTCCAATGCAGCCGGACCGCTCAACCTCGTAGTTTCCGTCGGCTACGTGACCGCCATGATCTCGACGAGCGCCGGCGACAGTGTTTTTGCCCAAATCATCTCGTTGCTGCCACCGTTCACTCCGACGGTCATGCCGATGCGGATCGTGCAAGGTCACGCCGCGGTGTGGGAGATCGCGGCAGCCGTGATGTTGCTGGCCGCCGCGGTGTACTGGGTGACCCGCTTGGCGGGGCGGATCTACATAGGTGGCGTCATCCGCGGCGGCGCCAAGACGAGTCTTCGCGAGGCATGGCGCGCCGCCGCGCTATGAGCGTGCCCGTCCCGCCTGCGACGCTTCGCTGAAGGGGGCTCCTGTCATCACTTCGACGATTCGGTCGTAGATCTCCGCGGTGTAACGGTGGTCGGTGCCGGCTACCCGGTTCCGGCTTGCACGAAGCCGGACTCATATGCCGCTATCACCGCTTGGGTGCGGTCGCGCACGCCGAGTTTGGTCAGCACCGAGGTGACGTGGGACTTCACCGTTTCCCGGCTTACAAAGAGGGCGTCGGCGATCTCAACGTTCGACAATCCTTGCGCCACGAGCCGCAACACCTCCTGTTCCCGAGCCGTCAGCCGTCCGATGTCTTTGCGGACCCTGGCGGCCTCCTCCCCGGTCGTGGCATATTGCTCGACGATGCGGCGCATAGTCTCGGGCACGACGAGCGAGTCGCCGGAGGCGGCGATGCGGACCGCGATCACCAGGTCCTCAGGTGAGCTCCGTTTCAGCAGGAAACCGGAAGCGCCTGCCCGCATCGCTTCGTAGACGTACTCGTCGAGTTCGAAGGTTGTGAGGATCAACACCCGTGACTCACCAGAGGCCACGATCGCTCGGGTCGCGGCGAGGCCGTCCATCTCCGGCATGCGGATGTCCATGAGCACCAGGTCAGGCTCCAGCGATGCCACCAGTTCAATGGCCGCTTTGCCATCCCCGGCCTCGCCGACGACATCGAGATCGGGCTCGCTGGAGAGAACAGCCTTGAGGCCGGCACGCACTAGGGCGTCGTCATCAACGATGAGAATGCGGAGTGTCACTACAGAGGGAAGCGTACCCAGACTCGGTAGCCGCCATCGAGCGTGGGGCCGATCTCGGAGCGGCCGCGGTAGGCGGCCACCCGCTCGCGCATGCCGATGATCCCCCGGCCGCTACCGGCCTGGCGGGTGGAGTCCACGGCAGGCGGAGCGTTGGTCACTGCGATTTCGAGCGAGCCGGTCGTCGTGTCCACGCTCACAGTCGTGGCCGTTCCGGCGTGGCGCATCACGTTGGTGAGAGCCTCCTGGACCACCCGGTAGGCAGCCCGTTGCAGATCACGGGGGACCGATGAGACCGGTCCACTCACCGCCAACGTGACCGGGATGTCTGCCTCTCGCACTCGGGCGACCAACGCGTCCAAGTCGGCAAGGTCCGGAGCGGGTGGTTCGACGGCCGCTTGCCCGTCATCGCGCAGAATCGTCAACACGCGGTCTAGTTCGCCGAGCGAAGTGCGACCCGTCTTCTCGATGATTTCCAGCGACTCTTTGGCGAAGATGGGATCGCTCTCGAAGACCTTCCGTCCGGCTCCGGCCTGGACAACCATCAGTGTCACGGCGTGGCCGATGCTGTCGTGCAGCTCGTGGGCCAGGAGCGTGCGGGTTTCGGCTTCTGTCGCTCTGGTCTCGAGGACAACCTCCCGCTCCCTGGCAGACGGCCCCAACAGTGCGGCGCCGGTGACCCGGAACAAGAAGGCGAGACCGTTGACGACATGGAAGAAGGCGATCAAGAGGATGATCCCGAGCGGCACCATCCAGTAGGCGTCGACCGACTCCGGTGTCCAGTTGTAGATGGTGAGCCAATCAGGGTCGACCTCAACGCCCCAGCGACTCAGATTCAGCGGGATTAGAGCAGGCGATGCGATGAAGACCGCGGCAAAACTGATGTTCACCACCAGGAGGACGAACGTGGCAATTCCGGCCGGGAACCGGATGAACAGCCACGCCAGGGTGCGCCACGTCACGGAGTCGCGCAGGAGTCTCTTGATTCGCTCCCACAGCGTGCCGTCACTGGCGAAGACCGGGGGCGGTTCCGGGATGTCGAGGTCGAGCAGGCCACGGTGCAGGCCCCTCTCGAACGTGCCGATGCCGCGCCACGCCAGAACCATGCCCAACAGAATCGGGACACCTACCCAGACCACAACCAGGCCGAATCCAACCGATATCCCGGTCACCAGGAAGACGAAGTACATCAACCCGAGTGGGAATGCCAGCGCCAGGTAGGCGAGGTGGCGGTAGGTGCGTCCCTGGAATATCGGTCGGATCAGGCCCATCGGTCGTTCTCCTAGTAGGCGTAGGCCGGCTCGAGTGCCTCGGCCGGCACGTCAACAGTTGTCTCGGACACGGTGGCAGCCATCACCAGCAAGCTTGGCAGCACCAGCAGTGAGGCCGCCAGCGCCAAGGCGATCATGACCGCCGTCAGCAAGCCGAATGTCGCGAAGATCGGCGACGAGGGAGCCGCCGACAGCGAGACCAATTGTCAGAAGTAACGCCACCGCAGTAACACTGCGGATGTGGCGTCCTATCCAATCGTAGATTCGGTAGCTCGGCTTGGTTTCCACGGTTCTCCCTTTCCATGCGGTCTCTATGTGCATGGTGCGAGAACCGGGACGGCTCGTCTTCGCCCATCGGAGCCAATCGGGCTTCCCCCAAACGGGGGATTTGTAACCGGTTGCGCGGAGGCGGCACATTGCGGCGGGGTAGTCGCGCCGTGTATCGGCCGGAGCGAAGCCCGCCGGCGGCTAGCGGGAGAGGCCCTGCACAAAGTCGATGAACGCAGCGTGGAAGTCGCCCGGGTTGGTCATGTAGACGGCGTGGCCACCGCCCTCGATCACAATGAGGTCGGCGCCGTCTATTGAGCTGATAAGGCGCCGGCCATCGGCCACGGGCACCACCGAGTCGGTACTGCCCCAGATACCGCGAGTGGGGACTGCGAAGCCGTCCGGAGTGCTCCAGCCGCCAATACCTACCGGGGCGATCGGAACGAATCCGGCCGCTGATCCGGGGTTCGTCGCCAGCCATGGCAATGAGTAGCTGCCACTCATCGAAGGGGATACCAGCACCACGTCGTCTGCGATGAAGGCGACGACCTCGTCGAGGAGTTGCGTGGGATCGTGTTCAAACCTAGGTGACTTCCCGAACCCGGGAAGGTCAATGGAAAGGCTGGGTAAACCCACCTCGCACAGCAGTTTGTGGGTACCGGTTTCAACCCAGGTGTTTGCGTTGAAGGACGCCCCGTGCAGGAATAGGACGACCGGCCCCGATGTGGATTCGACATCGCACAGGTCGCCGCCACGGATGGCGTTGAGCTCCCCGCCGGTGACCGGGATTGACATGAGCAGCTCCTCCGGTATGGAGTTTTCGGTGCTGCAGGCGCTCAATGCCAATGCCGCGAGCACAACCCCGAGCGCCAGCTTCATGGGTTGATCCTAGAACCGAAGTGTCCATAGCAATCCCCGAGGAAGGGGTCCGGTCTGTCAGGCTCCGAGTTCGCCCTCCGGCGCCACCTTGGGCTCGAGAGCCGTGTCGGGGTTGGGCGTCCGCGGAGCTTGTGCCGCTGCGCCGGCGGACGCGACCTCGTGCACCCAGACGGTGCGCTGCGGGAAGGGGATCTCGATGCCTTCGGCCTCGAACGCGTCCTTGAGGCGGCGCCGGATGACTCTGGCGGTCGCCCACTGCTCGGCAGGCTCGACCTTGACCACCAGTCGAATTGCGATGGCGTCAGATCCGAAACGTTCGACACCCCAGATTTCCGGCTCCTCGAGAATCGTGGCGTTGACGAGCCCCTCGCTCCACACCTCGTCTGCCACCCGCTTGATTACTCCCGTTGCGTGGTTGAGATCGGTGTCGTACGCCACTTCGATGTCGAGCACGGCCCGCGCCCACTCCTGAGACATGTTGGCTACGCGCCGAATCTCTCCATTCGGCACGTGCCATAGCGTTCCCTTCACGTCACGGATCTTGGTGATGCGGAGCTTCACCTCCTCGACGACACCGGCCGTGTCGCCAACGTCAACGATGTCGCCCACACCGTATTGGTCCTCGACAAGCATGAAGATGCCGGAAAGGAAGTCCTTCACCAGGCTCTGCGCGCCGAATCCAAACGCGATGCCGATGATCCCTGCCGAAGCGATGAGCGGGCCGAGGTTCACTCCGAACTCTGCCAACGCCATGAACGCCGCGATCGTATATATCACAAGCGCGGCAACAGAACGCAGGACGGTCCCGAGAGTTTGGGCGCGTTGGCGGCCTCGTTCGGCTTGTTCGGATGAGCGCAACGCCCGTTTGGTGGCAAGCTCACGGAGCGCCTCCATCCGCCCTTGCGGTTCCTCTTCGGGTTCGGTGGCCGCGGCCTTGGCTGCCTTCTCGTCGTGGGCCTCGATGATCTGGTCGACCGTGCGGTCGATCAATCTGCGGACCACTCGGTTGATGATCCAGGCGACGAGGAAGATGAGGACGACTTTGGCCGGGCGTACGAGGTATTGCGCCGCATCTGCCAGCCCCTCGTTGTCGGTTAGGTCGAAGACGAACTCGCACAGGAAACCCGGATCATCACCGCAGGCATCGGCGAGGTCGGCAAGGAAGACAGTGGAAAGGCGTTCGAAGAGCATCGGATAGGACGTTAGAGACAAGCGCCCACAGGTCCGAGGACCGTCGAGATCTGACACGGGCCCGGCTCCGGTGACGTGACCGCTTACGCGGCTGGGGCCGGGCGGC
>Ga0224512_10001501_pt1 | contig 22437 bp, 16 predicted proteins | sample SF_May12_sed_USG_4_FD_169103 | JGI IMG/M metagenome (GOLD analysis project Ga0224512, IMG submission 169103) | Sediment microbial communities from San Francisco Bay, California, United States - SF_May12_sed_USGS_13 | ecosystem: Environmental > Aquatic > Marine > Sediment | place: USA... | reverse complement strand
GATGTAAGCGATTTTCGTGCCGTCGGGGGACCAGCGCGGCGCGGTAATATCGAACTCACCGTAAGTCAGCGGGAACGGTTCCGCGACGCCGTCGGCATGCATTACCCACAATTGATGCCATTGCCGACCCAGGTAGGCCGCATACGCTATGCGGCGTCCGTCCGGTGCGATATCCGGACTCGCGTTCCACGAGGTTTCCTCCTTGCGAACCAGGCGTGGCGCGCCGCCATCCTCGAGGGCAATCTGCCAGATACTACCGGTACCATAGGGCACTTCCGGATTACTGACGTAATACAGTGACTCGCCGTCCGGCGCCCAGGCAGGGCTCAGTTCGTGATCGAACTTGCTGTAGTAATAGCGTGGAATGGCGGACTGCCGCTCCTCGACCAGCGGCCTCGATGAGAACGCACCGTCGACACGATCGGCAACGAAAACGTGAAAGCGGCCGGAGTCGCGCGTCGAAACGAAAGCCAACCGGTTGCCATCCGGAGACCAGCGCGGCTCGACGTTGACGGCGCCGCCGTTGGTCAGCGCCGTGATCGCACCGCTCGCAAGATTGAGCACGTTCAGTTCGATGGCGTCCGCGAGATAACGCACGAACACCACCTCGGCGCCGTCCGGTGAGACATCGGGCTGGAAATCGTAGCCGGGTCCGGCCGTCAGCTGCACCGCCGTGTCGGCATCGAGGTCCTGTCGCCACAGGCTGCCCTGCATCGAAAAAATGAGCGACTTGCTGTCGGGCGTCCATGAAAGTGAACTCGGACCGGTCGTGAGCTGCGGCAGGTACATCTCGCGGAAGTAATAACTGTGCGGCACATCGATCTGGTCGAGTACCGGGCGTCGCTCAGCCTGTGCGCCCACGGAATATAAACTTGCAAGTAGTACACCGGTGACGAGGCATAAGTTCAGCGAACGCAGTTGGCGATGCAAGGCAATAACTCCAAAAAAATGGCCATGGAAATCCATGGCCATTGTATTTACCACACCCTACCTCCCGGTAACTCAGGTAGCCGACACTTCCAGTCAGAATCGGCGGCCGTAACGCAGACCTATTGTCCGCGGTCGATTGACGAGAATCGTCGAGTCCTGGTTGATTTCATCGTACGGATCGTAGTAGAACCCACCGTATCGAACGATCTGCGCCCGTTCGTCCGTCGCGTTATCGAGGAACAGATCGAGAGACCACTGCTCGCCCTGAATGCCGGTCGCAAGATTCAAAATCGTATAGGACGGTTGTCTTTCCCTTAAGTCGGTTTCGAGGTTGCTCCACGTCTTGCCAGTGACGGCAAGCGCCGCTTGCGCATAAAAAGGCCATCGCGAACCGTCAAAATTGTAGCGCCCGATCGCCGTGTATTGCAGCTTCGGCACGAACGGCATTTCCTGTCCTACTGGCGCGAGCACGTCGGTTCCGCCACCAAAATACGCGCTCTTCAGTTGCGCGTCGTTATAGGATGCCGACAAAGACAAAGTAAGGTTATCGCTCGCGGCAAACACCATGTCGAATTCAGCGCCATTAGTTTCAGCCTTGCCGATATTCCGTATGATCGTTAGCGGCGACACCGAAAAGTCAAGAAACGCGAACTGGAAATTGTCCCATTCAAGATGATAAGCGGCACCGTTAAAACGCATGCGGCCGTCCAGCCACATCGTCTTCCAGCCAATCTCCATATTGTCGACAGAGTCGGCCTCATACTTGGGCGCCAATTGTCCGGCCACGGTCGCACGATTAACGCCGCCCGGCCTGAAGCCCTCGGAGTACGTCGCGTATACCATCTTGTCCTCGCCGAGATTGAAATTCGCGCTAAGCTTCACAGTATTGCCGGTGTCTTTCGACACGTCATCCACATTCGGGAAGTTGTAACAGGGGAACTGTGGCTGACCACCGCTATCAAGGCAACGTCCCAGCCATCCGTTAAAACCACGCAACGAGTTATCGAACTCATACCAGCGATAGCCGCCAACCAGTGTCAGCGTATCGTTGACGTCGAAACTGACCTCACCGAAAAACGCCAGATCTTTGTCGACGCGATCCTGTTTCGTCTGCCACGCGACGTGCCCGTTTTCGATGACGGACGACGCCGTGTCGAGATCCGGTGTTTCCCAGCGCAGATCGAAATTATGTTCCTGGCGCTGCACGAATCCGCCGACCACCCAGCGAGCGCGCTGGTCCGCGTCCGATTGGAGGCGAATCTCGTGGCTTTGCTTGGCGAACTTCTCGTCGCCAGTTATGTACTGACTTGGGTCTGTGCAAAAGCCGTTTGAATCGTAGTGATAGCAGCCACCGTAGTAGCCGTAATAATTATCGAGGTATTGAGCGTAATGCGTATAGTCGTCAACGCTATCCGAGTCCAGATCCAGGTAGGCGCCCGCATAGACCAGGTCCATATTGCCGATCTTGCCCTCCACGGTTAACGATGCCTGGTACCAGGAAAAGTCGTAAAACTCCTCAAAGAAACGGCCGGCTTGCAGATCGCCAAGATCCTCAGGGTCGTGTGTAAAGACGCCGTTGGTATCCTGGTTCTGCATCATCAGGCCGGGTGTCACGGTCCAGTTCTCGTTCAGATCGACCTTGAGCAAGGCGCGCATGCCGGTCGTCGTCGAGTCGTTGAAATCCTTCTCGACCAGCGCTGAGTTGTCCTTCGTAATGCCGACGCCCCGTAACGTCACCGAAGTCAGGACGTTGTCGATATAACCCGGAGCCTCTTCGTGCCAGCCAACAAGTCGAAGGGCGGCCCTTTCGCCGATCGGCATGTTGACAAAACCCTCGAGGGAGTAACCGGTACCGCCTTTCGCAACAGAACTGCCGGCGACATCGACGCCTGCCTCAAATTCACCCACCTTGGGTTTGTTGGTAATAATGCGCATCGTTCCGGCCTCGCTGCTCGCGCCGAAATAGGTGCCTTGCGGTCCAGCAAGCGTTTCGATACGTGCAACGTCGTAAATGTGCACGTCGAGAACGCGATTGATCGTCGTGACTGGTTGTTCGTCGAGATACACGCCTACACTCGGCATCGAACCTGAATGCACGCCGTCGCCGCCACTGGATATGCCGCGCATATACAGCAGTGATACTCCCGGCCTCTCGGAGGTATACGACACCGTGGGCAGGAACTCGATGTAATCCGCGAAGTTATTCAGGTTGAGCTGTTCGAGTTGCGTGTTGCCGAGGACCTGGACTGATATCGCCACGTCCTGCAGGTTCTCTGCTCTCTTCTGCGCCGTGACCACAATTTCTTCGAGGGGTCCAACGGCTTGTTGCGCCTGTGCAGGCGAAGCGGCTATGGATATCATCATTGACCCGGTGACAACGGCTGAAACCGCTTCAGCTACCGGGTTTCGTTTGAAGTGCATCATTAACTTGTCCCCCTAAAACTTGTAAGCACCAGCATACTCTGAACAACGCACGTCAGCGTCGCGGCTGTTGCCTGACACCGACGTCGTGTTGGAGCAACGATTCGCGGCACGATTAAGTTATAATGATGACGTGCCATTCGAATACCCATCATAGTGCTCCGGTTGCAACGCCAAGACAAGGTTTCCGCCCCAGACCTTTTGTTAATGTTGCATTTTTGCAACAATAGAAATCCGATCGCGTCAAAACCTTCCCGCGGAATCAAAACGTGAGCAAAGCAGAGCCGAGTGGCGACCTGCAAACCGCGTTGACTCAAGCGGCGCAACTACTGAGTGTTGATCCAGTCCGGGCCGCCGCACAGGCAACGGCGCTACTCGAGCAGCACGCCGACTCGATCTCGGCCCGGCACATCAAGGCAGCCGCATTGCGTTTGCAGGGAAAGGCAGTCGATGCACTCGGCGTTATCGAACCACTTGCGGCACGGCACGGCAGCGACGCGAACATTCTTCACGAGTACGCGCTGTGCCTCGGTGCAACCGGCAACGGCGACAAGGCGATCGAGGTGCTGAACGAGGTGGTCCGCCTCGACCCGCAGCACGCTGCCGCGTGGCGGGCACTTGGCGATCAGCTTAGCGCGGCCGGCGACGATCAAGGCAGTCGAGACGCTTATGACAAGCACCTGGCCGTGTCGACGCGGCACCCGGAGCTCGTCGAAGCGGCGGAGCATCTGCACAAGAAACAACTGGCCAAGGCCGAGCGACTCACCCGCGACGTGCTGAAAAAAGATCCTGCCGATGTTGTCGCGATTCGCCTGCTGGCTGCGATCGGCCTCGAGGTTGGGCAGATCGACGATACAATCAATTTGCTCGAGCGGTGCCTGGAACTGGCACCCGGTTTTCATCTTGCACGACAGAATTACGCCGTGGCCCTGTCGCGACGCCAGCGCTTCGACGATGCGCTCACAGAAGTCGACAAACTGCTGCTGGCGGAACCCAACAATCCCAACTACCGCCTGTTGCGAGGCTCATACCTCGTGCGTAAGGGAGACCATGCGCCGGCACTGTTGCTGTACGAGGAGTTCCTGCAGAAGTATCCGCAGCAGTCCGGCGCGCACATGAACTACGGGCACACCTTGAAAACGGTTGGCAGGCTCGAAGAGTCGATCGCCGCCTACCGCACCGCAATTCGCCTTCGGCCGCAAACTGGCGAAGCGTACTGGAGCCTTGCCAACCTGAAGACCTTCCGTTTTTCCGACGAAGATATCGCCGACATGCAGGCGCAGGTCGATGAAGAAAACGGTGACCCGGACGACCAGGGACACCTGCTGTTTGCGCTCGGCAAGGCCATGGAAGACCGCAAACACTTCGACGAATCCTTTCAGTACTATGCGCGCGGCAACGCAATTCGCAGCAAGCACCACCGGCACAATGCGAAGACCAACGTGTTCGATACGGTGCGGCAGATCAAGACGCTGGACGGCGCCTTTTTCGAGCAACGCAAGGGCTGGGGCTGCACGGCACCAGACCCGATTTTCATTGTTGGCCTGCCGCGTGCCGGTTCCACGTTGCTCGAGCAAATCCTCGCCAGTCACTCGCGGGTCGAGGGAACCTCGGAACTACCAGACATCATTGCCATCTCGCGGCGGCTCGGCAAGAAGTCCCGCAAGAACCCGGCGTCGGACTATCCAGAGATACTTGAAACGCTGTCCGCAGACCGCGCCCGCGAACTCGGTGAGGGCTACCTAGAATCAACCCGGGTACGGCGCCACGGGCCGCCGTTTTTCATCGACAAGATGCCGAACAACTTCCAGCATGTCGGCCTTATTCATATGATATTGCCGAACGCGAAAATCATCGATGCACGGCGACACCCGATGGCCGGTGGCTTTTCCTGTTTCAAGCAACTGTTTGCCCACGGCCAGACATTCACCTACAACCTGACCGATTTCGGCTATTACTACCGCGACTATGTCAGGCTCATGGATCACTGGGACGACGTGCTACCGGGCAGAGTGCATCGCGTGCAGTACGAGGACATGGTAGCGGACACGGAAAACCAGATCCGCCGCCTGCTCGAATATTGCGAACTCGAGTTCGAAGAGCAATGCCTGAGATTTTACGAAACCGAGCGGGCGATACGCACGCCGAGCTCGGAGCAGGTCCGTCAGCCGGTCTATAAAGAGGGCATCGAACAATGGCGCAATTTCGAGCCGTGGCTTGGGCCACTCAAGGAGGCGCTCGGGCCTTTGCTCGATCGCTACCCTATTGACTAAGTGACGGACGACACTGCGTCGATGCGGCCGACCAACGTACGCTGGCGCGTGCTCGGCGCGATGATGGTTGCAAGCTTCATCTCCTACGTGCTGCGCTACAACGTGTCGACAGCCGGCCCAGCCATGATGGCCGATCTCGGCATTACCGAGTTGCACCTCGGTTACATGGCGTCGGCGATGAGCGTCGGCTATGCCTTATTCCAGTTACCGGGCGGCATGCTCACGGACGCGTTCGGTCCACGTCGCACGCTCACCACACTGATCGCCATCTGGGTTCTGTTGACGCTGGTGACTTGTATCGTCCCGGCCGGCGGCGGCACCAGTCTGGCGATGACGGTATCACTGCTGGTGGTGATCCGATTCTTGGTTGGCGCCACGTTCGCGCCTATTTTTCCGCTCGTCGGCGGCACGATCGAGCGCTGGTTTCCGGTCGGCGGCTGGGCGCTCCCAAACGGACTTACCAGCACAGCACTGACGCTGGGTTCGGCCGCCACGGCACCGCTGCTCGTCTGGTTGATCGGCGTGTACGGCTGGCGCGCCGCGTTTGCCATGACGGCGCCGCTTGGTTTGATCGCCATGGCATTGTGGTGGTGGCAGACGCGTGACGAACCCGATCAGCATCCGCACACCAACGAGGCCGAGGTCAGGCTCATAGGCGCCAACCGCACAATACCGGTGGCACCGACGAATGCGTCGCCGACGTGGATAAGGATGCTGCGCAATCCGAGCCTTTTGTTGCTGACACTGGCCTACGCCAGCATGAACTATGTGTTCTACCTGTTTTTTTACTGGGTATTCATCTACCTCGTGAACGAACGTGGCATCGAAGAGCAGGCCGCCAGCTACGTCGTCTCGCTGCAGTGGATATTCGCCGCCGTGGGCGCCGTGGTCGGTGGCGCCGTGTGCGACTGGGCGTGTCGGCATCTCGGTCTGCGGCGTGGCTGCGCGTGGCCGGCAATCGTCGGCGTCACGCTATCCGGCATCCTGTTCGCCATTGGGACACAAAGTAACGTCGAGGCAGTTGTCGTTGGCTGTCTCGCGCTCAGTTTCTTTTTTAACCAGATGTCGGAAGGAGCGTTCTGGGTCGCGGCTATTAACATCGGCGGCCATCACCCCGCTACCGCTTGCGGCATCATGAACACAGGCGGCAATGCCATGGGTGTCGTGGTCGGGTTGCTCGTACCTTATACAACCGCCACGCTGGGTTGGGGTGCCGCCATGCTGACCGGCACACTGTTCGCCTTTGCGAGCGCGACCATGTGGCTGTTCATACGCGCCGACCGGCCGATCGCGGACTGACGCATTTGAAAGCGCGTATACTCAGCAGCATCAGGGCCCGTTAAGAGGAATGCCGAACTTGGCCGCGCCGTTGTCAGAAATCAGGGAACCGTCAGCCAGTCATCTTTTTTACCAGGCGCACGGTCGACGTCCGCGCATCGCCAGGGCCGAGGGTATTTACGCCTGGGACATCAGCGGCAAGCGCTACATCGACGCCTCGAGCGGGCCGATAGTGTCGAACATCGGCCATTCCAATCCGCGCGTACTGGCCGCCATGAAGCTGCAGATGGATCGTGCGACTTTCGCGTACCGCCTTCATTTCGAAAACGATGCCGCCGAAGAACTTGCATCGTTGACGGCGTCACTGATGCCCGACGGGCTCGATCGCATCTTCTTTACCTCGGGCGGTTCCGAAAGCGTAGAGACCTGCCTGAAGCTCGCGCGCCAGTATGCGATCGCTATCGGCGAGCCGGAGCGCTACAAGATCGTTTCGATGACACCGTCATACCACGGCGCAACGCTCGGTTGCGTGGCGGTAACGGGCATGGAACTGTTCGTTGAGCCGTTCCGCGCGATGATCCGTGAAATGCCGAAGATATCAGCACCGACTTACTACCTCGATCGCGACGGCCTTTCGCAGGAGGAGCGTGGCCTGCGTTACGCTGAAGAGCTGCGCGACAAAATAATCGCCGAAGGACCCGAATCGGTACTCGCGTTCATTATGGAGCCGATCGGCGGTGCTTCAACGGGTGCGCTCGTTGCACCGGACGGCTGGTACGCGCGCATCCAGCAAATCTGCCGGGAGTTCGGTGTATTGCTGATCGCCGACGAGGTGATGACCGGCGCTGGCCGTACGGGACGCTTTCTCGGTATCGAACACTGGCAGCTCGACGCGGACATCATCGGCATGGCAAAGGGCTTTGCCGCGGGCTACGCGCCGCTCGGCGCCGTCGCAGCGCGGGGCAGCATCGTCGACGCCGTCATGGCGGACGGGGGTTTCGCGCACGGCTATACCTACGCCGGCAATCCACTTGCCTGCTCGGCGGGCAACGCGGTCCTTAAAGAGGTACTCGCTAACGGCCTTATCGATAACGCTGCGGCACGCGGCCTTTACCTCAAGTCGCGCCTCGGGGAGCTGATGGAACGATTCCCGTTCATCGGCGATGTGCGCGGCAAGGGGCTGTTACTCGCGTTCGAATTTGTTGCCGACCGCGAAACGATGGAGCCGCTGCCTGTAGAGCTTAATGCTTACCTGGAGCTGGTGGAGGAGGCTTACCGACGCGGGCTGATTATCTATGCCCGCCGCACGCGCGGCGGTTTTCGCGGCGATCATTTCATGGTGTGCCCGCCACTAATTGTGACGAACGAGGAAATCGACGAGATCATGGAAATCCTGGTCGCGAGCATAGAGGCCTTCGCTGCCGCAAAGGGGCTTGAACGATGAGCCGCAAAGTCATCATTACCTGTGCCGTCACGGGCTCGATACACACGCCGACGATGAGTCCGCACCTGCCAATCACGCCTGAGGAGATAACCCGCCAGAGCATTGACGCCGCAAAGGCCGGTGCCGCGATCCTGCACCTGCACGCGCGCGATCCTGAAACCGGCCAGCCGACCGCCAACCCCGAGGTATTCATGCAGTTCCTGCCGAAGATCAAGGCGCAATGCAATGCGGTCATCAACATCACGACCGGCGGTAGTTCGCTGATGTCGCTCGAGGAACGACTTGCTGCGCCGAACCAGGCCGAGCCGGAAATGGCGTCGCTCAATATGGGCTCGATGAACTTTGGTCTCTTCCCAATGAAAAAACGACATTCCAAGTGGCGCTTCGACTGGGAGCCGAAGCTGCTCGACGCCACACGCGAAGTCGTTTTCAAAAACACCTTCGCCGACATCGAGCAGATTTTCAGCCAGCTCGGCGACCGTTGCGACACGCGCTTCGAGTTCGAATGCTACGACATCGGCCATATCCAGACACTGGCGTTTTACCTGCGCGAAGGCCTGATCCGGCCACCCCTGTTCGTGCAGTTCGTGCTCGGCGTGCTCGGCGGCATCGATTCCTCGCCGGAGTCGCTCCTCAACATGAAAGCGACAGCCGACCGGCTGCTCGGCGATGACTACCGATTCTCGGTGCTGTCGGCCGGCCGCCTGCAAATTCCGCTGGCGACGATCGGCGCGATTCTCGGCGGCAACGTGCGCGTCGGACTCGAGGACAGCTTGTTGATCGGACGTGGCGAACTCGCCAAAGACAACGCGGCACAGGTCGCCAAGATACGGCGCGTACTCGAGGAGCTCGGCTACGAGATTGCGACGCCGGCAGAAGCGCGCGAGATGCTGAAGCTGAAAGGCGCAGACAAGGTGGCCTTTTGAGCAAGCGCTCGCCGGAGATCACGATCCGGAATGCAGCCGCGGAGGACGCCACCGCGATACATGGCCTCATTCACGAACTTGCAGAAACTGTCGGGCCGGCCGAAAAATTCCGCAGTACACCCAGCCAATACCTCAGGCACGGTTTTTCCATGGAGCCGATGTTCGAAGCGCTGGTGGCCGAAAGCGATGACGGTCTCGTCGGCGTGGTGTTGTATTTCTACACCTTCTCGTCGTGGCGCGGCGAACCCGGTGTGTATATACAGGATCTTGTGGTGACGGAAGCGGCACGCGGCCACGGGCTCGGCGAACAGTTACTGCGTGAACTGGTGCGCGTTGCGCGCGAACGTGACGTCACGCACCTGCGTCTGGCCGTGGACTGCAACAACAAAGCGGCGATGCGTTTCTACGAGCGCCGTGGGCTCGCCAACATCGAGTCGGATTTCATATACGAGATCGAAGGCGACGACTTCCTGCGGCTCGGCGACGTGTCGTGAAGCTCGTATTCTCGGCTCGGCAGCTCGCGCATGCCCCGGACGTTTTCATTTCCTCGGGCGCCGAGCACCCGAATCCGGAAGTGCCGGAGCGCGCCACGCGCTTGCGCAAAGCAGCAGTCGCGTTCGGGCTCGAGGAGGTGGCGCCTCCGGATTCCGGTCGTGATGCGCTGCGTGCTGCGCACTCGGCACGCTACCTCGACTTCCTCGAAAACATTTATCGCCGCTGGCAGTACATCGAGGGTGCGGCGCGTTACGTGATGCCAAACATTCATCCCGACGGTCGCGACGGTGGTTACCCGGCGTCGTCCGTGGGCCAGGCCGGCTTCCATATCTACGACGGTTCCTGCCCGGTCGATGTCACGACCTGGGACAGTGCCTGCTGGAGCGCGAACAGCGCATTGCATGCCGCAGAGCTCGTGCTTGCCGACGCCACCGCGTGCTACGCGCTGTCGCGACCCCCGGGCCATCATGCGGGCCACGATCTCGTCGGCGGTTTCTGTTACCTCAACAACACCGCACTTGCGGCAAGCGTGCTGCGCCGCGCCCACGAGCGCGTTGCGATTCTCGACATCGACGTGCACCACGGCAACGGCACGCAGGACATCTTCTATGCACGCGACGACGTGTTGACCGTTTCGCTGCACGCCGACCCGCGGCGTTTCTACCCGTTCTTCTGGGGCTACGCCGATGAACGCGGCATAGGCGCGGGCGAGGGCTGCAATATCAATATTCCTTTGGCGCGCGGCGCGGGCGACGACGATTACCTGCGCGCACTCGACGGTGCGCTAGCGAGCATCGCCGAGTTTCGCCCTGGCGCACTGGTTGTTGCGCTGGGTCTCGACGCACACGAGTCCGACCCGTTCCAGGGGCTGCGCCTGACGACCTCGGGCTTCAAACGTGTGGCCGCCGCGATTGCCGACCTTGGCCTGCCGACGGTGCTCGTTCAGGAAGGCGGCTATCTGAGCGACGAACTTGGCGCCAATCTCGTCGCTTTCCTGAAGGTCTTTGCGTGATGCATTCGCTCGACATCATCGCCATTGTCATTTACTTCGCGGTGCTGGTATGGATCGGCCTCAGTGTTGCCCGCCGGGAACATGGTGCGGGCGAGAGCGAGTCGTTTCTTGCGGCCGATCGCAACATGAATCTCCTGCAGACGACGGCGTCGACAGCAGCGACGGACCTCGGCGGTGGTTTCAGCATCGCGATGGGCGGCCTCGGCTTCACACTCGGAATCTCGGGCTCCTGGCTGATCGCGATTTCGGGCTTGTCGGTCGTCATGGTGTCCTTTCTCATGGTGCCGAAGGTCAAGCGCTGGGCCGATCGCGTCAAAGGCCTGACGACCGGCGACCTTTTCGAAGCGCGCTTCGACCGGCGCACGGGCCTCGTTGCCGCGGTCGTCATCGGCATCGCCTGGTTCACTTTCGTAGGCGGACAGATCATCGCGGGCGCGAAACTAATGCAGGCGACGCTCGGCATGGGGCTGGGCATCGCCATTGTGCTGTCGGGTGCGATCATCCTTGCGTACACGGCGCTCGGAGGACTCAAAGCGGTCATCTACACCGATGTATTTCAGATGGTCGTGCTTCTCGTCGGCATCGTCTTCATCGCTGTACCGATCGGTCTCTGGCAGGTTGGCGGCTGGAGCGGCATCGTCACGCACTTCTCGGCCGACCCGGCGACGGCGTCATTGGTCGACTGGGGCGCAATCGGCTGGAAGCGGCTACTTGGCTGGTTCCTCAGCATCTTTCCGGTGTGGTTTATTTCTATCGCCGCGATGCAGCGCATTGTCGCCGCGCGCGACGAAAAGACCGCAAGGCGCGCGTTCTTTCTCACCGGCGTGCCGATCGAGTGGCCGCTGTTTGCGATCGGCAGCACGCTGATAGGCATGATTGCGCGTATGTTGTTGCCTGACATCGCAGATCCCGAACTGGCAACGCCAATGGTGATTATGGAGCTGTTACCCATTGGCATTGCCGGTATCGTAATCGCCGCCTACATCGCGGCGGTGATGTCGACGGCGGACTCCGTGCTGATGGGGCCGGTCGCCATCTTCACCAACGACATCTACCGAAAGCACCTCAAACCCGATGCCAGCGAAGCCGCACTGGTGCGTGTCGCGCGCATCGCGACGCTGGTGCTCGGCACGCTCGGTATCGGCATGGCCTGGCTCGTGCCGAACGTGCTCGACCTGATCTTGTACGCGTACACTTTCGGCGCGGCCGGCCTGTTCTTCCCGATGCTGGCGCTGCTCTTCTGGCCGCGCGCCACCGCGGCCGGCGCATTCTGGAGCATGCTTTGCGCCGGGTCGGCAGCGGTGATCTGGTCCATACTGGGTGAACCCTTCGGTATAGACGCATCGTGGATGGGCTGGCTTATCGGCCTGCCGCTGCTCGTTGCGGTGTCGCTGGCGACGAAGCACGGCGCCGAGGAACGGCCGGATCTTTTTCGCTGAGCTTTAGGGCGCGACGGACGTTGAAAGTCAGCTCTCTCTACTTGGGAACAATCGTCTTAGAGCCCCGTTTGCCAGCGGCAAAAAACGCCCCGCAGTAGCGGGGCTCTTGTCATGCGCCTGACGTTGGATTATTTCGTTCTGCCCCAGGCCGGTCCCCAACGACCAAATTCGCCGATGATGCCCGTACTGGTATTGCCCGGGTTTACTGGACCGATGAGTTGAGTCCATGACCGCGCCTGAGCAAAGCAGAATTTCATTGCCAGAATCCGTTACATAGTGATGTCACCAACAAAACTTCCCGAAAAACCCCTGCTTCACAAATCCGGCACACCCCAAAAAGAATCAGCCAAACACCTGATCGCTAAGTGTCTGAGCGTGCTTGAATAAGGTGATAGCCAGGGGCGGACCGATTCGCGAAGCGAATCGGCACAGCGCAGCTGGCCGAAGGGTGAGGATCGGCCTTAGCCGATCCGAGTCAATCGAACCACCGACACGCGGATTTTCAGTCGGTCCAGCGAATAGCCAGCTCTATTTCAATCAATAACTTACAACCGAAAAGCTGCCAGTACCGCCCATAAACCACATGAATTACATGCCTGATCTGATTGCTCGTGGCACAAAATTGGCACATCGTTGATCCATCTATGGCACACGTCTTCGGCGACCGCCCGAAGTTTCTTTGGAAACGGGGCTACCGGAAATTTCCGTTTGAGACCTCCGCAATCACATCCTGAATGGTGGCCGGACGAGCCTCGATATTTCTAGCGTCTGTCGTCATTTAACATGCTCAATTCGTGTGACTCCGTATCGGGGGCGATATGCGAAGCGATTCTGGGCGCGACTTGTGTCACGAACCCTCGTCAATCTCCGGCTTCCATTCCTGCAATCGCAGTTTCGATATCGCAACAGCGTCCGAAGAGAACACATTGGGGTGTCTAAGAATCACGGCTTCAAAAGCGAACTCTTGCAAGCCCATTTCGATTAGTGCTTTATATCCTGCAGTTTCTTGGGCACGGTTAACGGCTCGCTCTGCCGCCTTCAAGATACCGTGACGCTTGACCATCTGCCACGTTCTCGCAGCAGACGTCCGACGACCGTTCTTGTCCGAAAGCACCTCTTCGTAAGCGTATATTGCCTGCAAACACTCTTTTTCTGCGTCTGTTTCTGCACCATAAGACTCCGCTCGCAATTGAACCGCTCTTTTTCTCGCCTCATCAGCCAGGTCTGGCCTACCAAGCCGAGTCGCGTTGGCAGCAAAACGTTGGCAGCCTTCTACAGTAGTCAGTCTTTTGATTCTTGGGTCCATCGCAATCCAAGTCGGCTAGGGCTCATATCGGTATTCGGTCAAACGCCGCGAGCAGATCATCATTTCGTCATCGGTAAATAGCGGATGAAATTTCGGTGACTCGACGATCATCGCCTCAACGGTGAGATCTAACCTGCCTCTTTCCCACAACGCGGTGTATCCGTCCGATACCGTGTTCGCATGAATGAGCATTCGCGCCGCGTCTATTCCACCGTGGTCGACAACCATCTGCAAGAATCGCTGCGCGTTGTACTTCGCCTCGCTCTTCGCACGTCGGTAGATGTCGAGCATCGCCTCGTGAAACTCAATCTCTAGTGGTTCGGGCATGTCGGGTCCATAATGTGGTTAGTAGGCGCTTCCGCGGCTCATCGATCATCGGGCCATAGCGCACTGGGCGCTTATCGTTTGCCGCGAGGGCGGCCAGATCAAGACCGGTCAGATGGCGGGAATTTAGAAAGTTGCTGAGGTCGGTGGGGGCGAGAGTGATCTTGTTGTTACGCGACCTCATGACGAGTCAACGCTACCATATTAGGCGAAGTGCTTATCAGTACCAGTTCGAGCTTTGGATATCTTCGGGCGATTACGCCGGGCGCGCTCTATTTAAGCGGAATCCAGCGTACGCCGCGACCATGCCCTTCAGACTTAATCAGCCCCTCCTTTTTCATTTCTCTGAGCACCATTCGAATCGTGTCCCGACTAACGTCAGGTACTTCTTTCTTTAGATCGGCACTTCGAAATGGCACCACTTTACGCTCTACAGCCTCACGAACGCGTTTAGATTTAGAGCCGCTGCCGGCTTCGACTTTACCGACCCGTTCTTCAAACTCCCGATACGCCGACAGAATGACGCCCCAGAAGTATCGTACCCACGGCATGGCATCATGTTGGTTTTCATGCCAGCCTTGAGAGCTTCTCTCAAGAGTTTCGTAGTACGTTTCGCTCGTCTCTAGGAATCGCCTTTCCAAGCTGATGTATCGGCCGACATCATAGCCTGCACGATACAAGAGCTGGCCTGTCAGTAGGCGGGACACTCTACCGTTCCCGTCGCGGAACGGATGGATGCAGAGAAAATCCAGTATGAACAACGGAATAATCACCATCGGATCTAGTCCGTCGGCGAGAGCCAAAGCGTAGTTGTCGACCAGGTCTTTCATAGCCTGCGGCGTGGCCACAGCTGATACGGCCTTGAAGCGTACTCTCGTAATATTGCCGTCCGCATCTTTTTCAACGATTTCATTGTCGATGTTCTTCCAGTGCCCGCCCTCTTCAGACATGTAGCTGTACAACCTGCTGTGTAGTTGCAATACGACATTGCTGCTGACGGGCATGTCCTTACCGGCTTGATGTACCAGCTCCATCGCGTCCCGGTAACCGGCGATTTCTTGTTCCGAACGATCACGGGGTTCGACCCGATCTTTGACCAAAGCTCTGATGCGGGCCTGGGGTGCGATTATTCCTTCGAGACGGTTTGAAGAATCCGTCGATTCGATGGCGGCAACGGTCTGAAGGCCATCTAGTATCTCAGGCCTCTGTTTTATAAAGAGTTTTTGCTTCCCCAGTGATTCTCCGATCGCTCGAAGCATTGCGACGTCATTCTGGGAAAATCGCAGTTCTTTTAGAAGCTTTGGCAGCAGTGAAGGCATCGCGAGTCTTTTTATAGGGGTAATTAAGAGAAGATTTTACCTCTTTTAGTTCATGATTACCCCTAAAATACTCTTTTCACACGTGTGAAAGAGCGTTTTTAGGGGTAATTTCGAGTTAATTTTCCTGTATATCGCCCCTAATACCTCGTTTGCGTGCGAGGTGTTACAAAGGTTGTAACTTGCGGACGGCCTGCCGAATAGCGGTAACAAGAAGTTAAAAGGGGTAATTCCAGACTGAAAATACCCCTATGAGTAGCCGTTAGCTTGTACGTACAAGCTAAGCAACGACGCCTGGACAGGCCGGCATTTGCTGAATTTAGGTAATACGTATTATTTTCCGCTAGAAGTTACACAGTGTGTAACTCTGCTCCAATACGATCGATCTGTAGCCTAGATTATGTCAAGTTGCTCAAGGTGTGTGTCATCGCCTATCTGCTCGCCTCCGGACCATTCATCACGTAGACACACCTTTGATCACTCAACTGCCCCCCATCGAATAAAGATGGTGGCCAAGGGCGGACCGATTCGCGACAAATCGGCTTTACCGATTTGGACGCCAACGGCGCCCCGCGGGGGGACGAGCGAAGCGAGGAATCCACTGAGTCAATCGAACCACCGACACGCGGATTTTCAGTCGGTACATGTCTATGCTGCACTTAGTAAAAACAAAGCGTTACAACGCGACAACGAAACATGCCGTTCGTAAGCGGCTGATACCCGCACCTAACTTTTTAGCCAAGTGGCACAAAATTGGCACAATACCAATCAGCGCTTTGCCATACGCGGCGATTTGTCGCCGCTAATCAAAGAAGCGCGTAGACTCGATGCAATGAAAGCGGTTCGAGTGCTATTTCCGTTTGCAGTTGCGTTGCTCTGTGGTTGCGACGGCCCCGACCCGCGAGAGGTCAACCCTGTCGCCGACCTGCTTCTCGTTAATGCCGACGTCGTAACGGTGGATGCGGCGTTGCCTTTTGCGGAAGCAGTCGCAATCGAGAACGACCGTATACTCGCAGTGGGCACGACTGAAGAGCTGTCAAAGTATCGGGGCGACGATACCGAACTTATCGACTTGCATGGCCAAATGGTGATTCCCGGCTTCATCGAAGGCCACGGGCACTACACGAGTTTCGGCGGATCGCTGATGATCCTGGATTTCCGTGACGCGAAGAGTTTCGCGGAGATCGTGTCGATGGTTGTGGATGAGGCGGCCAACACGAAGGCGGGTGAGTGGATCATCGGGCGCGGCTGGCACCAGGACAAATGGGAAACCCGGGAGGACGTGCTCGTTGAGGGATTGCCGGTTCACGACTCGCTGAGCAACGCTACGCCCGATCATCCTGTGATGCTCATTCATACGAGCGGCCACGCCGTGTTCGTGAACCAACGTGCCATGACACTCGTGGAAGTCAACGGGAGTACGGAGCCACCCGAGGGCGGCGAGATCGTACGCGACCCGAACGGCCGGGCCACAGGCATGATGCGCGAAGCAGCGCAGGACATTTTTCGTGTCGCCTATTCCGGCCATCAGGGGCGCCGCCCGGCCGGGATTGCCGAGTCAGAGCTGCGGCGCATGGTGACGCTCGCCGGTGAAGAGTCACTGCGTAACGGCTTAACGTCTTTCCAGGATCTCGGTACGACGTTCGCCGAGGTCGATTTGCTGAAGACCATGGCCGACGAAGGCAAGCTGCCCGTGCGCCTGTACATGGCATTCGAGGAACAGGCCGCGGACATGGCGGGCCGCCTCGACGAATATCGCATGGTCGGCTACGGCAACAATTTCCTGACGGTGCGCAGCATCGGCGAAAAGGTCCTGGATGGTGCGCTAGGCACACACGGCGGTTGGCTGCTGGAACCCTACTCCGATATGCCACGTAGCTACGGCCTGAATGTCGTCCCGATCGAGGAGATTGAAGCATCGGCGAAGCTCGCGATCGAACACGACTACCAGATGGCAATCCAGGGTATCGGCGACCGGGCGTACCGCGAACTCCTTGATATCTACGAAGCAGCGTTTGCGAAGCATCCTGACAAAACCGATTTGCGCTGGCGTATAGAGCATGCGCAGGTGATACATCCGGACGACGTCAAGCGGACGGTCGAGATTGGTGTCATCCCAGCTGTGCAGGGGATATTTGCTTGTTCAGATGGGCCCTGGGTAGAGGAACGCCTTGGCGCGGAACGCACGCGCGAGCGGGGTTACATTTTTGAAACGCTTGCTAATGCCGGCCTGGTGCCGACGAACGGGACAGACCCGCCCGTCGACGAGATCAGCCCGATCGGCAGTTTTCATTGCTCGGTGACGCGCCGGCTGCCCGACGGCACATTGTTCCAGCCACAGGAAGTGTATTCTCGCGATCGCGCACTTTATTCGTACACAATGGGTAACGCGATTGCGGCGTTTGAAGAGAATATCAAGGGTTCGATAACGCCCGGCAAGCTGGCTGACATCACAGTACTGTCGCAAAACCTGTTGACCGTTTCAGACGACGCATTGCTTGACACCGAAGTTGTAATGACGATTGTGGGTGGCCGGATCCGATATCGAGACGGCGAGATCGTGCGATAGAAAGACAGGGGTCGAAGAGAATTGAATTGTGAAACTTAATCACTTTTGTCTGGTTGCTATTTTTAGCGCCAGTTTATCGCTCGCCGCAAATGCAGAAGTCAAAGTCGATATCATCAAGAACCCCTACGGTGGCGCGCGCAATTCGCCGGAGCTGTCGACCAACCCCGACTACATTCACGCTGCAGGGCTTGAACGACTTATCGGTGAATGGGGTGGCGACCTGATCCGGCCCATTCAGGACATTCGCCTGAATGCAGAGCAAGAGCAGCAGTATGGTGAGTGGAATCGCATGGCACTGGCGAACGCGAATTTTGCCGATGTGGTTCGTGAAGGACTGCAGGACCATCTGATCACGATTGGCCTGGAAGCAAACTGCAACGATCTGCTCGGTATGCTTGCGGGACTCAAATACGATTCTGACGGTAATGCGCGGCGCGTCGGACTCGTCTTTATCGACGCACATGGGGATTTCAATACGCCGGAAACCACGCTGTCTGGAATGCTCGGTGGCATGCCCGTGGCAATTGCTGCAGGACATGCGCTGCATAATATTCGCAAGACGACTGGACTTGCAGAACCGTTGCCTATGAGTGACATCGTCTGGGGAGGCGTACGTGACCTGGACCCGCTCGAGGCCGATCGATTTACCGAGTATGCCGTCCAGCAATTTTCTGTGCAGGATGTTCGTGAGCTATCAGGCAACCTGAAAAAACAGATGGACAACCTCGCCGACAGAGTCGATGTAGTTTACGTTCACATCGATATGGACGTGCTTGATCCAGCAGAAGTACCAGGGCATAGCCTGACCGTAGCTGACGGTCCGAGCAGCAAAGACCTCGCCGCGGCACTGACATTGATGTTCAAGAACCCCAAGACTGTCGCACTCGGTATAGCATCCACACCGTCATTCAATCTTGATCCTGACGGCGTGAGCCGACAGGCAGCGCTCAATCTTATAGAAGGTGCTATCAGGGGCGCGCAGGCTCGTTAGGGAATCGGCATCAATTGTTTGAAGGTCTTGAAACGCGATCATTCGAAAGGTGTAAGTCATGTGACCAGAATACACCTGAAAAGAATGGTGGCCAGGGGCGGAATGGATCGCTGGCTGCGCCAGCTCGCACTGCGTGCGTCTGTCGGCGCTTCGCGCCTCGGTTGAACCACCGACACGCGGATTTTCAGTATTCGGTTAGGTTTGTCTACGGTGTTCTCGATTCATCTTAGTGCGTTTATTAAGGTCAGAATTTGGCCCGTGCCACGTCCGTGTGTATTCTTATTCTTTCGATCTGATTGTGTATTTTTCTGGGCATATTTACACAGAAATTACACGGGGCCCTTATAGCAACAGCCGCGACGAGCTGGTCCAACTGTTGGATGACGCCCTTGCCGAAGATGCTCCTGCGGAGTAAGCCATACTTGGAACAGTGAAGGTCGCCACGCGGGCCGTGGCGGCCGCTGCTGTTCGAGAGCAGAGAGATCTGTCGCTGGACGTTGCCTCTTAGAGTTTGGCTTAGAAGCCACCTGGTCCCGGAAAGCTTGAACGATAGAGATGTCGGTCAATTCTCTTCGGCTCGGTTCCATTGTTGCAGTAAAGGGGGCCAAGTTCATGTAAGTTTTCATGATAGATCATGTTGGGGGGTTTTAGTGGGAGAATCTGAGTCTATCGGTGTGCTGTCAATCGTACCCGCAAGTGTTGCTGTCACTCTCGCCTTTGCAACCAGAAATACAGTCTTCTCACTGGCCGTCGCGTGCGCAATCGGCGTATTGCTTCTCGGTGAGGGTCTACTCGGTTTCCCGAATTTATTGAAAAACGTTGTCGGGACGACCGGATTTTCCTACATTTTTCTATTCACTTTGTTCATTGGAATAACGATCGCCTTTTTTCAACGAACCGGCGCGATTCAGAACTTCGGAGAATTTGTAGAAAACAAAAGAATGTCGCGTGTTCGTGTCCAGGTAACTACCTGGGTTATGGGCATGTTCATTTTCTTTAGTGACTATCTAAGCCCGCTGTTTGTCGGCTCCACAATGCGCGCTCTATCCGACAAATACCGCATATCACGGGAAAAGCTCGCGTATATCGCTGATTCAACGTCAGCACCCGTGGTTATTCTCATCCCGATTTCGGGTTGGGCCATCTTTGTCGCAGGGTTACTGGTCGGAAAGGGCCCGATCAGTAATATCGTAGAGGCAATGAACGTCTTCGTGGCCTCCATTCCCTACAACGTCTATCCAATTCTCGCTGTATCGATGGTTGGGTTGATCGCAACCGGAATCGTGCCCGATTTCGGACCAATGAAAGTGGCCGAGGATCGTGCGCAAACAACGGGCAAAGTCTTGCGAGATGGAGCCAAACCTCTGATGGAGGTAGAGCTCACGGAAATCGCGCCTTACGAAGGCGTGAAAACCTCTCTTTTTTGGAATTTTGTTTTTCCGGTCGTACTGGTCATTGTAATTTCTGTTACTTCATTCAGTGTTACTGGCTCCGCGCTGATCATGGAAGCATTTCTCGCATCGGCCGTTACTGCCGGCCTTATCATGGCGATCCAGGGTATTCCACTTTCCGACATCATGGATACGGTCAATTCCGGCATTAAGGGAATAATGCCTGCCGCTATGATCCTTATATTTGCTTATGCTCTGAATACGCTTTCCGCCAATATGGGAACCGCGGTTTATATTGTCTCTTTGACTCAAAGCTGGCTGACACCCGGCCTGCTGCCAACGGTTACTTTTCTACTGGCTGGAGTCATCGCATTCTCGACAGGCACTTCCTGGGGTACTTTCGCAATCATTTTGCCGATCGCTGTACCGTTGGCATTCGGTTTTACGGACGGCGCTCAGGGCCCGCTCGTTTACGCAACGGTCGCGTCCGTCACAGGTGGTGGCGTTTTTGGAGATCATTGCTCGCCAATTTCTGATACATCGATTCTTGCGTCGACCGGTGCTGCATCCGATCATATTGATCACGTCAGAACACAGCTGCCGTACGCGTTGGTAATCGGCGTAGTAAGCGTCATCGTGTACCTGGTGATCGGACTTACACTCTGAGTCCGGGCGGCATGCGCAGGTAGACGCGACAATGACAGACGAATATTTTCCTACCTATGAAAGACCGAGCGGTTGGAATGCGCTCCTGCCAAAGCGTACGCCAAAAAAACCCTTGGAAAATACAATATCTTGCGAGGTTGCCGTTGTAGGCGCTGGCTATACTGGATTGGCCGCAGCACGGCGCTGGGCGGAATTGGCAGCGGACGATCGCATCGTCTTGCTTGACTCGTCTGAGGTAGGGGAAGGGAGCCCTGGGCGGAACTCCGGTTTTCTCGTCGAGATAATGATGGCCGGTGACGCCAACATTGCCGACGTATCACGAATGCTCGAATGCAACCGCTTAATCGGCGGCGCCATCAAAGATTTGCGAGAAATTATTGAGCGTGAAAATATTCCCTGCGGCATTGCCCGAATCGGCACGTATCGCGCGGCAGCTGGCCGTGCGGGAATCAGGGCTTTAGCCAAGTACAGAAAATTCCTTGAGGCAGCGAATCTGGACCACGTCTTACTCAATCGAAATGAGTTGGCGCAACGCATAGGGTCTGATTTCTACCAGACAGGAATCTACTCCCCACATTGTCACATGGTACAGCCAGCTGCGATGGTGAGGGGCATTGCCGATTCCCTCCCCTTATCTGTAAGCCTCTACGAAAATACGCCTGCGATCAGGCTGGATAAAGCAAAATCGGGTTGGCAAATTACTACACCTAACGGTCAGGTGAACGCCAATCAGATCATTCTCGCAAATAATGCGTATAGCAGAAAATTTGTGCGCGCAAGTCGGCGAATCGCAGTTATCTACACATATGCGGCGTTGACCGAACGCCTGAATGAAGAACAACTTCGATCGCTGGGATCGGACTCGACCTGGGGCCTGTTGCCGGCAACGCGGGTGGGAAGCACGTTCCGTCGTACGGAAGATGGGCGGATACTGACCCGAGCATTCTGGGGATACGAAAAAGAACTCGACAACAAAAAGGTAGAAGATGTGCTACGGAAAAGCCTCCGTCGTCGCTTTCCGAAACTTTCCGGCGCTGATTTTTTCGCCGTATGGTCCGGGGCGACAGGACTGACCATTAACGGCTCGCCTGTATGGGGTGAATTTGAGGCGGGGCTGTTTGTCTCAGCGGGTTGCAACGGAGGAGGCATCGTCAAAGGAACACTGTTTGGCCAGCTGCTTGCTAATCTTGCGAACGGTGTTTCAGTACCAAATGTTGGGTCAATGTTCGGGCAGGCTGCCTGGATGCCGGGCGGCGCTCTGCGTTGGGCTGGAAATGAACTCGTCGCGGCATTTGAAAAGTTCGTTGGCTCAGACGAGTTGTAGGGATCAACAAGTAGACGGCCCCGACAAGAGCCCCTTTACTAATTGCGCTTGTAAATCGGCGCGAATACCAGCTAGTCGATATGAGCAAAGCGACCGAATTTTAAGCCTTTCTGCAACTTGCTGATCAATATCGATGCGCCAGCCATAGTCGCTCCAGCCAGGCGCTTCTTGCCGGCTCCCATGAAGTCCTTGGACCATTTGTAATATGGTGGCCAGGGGCGGAATGGACTCGCTTCGCTCGCCCTGCGGGCGCCTTCGGCGTCTGTCGGCGCTACACGCCTCGGTTGAACCACCGACACGCGGATCTTCAGTGAACAGATTTCACGATCCTA
>Ga0224512_10001500_pt1 | contig 22440 bp, 19 predicted proteins | sample SF_May12_sed_USG_4_FD_169103 | JGI IMG/M metagenome (GOLD analysis project Ga0224512, IMG submission 169103) | Sediment microbial communities from San Francisco Bay, California, United States - SF_May12_sed_USGS_13 | ecosystem: Environmental > Aquatic > Marine > Sediment | place: USA... | reverse complement strand
TGGCGTACTGCACGTTCATCAGCCCGACGACCTTGAGGGCTTTGGCGAGCACGCGGGTTTGCTCCCTGAGTTGCTCCTGGATTTCGTCATCCAGGCTGCAAGGCGGCAGCGAGCATGCTGAATCCCCCGAGTGCACGCCGGCCTGCTCGATGTGTTCCATGATTCCCGCCACCAAAACCGATGTGCCGTCGCTCACTGCGTCCACGTCTACCTCGATGGCATCGTCCAGAAAACGATCAAGAAGCACGGGAGACTTATGCGAAACCGCGACAGCGTCTCGGATATAGGACCGCAGGTCGGATTCGCCGTAGACAATCTCCATGGCGCGACCGCCGAGCACATAGGACGGACGCACCACCAGCGGGTAGCCGATGGAGGCGGCAAGCTCGAGGGCTTCAACCTCGTTGCGCGCCGTGCGGTTGGGGGGCTGACGCAGACCCAGTTCAGAAATGAGACGCTGGAAGCGCTCTCGGTCTTCAGCCAGATCAATGGAGTCCGGGGTGGTGCCGATTATGGGCGCGCCGGTGGCTTCCAGATCCCTCGCCAGCTTGAGCGGAGTTTGGCCGCCGTACTGAACTATGACGCCGTAAGGCTGCTCGAGATGGATGATCTCGAGAACGTCTTCCAGCGTGAGCGGCTCGAAGTAAAGTCGATCGGAAACGTCGTAGTCAGTGGACACGGTCTCCGGATTGCAGTTGACCATGATGCTCTCGAAACCGTCCTCTCGCGCCGCCAGCGCCGCGTGCACGCAGCAGTAATCGAACTCGATGCCCTGTCCGATGCGGTTCGGTCCGCCACCCAGAACGACGATTTTTTTGCGCTTGTCTGGATTCGATTCGCACTCCTCTTCGTAGGTGGAGTAAAGATAAGCGGTGGTCGCCGGAAACTCCGCGGCACATGAATCCACCCGCTTGTACACCGGACGCACGCCGAGCGCGTGCCGGCGCGCGCGAACCGCGGGTTCACCTTCTTCGACAAGCGTACCGATGCGCTTGTCGGAAAAGCCTTTACGCTTCAATGCAAAAATCGTGTCCCTGTCGAGGGAAGCAAGCTTCCGCCCTTTGAGCTCGTTCTCGACTTTTACCAGATCTTGGATCTGGGCGATAAACCACGGGTCTATATTGGAAAGCGTGTGCACGTCCTTCGCTTCCATTCCGAACCGCAACGCGTCTGCAAGGTAACGCAAGCGATCGGGACCCGCCGCCTTGAGCTCGCGGCGAAGCATAGGCACCGTGTCGTAGGCGTCAGCGGGAACGATTTCGTCGAGCCCGCTTAAGTCCGTCTCCAGTCCGCGAAGCGCTTTTTGCAGGGATTCCTGGAAGGTGCGCCCAATAGCCATGACCTCGCCCACGGACTTCATTTGCGTGGTGAGACGAGAATTTGCCTGGGGAAATTTTTCGAAATTGAACCGCGGGACCTTCGTCACCACGTAGTCGATGGTCGGTTCGAAGGAAGCCGGCGTCGCACCACCCGTAATCTCGTTGGCAAGTTCGTCGAGGGTATAGCCGACCGCAAGCTTGGCTGCGACCCGGGCGATGGGAAAGCCGGTGGCTTTGGATGCGAGCGCGGAGGAACGCGACACCCTCGGATTCATCTCGATGATGAGCAACCGCCCGTCGTCCGGATTCACCGCGAACTGAACGTTCGAGCCGCCAGTATCGACGCCGATCTCCCGAAGCACGGCAATTGACGCGTCGCGCATGATCTGGAATTCCTTGTCGGTGAGCGTTTGCGCTGGCGCCACGGTGATGGAATCGCCCGTATGAATGCCCATGGGATCCAGATTTTCGATCGAGCAAATAATGATGCAGTTGTCGTTGCGATCCCGCACCACTTCCATCTCGAATTCTTTCCAACCCAGAACCGATTCTTCCAGCAGCACTTCGTTGGTGGGCGAAGCGTCCAGCCCCCGCTCGCAAAGCTCCTCGAACTCCTGGCGGTTATAGGCGATGCCGCCGCCGGTTCCGCCGAGCGTGAACGAAGGCCGGATGATGGTGGGAAAACCAACTTCGGGTTGCACACTGAGGGCGTCTTCCATGCTGTGGGCCAGCGCCGAGCGCGGACACTCCAGCCCGATGCTGCGCATGGCCTCTCGGAATCGCTCACGGTTCTCCGCCTTGTCAATCGCGTCACGGGAAGCGCCGATGAGCTCGACGCCGTGAGTCTCCAGAACACCGACCCGGGCGAGGTCCAGGGCACAGTTGAGTGCCGTCTGTCCGCCCATGGTGGGCAGCAGCGCGTCCGGTTTTTCACGCTCGATGATCTTCGCCACGTGCTCCCAGTGGATCGGCTCAATGTAGGTGGCATCCGCCATCTCCGGATCGGTCATGATGGTTGCCGGATTGGAGTTGACCAGGATGACGCGATATCCCTCCTCCCGCAGCGCCTTGCACGCCTGCGCCCCTGAATAATCGAACTCGCACGCCTGACCGATGATGATCGGTCCAGCGCCGATGATGAGAACGCTTTGAATGTCGGTACGTTTGGGCATCTAAATTAGTGACATGTAACAAGTAACACGTAACAAGTGATTCGTGATTAGTGAATTACGATTAATCAACGGACCGATCTAAGGAATCGCGAGCAAGCTCGCTCCCACAGTGGGCTTTGTTCGAACACTCTCTCGCGTCACGCATTACGCATCACGCATCACCATCATCAGCTCGATGAAATGGTCGAACAGTCCGCCCACGTCGTGGGGACCGGGACTCGCCTCCGGATGCCCTTGAAAGCCGAACACCTGCCGGTCCACCCAGTGGATTCCCTGAAGGCTGCCGTCGAAAAGCGATCGGTGCGTGGCGCGGATGTTATTGGGCAGGGTGTCCTCGTCTACGGCGAATCCATGATTCTGACTGGTAATGAGCACCTTACCGGAGTCCAGGTCCTTGACCGGGTGGTTCGCCCCATGGTGCCCGAACTTCATCTTCGACGTGCGGCCGCCACCGGCCAGACCGAGAAGCTGGTGGCCAAGGCAGATGCCGAAAATCGGAATTTCGGCGTCGAGCAACGCGCGGATTGCGGTGATGGCGTAATCACAGGGCTCTGGATCGCCGGGCCCGTTGGACAGGAACACTCCGTCCGGCTTCAGCGCCAGCACTGCCTCCGCCGGAGACTGCGCCGGCACCACCGTGACGCGACAACCGCGATCCGTGAGCATACGCAGAATGTTGCGTTTAATACCAAAGTCGTAAGCGACGACGTTGAATCGAATCGATTCCGCTTCGGCTGCGGCATACCCCGCGGACAGCGACCAGCTGCCTTCATGCCATGGGTAGGCGCGGGTCACCGAGACTTCGCGGGCAAGGTCCATTCCCTTCAGGCCCGGGAACTCCCGCGCTGCCGCCACCGCTTCGTCTGCGGATACCGATCCGCCGGCGGCAATGCAGCCGTTCTGAGCGCCTTTCTCGCGCAGCAGGCGGGTGAGCCTGCGGGTATCGATCCCGGAGATGCCCACCACGCCCCGATCGTTGAGGTAGCTCCTTAGATCGCCGGCGGCGCGAAAATTACTGTGTAGCGAGGGCACGTCCCGGACCGCGAGCCCCGCCGCGTACACGCGACTGGATTCCTCGTCCTCCGGATTGACGCCGACGTTACCGATGTGCGGATAGGTGAGAGTGACGATCTGTCGGCAGTAAGACGGATCGGTGAGAATCTCCTGATATCCGGTGATGGAGGTATTAAAAACCACCTCCCCCACGCTGGCGCCGTCGGCGCCAATGGATTCTCCTCGAAACAGGCTGCCGTCTTCGAGCGCCAGTAGTGCAGGTGATGGCACGCAAACCTCTCCTTCATATACGAAAAACGGGAGTGCCCGAAGAGGTCATCTCCCGCTTGTCACGCGTCGCACAGTTCCCTTCACCTCTTTCGCGAACACCATGTCCACGGCACACCGGCGGCGGCGCGATCTTACGTCAGGCCAGCGCCGCTTTCCACGCGGCGCCAAACCTGGCAATAGGTACGAATTCGATGCTCTATCGATTCTCGACGCGCTTCGGCGAAGGCTTGGGCTTTAGCCTGGTGCCGTCGATCACAGATCAAGCCCTCTCGATCGATGCCGGGCACGTTTCTGTGGCGGCAGCAGGCGGCTGAAAGTGAAAATGTTTCATCAGCCGGCTCCTCATCGCAGACCGAGCACGTCCTGCATGTCGTAGAGGCCACTGTCGCGGCCTCTGAGCCAAATGGCAGCCCGCAAGGCGCCTCGGGCAAAATTAAGCCGGCTCGAGGTTCGGTGGACGATCTCCACGCGTTCACCGGTGCCGGCGAACATGACGGTATGCTCGCCGACGATGTCGCCGGCTCTCACGGTTTCAAATCCAATGGTCTCGCGCTCGCGTTCACCGGTATGTCCTTCGCGGCCGTAAACCGCGGTCTTGGCCAGATCCCTGCCAAGCGCCGCGGCGACGATCTCGCCCATACGCACCGCGGTGCCGGAGGGCGCGTCCACCTTGTGGCGGTGATGCGCTTCGATGATCTCGATGTCCACCTCCTCGCCGAGCACAGACGCGGCCAGATCGATGAGCTTGAAGCACAGATTCACGCCTACGCTCATGTTGGGGGCCAGCACCACGGCCATCTTTTTACCCAACTCCGCGATGTGGATCCGCTGCGCTGCGTCGAAACCCGTCGTTCCCACCACCGCTTTCGCACCGAGCTTTGCGCAGGCTTCAAGGTTTGAAAGGCCGGCCGCGGGACGGGTGAAATCGACCAAAACGTCGAATGTTCCGGCGCACTCCGCCACCGACGGCGCAATCGCTACCCCTACAGCGCCGGTTCCTGCAAGGGTCCCGGCGTCAATGCCGATGTATTCGCTGTCGGGTGACTCGACCGCGGCGGAGAGGGCGACCCCGGGCTCATCGGCGCAGGCTTGAACGAGCATTCGACCCATGCGCCCGCCGGCGCCGGAAATGGCCACCCGGATGGGGGCAGCGCTCACGGTTTCAGATCCTCGAAGAACTGCTTGACCGAGTCCAGCCACGACGACGCTTTGGGGGAATGGGTTTTTCCGCTTTGCTGCATGGATTGCTCGAACTCTTTAAGCAGTGCTTTTTGCTTGCCGCTCAATTTCACCGGCGTCTCCGTGACCACGCGACAAATGAGATCGCCGGTGGCGCCTCCGCGCACAGATTTTACGCCCTTGCCCTTTAATCTGAAGAGCCGTCCGGTTTGCGTTTCAGCGGGTACCTTCAGGCTTACCCGGCCGTTCAGCGTGGGAACTTCCATCTCACCGCCCAGCGCCGCCGTGGCAAAGCCGATGGGTACTTCACAGAAAATGTTGTTGCCATCGCGATTAAAGATCGGATGTTCACGTACGTTGATTTCCACGTAGAGATCGCCCGGCGGACCGCCGCGCTGTCCGGCCTCGCCCTCGCCGGACAGGCGAATACGGTCGCCGACATCGACGCCAGGAGGCACCTTGACCGAGAGGGTCTTTTCCCGACGGCGCCGGCCCTGGCCGCCGCACTCGCCGCAGGGGTCGGTAACGATCTTGCCGCTGCCGCGACACCGGGGGCAGGTTTGCTGGATGGAAAAAAATCCCTGCTGCATGCGGACCTGTCCGGCGCCGTCGCAGGTTCCGCAGATTTCCTTGGACGAACCTGGCGTAACCCCGCTGCCGTCGCAGACCTCGCACTCCACCAGCGTCGGCACGCGAATGCTTGCGCTGGTACCGAAAACCGCTTCTTCCAGGCTGAGCTCGAGCTCGTAACGCAGGTCTGCACCGCGATAGACGCGCGCACCGCTCGCGCGCCCGCCAAAAATGTCTCCGAAGACCTCGTCGAAGATGTCGCGGAATCCGCCCCCAGAGGCAAATCCGCCGCCCGCACCTTGAACGCCTGCGTGACCGAACTGATCATAGGCCGCCCGCTTGCTTTCGTCGGAAAGAATATCGTAAGCCTCTTTGGCCTCTTTGAATTTTTCTACCGCGTCCGCGTCTTCAGCGTTGCGATCAGGGTGATGCTTCATCGCCAGGCGGCGATAGGCTTTCTTCAACGTGTCCTGGTCGGCGTCTTTGTCGACGCCGAGAACTTCGTAGTAATCCCGCTTGGACATGACTCAAAGGCAAAAAGGCGCGAGCATGAATCAGCCCGCGCCTTTAGCTATAAGGTTGAACGTTTCGGTCAATTACTTGGTGTTTTCATTGACTTCTTCGAACTCGGCATCTACGACGTCGTCGCCGCCTCCCGAACCTTGGCCGTCACTCGGCCCTTGCGCGCCCGGTCCTTCGGATCCGCCGGCTTCAGCCTTCTGCTTGTAAACCCGTTCGGCGAGCTTGCCGGCGGCCTCTTCGAGCGCTTGCGTCTTGGATTCGATATCGCTCTTGTCGTTGCTCTTAATCGCCTCCTGTAACGCTTCGATAGCGGACTCTATCTGCTTTTTCTCATCCGCCTCCACCTTGTCTCCAAGCTCCTTGAGGCTCTTGTTGCTGGCATGAATGAGGTTGTCCGCGTGGTTTCGGGCGTTGACCAGATCGTGGAACTTCTTGTCCTCGGTCGCGTGGCTTTCCGCGTCCTTGACCATTTGCTCGACTTCTTCCTCGGAAAGACCGCTGGAGGCGCGAATTACAATGGACTGTTCCTTCCCGGTAGCCTTGTCTTTGGCAGACACGTTGAGAATGCCGTTGGCGTCGATGTCGAACGCGACTTCGATCTGCGGCACGCCGCGCGGCGCTGGGGGAATGTCCGCGAGGTCGAATCGCCCCAGCGACTTGTTCGCTGAAGCCACTTCGCGCTCACCCTGAAGCACGTGCACCGTGACCGCGCCCTGATTGTCGTCCGCGGTGGAAAATACCTGTGACGCCTTGGTCGGAATGGTGGTGTTCTTCTCGATGAGCTTGGTCATCACGCCACCCAGCGTCTCGATGCCGAGAGAAAGCGGCGTCACGTCGAGAAGCAGCACGTCCTTTACGTCTCCCGACAGCACACCGGCCTGGATCGCGGCGCCCAGCGCGACCGCCTCGTCCGGGTTGACGTCCTTACGCGGCTCCTTGGCGAAAATTTCCTTTACCATCTCCTGGACCTTCGGCATGCGCGTTTGCCCGCCGACCAGGATCACGTCGGAGATGTCTGAAGGCTTGACCCCCGCGTCTTTGAGAGCCGTCTTGCAGGGCTCCACGGTTCGGGCGATGAGATCTTCCACCAACGACTCGAGTTTCGCCCGCGTCAGCTTGATGTTGAGGTGCTTCGGTCCGCTCTGGTCCGCGGTGATGTACGGCAGGTTGATCTCCGTTTGCTGGCTCGAAGACAGCTCGATTTTCGCCTTCTCCGCCGCTTCCTTGAGCCGCTGAAGTGCCAGCGGATCGTTGTGAACATCGATTCCCGAGTCCTTTTTGAAGCTGTCGGCGAGGTAATCGATGATGCGCAGATCGAAGTCCTCGCCGCCAAGGAAGGTATCACCGTTGGTGGACAGAACCTCGAACTGGTGCTCGCCGTCGACTTCCGCGATCTCGATAATGGAGACGTCAAAGGTGCCGCCGCCCAGATCGTAAACCACGATTTTCGAATCGCCGCGCTTCTTGTCCATGCCATAGGCCAGGGCCGCGGCGGTGGGTTCGTTGATGATGCGCTTGACGTCGAGCCCGGCAATTTTGCCGGCGTCTTTGGTCGCCTGGCGCTGCGAGTCGTTGAAATACGCCGGTACCGTGATGACCGCTTCTTTGACCTCTTGGTTAAGATAATCTTCCGCGGTCTTTTTCATTTTCATCAGCACGCGGGCGGAAATCTCCGGCGGCGCGAGCTTCTTGCCCTTTACGTCGACCCATGCATCGCCGTTGTCGGCATCGACAATCTTGTAGGGCACCATGCCGCGATCCTTCTGCACCACGTCGTCTTTGAAACGGCGTCCGATGAGCCGCTTGATCGCAAACAGGGTGTTGTGGGGATTGGTGACCGCCTGGCGTTTGGCCGACTGTCCGACGAGAACTTCGTCGTCCTTGGTGAAGGCGACGATCGACGGAGTCGTCCTATCGCCCTCGCTGTTTTCAATCACCCGGGCTTTACCACCCTCCATGACCGCGACGCACGAATTTGTGGTGCCGAGATCGATTCCAATGATTTTGCCCATCGCTCGCTACTCCAAGTAATTCCTGTGAATCTTTCCGGCCTCAGCCAAACATCTTTGGTTTTTCAACGAGATACCGGCGCCTTAAATCTATTACTGATATTGGGCCGTGAGCCTGTTTTTCAACTCCGACCAACGGATTTCCAACCTCATTTGGCGACGATGACCAACGCCGGTCGTATCAGTCGATCGTTGAGCGAATAGCCCTTCTGGATCACAGAAATCACGCTGTTGGAAGCCTGGCCGTCGGCTTCTTGTACCGTCATGGCCTGGTGATATTCGGGGTTGAACTCTTTGCCCTCGGGGTTGATTTCGGTGACGCCAAACTTTTCCAGCGCCGCGCCCAACATCTTCAAGGTGAGTTCCATTCCTTGCCGCAGCTTGACCACTCTTGCGTCATCACCGTCGCCGGCCGCGAGTCCAAGTTCCAGGCTGTCCTTCACCGGGAGAAGTTCAGAAACGATTCGCTCCAGTCCGAATTTGTGGGCGTTTTCCAACTCGCGCTCGCTGCGCTTCCTCAAATTTTCGAGCTCGGCGCGGCCGCGAAGCACGGCTTCCCAGTGATCCCCTGCGATACGCCGCGCCTCCTCCAACTGCTTTTTGAGCGCCTCGACGGAAAGCTCGCCGGGAGCTTCGGCGGTTGTTGCGGACGTCTCATCGGTCGGTTCCTGGGCACCCTTCCCGCTCGCTGGGGCGGTATCGGGATCCACTTCCGCCAGACTCGCTGTGCTGGTGTCCTTGTTGCCGCTCATTTTAGATACTCCTGGTGTCCTCATGCCGCAGCTTCGGGGCCTGGCCTGGTTTAGGAAGCCCGGTGCGCAAAAAAAACCCCCCCACCGGCTTCGTCTGCCCGGACGCTGCATCGAATAGAAATATGGGGATCAGTGCTGCTTATTCAAGGCGGCGCCGAGCAGCCGGGCGGTGAGATCTACGATGGGGATCACCCGCTCGTAGGCCATTCGGGTTGGCCCGATGACCCCTACGACGCCCACGATTTCACCTTCGGACTGGTACGGAGACGTCACTACGCTGCATTCGTCCAGAACCTCGTAGCCGGATTCTTCGCCGATAAAAATTTGAACGCCGCTCGCCTTCAAGGACTGATCGAGCAGATGAAGAATGTCGCGTTTGCGGTTGAACGCCTCGAAGAGCTGGCGCAGTTTTTCCACGTCCGAGAGCTCACCGTATTCCATCAGATTGGTTTGTCCCGCCACCAAAAAATCGTCTGAAGGCGGGCGGTTGTCAAAAGCCTTGTCGGCCATTTCTATGGCCGCCATCATCATCGTGTTCATCTGCTCTCGGGCCGATTTGATCTCCTCCAGCAGCGTTTTCCGAACTGTGTAAAGATCCTTTCCGGCGCACAGACTGTTGATATAGTTCGCTGCCCGCTCGAGCTCCGACGCCGTGTACCGGCGCTCGGTGTGGATAATGCGGTTTTGAACCTCGCGGTCGTTTACCACCAGTATTGCCAGCACCTGGCGCTCGGAAAGCGACAGGTACTCTACTTGACGAAGCCTCGCGTGCTCCTGCCTCGGAAGCATGACAATCCCAGCCAGGTGGGTGACGCTGGACAACAAGGAGGAAGCGGTTTCGATCAGCGTGCTCGGGCTTTGCATCACGGCGAAGTGGCTTTCCAGGTCCTTTACCTGGTCCATATTCAGAGGCTCGACTGTGAGCAGCGTATCGACGAAAAGCCGGTAGCCGCTCGCGGTGGGTATACGCCCGGCGGAAGTATGGGGAGAACGCAGGAGGCCCATCTCCTCCAGGTCCGCCATGACGTTGCGCACCGTGGCGGGGCTTAGATCCAGGCCGGACTCCCGCGCCAGCGCACGCGAGCCGACCGGCTGACCATCGCGGATGTAGCGCTCCACCAGCGTCTTGAGCAGATGCTGGGCCCGTTCGTTGAGATCCGATTTCATCGCTTCGCCAGCCACGCTTATTGCCCGTATTTTCCAGTTGCGACAAAAATTTAGCACTCTGCCCCCGAGAGTGCAAAAGTGTCGGCGGCGGCCGTGGCGCGGGCCTTAAAGCCCGTGATAACGTTCGCCGGCCGGTTTGCCGCTCGGGGGGAGATTCGGAGCCCTTTATAAGGAGGCGAATCGGCGTGGCCCCGGCTAAGCACCCGCGGTCCCGGTCCCGATCCCCTTGGCGGGCCGTGGCGTCCCAGAAATCACCGTCGAGGAACCATTGGCCAACGTATTTGAAAATATCGGACTGATTGCCAAGCTCGATGACCAGCGTGTCAGCGACACCCTGGACGTGCTGGTGGATTACCTGCGCGCGGCGGGAAAGGGGATCCTCTTAGACGAGGAAAGCGAAAGCGCTTATCCAGGCGCCGATCTTGAAATCGTCTCTCGAACGGAACTCGGCGTTGGCTGCGATCTCGTTATCGTGGTTGCCGGGGACGGCACATTTCTCAACGCGGCGCGTGACCTCGCCGAGTCCGGCGTGAGACTGCTTGGAGTCAACCTTGGCCGGCTCGGTTTTCTCGCCGACATCATGCCAGCGGAGATGACCCAGCGGCTGGACGAAATTCTCAGCGGTCGGTTCGAGGAGGAGCATCGCTTTCTCCTCAGTGCCGAGGTCGTTCGCGAGCAAAGGATTGTGCACGAATCATCCGCCCTGAACGAGGTCGTGGCGCACAAGGGCAATATTCCCCGTCTGGTGGAGTTCGAGACCTACGTCAACGATCATCTGCTCAATGTGCAGCGCTCGGACGGCCTTATCGTCTCGACCCCGACCGGTTCGACGGCCTATTCGCTTTCCGGCGGTGGACCCATCGTACACCCAGCTCTCGATGCCATCGTATTGGTTCCCATCTGCCCGCACACCTTGAGTAGCCGTCCGCTGGTGGTGCGCGGCGACAGCGAAATTCAGATTCTGATGTCGCGCGGCAGCACTCCGGAAGCGCAGTTGACCTGCGACGGGCACAGCGCCATGGATCTCAGGCATGGTGACCGCATCGTCATTCGCAAGAGGGCGAAACCCTTGAGGCTGATTCATCCTGCCGGACACGATTATTTCGCCACCCTTCGAACCAAGCTGCATTGGGCTCGAGAGATCTAGATCGGCGCAACCATGGACGAATTCGTTTGCGCACAGACCAGCTTCGATTTCTCCTGTGCGCGTCTTTCGGCGCGTCTGCGCCGCAGGCAAAATGTGCCGCGGCCCGATTGCGCGATTCGTACTCGGGCGACGCCGCGGCGATCAACGGGACGCTAGATGCTGATCCAGCTTTCAATCCGAAACCTCGCCATCGTCGACAGCCTCGAGCTTGAGCTGGGTCCAGGCGCGACTGCGCTCACCGGAGAAACCGGCGCGGGCAAATCCATACTGGTGGATGCGCTTGCGCTGGTGGCGGGGGGCCGGGCGAGCAGCCAGTCGGTGCGGCCGGGGTGCGAGCGCGCCGAAGTTTCGGCGGTTTTCGAGGTCGGCGGTATACCGGCGGTAAGAGACGCTTTAAGCGGACTCGAGATCGAGGACCCGGAGGGCCAGTGTGTGCTGCGCCGGATCGTCGGCGCGGACGGCCGCTCGAGAGCGTTCGTTAATGGCGTTCCGGTCGCGGTCGGCACTTTGAAAACTCTGGGCGAACAGCTGGTGGACATACACGGTCAGCATGCGCACCACGCGCTTCTGCGTCGCGACGAGCAGCTTAGATTGTTGGACGAGTACGCCAATCACCCAAAGCTCATCAACCAGGTGGCGGCCATTCACCGCAGCTTTGCTGAGGTGTGCCGCGAGATAGACGCCAATTTGAAAGCCGGCGAGGATCCCGCTACCCGCCTCGATTATCTGCGCTTTCAGCTTGCCGAACTCGAAGCGCTGAACGTTACGCCGGAATCTCTGGCGGAACTGAACGAAGGTCATTCGCGCCTGGCCCACGTCAGTGAGCTTACGACCGCCACCGAGGAGGCGCTCAACGCACTCGACAACGACGAGAGGAACTCGGCGCGTTCGCAGCTGGCGGTGGCGGTGCGCGCATTACGCCGAATCGAATCTTTTGACAGCGCCGTGGGCGGGGCCCGCGCGCTGCTCGAGGAAGCCGCCATAGATCTGGACGAAGCGCAAAGCCAGCTGCGGGATTACTACGATCGCCTGGACTCGGATCCCGGACGGCTGGAGGCGCTGGATCGCCGCCTCGCCGCCGTGCACGACGTTGCGCGCAAGCATCGTGTCGAGGCGGAGGATCTGCCCGGCCTGATGCAGCAGCTTCGGACCGAAGTCGAGCGGCTGGCGACCAGCGGTGAACGACTCGACGCGCTTGAACTGCGCCGCCGGGCCATGCTGGAGGAATACCGCGATGCCGCCCGGCGGCTTTCTGACAGCCGCGCGGCGGCCGCCGGTCGTCTCGCCGGAGAAGTCGCGAAAAACCTGGGCCGGTTGGGCATGAGCGGCGCCAGATTCGAAATCCAGGTGACGCCGGATGAGGCGCGCGCTCCGGCTCAGACAGGCTTGGACCGGGTCGAATTTCACGTGGCACCCAACCCGGGTCTGCCCATGAGCCCGGTTTCACGAACCGCGTCCGGAGGCGAGCTATCGCGAATCAGCCTCGCCATTCAGGTGGTCGACGTCAGCACCACCGGCGTCCCCACCATCATTTTCGACGAGGTGGACGTAGGCGTCGGCGGTGGTCATGCCGAAGTAGTGGGGAAAATGCTTCGCTCCCTGGCTAAGCACAGGCAGGTGCTTTGCGTCACCCACCTGCCCCAGGTCGCCTCTCGGGCGAATCATCACGTGCGCGTTCGGAAGACGGCCACAGCGGACATCACCACCATGGACATCGAGTATCTACAGGGCGAAAAGCGGGTGGAGGAAGTTGCCCGCATGCTGGGCGGGCTCAAGGTCACGCGGCAAACCGTGGCCCACGCCAGGGAGATGATTGAGCGCACCTGACCGCCGGACTGCTTTATTATCGTTGCTCGTCGGTCAGCCAGTACCCGCAGTTCAAACTCAGATGCCGAAACAACTCAGAAACCCGCCGCTCGCAGCTGCCTTGATGGCTGCCCTGCTGCTGCTCGCCGCTTGTACCGATGGCAAGCTCCCCTGGATCTACCGCCTGGATATCCAGCAGGGCAACGTGGTTACGCAAAAAATGCTGGATCAAGTCGAGCTGGGAATGGACGGGCGAAAAGTTCGATTTATCCTCGGCACGCCGCTGCTCACCGACACTTTCAACGACAATCGCTGGGATTACTTCTACAGCCTGAAAAAAGGCAGCGGCGCCCGCGTTGAGAGGAACGTTTCACTTTTCTTCGAAAACGACCGGCTGGTGCGTATCCAGAAAGATCCCCGGGGCGCGCAGGAGCCGGAAGGCGAGCAGCGGCGAACGGAGACCATCGTTACGGTACCAGCAGAACGGCCCAAGCAAGGCCTTATCGCGAGCCTCGTGCCGGGGTTTCTTAAAAAATCGCCCGCCAAGAGAGGTGCCGCCGTAGTTGCAACGACGGAAATGCCGCAGAGCGCCGAGGCCGTAGCCTCCGCTACGGAGTCCAAATCAAACGCGAGCCCAGGCGCGGCAAAGCCTGAGGCGCTCAGCGCGGAAGACAGCGCCTTTCTACAGAAACTTTTCAAGGGTTACGGTCAACTCGACGGTGGCTAAAGTCAGCCCGCGGTGAAGTCGGAGCCCCTGGCTACGCGCATAGCCGCGTCTGCTTAAGCCTTCTTTCCTCCCCTAGGCGTTTGCACACTCGATGTGCGCCGTCCGCCTTGCGCTCGCCGTCGACGCGCTTCTTTGGGATCTACTTCGAGCGGTCGGTAGATCTCGACGCGGTCACCGGGCTCGAGTACGCGCTCCGCCCGCACCCTGCGCCCGAATACGCCCAGATCCGAATACTGAAATGCCGCCTCCGGCAAAAGCCTCTGGTCACGACATCGCTCGACGGCGGCGGCTATGGTCGTGCCCACCGGCACCTCTAGCGTCACCAGGTGCTGACTTCCCGGCGTGGCGTATGCCACCTCAACCCTGATGTTTTGCGTTTTTTCCATACAGCTCGTGGGCGCGTCTGCAGAACGCGTCCACCATGGTCTCGGCAATATAATCAAACACCGGCCCAACGGTGGCTTTGAGCAGCCTGCTGGAGAAGTCGAACTCAAGATGAAACTCGATCTTCGAGCCGACCTCACCAAGCGGCGTGAATCGCCATTCGCCCTCCAGATGTTTGAAAGGACCGTTGACCAGGCTCATTTGGATGGCCTCTCCGTGATAAAACCGATTGCGGGTGGTAAATGATTTTTTTACCGGCCCGCGGGCAATCTCGAGGCTCGCCTGAATCTCGTCGCCGCTCGTTTCGTGTAGTTTTGCGCTGCGACACCAGGGAAGAAATTCGGGATACGTTTCCACGTCGGCAACGAGTTGATACATTGCCTCTGCCGTATACGGCATGATCGCGTTTTTATCGACCTTACGCACTTCGCCCGGAATCGCTTCGTGATTCGCGTCCTTCCCAGTAAGGGTTGAAGCATACCAGCACAGGACAGGCTTCTCGATGGCCAGGAAAAAGGCAGATACGGGCAACACGATTATCGTCAACAAGAAGGCGCGCTTCGATTTTTTTATCGAGGAAACCTTCGAGTCCGGCATCGAGCTGAAGGGATGGGAGGTGAAGAGCCTGCGGGACAAGCGGGTGCATCTCCGGGAAGCCTACGTAGTGATGAAGGACGGCGAGGCCTGGCTGCTCGGATCGCACATCACGCCGCTGCCAACGGCGTCGACCCACGTCACCGCCGACCCCATCCGAACTCGGCGGCTGTTGTTGCATCGGCGAGAGATAGATCGATTGACGGGCGCGGTGGACCGGGAAGGCTACACCGTGGTTCCCTTGAAGCTTTACTGGAAGAAAGAACGAGCAAAACTTGAAATTGGGCTGGCCAAGGGGAAGAAACAGCACGATAAGCGCGCGAGCTCCCGGGAACGGGACTGGCAGCGGGAAAAGGCCCGCTTTCTTAAGCGAGGATAGCCGAGCTGGCGGTTGAATCGCAGACCGTCCGCCCCCAGCTACGAATCTAGCACAAGGACGTCCCGGAGGAGCTTCAGCTGGCCCGCACCTTCGGGCTGCCTTACAATGGTACCGCTGATTCAACACCCATGGGGGCGACCTGGTTTCGACGCGGGTAGCAAAGCCCTAGGTGCATGCCGAGGCGCAGCAGACCTCGTAAATCCAGCTGCAAAACCTATAGTTGCCAACGACGACAACTACGCTCTAGCCGCTTAAAGCAGCTAGCCTCTGACTGCGCTGTGCTTGTGCACGCAGATTCCAGGGGTCACATTACACAAGATCGCGGTGGTGCGCGCCCTTCGCGCGACCGTTAAAACTTAATGGGCTCGCCCTTGCGCCGCCCTGCCCGTCGGGCAACGCGGGGGTCAAACTCAGTAGACGAGGCTAAGCATGTAGAGCCGAAGGTGGCGTGCTTGCGGACGCGGGTTCGATTCCCGCCGCCTCCACCAATCCTGCCGCCAAGGCGCCTTCGCCCTGGCTTCGTTTGGCCTTCCAGCGGGGAGCAATTGCCGCGACGCTGAGTGGTGTCTGCGGCACCCGCGGAAACAATTTCAGTCGGTAGTTTTTCCGCAGGTGGTGGTCTCGAGAAGAGGCGCCAGCTCTTTCAAGGCGCGACGATAAACCGGTCGCTTGAAGTAGATCACCTCGCGCATGGGATGCCAGTAGTTGACCCATTTCCACAAGTCGAACTCTGGCGTCTCGCAGGCGTCCAGCTTGACCGCAGCTTCGGAACCCACCAACCGTAGCAAATACCAGACCTGCTTCTGACCAATGCATTGGGGTGAGTTTCGCCGGCGCATGTACCGCCTGGGCAGCTTGTAGCGCAGCCATCCCCGGGTCGCGCCAACAATCTCCACGTGGCCGGGAAGCAGTCCGAGCTCTTCGCACAGTTCGCGGTAGAGCGCCTCCTCTACCGACTCGTGGGCCTTGATGCCACCCTGGGGAAACTGCCATGCGTCCTGACCGGCGCGGCGCGCCCAGAGCACTTGACCCGAGGCGTTCGCGACAATGATGCCGACGTTGGGTCTGAATCCGTCCGTATCAATCACGCAGTGATCACCTGGTGGTCTGGTCAGCAAAGTTTTTCACGAATCCCACCGCCTTCGCAATCGGCAGTCTTGTATCAGGCGTCGGCACTGCCAGCTAGATGTCAGCCTCGGAGTCCGCCACGGGTGCAGTGCTCGCTCATGCGCCGCTTACCGTTCCCTGTGTCGCCTCCGGCCACCGCTTTGCGCGGGGGTCAATACGGACGCAAAGGTGTCTGCTGCGAATTCTAAGGCAAGCAAAAAAAATGTTCCCCTGAATCTCGCTTGAAGTCGATACGTCGGGGGTGGGCTGCGGCGCAGAGCGCTCACCGGGCTATATTTTGCAGTGCAATAAAAAAGGCCCCGACAGCGAACTGTGGGGCCTTTAGTTTGGAAGAGAATGTGCCGGTCAAGTGACCGGCACGAGTCTTAGGCGACCTTACTTCTTCCTGCGCGCGCGGGCTTTCTTCTTGCCACCGCGCTTCTTCGCTGCCTTCCTTTTAGTCTTGCGCTTGGCCTTCTTCTTGGCCGCTTTGCGCTTAGTCTTACGCTTGGCTTTACGCTTGGTGGCCTTCTTCTTGGCCGCCTTACGCTTAGTCTTACGCTTAGTCTTACGCTTGGCTTTACGCTTGGTGGCCTTCTTCTTGGACACCTTACGCTTGGTCGCCTTCTTTCTGCTCGTCTTGCGTTTCGCAGACTTCTTGGTTGCCATATTCCACTTCCCCCGTGGGTTAAGAACCGAAATTTCGACTTGCGAATGATTTAAAAATCAATCTCATGCAAATCGATAGACGTAATTTAGTCAATTTTCAAGCTTGGTCAAGACATTTCGCACGCACCTCGCAGTGAAATTTGCCAATTTAAAACCCGATTTGTGCCCTCGAGGATCGATTTTTCACTCCGCGATCGCACCTCAACTGAGATGGTCCGCATGCTTTCCGGAACTCGATTCATCCTTAGTCCGTGTCGCTCGCGGTAAAGATTTCGGCGCTCGTCCGGTCGGCTTCGGTCACTTTTCCAGCTCCAAAAATATGCGATCACGCACCTGCTCGACGGTTCCAATTCCGTCTACGCGCACGAGTCTGGGCGCCGCCGCGTCACCGCTTTTCTCCCACTCGGAGTAGTATCTGACCAGCGGTTTGGTTTGGGCGTGATAGACCTGCAGCCGCTTGCGTACAGTCATTTCCTGGTCGTCATCGCGCTGAACCAGGGGCTCCCCGCTGACGTCGTCGCGCCCCGCCCGCTGCGGCGGATTGAACTCCACGTGATAGGTCCTCCCGGAGGCGGGATGAACCCGTCGTCCACTCATGCGTCGAATGATCTCGGCATCACCCACAGCGATCTCCACCACGTACTGCACCACGACTCCGGAGACGCGGAGCGCCTTCGCCTGGGGAATGGTTCGGGGAAACCCGTCGAACAGAAACCCTTTTTCGCAGTCCGGCTGGGCGATGCGTTCTTTCACCAGGCCGACGATGATATCGTCGGATACCAATGCCCCGGCTTCCATGATTTGCTTTGCCTGCACGCCCAGCTCGGTACCGGCTTTGACCGCAGCCCTGAGCATATCCCCAGTGGAAATCTGTGGAATTTCGAAATGATCGATGATGAATTTGGCCTGGGTGCCTTTACCGGCCCCCGGTCCTCCAAGCAAAATCAGTCGCATGTCTTCGTCTCTCTATACGCCCTCATTGCCAGAATCCCGCAGGTGTGCGACAAATGCCGATCCGGAGACGGCGCCGGGCGACGGAGGGGTGCAAATACGCCGGATTCGACCAACACTCCGAGCGTTATAATGTTCATCCGGAGGTCGCCGCATTGTCAGGGGATGGACGCCTGCATTCGCGCGCGACTGCTGCCGGACATTGCTAAAGCGCTGCCCGAGCAAACATCCACCGGCGGCGCCGGGTAGTGCGGGCACAATCATATGAAGCTTCACAGCGATCAGGTTACCAGCTCCAATAGGATCACCAGCTACGGTCCGGGGTACGTGTCCGTGAATGACGTGCGCATTGCCACCAGCGTCGTGGTGACACCGACCCAGGTACTCAAGGACTGGGCGCCAGAAGATTTCGCGCAGGTGTCGTCAGCATGCTGCCGTTTGCTCGGTGAGTTGAAAATAGAGATCGCGCTTCTCGGCACTGGTGCATCGCAACAATTTCCCCGTGATAATCTCGTCACCGAGTTTGCCTCGCGCGGGATCGGACTTGAGATCATGGATACCGCCGCCGCCTGCAGGACGTACAACATCCTCATGGCCGAAGGACGCACCGTCGCCGCCATGCTGTTGCCTATTTCGGACTGAAACTTCGGAGAAAATACCGGCCTCACTCAAATACTGTGTCGAAGGAGAATCCCTCGCGTTCGAGGATTTCACGCAAGCGTCTGAGCGCCTCGATCTGAATCTGACGCACCCGCTCACGGGTCACGCCCAGCTCGTTTCCTACCTCTTCCAACGTAGCGATCTCCCGGCCATAGAGACCGAAGCGGCGCTCCACCACGGCGCGCTGCTTGTCGTTGAGTTTCGAGAGCCAAAGATCGATGTGCGCCTGGACGTCGCTGTCCTGCAGCAGTACTGACGGGTCGGTGTTTTGTTCGTCTGGAATGGAATCCAGCAGAGATTTGTCGGTGTCGTGCGCCCTGGGCGTATCGACGGAGGTGACGCGCTCGTTGAGGCCAAGCATTCGCTTTACCTCGTCAATCGGTTTGTCGAGCATCTCGGCAACGTCTTCCGGAGTGGGTTCCCGGTCCAGGGTCTGCGCGAGACGCCGGGCGGCGCGCAAATAAACATTTATTTCTTTGACCACGTGGATCGGTAACCGGATGGTGCGCGTCTGATTCATTAGCGCCCGCTCGATGGTCTGACGGATCCACCAGGTTGCGTAGGTCGAGAATCGAAAGCCGCGCTCCGGATCGAACTTCTCCACCGCTCGAATGAGACCGAGGTTGCCTTCTTCGATCAAATCCAGCAGCGCCAGGCCGCGATTCATGTATCTGCGGGCGATCTTCACCACCAGGCGCAGATTGCTCTCGATCATGCGATGCCGGGCCTCCTCAGAGCCCCGTAGCGCGAGACGAGCGAAATGAACCTCCTCCTCGGCACTGAGAAGGGGTGAGAAGCCGATCTCGCTCAGATACAAGCGAGTGGCATCCATCTCCCGGTCGGGAGCCTTACGGCGTGCACGGGTGGTCGTGCCTGCCTTTCGTTTGGGCGGCACAACCTGGGCGGAATTCTCGACTTCCTCGGAGCCCTCGGTATCTACCGTTGCCTCCGTATCCTCAGAGTCTTCCAACTCCTCGCTGGAATCTTCGGAATACTGGTCTTCTTCTTCCAGAAGTTGCGCGGGTTCCTTGCCGACAACCTCGCTTTGCTTCGTCACTCACATTCCCCTGCTATGTCACTTGGGAAGGTAGCGGACGGGGTCAACGGGTTTTCCATCCCGCCTTATTTCGAAATGAAGCTTAACGCCATCGGTTCCAGTGCTACCCATCTCTGCAATGCGCTGGCCGATTTTTACTTCGTCTCCTTCCTTGACCAGTATTCGGTTGTTGTGGGCGTACGCGCTCAAGTACCTCTTGTTATGTTTTACGATGATAAGCTCGCCATACCCCCTGAGTCCAGCACCAGCATACACCACTCTTCCCTCCGCAGCAGCCGAGATAGGCTGACCGAGTCTTCCGGAAATATCCACGCCTTTGCGCCCTGACGATGCGAAGTCCGTCACAATCTGTCCTTTTGCCGGCCACATCCATTGTTTGATCTTTGTTCCGCGCGTCGCCACGTCAGGCTTGCGTGCCGGCGTTGAGCCGCTGCGTTTAGCCGTAGATACAGGCACAGGAGGCGATTGCTTCGCCGCCGGGGCGGGTGATTGGGCGATCGTCTGACGTTCAGGTTCGGTGACGAGGCTGCGGGTTGGGGCGCCGAGGCTCGCCGAGGAGACCTCGGCGGAACTGCGTTTCGCATTCAGGTCGAGGCTAAGGCGCTGTCCAGGGAATATCGTGAACGGTTCGCTGATTCCGTTGTGAGTGGCGAGGTCGCGGTAGTCAACACCGTACACCCAGGCAATTGAATAGAGGGTGTCGCCGGGGTTGACCGTATGGATTTTGCCCTTGGGCTTTTGATAGTAATCATAGCTCTTGACGGGTGCGGCGCCTCTCCCGCCACCGCAACCAGCGAGTTGCAACGCGAGCATTAGGGTGGCGATTAGGTAAAGGGTTTTCGTTGCAGCGCGCAACGACATCAGCCCAGGCCGGAAACAAGGGGGACAAAAGCAACGCGCTCGAGGATCTGCTCGTCCAGTTGGTCGCCCGAGCGCGTGATGAGCTTGAGATCCTGGGAACCCCCATGACCCACGGGTATAACCAGACGGCCTCCGTCGCCCAGCTGATCGATGAGCGCGGTGGGGATACTTGCCGGAGCCGCTGCGACCAGAATGCCGTCAAAGGGAGCGTGCTCCGGCCAACCTTTTTCGCCGTCACCGTGACGCAACTGGACGTTGTGGATTTTAAGGTCGTGCATTCGCTGACGCGCCTGAGAGAGCAAGCTTTGAATGCGCTCGACGCTGTAAACCTGCTTGGCAAAGCGAGAGAGGATCGCGGTCTGGTATCCACAGCCCGTGCCGATTTCGAGCACCCGATCGAGCGTACCCCCCGCGACCAGCGCTTCAGTCATTCGCGCCACCACGAACGGCTGCGAAATTGTCTGTCCGGCTCCGATGGGGAGCGCAGTGTCTTCGTAGGCGCGGCTTGAGAGCGCCTCATCGACGAATATGTGCCGCGGCACGGCGCGTAGCGCCTCCAGGACCCGTTCGTCGCGGATCCCCTCGGCGCGCAAGCGTTCGATCAAACGACCGCGAGTGCGCCTGGACGTCATGCCGATACCGTGAAACCGATCCTTCATGCCGTGAAAAGCTCTTTCACCCAGCTCGCCGTCATCTCAAGTGCTGCGTGACGCGTGAGGTCCACCTGAAGCGGCGTCACAGAAATGAGTCCGCAGCGCACCGCGTGAAAATCCGTTCCCGGGCCCGCGTCCTGTTCCCGCCCCGGCGGCCCTACCCAGTAAACCGGCCGTCCCCTGGGGTCGAGGGTACGCACCACGGGTTCCGCCTTGTGGCGGTGACCGAGGCGCGTGACTTCAATGCCTTTGAGCTTCGACAACGGCAGATCGGGGACATTGATGTTCAGTATGGTATCCGCAGGAAGCGGGTTGGACGGCATGCGCTCGAGCAGCGCCTTGACCACAGCCGCGGCGGTTTCGAAGTGGGCTTCCTTGGCCATAACCAGCGACACCGCGATGGCGGGAAGCCCGAGAAATCGACCCTCCATGGCGGCGGCGACCGTGCCTGAGTAGATCACGTCGTCACCCAGGTTGGCGCCCGAATTGATACCGGAGATGACGATATCCGGTTCTTCCTTCAGCAGTCCCGTTACCGCCAGGTGCACGCAGTCTGTGGGTGTACCGTCGACGAACACAAAGCCGTTGTCGGCGCGCCTCGGGCGCAGCGGGTAATCCAGCGTCAGGGAATTACTCGAACCGCTGCGGTCCCGCTCGGGAGCGACCACGTGGATCTCGTTCGTTTCTCTCAAAGCTTCTGCGAGGCAGTTGAGACCAGGCGCCTGGTAACCGTCATCGTTGCTCAAAAGGATGCGCATGATTCAGTTGACCGGAAATGCGACCAGATGGTCGATTTCCAGCCGGATATTTATCGTTTCCCCGGTTTCGTAATTTAAGTGGCTGGGAAATAGCGACAACACGGAACTGCCCGTCGCCAGCTTCAAGGCGTAAAGAATTTGCGCGCCTTTGAATGCGCGGCTCACGACTTCTGCCAAGACCTCGCCGTTCGGATCGGGAAGGATGTCATCGGGGCGCAGCAGCACATCGACCTTGCTTCCCTTGGGCCAGCTGTAAGCCCTGTTTCCGCGAATGACGCCCAGCTCCGTGTCCACGGCGTCGGGACTGATGAGGGTGCCGCGAAGGAATACCCCTTGACCGACGAATCGGGCAATAAAGCGATCTGCCGGCTCGTGGTAGAGGTTATACGCGGTGTCCCACTGCAGCACTCGGCCATCGCGGATCACGCCGATGTGATCAGCCAGTGCAAACGCTTCATTCTGATCATGGGTTACCAATATGGTAGTGACTCCTTGCTGCTTCAGGATGTCCTTGACCTCTTCACCGAGCCGCGCGCGCAGATCCACGTCCAGGCTGGAAAAGGGTTCATCCAGGAGCACTACGTCGGGGGCCGGCGCCAGGGCGCGGGCCAAAGCCACGCGCTGCTGCTGGCCGCCCGAGAGCTCGTGCACGTAGCCCTCGCCCAACCCTTTGAGGCCCACCACGTCGAGCATCTCCTCGACCCTGGCCCGAC
>Ga0224512_10001499_pt1 | contig 22456 bp, 15 predicted proteins | sample SF_May12_sed_USG_4_FD_169103 | JGI IMG/M metagenome (GOLD analysis project Ga0224512, IMG submission 169103) | Sediment microbial communities from San Francisco Bay, California, United States - SF_May12_sed_USGS_13 | ecosystem: Environmental > Aquatic > Marine > Sediment | place: USA... | reverse complement strand
GTAGTCGGGAACTACGGATCGCGGATAACTAAAGACACGCCCGCCAAACTCCTGGACAAACTCGCTGGTTATCCGGTAGCCAAGCCTTGATGCTTCGACAGTTTCACCTTCGTACTCGAAATCCTTGCAAGGCTCCAGATAGCCGTTCTCGATCAGGTACTTGGACTTGCGCTCGAAGGGTCGCATGCGGCCCCACAATTCCGGAATGAGTAAACTGATATCGTGATCACACCTGAATTTCGGACCGACGTATCCCGCCGAAGACGTAAAACACTCGTAGCCACTTACAAGATAAGAGACGAGAGCATTGTTCAAATCGACGATTGGAAGGAGCATGTTAAAAGGCCCCTTCGTCATGGCGCCTTCAGATCCTGCTCCGGTCGTTGAGGGGGATTTGCCCGTCAGACTTGCAGTGAAGTCCATCAGGAGCTCGGGTAGCTCCTGGTAATGTATCGGGCCGTACACCGCCAGCGCCCGAATCCCCTCCGATGGCGGATTGTTGCGCCTGCCGGGAAGTACCGCGTTTACCGGAAACGGGGGAGTCCGGCCCTTGGGAATTCGGCGGTACAGCCGCGCACCGACGTTCGCGATGTACGTTGACCGTGCGTCCTCCAGGTCCAGTCGATTCTGCAGGTAACGCGGATTCCTGGAGGGCTTCCCATCGACTATTCTGGGCTCCGAAGACGCCACCGCAAATTCCGGAGAGTCGGACAGGTTGAATTCGCGAAGAGCAGCCTGCATCGGCTCGGCAAAGTTTCCGAAGCGGATGGCATCTTTTTCCATCTCCCTGGTTTGCTCGCGCGTCAATGGCTCGTAATTCGAAAAGAACAAGCCATGTCTGGAAAAGTCGTTTTCCGTGGTCTTGTCATAGCCGCGATGAATCGCTTCGTCGGGCCGCTGGAAAAGCCGGTATTCACAGTTAACGATGAATTTGACTGACCGGTCCGAATCGAACCCGGAGTCCAGTCCTTGTACATGCGACGCTGGAACCATAACCGAAGCCGAAATGTCGTCTTCCGTCTGGATCTTGACCGCCGGAGAAAAGTCTTTGCGCAAACTGAAAATGCGCCACGAACCGTCTTCCTCGAAGCCAACACGCAAGTACTGGCTGATCAGCTTCTGGTCGCGGTACTTCAACTCGTTCCCGGGTTTACCATTAACGATATCCACACTGAAACGGTCTCTCCATCCTTCCCCCCAATCCGGTTTGTACAAACGCTTGACGACCAGGACGATGTCTATAACGTAGCCTGGAATCGAATGAAGCCACTCATTGTATTCATCGCTAAAAGTCGGTAACGGCGAAAGCAGCTTTATCACTGATCCCAGCGAGCGAGCATCGCTTAAAATCGGCCTTCCCCTTTCTTTTCTCTGGTCGGGATCTCTGAAACGTGAGCCATATTCCTTGCCCAGGATTTCTTCAACAAGATCGAAATCCTTTTTGATGTCGGCTGTAAATACGGGGCCTGCCACAATCGCGTCACCGAGAGACTTGGATATTTCCGACTTGCCCCCGCCTGACACCGTACAGGGCTTGTGGCAGAACGTTCCCACTGCTCCTGTGCCTATCAAACGCCAACGCCTTCCGACTGTGGGACGCGTCATTTCGACCTTGAATCCCGACGGTAGAATGTAAGTCACATCCGGCTGGAGCTGCAGAGAGCGTTTCTCGCCATTCTTCTGCCACTCAATTCTCTGATCATGCAAATCTATATTCGAACCACTCGGAATATACGTAATGTCCGGATACTTCTTATCGGTTGCGTATCCATCTTCATGAACATCGATCTCTCCCTCGAGCGCCGCAACCGTTTCTTCAAAGGTATGGTCGACCTCCTTGATGTATTCACTCAGGTGAAATTCTTCGCCTAAATCATAGCCGGCGAATGCAAGGACCCCTCCGGAATGCTCCTCTTCGACATTGCCCAGGAGGTTGGCGGCATAGGAAATCTGCGTCTTAACCTCCTTCTTGCAGTACCCGTAGTAGTTGTCGGCGATCAACGTTACTGCAACGCCGCTGCTATCGCGGGAAGTTACCTTGAACGCCCCGCCATCGTTGTACAATTCGTCCTCAGCTTGCCAGCACATCCCATCCCGTTTTTGCCTGTCTGAGGCTTCACTAATGTGGGGCAAGCCAAGCTCCTTTTTCGTGAACGTAATCAAGTGCGGCGCGAGAATCACACAACCCGTGTGGCCGGACCAATGCTTTACATCAAGACCACTATCGTTCTCGGCCAAATAGGGATCGCCCGCATTGCCGAAGATGCTCTCTACAAAGTCCAGGTTGCTGACGAGGTTGCCGGGGGCGAAGAAGCGAACCTCGAGGCGCTTTTCTTCCGTGACGCCTTCCACGCCAGGCTGCACGATTGGTCTCAGCATCAGGGAGACGAACAAGCGTGCTTTGTCTTCCTGGGTTGACGTAAACGGTAATTCGAGAAGGTCGTCCGGAGGATCCAGCGCCTTTTCCAGAAGCCTGGCGAATACGCTGAGCGGCACTGCCTTTTTGTCGGTCGGGATTGGCAGACCATTCTCGGCAATGTGAAAGACGCCCCTGGTCGTCCTGCGATCGCTGGCCGGGTTGTTCAGCACTCCTTGCTTCACTCGGAAGCTGCTGACAATGTTCGATTCGAAGGAGTCCGCATCCGGCGGCAGCGAAAGCGCCCGCGCCATTCCATGACGCTCAAGGATGAGAGGATTGGTAGGCACCCACATTCGCTCCTCGATATCCAGTCCGCTAAAAAGGCCGCCCAGATAATCCTGGATGCGCTGGTCCACAGGACACAGGTGCCCCCGCAGCAGCCGATTCTTCTCGGCGACGCTTTGCAAAAGCGAATCACCCATTTGCAAAAAGGGGTAATCCGATTCTCGGCCGAATACAGGATAGCCAAGCGACCGCAACTTGATGTTCAGATACTCCACCAAAGCGCCGTCTTCGTACGAATTCTTTCCTGATTCCAGATCGAATCCTATTCGCGCCTTCAAATTGTTCCAGTCGTTATTCATCGGGGGCGTTTTAATATCCTTCCAGTCAGGTGATTACAAACAGCAATATCCGTGCCAACGATGCCGGCCGCCATGAGCAGGAAGTACGTGCGACCAACGGCGCGGCGTGCACAATTATCGTGCAGGCATGGCTCGCCTTGCACCGAGATTACGCATTCGGTCGCCACATCGTCCAACGAGACCCGAATAACCGCCTGCCGGTGGAGCGGCCGGAGAGCGGCAGGCCTTGCGGTCGCAAGCAACTCAGGACGACGGGTGCCCTCTCAGGTTCTTCGCCGCTCGTATGGTCCGAATCAGTATGCGCGACCGTCAGTCGTTGCGCCAGATAAGCGAGCGGCGCCGTAAACACTTCCCTGGCACGGGCGTGCGCCACGCGATGCAGAATCGGTTGCAGCAAGTAGCGGCTGCTCAGCACGGCGAGCAGCTGCAGCACGAAAGCGGTGGATGAAAGCGCCAATGCAGGCCCGTTAGTCCTTGCGTGCAGTGGTGGTCTGCCGCCAGGTGATCTCTGCTATCTGATGGGCGCCACCGACGGGACGGATCAGAGCAGCGAATCGGCCCGCCTCGCCGTGCCGGAAATGGCCCCGAAAAACGCCACTTCCACAAAATCATCAGGTATTCATCACGCGCCACTCAGTTCAGGCACCTATGCAGCCCATATGCTGCTCATACCTTCAGGAATACAGCAATAGCGCTGTCGTCATTATGTCCGGGAGATCAGAGATGTGCGCATGGGCTTCAAACCACCGAACAACACGCAGTGGCTCCGTTGTCAGGACATTGACCCTGCTGGTGATCGGGGCTGTTGTGAGCGCACCCGCAGACGCTGCCTGTATTGCAGGCGGGTATACCCTGGACAGCGATACTCTCTACGATGTCGTAACGCATCCGACCGAAGCAGACACGCTCTTCGCCATCCAAAATCCTGCTGCCCAGGACGGTATCGCTCTGTTAAAAAGCTGCGACGGCGGAATCACCTGGTCGGCGACGGCACTGACGCGAGACTTCTATAGTGTGTCTTCGCTGGCCATCGACCCGGTCAACGGCGAAACCGCGTACGCAATGACCAATCGCGGTCCGATGGTCAGTCGTGACGGGGGTATTACCTGGTCCGAGACGGACCTGCCGAACGGACAGATGGTCTTCGGCGGCGACGGGACACTGTACAGCCATGACCTGACGAGTATTCAAAAGCGCCCGCCGGGGCAAACCTGGGCGACGTTGACGCCGGTACCCGCGAAATTCGACGTGCTGCGCCCGCATCCCACCGACTCCACAAGGATTCATGTCGGCCAGTATTACTCGGTGGACGGCGGTGCGAGCTGGCAACAGGTTCTTCCGGAGCGCGTCGCCGATGTGCGCTACAGTCCATCCGATCCCATGCGGATGATCGCGACCGCAACACCGGCACTTCTCAGCACTGACGGTGGTGTCAACTGGAGCGAATTGCCGCTCGAGGAATTCGAGGTGTTCCAGACGGCCAGCGTTTCCGGTACGGCGGTCGCTTTTGACGCATTGGATAGCGACACGATTTGGATCGCAACCCGCAGTTGCGGACTCTGGCGCAGCAGCAGCGGCGGTGCGCGCTGGCGGCTGCCAACGGCGGGCCTGACCGGAGCCCCCGAGTCATGCTGGCTGGGTGATAATCGTCCCGAGGTCAAACGATTCAAACCAAGCCCAATGGACCCCGACCGCTTTTTTGCCATTACGTCGGACGGGTTATTCATTACTACTGACGATGGTGATACGTGGGTCGAGGCGAATGGCCAGGCCGGTAATCCGGCGCCTCCGCCGCCTAACCCATTCTCAGGTGACGCCGATCTGGAACTCGATCTCTTTGGCCTGCCCGGCAGGTTTACGCCGCCGGTCAGCCTGAAATTTTCGGGCACCATCAGGCATAACGGTCCGGACATGGCGCGGGAGGTAACGTTTTCGGTCCCGGTCGATTCCATCGGTTCGTCGCACGGCGTATGCGTCGGCGGTAGCTGTGATTTTGGCGACGTGGCGCCCGGCACGATCATTCAACTGCAAATGCAACGCAAGATTCTCGGCGGCGGCATATCGGCACGTTGTAACGGCGACGTGTTCGAGATGTCAGGACGCGTCACGGCCACAACCAACGATCCGGTACCAGATAACAACGTCGATACAGTATCGTCTGTGCGACGAAATGAACCCTCACTGATATCCGGCTGCGCAGGTGAAGGGTTGCTGCAGCGCGAAGGCGGCGGCGGGTCGTTCGGGTATGTTCTCCTCTTTGTACTCTTGATCTCCGCATTGACCAGGCGCTCATTTGATCGTGCAGGACTTTCATGCGGGGCAGCAGGTTCAGGGCGCAACCTGGAACCAGGATTAGCTGGCAAGCAGCAAGTGATGGCAGCACGATTGAACTGGACGTCGTTTTCGTTGGGGAACCACGAAGCCTGAATGATTCCGGTTCCAAAACAGGCTATGACGTGGTCGGACGCCGTCACGCTATTAAATCAAGGTGATCAATCTTCGCCCGAAACCGTGCTGGCAGCGCGCATGATCTGCGGAGCCGATTCACGATATATACGCTCCACCAACTCCCCGTACCGCGGATCGTCCCGCAAAACATCCCAATGGGGCCAAAAGGCGGCGAAGCTCTCCTCGTAAGAGCCATTTTCGACAGCCTTGTCCAGCCAGAGCAGGGCTTCGTCGACCAACCCGGCCCGGGCGTACAGCTCCGCGATATCGCCCGGATCCATGTAGGTTGCACTCATCCGGGCAACCAGCGCCTCGGCCATGGCACGCATGGCGCCGGTCGGGCCGCCTGCGTCGAGGCCATCTTCGAGCGCCGCCAGGAGGACAATATCGCCACGCCGCTCGAGTTCCAGCCGCTCCTCCTCCAGCGCCTCGTCGAAGCGGCCCTGCTGCCAGAAATACCGTGCAAGCAACCAGTGCACCGAGTACTGGGGGACCCTCGCCTGCATCGCCGTGGCCGCCGCGATGGCCTCGTCAAAGCGGCGCGCCATGTACAGATGGCCCGGTAACGGCAGACTGTGCATAGCGCTGAACGGGCTGATCGTCAGGAGTTCACGCGCCCGGGCGACGCTCTCGTCAAAGCGCCCCTCAAGCAACAAGCAGTCTGAGTCGCCATGAATCGCATAGGGCTCCGACGGATTGAGCCGCAACGCCTCCTCGAACGATTTGCAGGCGCCGTCAAAGTCCCACGTATACCAACGTGCCCCGCCGAGCACAGAGTGACCGATCGCAACCTGGTCATTCGCCTCGATCGCCTGTAACGCGGCGGCCCGCCATTTTTCCATGGCCTCTCGGGGACGGGAAAAACCGAACATGCCCTGCATCGCATGCGCCACCGACAGCTGGCCCCAGGCAAGCGCGAACCTCGGTTCGATCGCAACTGCCTTCTTGAACTGGTCGATGCCGGTTTGGATGCCATCCCTGGTAAACCGATCGAACTGCGAAAGGCCCAGCGCGTAGGCGTCGACGGCGCGCGGGTCGACCGGGCCCATCCGGTCGATCGCAGGCGACGCCGCGTTGGCACCGATCTCGGCGCCAATAGCGTCTGCCATGTCTGCGATCAGGTTGAATACGTAGGGAGTCTCGCGCGTGTAGCGTTCCGCCCAGAGGTGATCGTCGCTCCGGCCGTCGATCAGCTGGACGGTCACCTCGATCGTGCTGCCTTCCCGCAGCAGGCTGCCCTCGACCAGGGCGTCCACGCCCAGTTCCCCGGCAATGTCGGCCGTGGGCAGCTGGCTGTCGCGGTAACGGATCGTCGACTGCCGGGACGTGACCCGTAACCCGGGCAACTGCGAAAGCTCCGTAATCAACAGGTCCTGCAGGCCGTCGACGTAATAGTCCTGGTCAGGGTCGCCGGTCAGGTTCTGCAGCGGCATCACCGCGAGCGAGCGGATAACCTTCCCTTGCGGAGTCTCGAGCTGAGGCGCGCGAAGCCAGAAAGCGGCCAGGACGATCAGCGCGACGATCGCGGCGGCGCCCGCCAACAGGCTTCGCCTGCCGGTTCGCGCATGGGTCTTTCGAGACGGCGAGTCGGGGCCGTCCGTGCGCCCTGTCTCCTCCACCTCGGCGACGAAGCGATAGCCTCGTGAATGCACCGTTTCCAGATAGCGGTGGGTAGCAGAGTCATCGTCCAGCGCCTTGCGCAGCCGGGCCACGGCCTTGGTGAGCGCCGATTCGCTGATCACCGTGTCGCCCCAGACGGTGTCCATCAGTTCCTGCCGGCTCACGAGCCTGCCGCGGTGGGCAATCAGGTAAATGAGGAGCTCTAGCACCAACGGCTCGAGATGAATCTCCTCCCCACCCCGGGAAAGTCTCCACCTTTCCGGGTCGGCCAGGAAGTCGTCGAAACGGTACACAGGATGTTGTCCTTTTCCCTCCCATTTTAAGGCTTCGGGAGCCGAATACCATGTGGTAAACCGAACTATCGACGCCCTGAAAGCGGGTCTGTCCCGATACCGTCAGCTGCCCGTCACCCAAACGTCATGCGGCGATGCGAGGACCTTCGTAGGCTATCTGTGCTGGGAGGCAGTCCCTGCGGATTGCGGCCCCGGCGCCACTGAATGGAGAGATAACATGAAAACTCTGAAACGCATGATGGTCGCCTTGCTGGCGCTGCTGCCACTTGCGACCGGGGTGGCCTTCGCGGACACCGAGCACGGCTATTCCCGTATCTTTATCTTCGGTGCCAGCTTTATGGATCCCGGTAACCACTTCGCGCTGACCGGTGAGACCGCCCACCCACCTTTCGAACTAATGGAAGCCAGTTACGGTATCGGCGGGCATCATTTCAGCAACGGTCGCACCTGGGTCGAAGTCCTGGCACAGGAAATGGAACTGACCGAATGGGCAAAACCCGCCTATCGTGATCCGGCCTTTGGCAACTATGCCGTCGGCAGCGCTCGCGCACGTGACATCTTGCCCGACCCTGTGGAGCCGAGCCTTGGCGACCAGGTACAGGCGTGGGTCGATAACGGTTATTGCACCTACGCTCCAATGGAAGACACGCTGTTTGTCGTGGATTCCGCCTACTTTGACCTGGCCGACATAATCGCAGGAGATGATCCGTTCGTCATCCTTCCCGGTATGACCACCAGCATCGCCACGAATATCGGCATTCTCTATGAGTGCGGCGCACGCAACCTTCTGTTCGCGTTCATACCTCCTTTGGAGACGTCGCCAATAGTGCCACCGCCTGAGGATCCTACGGCACCGAGCCTGAGCGCAATTTACAACTACGTATTTCTGCAACCCGTTATCCAGTCGTACGCCAGCGAGCCATTCAATATGAATGTCTCGGTCGTCGATTACTTCGCTTTTGTCAGCGGAATGATGGCGACGCCAGAAGCATTCGGCCTCACCAACGTTACGGATTCATGCGTGACGTTCGGCGTCACCAACGGTGCGTTCTGCGACGACCGCGATGGATACTGGTTCTGGGATCCGTTGCACCCGACGAAGAAGGTGCACGCCCTGATGGCAGAATTCGCGCTCGGGCAGCTGCCCTAGCCAGACTGAGGCGAGAACGCTCAATCCGTGCACCAGTTAAGCCAGGATTGAGCCGCCTGCAGAAAGTCCGCGTGCCGGCCCTCGGCACGCGGACGATTCGGCGAGTCCGGCTGGCGATGCACGGCTGTTCCACGCAAACTTCACGCAGCCCGTGTAACGCTCAAACCGGTCGATTCGTCGCCTTGCGCAGCTGATCACCGATCGGCAGCTTGCGAATACGCACGCCGCTCGCAGCGTAAATGGCGTTCGTCAGCGCGGGCGCCACGGACGGGATGCCAACCTCGCCGACGCCTGTCGGCGTCTCGTCGTAATTGAGAACGTGCGCTTCGAAGTCTACCGGGATCTGTGTGATGCGTGCGAGCGGGTAGTCGTGGAAGTTGCTCTGCCGCACGCGGCCGTTGGTTACGGTTATCTCTTGCCCCATCGCAACGCTGATGCCGTCGATGGTCGCTCCCTGCAGCTGCGCTTCAACAGCGTTCGGATGTACGGCGTAACCGCAGTCGATGGCCGCGACAATGCGATCGATACCAAGCTCGCCATGCTCGTCGACCGTGACTTCGAACGCGTGTGCTGCATAGCCGCCAAAGGTGAAATGCCCGGCAATGCCGACGCCGGTTCCGGCTGGCCTGGGCTCGCCGTAAGCGATTCGCTCGGCAATGAACTTCAGCAACCGGCTCACGCGCCCCGGGTTGAAGGTCGGCCCACCGTGGCCATCGTACTCCAGCTCACGCGCTTCGCCCAACAGGTCGAGTCGCAGCTGCAGCGGGTCCTGCCCGATCTCTATCGCGAGTTCGTCGATAAAGCTCTGGATCACGAACGCATTCGCCGTGTGCGCCGGTGCCCGCCACGAACCGCGCGGCAAGCCTATCGAATTGTGGAAGTACTCGAGCCGATAGTTGTCGACAATGCGGCGCGGGAAATCGTCGGGATACAATTCCGCCTGCCACAGATTCTCTGTCGGCATGTCCGGCCGCCGGTAGTACTTGCTGCCGCTCGCGAGTCGCTGCGTCCAGGCGGTAACCTGGCCGTCGCCGTCGATACCCGCGCGCACCTCGTGCAGGCCGCCGGGCCGATAGAAGTCGTTGGTCATGTCGTCCTCGCGGGACCACACGAGCTGGATGGGCCAGCCGGTTTGCTTCGAGATCATCGCGGCTTCTGCGACGTAGTCGTTCGTCAGGCGCCTGCCGAAAGCGCCGCCGACGCGCGTCATGTCAACGCGAATGTTTTCGCGCGGCAGGCCTGTTGCCGCGGCCGCGGCGCGCGAGGCGCCAGCCGGCATCTGCGTCGGTGCAATGATGTGGCAACTGTCCTCCCTGACGTGCGCGAAGCAGTTCTGTGGCTCCATCGGCTGGTGCGAGACGAACGGCACCGCGTAGCGGCGGGTGACGACTTTGTGGGCATTCGCCATTGCCGCCTCGAAGTCGCCGTCGTCCGTAACGATCTGTCCGGTGGTCTCGAGCATCGCCGCATTTTCCTGCCAGAAGCGTTCGCTGCTGTCATCGGCATTCGGGCCAGGCTCCCACTTGATCTCGAGTGCGTCACGCCCTTTCATCGCCGCCCATGTCGAGGTCGCGACGACGGCAACGCCGCTTGCAAGAATGACGTACGGCTCGCCGGCTTGTGGTCCCTCGATCGTGAACACGTCAAGCACGCCAGCAACTTTGCGCGCCGCCGAATCGTCGAAGGACTTCACGCGCCCGTTCAGGATCGGCGAACGCGCGATTACCGCGTATCGCATACCCTCGACCTGCGTGTCGAGACCAAACTTCGACCGCCCCGTCACGATGTCGAGCGAATCGATCGTATCGCGGCGCGTACCGATGATCCGGTAATCGCGTATTGCCTTTAGCGGCGGCGCTTCCTCGGGCATGCCAAGCTTTGCCGCATCCTCAATGAGGTCGGCGTAGGCGATCTCGCCGCCGGCGGCATCGCACAGGACGTAGCCGGGCCGGGTGCGGCAGGCTTCGGGCAGCACGCCGAGCCGCGCGGCTGCGGCGCGAACAAGCTGTTGCCGCGCTTGAGCGCCAACCTCGCGCATGAACTGCCAGTTCGAAGTAAGGCCGGTGCTACCGCCAACACCCTGGCCACCGTATTTCCAGGCATAGCCGTCGGCCGTCTTCAGGAGGCCGAGGGGCATCTGCCTGATGGAGACATCTTTCCACTCGACGTCGAGTTCCTCAGCCACCATCATGGGCAGCGCGGTACGCAGGCCCTGTCCGATCTCGGGCTGGTTGCTGCCGATGATGACCTCGCCCTTCGGCGTGATCTCGACAAAATAGCCGATCTGACGTTCGCCGAACGTGCCATCAGCCAATTCGGCGCGAGCGAGATCGAAGACGGGCAGCCCGAGCACGAAGCTGCCGGTCACTGTAGAACCGGCAACGAGGAAATGGCGGCGACTGATCATTGGTTCAGCCACGGCGACCCTCCTCCCGCGCGATCTCGGCGGCGCGATGAATAGCCTTGCGAATACGCACGTAGGTGCCGCAACGGCACAGCATGCCGGCGAGGTTGGCGTCAATGTCGGCGTCTGTCGGCACAGGATGGCGCTCGAGGAAGTCGACCGCGGCCATGATTTGCCCGGACTGGCAATAGCCGCACTGCGCAACGTCCAGTTCGAGCCAGGCCTTCTGCACCCGTGCAGATTGTCGTCATCGGGCGCGAGGCCCTCGATCGTGGTTACCGAACGGCCCTCGAGCGACGCGACCGGTACCCGGCAGGACGCCGCGGCATCGCCGTCCAGGTGTACGACGCAGGCACCGCAGAGGCCAAGGCCACAACTGTACTTGGTTCCGGTGAGTCGTAAGTGGTCGCGAAGGACCCAGAGTAGCGGTGTATCGTCGTCGCCATCGAAGGTCACCGGGTGGTCATTGACCGTGAAAGAGATCATCTCGGGGCTCCCGCAGCTAGGCTGCCAGTTAGATGCACAAGACAGCCAAATGTTCGCAGAATCGGGTGCATTTTGCATTGCACAGGGAAGAGACGTGCGTTCCCTTATCTACAGCACTGCGCGGAGCGATGCACAGCCACGCAACTACGCAGACTTGCACCTCACAAACTTCACGAAACGCCCGACCCAGGGGTTCTTTTCTGTGTTTCGATGATGCGCAAAGCCGGCGAGAAGATTGCCAACGATCAGACCATCGTGCTGGCCATCGACACCATGGCCACGGCGTACCCGATAAGCATAGCCAGGATCGCCGGCCAGGTTTTCGAGACGCGCATAGTGGAACTCATGTGCCGGAATCGTTGCATCCGATTGCGGTGTTCCGGCCGACGCCGGTGACCACAGGCCCTGACCGGTTTCCTCCAGTATCACGTAGCCCCTGCCCTGCGGACGATCGTGGACAACGATATCCCCCGGTATGACGCCAACCATGTCGTACTTATCACCACGCCACTGGATGTTTTTCGCGAGATACATCAAACCGCCGCACTCCGCGTATGCCGGCATACCAGCGGCCAGTTTCTGACGGATGTCTGCACGCAGGCTCTTGTTCGCAGCCAGGGCGGGCAAACACATTTCGGGGAATCCGCCGCCAATGAACAGGCCGTCGGCCGCAGGCAATTCCGAATCGCTCAGTGCGTCGAAAAAAAGGAGTTTGGCGCCGGCATCCTCGAATGCCTCGAGATCATCCGGGTAATAGAAGCCGAACGCTGCATCGCGGGCGACAGCGATACGCACATCTGGCTTTGCCGCAGCGGATGCGTCGCCGACGAGGGACTCCTTGTGCACCGACCTGGCACTGTGGGCGATCTCGATCAGGCGATCGACATCCGTGCCGGCAGATACCACATCGGCAAGCCGGCGGATCGTCGCATCGACGCCTTCCGCCTCATTGGCCGGGACCAGACCAAGGTGCCTCTCGGGTATCTCGAGAACCTGGTCGAGGCCGATCGCGCCCAGCACTTCGATGTCAGTGTAACGGTTCAGTGCCGCGCGGAGTTTGCCCTCATGGCGGGTACCACCGACCTTGTTGAGGATCACGCCGCGAATGTCAACGGCCCGATCGAAGTCCAGGTAACCGCGAAGCAACGGTGCTACGCCCCGCGTCATGCCGGTAGTGTCGATCACCAGCACCACGGGCGCTGACAGCATTGTGGCCAGCGCAGCATTGCTGTCTGCACCTTCGACGTCGAGGCCATCGAAGAGTCCTTTGTTGCCCTCGATCAGGCTGATATCGGCCCCGGCCGATCTGGTGGCAAAACTGGCGACGATCTCCGCATGCGACATGGTAAAGAAGTCGAGGTTATAGCAAGCCCCGCCGGCGGCGCGAGCCAGCCACAAAGGATCGATGTAGTCCGGGCCTTTCTTGAAAGGCTGCACGGCCAGGCCACGCATCGTCATCGCCGATGCAAGTCCGACGGCAACTGACGTCTTGCCAGAGGACTTATGCGCGCCTGCTATGAAGAAGTGTGCCAATACAGATTACGTCGGTTCGCGCGGCTGCTGGCTGGCCGCCCGGCGTCCACGCGATCTATGGCAATCGAAACAATCGATTTTCACCGCCACGTAATCGTGACACGAGCGGCAAAAATGTTCCGGGCTGTCCGCGCTCACCGGCCTCGCATCCGGCCCCATAACCGCATGACAGTTTACGCATTCTCTGAGCCTGTGCCCCTCGCTGCGTATGTCTTGCGAGCGGGGTTCGCCATGCTCATGCTCGAGTAGCGTCATATGGTAACGGCGCATGAACTCCGTATCGTCAACACAGCTGTCGCCTTGCCCCCTGGGAATGACGGGCATCGGCACACCTTCAGAGCCACCTTCGCCTCCCGACGCGTCCGGCACGCCGTTCAGGCCGACCAGTACAACCAGCGCGAAGACCAGGACCAGTGCGACGGTCACGATGGAGCCGTGGCGCATGGCCATGACCTACTCTCCCAACCCCATCCGGATATACCCCGATGGGCAGACATCCGCACAAATGTGACACCCGATGCATTTCGTATAGTCGGTATCAACGTAGTGGCCCGTAGTCGATTCCAATTTATCGACCCGGAAAATCGCGTCCCGCGGACAATAGATGACGCAGTTATCACACTCGAAACACATGCCGCAGCTCATACAGCGCTCGGCTTCCTGCCGGGCTTCTTCTTCGGACAGCCCTTGTATCCGTTCGCCGAAATGCCCCAGCACGGAGTCGGCGCCGATTTCGATTTCCTTGCGCAAACGCCTGGCATCGTATTTGAAATGGCCGAGAAACAGCTGGTCCGACGGTACGATTTCGGCAACCGAGCGGTCTTCGTAATTATGAATCGCGAAATCGGCTTCGTCCGTTCCACGATCCTGTACGTGCTCGTATTCGCTTGGTGCGCGGTCGATTTCCCGCAACTTCTCCAGCAGGCTGAAGTGATGCACATCGACCCTGGGTCGCCTTGACGGGCTTGCGCCGCTCACGAAACTGTCAATTCCCTCCGCCGCGACCGAGGCGTGTCCGATCGCGCTCGTCAGCAGATGCGGCTTCACGATGTCACCGCCAACAAACAGATCGGCATGACCCTTGACCCGATAGAAGCCGTCGGCATCGATCAACCCCGATCCGTTATCGAGATTCTCCAGGCCGATGAGGTCACCTTGCTGGCCGATCGCCGCGACGATGAGATCGCCCTCGATATCTGTTTCGGTCCCTTCCTTGACGACCATCTTGCCAGTGCTCCAGTCGGTCTCGATGACACGCAAGGCCCTGGCGCGGCCATCGTCACCGACCACCACCGAAACAGGTGCCATCGAGGTGCGGATCTGCACGCCCTCTTTGGTCACGTGCTCGATTTCCATCCTGGTGGCCGGCATTTTGTCGAGAGGCCGCCGGTAAACGATCGTCACCTCGGCACCCTGGCGTTGGGCGACGGTCGCCACATCGTGCACCGTTTGGCCGAGAACGACGCTTTCCGGCCTGTCGTGTTCGCGCTGGTGCTGGATATGCCCGAGGCGCCTCGCGACCGCGGCAACGTCCATCGCCGTATCGCCGCCACCGATAACCAGCACGCGCTCGGCAGAGTGTTTCAGGCGCCCGTCATTGAATGCTTCCAGAAAGGCGATTCCGCTGATGCAGTTTGGCGCGTCCCCGCCCGGCACCGGCAGGGCCGCACCGGACTGGGCGCCAATACCAAAAAATACGGCATCGAAGTCCGCCCGCAGGTCCTCGAGCGACATATCGACGCCAATCTTGAAGTTCCTGCGGACTTCGACGCCGAGATCGAGAATGCGCTGGATTTCGCGATCGAGCACTTCACGCGGCACCCGGTACCCGGGAATACCGTAGCGCATCATGCCGCCCAGTTCGTCGTGCGCCTCGAAGACCGTGCAGGCATGCCCCTTGCGGCGTAACTGATAGGCGCAGGCGAGGCCGGCTACTCCACCGCCGACAATCGCAATCTTCTTGCCGGTATCTTTACCTGCTGGTCGAAGCTTCATTCCATGTTCGAGGGCATAGTCGCCAATGAACTGCTCGATCGAATTGATGCCGACATGATCCTCGACTTCATTCCGGTTGCAGCCATCTTCACATGGCGACGGGCATACCCTGCCCATAATCGATGGAAACGGATTGGCATCGGTGACGCGGTTAAACGCGTATTCCTGCCAGGACATATCTCCGGGAGGTTTTTCAATGCCGCGCACGATATTCAGCCAGCCGCGGATATCCTCACCCGACGGGCAGCTGCCCTGGCACGGCGGCGTACGGTGGACGTATGTCGGGCACTTGTACGACGAATCGGCCGCGAAAATCTGTTCCTGCCAGGGTCGATGTGCGTTGTCGCCATCTTTGTAGCGACGTCTGGTGAGAAGTTTCTCGTTCATGCTGTACTCATTGTCCCGGCGTGACCGGTCGTCTGGCCATCAAGTACGATGGCGTTTGAAACCAACTGATGCAGGCTGACAACGCAGTCCATATCAAACCCGTACGCCGGCATGACCTTCGCAAACTGCGACTTGCAGATCGCGCAGATGGCCGCCATGTGGGTAACGCCATGATCTTCTGCAACTTCCTGAAGTGCGCGCATGCGTGGTGCCGCACCCTTGGTCCTGATTTCCAGCAGGTCATCTGTCAACAATCCGCCACCTCCACCGCAACAGAAAGTTTTTTCGTTGATGGTGTCGGCAGCCATGTCGACGAAGTTGTTGCAGCAGGCCCTGATGATCGCTCGCGGAATCTCGAACTGCCCGCCGGGTCTGTTACCCATGCGCGAGCCGCGTGCGACATTGCACGAATCATGATAGGTCAGCGTCATGTGATCGTTGGCAGACTTGTCCAGTGTCAACTCGCCTTTTTCGATCAGGTCGTAGGTGAATTCACAAATGTGTTGTGGTATCGGGTAATCGGGATCCAGAAAGTCGAACGGCCCGGCCAGTGTGTTGAGGAAGCTGTAGGCGACTCGCCACGCATGCCCGCACTCGCCGAAAACAATGCGCTTGACGCCCAGATCCTCGGCCGCTTTCCTGATGCGCTCCGCGATCCGCTTCATTTGCTCGTAAGAGCCGATGAACAGGGCAAAGTTCGCGGCTTCGGAGGCATAGGAACTGATTGTCCAGCTGACTCCCGCCTGATGAAACACCTTGGCGTAACCGATCAGACCATCGACATGCGGCTCCGCAAAAAAGTCGGCACTGGGCGTCACGAGCAGGATGTCCGCGCCTTCGACATTGACCGGCAGCCTTACCTTCACGCCGGTTTCTTCCTCGATGTCTTCTTCCAGACCCTCCAGCGTATCGATCAGCGCCGCCTCAGGCAGCCCGAGGTTGTTTCCTATCTGGTGAACCTTGCCAATGATTTCATTGCAGTATTTCTGACCCTTGCCGATGTGATCCATGATCTCGCGCGCCGCCATCGACACTTCGGCGGTATCGATGCCGTAGGGACAATAAACCGAGCATCGCCGGCACTGTGAACATTGGTGGAAATAGGTGTACCAGTCATCCAGCAACTCCTCGGTCAGGTCCTCGGCACCGACCAGCCATGGCACGAGTTTGCCCGCCCATGTGAAGTTGCGACGGTAGACCTTGCGCATGAGGTCCTGCCGCGCGACCGGCATGTTCTTGGGATCACCGCTGCCAAGAAAATAATGGCACTTATCAGTGCACGCGCCACACTTTACGCAGCTGTCCATGTAAACCTGCAGCGCCCGTGACTTGCCGAGCAATTCGGCAAATTTGTCGATCGCTTTCGTTTGCCAATCGTCGACCAGTTCTCCCGGGAAACCGAGCGCCTGCTGGTGCGCCGGGGATGCCGCATAGGGCGACAGGTGTTCCATCGCCCCTCTCTTGAGCGTCGGAATGTCGATGGGCACGCTGATCGAAGGTGTGTCGTAGTCAGCCATCGGCTAGTCGCCTCCGGTCTTTTGCCGACCGGCGTCCAGTGCCGCGGCCCATGGCGCAAGGTGTCTTTTCTCGCGGGGGTTATCGACCTGGTTGCGGCCGGGACTAAAAAACACCCCGGGGGCATGAAGCAACTTCGAAAACGGGAAGATGATCATCAATACCAATACCAGTCCCAGGTGGATCAGCAACACCGCATCGGCGGGGATCGGCTGCCAGTCGAAATAGATCAGGCCCAGGACGAATGCCTTTACCGACACGATGTCCGTGCGCGACACGTATTTCATCATCAACCCGGTTGCCACGATCCCGATCAGCAGCAACAACATGAGATGGTCGGACGGTCCGGAAATATAACGTATGCGTTCAACGGCGAAACGCCGTACCCAGAGCGCAACCAGTCCGGCAAGCATCGCGAACGAGGCATACAGCCCAAACGGCTGCACCCACGTCACCCAGAACCAGACCGGCTCGGTGAAGTAGCGCAGATGGCGCAGCAGCACCAGCAACAATGCAACGTGGAACATCCAGCCGAACAGCCAGGTCCATTTATTGGCTTTGAACAGGCTCTCGAAGAGGACGATCTCCTTCGCCATGCGCACGACCACGCCCGATCGTTTCACGGGCGCGGGCGTCGTCGGGATTTTCAATGGGGCAGGCGTTCTGGCATAGAGCTGGATTCGGTACAGCAGGCCGATGACGAGAATCGCCATCGCGAAGTAAGCCAGTACCGCATAGATGGTGCCAGGTTCCAAGTTCTTAACCCGTCATTAAATACAACCCGTCGGTTTGGGCAAGCCGGCAATTTTGCAGGCCTGCTTGGCCGGTCCATAAGGGAACAACTCGTAGAGATATTTGCTGTTCCCCTTATCCGCCCCCAGTGTCTTCTTGATCGCCTTGGTCAGAACCCGGACTGCCGGGGCGATCTGGTATTCCTCGTAGTAATTCCGCAGGAAGTTCACGACTTCCCAGTGGTCATCGTCCATCTCGATGTTTTCTTCCCTTGCAATCAGGATCGCCAGTTCCCGACTCCAGAGGCTGATATCGGTGATATAGCCTTCCTCGTCAGTTTCGATAGTTGCACCGTCGCATTCATAAGCCATGGCTTACCTCTTACTCGTATTTGAAACCAAATTGATCACGCGGATCACGTGACACCGCCTTCAGTCGTTGAACTCATAGCCATGACTGCGTGGCATCATGTTCGGCCACCATGTCGACGAATCCTTCATAATCAATAACATCAATGCCCTCGATCAAAGGCGCGTCACTCAAGCCGCGTGCCGCAACATCAGGACCAAGAACATAAAAAGAACAATCGCCCATGCGCCGGATAATCTTTTCGGCGTGGGCAGCTTTCGCCAGCGCCGCATACACACCGTCCTCGATCAACAGGATCGCGCTCCCGGACTTCGCCATGCGCAGGCAGCTATCCAGTGCATTTCTCTCGAACGGTGATTTGTTGATCAGATGCAGCATCGGATTCAAAAACTGATTACAACGTCTTGTTGCGCCATGACCTCACGCAGATCATCTGCGGCCAGCACCTCGACGGGTATCACGAGGTCGTCGGCCGTCAGACCGCGCGCAGCGAGCGATTCTTTTTCGACGTAGATTTTCTCGACATCGTAATCATCAAGCGCCCCGTAGGTCTTCGAAAAATTCTTCATGCCGATGCCTGTCGTGTCCTGGTTCTTCTTCAGCTGGCATACGCCATCGTCCAGGAACACGACGCTGACGTCCTGATCGAATGCCGCGGCAACCAAAACGACTTCGAGACATTCGAGTGCGTAAATCGTGCCGTACGGTGCCCTGCGGTTGACATACATGAATCGTTTGACAACCGTGGGCGCGCTCTCGTCGAATTCGTTCATTTCGCTCATATCACTTCAGTCGCCGAACACGATGAGCCGGTCAGCCTGGATGCCCGCTTCAACGAGCTGACCAAGCCCGGAAATCCGAAACCCGTCTTCAAGAACCTCGTCCTTGATGCCACGGCGCAGCGCAGCGGCAACACACACCACCAGATCTATGCCGTGCTCCTTGCCCAACTTTGCCCACAAGGAAACCAGGTTACGATCGTCGGTCTGCGGCGACGACAGTTTGTTGGAGTTGTACACTCCGTCGTTGTAGAAAAACACGCGATAGATCTCGTGGCCCCGGTTGAGCGCGGCCGCGGTGAAACGATACGCACTGTCCGAAGCCTGGTGCGTAAACGGGCCTTCGTTGATCAGAATCGCGAACTTCATCAGAAATGAATATGGGTCGATGCGTTCAGGCTATTGCGCGCACCGCGCCAATCGTCTATGTGGTGCCTGGTGAAAGCCAGCCCGGTGATCTCGAAAAAACGCGGCCAGCCAATGCGATCAATCCACTCACCCACTCGCTCCCAGGCACGTGCATCCTCCTTGTACGCGTAAAGGATCGTCTTCACGATCTCCGCCACTTCAGGCCAGCGCGGTGGGTTGTTCGGCAGGCCTGCAGCCACAAGCTTGTGAAAGGTCGGCTTCGAGCGTGCATTGGAATGCTTGCCGCCGACCCAGATCGCCAGCTTGGTTGAATCCGGCCCGTTAATCTGCATCGGCGGGCAGGGTGGATAACATGCGCCGCAACAAATGCATTTTTTCTCGTCGATCTCGAGCGACGGCTTGCCGTTGACCATGGCCGGACGGATCGCCGCCACCGGGCAGCGCGCCACAACCGCTGGACGCTCGCAGACATTGGCAACAAGATCGTGGTTTATCTTGGGCGGTTTCGTGTACTGCACGTTGATTGCAATATCGCCCTGGCCGCCGCAATTTATCTGGCAGCACGAGGTTGTGATGCGTACCCGGTTTGGCATTTCTTCGTGCGTGAATTCGTGGTGCAATTCATCCATCAACGCTTTGACGACACCGGATGCATCAGTGCCGGGGATGTCACAGTGCAGCCACCCCTGGGTATGGGAAATCATCGATACCGAGTTACCGGTACCTCCGACCGGAAAGCCCGCTTTGTTCAGTCGTTCGATCAGTGGTTCCGTCTTGTCCCGGGAAGTCACCATGAACTCTGCATTGCTGCGGGTTGTAAAGCGCAAGTGGCCATCGGCGAATTCATCCGCAATGTCACAAAGTTTGCGGATTGTGTGCACATCCATCTGGCGCTGCGTCCCGGCACGCACTGTCCATACCTCATCACCGCTCTTGGCGACATGGTGCAAGACACCCGGACGTAGCCGGTCGTGCCAGTCCCACTGCCCATAGTTCTTCTTCAGCAGCGGGTGCATATGCGGGAATGGATCCATGACTCCGGATTCGTCCGCCCTGCGAGGTTTCTCCACCTCTTTCATCGATAGCTCCTGATGTTCGCTACTCTCTGCCGGTTAGTTATTCGTATACTTTGCTACAGATGCTCCAGTGACCTACTCGATCGCAGCGTTTTTCCGTTCGAACCATTTTTTCGCCTCTTCGTCCCAGTCGTCGGTTCGAACATATGAACTGGTGCGCGGATGTCTGACCATGTTGGGGTCGACATCGACGCCGATGCCTTCAAGAAAATTGGCAAGGCCTATGCGATCGATGGTTTCACCGATACGCTCGTGTTCGAGCGCACTCTCGGCAAAGAACTCGATAACCGTTTCCGCGAGTTCATAAAGCCGGTTGAAATCCTCATCGGTCTCGAGCGGCATGAACGGAATGATGACCGTGCCCATCTGGTCACCGATTTTCAGTGAGCGCTTGCCGCCAATCAGGATGGTCGCACCGCGCTCCTTGCCGGGTGACAGGGCTTTGGTCATGACATTGATGCAATGCATGCAGCGCACGCAGCTGCTGTTGTCAATATCCAGGGTATCGTCGTCGTTCAGGCTGAGCGCGCGGGTCGGGCAGTTGGCGATGACCGTATCGATCATCTGCTTGCGGCCTACCCTGGCCACATGTTCTTTGACCTTCTCCTGGTCGACCTGGATATTATCGCGCCAGATGCCGATGACCGCGAAATCCGCACGATGGATGGAGTTTACGCAGTCGTTTGGACAGCCTGAGAATTTGAACTTGAACTTGTACGGCAATGCCGGGCGGTGCATTTCGTCGAGCAGGCCGTTGATGATCGTTCGATGCGCACGCACCTCGTCATAGCACGACTGCTCACAGCGGGCATGACCGACGCAGCTCATGGCCGTCCTCAATGCAGGCCCGGCGCCACCCATGTCCATGCCGATTGCATTCAGATCATCGAATGCTTTTTGCACATTATCGGAGCTGCAGCCCTGGAACATGATGTCCCCCGACTGGCCGTGGAGCGCAATCAGGCCTGAACCGTGTTTCTCCCAGATGTCGCACATGTTGCGCAACAGCTCAGTGGAATAATGCAATCCGGCGGGCGGTTGCACACGCAGCGTGTGAAACTCTGATGAGTCGGGATAGTCTTCGGCAACTTCGGAGAATCGCGGAATAACGCCCCCGCCATAGCCAAAGACGCTGACTGTGCCGCCTTTCCAGTACCCCATGCGGGTTTCGTAGGAGTGTTCGAGCTGACCCAGCAGGTCCTTCATCATATTGGCGTACGGCTTGTCATTGTCGCTCGCCAGTTTTTTGAGGCCTGCAACGAAACTCGGCCAGGGGCCGTGTTCCAGTTCATTCAACAACGGGGTCTCGTGCGGTTTCTTCGCCATGGCAATCCCCACCTGTCACGCGTCGCAGCATTGTACTGACCTGTGCAACTCTCGAGTAATTGCAGAAAACACCTAGTCCGCGCCTCGAAAGCTCCAGATTCAGTATATTATAATATATTAATAAGAGGTTTTCTGCTTCCGTTTCAGCGTAATGTTGCAATCACCATGAACCCGCATACGACGGTGTCCGGCGCACATTGATGTTTCCTTCCAGGTCAACGGAATACCGTGAATGGCGCGCCGCCAAGCTCAATAGATACCCAACGGTCGTGGATGAGCTCGTTGTCAATATCGGCGGGCTGGCCGACCCGGATCACCGCGCGACGGCAGCCATCCGTTCGAGTTGCAGGCGGGCAAATATGGCGATCTACTCCTGCCGTGACACCGTGGTGGACCGCGCAGCGATCCTCGCGTTCGGCGCGCATTTCGGCCTGCGCCGAATCGACCATCACCTGTGTGCGAATGACGATGGCGTTGCCGAGCTGAGCGTCGCAACAGCGGGTGCTCGAAGTGACTATGTACCGTATTCCGACCGCAGCCTCAGCTGGCACACCGATGGCTACTACAATGACGCATCGAGCCGGGTGCGCGCTGTCATTCTCCACTGCGTGCAGGACGCGGCAACAGGGGGAGAGACTGCCGCGATTGACCCGGAGATCGTCTACATCAGATTGCGTGATTACGACCCCGCGTTCATCACAGCCTTTGAGCATCCTGCATGCATGACGATCCCGGCCAATATCGAAGGTGGGCGCGAGGTCCGGCCGGCGGTCTCGGGACCGGTGTTCTCCTATGACCAGGCCTGCGGAGCGCTGCATATGCGCTATAGCGCCCGCAAAAAAAATATTCACTGGCGCGATGACCCGACGACCACAGCCGCCCGCGAATTCTTGTCGGAGCTTTTAGTCGAGGAGAATGGTCCTGTTCTGCGTTTCTTCCTGCAACCGGGCCAGGGACTTATTTCCAATAAT
>Ga0224512_10001498_pt1 | contig 22457 bp, 19 predicted proteins | sample SF_May12_sed_USG_4_FD_169103 | JGI IMG/M metagenome (GOLD analysis project Ga0224512, IMG submission 169103) | Sediment microbial communities from San Francisco Bay, California, United States - SF_May12_sed_USGS_13 | ecosystem: Environmental > Aquatic > Marine > Sediment | place: USA... | reverse complement strand
AAAATATTTTATAGTCTCAATGCCTTATAAGAGTTCCCTTGGATAATAACGGGTTCAGTATACGGAAAACATCATGGCTGATCGCAGATTACAGGTTTTTCACACCGTCGCCCGCCTGCTGAGCTTCACTAAGGCGGCGGAGAGCCTGCATATGACCCAGCCCGCGGTGACCTTCCAGGTCCGTCAGCTCGAGGAATATTTCAACACCCGCCTGTTTGACCGAACCCACAACCGTATCAGCCTCACCGAGGCCGGAAAGCGGGTCTACGAGTTCGCCGACCGGATTTTCGAGCTCTATGCCGAGATGGAGAATGCCGTCCGCGCCATGACCGGCGAGATCAGCGGGGTACTGATTATCGGTGCCAGCACCACCATCGCCGAATACATGCTCCCTGCACTGCTGGGGGACTTCAAGAAGAAATACCCGGATATCAATGTCCACCTCAAGGTGTCCAATTCTGATGGCATCGTGCACATGGTGGAGAACAATGACATCGATCTGGGCGTGGTCGAGGCCCCGGTCATGAACAAGAACCTGGTGGTGGAAGAATGCCGCAAGGACCGCCTGGTTGCGATTGTTTCGCCGCAGCACCCTTTGGCAGCACAGCAGAAGGTCAGGATGCCCGAGTTGCTGGAGGCTGCCTATATCGATCGCGAGGAAGGCTCGGGGACCCGCGAGGTCATCCTGGAATACCTTTCCAAGCTGGGCATGAATGTGAGTGACGTGAATGTCTCCATGGAACTGGGCAGCCCAGAGGCAATCAAGGGGGCGGTGGAGGCGGGGATGGGTGTCTCTATTGTTTCCGAGGTGACCATTCACAAGGAATTGCAGCTCGCTACCCTGGTCGCACTGGAGCTGGACCCGCCACTTGAACGGCCGTTCTCGTTTGTGCACCAGAAGCAGAAATTCCGCCAGCGTGCCATGGATGAACTGCTCGTCTTCGCCCGTGCCTATTGCCTGTCGCATCAGGATGACTTTTGAATCATCCGGCCATCCCGTGATCTAAAAGAACACCTGGCACATTGCAGTGGCGTCGACCGACCAACAATTGATGGAAATCTACCGGCGGCTCGGGCCCGGTGACCGGAAAACCCTGCTGGCGTTCGCGGAGTTTCTCGGGCAGCGGACCACGGGTCCTGCGCCGCGTACCGTCGGCGGAAAGACGGCGCCGGTAGCGGTCCCTGAACCCCTCGCGCTTGAACGGCCGGCGCAGGAGTCGGTGGTGGCCGGGCTGAAACGGCTGTCGAAGACCTACCCGATGCTGGATAAGAGCAAGATGCTCAGTGCCACATCGGATCTCGTCGCCACGCATATCATGCAGGGCACAGCGGCGGCGGAGGCGATCGATACCCTGGAAGAGATCTTCAGGGAACACTATCGGCAGCTGCAACAGGGCCAGGACTCCTGAACCATGAATATCCTGCGTGAATGGTACCAACGGCATTTCTCCGACCCGCAGGTCGTCATCCTTGCGGGGATATTGATTGCCGGTCTGGTGGTGACCATGACCCTGGGCGACATGCTGGTGCCGGTGCTGGTGGGCGTGGTGATTGCCTACCTGCTGGACGGGGTGGTCGAAAAATGCACCGGGCTCGGTGCGCCGCGTATTTCCGCCGTGGTGCTGGTGTTTATCCTGTTCATCTCCTTCCTGGTGTTTGCCATGTTCTGGATGGTTCCGCGCCTGTCATCTCAGCTGACCCAGCTGGTACAGCAGCTACCGGTCATGATGGGGCACGGGCAGGAGGCCCTGCTGCAGCTGCCGGGGAAATACCCGAACCTGTTCACCGAGCAACAGGTCAACGAACTTATCCAGGCGATCCGTTCCGAAATCACGGCCATGGGCCAGCGCCTGCTGTCCATGTCGGTGGCCTCGGTCATCAGCCTGATAACCCTGATGGTGTACATCATCCTGGTGCCGGTGCTGGCGTTCTTCTTTCTCAAGGACAAGCACCGCATCCTGGCCTGGTTCAGCAAGCGCTTGCCCAGCGAGCGCCGCCTGGCCGACCAGGTCTGGCATGACGTCAACCTGCAGGTCGCCAATTACGTGCGCGGCAAGGTCTGGGAGATCGTGATCGTCGGAATGGTGTCATTCGCAACGTTTGTCTTCATGGATCTGCAGTATGCCCTGTTGCTGGCCACCATGGTCGGGTTGTCCGTGATCATCCCCTATATCGGTGCCGCGGTTGTGACGGTCCCGATCGCCATCATTGCCTATTTCCAGTGGGGCTGGGGTGCTGACTTTGCCTGGATACTGGTAGCCTACGGCGTGATCCAGGCGTTTGACGGGAACCTGCTGGTGCCCCTGCTGTTCTCCGAGGTCGTCGACCTGCACCCGGTCGCCATCATCATTGCCGTGCTGGTGTTCGGCGGGGTATGGGGTTTCTGGGGGGTGTTCTTCGCGATACCGCTGGCCACCCTGGTGCAGGCGGTGCTTAATGCATGGCCGCGCAAGGACAAAGAGGCCGCGCCGCCCGCGGAAGAATCAGCGCAACAACCGGCAGGTTGAGCCCCCGGGGTTCCATCCTGACGCCGGTCACACGCGCCGTGCCGCGATGCCCGGTTCGGTTTACAGTTCCTTGATCGCCTCCAGCACTTCGTCGATGTGGCCCTTGACCTTGACCTTGCGCCATTCCCTGCGCAGCACGCCTTTGTCGTCAATCAGGAAGGTGCTGCGCTCGATGCCCATGACCTTGCGGCCATACAGGTTCTTTTCCTTGATGACATCAAACAGCGTGCAGACCTTTTCATCGGCATCTGAGAGCAGTTCGAACGGGAAACCCTGTTTGGCCTTGAAGTTCTCGTGCGACTTTATGCTGTCCCGCGAGATACCCAGTACCGCTGTATTGTGACGCCGGAACTTGTTGATCTGGTCGCGAAAGTCCTGTCCTTCCAGGGTGCAGCCCGGGGTGCTGTCCTTGGGGTAGAAGTACACGACCACATTCTTTCCCTTGAAGTCCGACAGCGACAGAGTCTGGTCACCCGTGGCGGGAAGGCTGAAAGCGGGTACTTTTTTGCCTACGCTGACCTTGCTCATGGTCCTGGTAAGGTCCTCCGCATTCGTTTGAAATCAGTCAGCCCTTGATGGGCTCTATGACGGCATCGAGATTCAGCTGGTCGCAGAAGTCCATAAACTCGTCACGCAGCACGGAAATCTGCATGCTGGCTGGTATGTCGACGCTCAGGTGAACGGAAAACATCGGGGTGCCGGTGTGCGCAGCTGCATAGGTCGAGGTTGCCATTTCCTGGATATTGATGTTGCGCTGTGAAAAAAAGCTCGCCAGGTTGTGCACGATCCCCGGCTGGTCAAGTGCCACCACGTCGACCCCGTAGGGGAGGAGGTCCTTGCGGATCTCTCTGGGGGTGGTGCGCCGTGCGGTGATCATCAACGAAAGCCTTTCTTCCAGGGGCCCGACCTGGGTTTCCAGCTTGGCGATGTTGTTCCAGTTTCCGGCGACCAGCAGGAGGATGGCGAAGTCACCCCCGAGCACGGTCATGCGGCTGTCAATAATGTCGCAGCCACAGTCCATGACGCAACGTGACAGTTCATCGATAATGCCCGCCTTGTCTTCGCCCAAGGCTGAAAGGACCAACTGGCTCGTGTTTGTCTTTGATTGTTTGCTCATCGTATCCTGCTAGCAGCCCTCACGTGGGCTGATTATCTGGTCTTCTTCACAGTTTAGCATTTTTACTCTTGCAGGTGCCCCTGGCAGGGTCTCCGGCTGCTGGAGCGTGGCATTCGTCTTGTCAGTCAGGGGTGGCGCCAGTACCATGTCGGTCTCTGACAGGGTACGGAGGGAAGTAATATGTTTCACGGCAGTATGGTGGCGCTGGTGACCCCGATGCACCGGGGTGGCGCCATCGATGAAGACAGCCTGCAGCGTCTGGTCGACTTTCACGTCGAAAACCATACCGATGCCATTGTGGTGGCGGGCACCACGGGGGAGTCCGCGACCCTGGACGAGGAGGAGCATTGCCACCTTATCCGTCGCAGCGTGGAAATGGCCGCGGGGCGTATCACAATAATCGCCGGAACCGGCGCCAATTCCACCCGCGAGGCCGTCGACCTGACCCGCTGCGCCATGGACGCCGGTGTCGATGCCTGCCTGCTGGTGACGCCGTATTACAACAAACCCACCCAGGAAGGGCTGTACCGCCATTTCCGCACGGTGGCGGAGGCCGTCCCTGTGCCCCAGATTCTGTACAATGTGCCCGGGCGCACCGCCTGCGACATGCTGCCTGAGACGGTTGAGCGCCTGGCCAGGATTTCCAATATCGTCGGCATCAAGGAGGCGACCGGTGACATGGACCGCGCACGCGAGATCCTGGAGCGCTGCGGTGAACGCATTGATCTCTACAGTGGCGATGATGCGACTGCCATGGAACTGATCCTGCTGGGTGGCAAGGGCAATGTCTCGGTGACCGCCAATGTCGCACCGGCAGCAATGCACGACCTGTGCGCGGCCGCGCTGGCGGGTGACCGCGATCGTGCAGCGGCCATCAACCAGCTGCTGGAGGGGCTGAACCAGACCCTGTTTATTGAATCGAACCCGATACCGGTCAAGTGGGCGCTGCACGAGATGGGCATGATTCCGGCCGGTATTCGTTTGCCGATGACGCCATTGGCCGATCAATTTCACGACACTGTACGGCAGGCACTCAAGCAGGCCGGCGTCCTTAAATGACAGGGAACTGATGATGCGATCCACCCTATTTCCGAAGACTATAGTCACGGCATTGACCTGCATGCTGCTGCTGGGCGCATGTGGCACCATGGACAAGGTGGCCCCCGGCAGGAAGGTTGACTACAAGAAGAGCAAGACCACGGATGCCCTCGAGGTCCCGCCGGACCTGAGCTCAGCAACCATCAACGAGGCACCGGACATGCTCGATAAGGCGAGTGCGCAATATTCGGACTATAGCGACACCGGGCCGGCGGCAGGAGCTGCGATGGTGTTGCCGGACCAGGTGAATATGCGCGTGGCCCGTGACGGGGACCAGCAGTGGCTGGTGATTCCCGGCGAACCCTCCAAGGTATGGCCCAAGGTCCGCGAGTTCTGGATGCAGGAGGGTTTTCTGATCAACAAGGAGGACCCGCGGGTCGGTATCCTGGAAACCGGCTGGTCGGAGAACCGGGCTGATATCCCCCAGGGTGTGATTCGCAATACCCTGGGCAAGGTGATCGATTTTGCCTACTCTGCGGCAACCCGTGACCAGTACCGGGTGCGCCTCGAGAAGGGGGTGGAAGCCGGGACCACGGAACTCTATCTAACCCACCGTGGTGTGGAGGAAGTGGTGACCGGGGGTGCGACTGACGAAAACACGGTCTGGAAACCGCGTCCCTCAGACCCGGAGCTCGAAGCCGAGATGCTCAAACACATAATGGTTTACCTGGGCGCCGAGGAACAGAAGGCGCAGCAACTGCTGGCACAGAAGTCAACGCGTGAAGCCCGTGCGCAGCTGGTCAGCGATGCCAGCGGCACCCTGCTAATTCTTGGCGAGGACTTTTCACGTGCCTGGCGGCGTACCGGTGTGGCGCTGGACCGGGTGAGTTTTGCCGTGGAAGACCGCAACCGTTCAGAGGGTGTCTACTACGTACGCTACAACGATCCGCTGGGCGACCAGGACAAGGAGGGGCTGCTGTCGCGGTTTGCCTTCTGGTCTGCCGACGACGAGACTGAAACGACGCTTTACCAGATCACCCTGCTCGCCAAGGGAGCGGAAACCCACGTGATTGTCAATGATGCCGCCGGCAAGCGGGATAATTCCACGACCGCCAGGCGCATTCTGACATTGCTGGAGGAACAGTTGCGCTAGCCCGCGATATCCATGCGATTCGCATCCTTAGGTAGTGGCAGCCGGGGCAATGCCACTCTGGTCGAGACTGCGTCAACCCTGGTGATGGTCGATTGCGGGTTTTCCTGCAGGGAGACGGAGCGTCGCATGGCCCGGCTTGGCCGCAGTCCGGATGAACTGGCTGCGCTCCTGGTGACCCACGAGCATGGCGATCATATCCGTGGTGTACCGGTGCTGGCACGCAAGTACAAGGTACCTGTCTGGTCGACCAAGGGCACCGGCATGATGCTGCAGGATGAGGCACTCCCCGAGCTGCACCAAATCGACGCGCACCTGGGCATGGAGTTCGGTGATCTCGAAATCCGCCCCTACACCGTTCCCCACGATGCCCGCGAGCCCTGCCAGTTCGTGTTTTCCGACGGTTGCCTGCGTCTCGGTGTGCTGACGGACACAGGCAGAATCACGGCGCATATCCGCGCGTCCCTGGACCGCTGCGATGCCCTGGTGCTGGAATGCAACCACGACCCGCTAATGCTGGCGCAGGGCCCGTATTCCAGCAGCCTCAAGGCGCGGGTCGGCGGCCCGCTGGGGCACCTCAGTAACGTGCAGGCCGCGGAGCTGCTGGGGCGAATCGATACCACGCGCCTGCAGCACATTGTGGCGGCACACCTCAGCGACAAGAACAACCACCCGGACCTCGCGCGTGATGCACTGGCCACTGCCCTGGACTGCGAGCCGGACTGGATCGCGATTGCCGGACAGGAGACGGGACTGGACTGGCGCACCCTTGCCTGACTTTTGCGTACCCGGTTGTTCCAGTATGATTGCCGGCTTTCCAACCCCGGCGATAACGGATACCTGATGTTACATCTGCGCGGCGGCCCGGCACTGTCAGAGTTTCGCAAACACAAGCTGCTCGGGCAGTTGCGCGAGCAGGTGCCGGGTGTGGTCCGGATCAGCGCCGATTACCTGCATGTCGTTGAGCTCGAGGAGCGGTTGGGTGCCGGGCAGCGAGAGATCCTCGAGCAGCTGCTGAACTATGGGCCCGTACGGCAGCCCGGGGAGATTTCCGGCGTTCCCCTGGTCGTGGTCCCGCGGCTCGGGACGATCTCCCCCTGGTCCAGCAAAGCCACCGATATCGTGCACAACTGCGGACTGGTCAATGTGCGCCGGGTTGAACGCGGTATTGTCTATACCCTGGAATTGCATGACGCTGCTGCGCTGACCGATGCAGAATACGATGCCGTCATGCCGTTGCTGCATGATCGCATGACCGAGGCGGTGCTGTTCGATATCAATGACACCGACGCCCTGTTCCGGCACGCCGAGCCGACCCCGTTCGAGACGATCGATGTCCTGGGCGGTGGCCGTGCCGCACTGGAATTAGCCAACACCAACCTGGGGCTGGCGCTGTCCGTAGATGAAATCGATTACCTGGCGGAGAATTTCACCACACTGGAGCGCAACCCGGTTGATATCGAGCTGATGATGTTCGCACAGGCCAATTCCGAGCACTGCCGACACAAGATATTCAATGCCAGCTGGATCATCGACGGGAAGCCGCAGGACAACAGCCTGTTCAACATGATCCGGGAATCCTACCGGGCCAGCCCGGACGGCATCCTGTCCGCCTACAGCGACAATGCCGCCGTAATAGCGGGTTTCACGGTAAAGCGTTTCTTCCCCGACCCGGGATCGCGCGAATACCTGCCGCATACCGAGGCCGGGCACCTGGTGATAAAGGTGGAGACCCACAATCACCCGACCGCGATCTCCCCGTTTCCGGGTGCGGCCACCGGCTCCGGCGGCGAGATTCGTGACGAGGGGGCCACCGGGCGCGGCGCCCGGCCCAAGGCCGGTCTGTGCGGATTCTCGGTTTCGAACCTGCGCATCCCGGGTGGGGAGCAGCCCTGGGAGACCGACTATGGGCGACCGCCGCGGATCGTGTCCGCACTCGACATCATGATCGAGGGCCCGCTGGGGGCGGCCGCGTTCAACAACGAATTCGGCCGGCCGAACCTGTGCGGTTATTTCCGTACCTTCGAAGAGCGTGTGCCGGGTCCGCAGGGCAGCGAGCTGCGCGGTTATCATAAGCCCATCATGCTGGCCGGTGGTTGCGGCATGATCCGTGAGGAACACGTCACCAAGGGCACCATTCCGGCGGGGACGCCGATCGTGGTGCTGGGTGGCCCGGCGATGCTGATCGGTCTCGGCGGCGGGGCGGCCTCGTCCATGGCGAGTGGTGCCAGCGCGGAAGAGCTGGACTTCGCCTCGGTGCAGCGCGGCAACCCGGAAATGGAACGGCGTGCGCAGGAGGTCATCGATGCGTGCTGGATGCTGGGCGCTGACAGCCCGATCTTGTCGATACACGACGTCGGCGCCGGTGGCCTGTCCAATGCCGTGCCGGAGCTGGTCAATGACAGCGGCCGCGGCGGCCGCTTTGAACTGCGCGCCATCCCCAACGACGACCCGGGCATGTCGCCCATGCAGGTGTGGTGCAACGAATCGCAAGAACGCTATGTGCTGGCGATCGACGCTGAGTGTATGGCGCAGTTCCAGGCTATGTGCGAACGTGAACGTTGCCCCTATGCCGTGCTGGGGGAGGCGACCGAGGAAAACCAGCTGATCCTCGGTGACGGCCATTTCGACAACACGCCGATCGACCTGCCCATGGAGCTGCTGCTGGGCAAGCCACCAAAGACGCTGCGCGATGTCAGCCACCACCCCTTCGATAAGCCGGAATTCAGCACCGCAGGACTGGACGTGGCGGATGCCGCCTACCGTGTACTGCGCCTGCCGGCCGTGGCCGGCAAGACCTTCCTGATCACCATCGGCGACCGTTCTGTGACGGGCATGGTGGCACGCGACCAGATGGTCGGGCCCTGGCAGGTCCCGGTGGCTGATGTGGCGGTGACTGTGTCGGACTACGAGGGCTATACCGGTGAGGCCATGGCCATGGGCGAGCGCACGCCGGTGGCGCTGGTGCACGGCTCCGCCTCGGGCCGCATGGCGGTGGGGGAGGCGATTACCAATATCGCCGCCAGCCGCATCGAGGACCTGGGCAAGGTGTGCCTGTCCGCAAACTGGATGGCGGCAGCGGGGCATCCAGGCGAGGATGCCTTGCTGTATGACACCGTCAAGGCGGTTGGCCAGGAGCTGTGCCCGGCGCTTGGTATTGCCATCCCGGTGGGCAAGGATTCGCTGTCGATGAAAAGCGTCTGGAACGAGGCCGGTGAAGAACGCTCGGTGACGGCGCCCCTGTCGCTGATCATTTCCGCGTTTACGCCCGTGCTGGATGTGCGCCGCACGCTGACACCACAACTTCGCGCTGACCAGGGGGATACCGACCTGGTCCTGGTGGACCTGGGCAAGGGCGCGAACCGGCTGGCGGGCTCGGCGCTGGCACAGGTGTACAAGCAGGTCGGACACCATGCCCCCGATCTGGATGACCCGCAGGCCCTGAAGGACTTCTTTGCCGTCATCCAGGACTTGAATGCCGCCGGCCTGCTGCTGGCCTACCATGACCGGTCCGACGGTGGCCTGTTTGCCTGCCTGTGTGAGATGGCCTTCGCCGGTTCTTGCGGGGTGTCGGCCCAGCTGGATGAACTGGGTGATGACCCGATCGCCGCCTTGTTCACCGAGGAGCTGGGCGCCGTTATCCAGGTGTGCCACACGGACACGGATACCGTCATCGAGGCACTGCATGAAGCCGGACTGGGCCGGTACAGTCATGTCATCGGAACCCTGAATGATTCCGACCAGGTCATGTTCACCCACGACACACTGTCGGTGTTCAGCGATACGCGTGTCAATCTGCAGCGCGCCTGGTCGGAGACCAGCTACCGGATGCAGTCCCTGCGTGATAATTCCGAGTGCGCACAGGAGGAGTTCGATGGCCTGCTGGACACGCAGGACCTGGGCATTCAGTGCCGCACCACCTTCGACATCGATGAGGATGTCGCTGCACCTTATATCGCGCGCGGCGTACGGCCGCAGATCGCCATCCTGAGAGAGCAGGGCATTAATGGCCAGATCGAGATGGGGGCCGCCTTTCACCGGGCCGGCTTCAAGGCGATCGATGTGCACATGAGCGACCTGATGACGGGACGCTTCACCCTGGAGGAATTCACCGGCCTGGTGGCCTGCGGCGGGTTTTCCTACGGTGATGTGCTGGGCGCCGGGCAGGGCTGGGCCAAGTCGGTGCTGTTCAATCCGCGCCTGAATGACATGTTTGCCGCCTACTTCGAGCGCACCGACAGTTTTGCACTGGGCGTGTGTAATGGCTGCCAGATGCTGTCGGGTCTGAAGACGCTGATACCCGGGGCAGAGGCGTGGCCGCGCTTCGTGCGCAACCGCTCGGAACAGTTCGAGGCGCGTTTTTCGCAGCTGGAAATCCTCGATTCGCCAGCGCTGTTTTTTGCCGGCATGACGGGGTCGGTGATGCCGATTGCCGTCGCACATGGAGAAGGGCGTGCGGAATTCGATGATCCGGCGGGGGCGCAACTTACGCTCGATGTCCGACTGGCGGCGGCCCGCTACGTTGATGGCCATGGCAGGGTTGCGGAACGCTACCCTGCCAATCCCAACGGTTCGCCGCTGGGCATCACGGCACTGACCACGACGGATGGCCGGGTGACGATCATGATGCCGCACCCGGAACGCGTTTTCCGTACGGTGCAGAACTCCTGGCACCCGGAGGACTGGGGCGAGGATGCGCCCTGGATGCGCATGTTCCGCAATGCGCGTGTGTGGGTGAGCTGAGACTTCCTGGACCGGGCCCGGGGCGCTAACTGCACCCAGGTGTATGCACTACATGCAGGTCATTGCCTCTTCGCCGAGCTTGGGCCGTCTGGCCACCCGCCAGGCTTCCTTTACATTGACGCCGAATCATTCGGTAACACAGTGCCTGCCCTGGTGTGTGACCTGGCAGACATGGCGCATTGCCGGGATGGTGTGGTTCCTTGATACCGTTAGCCGTATCAATGCAGCTGGTCATGTCGGCTCTCCCGAGTGTGGCATCTGCCGCTGTCAGGGTGCGTGGCAATGGGCCGCATCTGCGTTTTATAGTGTCCTGACAGGCTCGTCCATCAAGTTGATGCTAAATCTTGAAAAGTTATATAACTAATGGAAAATATATATTATTCTTTACAAGGATAACCCAGTATACAGGCCTGTTTTTATTAATGCGGGCGGCTGGGTTAGAGTACCTGTTCCTATCGCTCGGGCATCACCCGGGAACCAGCAGGAGAGGATTATGGCGAATGAGGGCTATCATGAACCGGTTGGCGAACTTGACGATGAAACGCGGGACATGCACCGCGCCATTACCTCGCTGATGGAGGAACTGGAGGCGGTCGACTGGTACAACCAGCGCGTGAATGCGTGTGAGGACACCGAGTTGAAGGCGATTCTTGCGCACAACCGGGATGAGGAAAAAGAGCACGCCGCCATGGTGCTGGAGTGGATCCGGCGTCGTGACCCGGCGTTTGACAAGGAACTGAGAGACTATCTGTTCACCGATAAGCCGATTGTGCACGCCTAGCCCGCATATCTCACCGGGCGGCGTCATATCCACCTTAGGCGCTGATGTAAAGAACAGAGTACTGATCAGGAACAAGACAGTGTGTTGCGGGCGTTGCCTGTCCCGTCCCTGACGGGCATTGCATCCCGTCCATTGCGCCGTCATGTCCCATCGGTGCAATCTGTCAGGATGCTGACATTCACATGAAATTCTTTCGTCCAAAGTCCATCCTGCGGCTGATCCTGATCGGCTTCGTCCTGGTCGCCCTGCCGCTGATTATCGCCCTGGTGGTTGCCACGGTATCGGTCGACCGCCTGGTTACCCAGAGCCAGCATGCCCTGTTCCAGAGCGTGCAAGTCGCCACGGGTACCCAGGTCCTGCTGGAATCACTCACCGCCATGGAGCGCAACGCGCGTCAGTACCAGGTGCTGGGTGATGCCGTGCTGCTGGACGTTTACAAGGAAAACCGCACCCGCTTTGTCGACACCGCGCGTTCGTTGAAGGCGATGGATCTCGCCGGCAACCAGCGCAACCTGCTCCACCAGCTGTTCTCTGCAGAACGGGAGGTCCATCTGGTTTTCAGTTCCCCGCCGCATAATGACCCCGACGCCATCGCGGCAGTGCAGAAATACACCGAGCTGGCCCAGACCGCACAGCAGATCCTGGAGGACAACCAGGCCCTGATAAACCGGGGATTGGAGCAGATTCAGAGTGTGGCGCAGGAAGTGCAGCACACCCTGATAATGGAGGCTGTCGCCCTGATCCCGATTGCGATTTTACTCATGGTTATCTTCACTGTCCTGATTACCCGGCCCATCAACCAGATTGACCGGGCGATACGCCGTCTGGGTGACGGGACATTCAACTCACCGGTTGTCATTACCGGGCCACGTGACCTGGAACAGCTGGGGGAGCGCCTCAACTGGCTGCAGGACCGCCTGCTGGAACTGGAGCAGGAGAAGACAAAATTCCTGCAACATATCTCCCATGAGCTGAAAACCCCGCTGACCACCATCCGGGAGGGGGCGGAACTCATGGACGAACAGATCGTCGGCAGCCTGAACAGCCAGCAACGCGAAATTGCCCACATCCTGCACGAGAACAGTATCCAGCTGCAGAAGCTGATCGAGGACCTGCTGGATTTCAGTATCCTGCAATCACATCAATCCAGGACCCTGCACGCCGGGGTGGAGCTTGATGCCCTGATCGAAGAAGTCCTGGAGGACCACAAGGTCGCACTCCTGTCACGCCAGCTGGAGTTGTCAAAGTCGCTGGAGGCCGTCAGCCTGGTGGGTGATCGGGAGAAGTTGCGTACCCTGGTCGATAACCTGGTCTCCAACGCGGTCAAGTATTCGCCGCTTGGCAGCCGCCTGTCGGTTTCCCTGTCGACTCGCGACAGCCAGGCAGTCATCGAGGTGGCCGACTCCGGTCCGGGTATACCCTGGGCCGAACGCGAGCGGGTGTTCGAGGCTTTTTTCCAGGGCGAACCGGCCGCCCGCGGGCATGTACGCGGCTCCGGCCTGGGATTATCCATTGCCAGGGAACATGCCCAGGCACATGGAGGTGATATCTCCGTGGTAGAATGCGAAGCTTCCGGGGCATGCCTGCGGGTCGTGTTGCCGCTGGAGCAGGTTACTTGAATATAAACAGAATTGTCGGGTTGCTGGGCGTCCTGGTACTGCTGCTTTGTGGCTGCGGTCAGATGCAATCCTATACCAATAAGGTGTTGCCGCCAGTGTTCGAAGGCGGGCAGGGTGTCAACGACTGGCTGGCCGAGCTGCATAGCACCCGCAATCTGTCCAAGGACGAATTAAGCATTGTGCTGGGGTCCTGGGAACAGGATTTTCGTTACGATCCCAATCTCAGCAACCGATTGAGACTGGTGCTGTTGCTGGCCGCCGGAGAGCCGTCGGTGAGTGACCGACAGCGTGCACGGAAATTGCTGGACGAGATCAATCCCCTCCCGGAGGGTCCGGGTGAGCGGGAGCTTATCGACATCCTCCAGCAGTTCCTTGCCGGGCAGCAGGAGGCTCGGGGGAAAATCAACGAGCTGTCGAAACAGGTCAAGGAACAGGGCCAGCGTATTAAGGAACTCGAGCAACAACAGCGGGACCTGACGACCATCGAGCAGAGCATCCAGCAACGTGAAAAATCTGCCGGAGAATGAAAAATGCTGACGGATAAATACCGGCTGCTGCTGGTCGATGATGATCGCGGCCTGCTGCGCCTGTTATCCATGCGCCTGACGGCGGCAGGTTACGAGGTCAATGCAGTCGAGAACGGCGAACAGGCGCTGGCGCAACTGCCCTTGTTCCACCCCCATCTCATCATCACAGATCTGCAGATGGCCGGGATGGATGGCATGACGCTGTTCGACAGGGTACACAGCCGCAATCCCTCGCTGCCGGTACTGGTCCTGACGGCGCACGGTACCATCCCGGATGCCGTCGAGGCCACCAGCCGGGGCGTGTTCAGCTATTTGACCAAGCCGTTTGACAGCAAGATCCTGCTGGGGCAGGTTGCGCGCGCCCTGAAGATCAGCGGCGAGGTGTCTGATGTCGGGGAGCATGACAGCCTGTCCACCGAGTGGCGAGATGAGATAGTGACGCGCAGTCCGTTGATGGAAAGCCTGCTGACCCAGGCGCGCCTGGTTGCCGACAGCGACACCAGCGTGATGATTTACGGGCAGAGCGGCACCGGCAAGGAGTTGCTGGCGCGCGCCATCCATAATGCCAGTCCCAGGGCAAAGGGGGCGTTTGTCGCCCTGAACTGCAGTGCCATTCCGGAGTCCTTGTTTGAATCGGAGCTGTTCGGGCATGTCAAGGGGTCATTTACCGGCGCAACGCGTGATCACTCCGGCATGTTCCGCGCGGCGGAGGGCGGTACCCTGTTCCTGGATGAGATCGGGGACATGCCGCTGGGCTTCCAGGTCAAGCTTTTGCGCGCGCTCCAGGAGCGTACCATCCGGCCGGTGGGTTCGACCCAGTCCGTGCCGGTCGACGTGCGCATCATCTCGGCGACCCACCAGGACCTGGACCTGGCCCTCCAGGAAAACAGGTTCAGGGAGGACCTGTTCTACCGGCTGAACGTGGTCACCCTTGAACTGCCAACACTAATGGAACGGCGCGAGGATATCCCCCTGTTGTGCAACCATTTCCTGCATATTTTCCCGGACGCCGAAAAGAAGGGCATTACCGGGTTTTCGCCGGAGGCCATGGAGGCCATGCTGTCTGCCACCTGGCCCGGTAACGTCAGGCAGCTCTATAATGTCGTCGAGCAGTCAGTGGCCCTGTCGACTACGCCGCTGATCCCCTCGAGCCTGGTGCAGCGCGCCTTGCGCAGCGAGTCCAGTGAAATCCCGGCATTCGCAGAGGCACGCAACCAGTTCGAGCGTGACTACCTGACCCAGGTGTTGCAGATTACCAATGGTAATGTGACCCGCGCGGCGCGCATTGCCAAGCGTAACCGCACCGAGTTCTATAAGTTGCTGCACAAACACCATTTGAACCCGTCACAGTTCAAGTCGGCACATCCCTGAGAGGACTGCGGCCCGGCTATCTTCTCGCGATCCAGATGCTGGGCAGATCCAGTTCCTGTTTGAGTGCACCGGCGCGGGCCTTTGCTGCCGAGCGGGTAGCAAAGCCGCTGACCCTGACGCGGTGCATGGTCTTGCCGTTCACCGTGGCCTCGACCCGTTCTGCCGTAATGCCCGATTGCTCTAATTCAGTGACATACCTGTCTGCGGTCTTCTGCCGGGTGTAGGAGGCGAGATGAACAACCCAACCGTTGGCAGTGCGGGTTGCCTGCGCTGGTGCGGACACCGGATTTGGTGCAGGGCTGGCGGTTGTCTCCGGCCCCGGGTTCGGTGCAGGACTGGCCGCGGCTACGGCTGCCGGCGCTGGGTCCAGCGTTGGGCTGGCTGCCGATGCCGGTACTGGCACCGGGTCATCCGGGCGTCGCGATTCCTCCTGGGTAAACAGGGCAGCCGGTGTGACCTGTGCCGGTGGCATCGGTTGCAGTCTGCTGCGAGCCGGGACCATGGCCTCAACAGGAAGGGCAGCCGGCGGGGCGGCCGTCGTGGCGGCAAGAATGGTGTTGTTGGCATTCTTGAGATCGAGTATCTCGGAGGACAATTTATCCAGGCGGGTTACGGTATGTACCAGTCTGTTTTCAAGGACCTGCAGGCGCTGTGTGTCTGCGGTGGTGACGGTGTTCGCCCGGCGTTTGAGCAGTCTGAACTCGGCGGCGAGTGAGTCCAGGCGGTTGGTGGTCAACAGCAGTTTCTGTTTGATTTCATGGAATTGACTGCTGTCCGTTTGGCGCAGCGGTGCCTGAACGGCACGGGTGTCGCGAGCGGCCACGACCTGCTGTCCGGGTTCTTCTGTCAGATAGATGCCGGTAATGCCGACAATAATGGCGGCTATGGAAGTCAGCGCCAGTCCACTCAGGATGCGGTCGGTACGACTGCGCAAGGGAATGCGATGGTGGCGGGTTCGGGATTGGCGGTTGGCATGCCTACTGCGAACGGTTGGGTCGCTCGCGGCGCCAGTTGCGCCGATAGACCAGGGACCCGCAGCGAAGCCGGCGGCCCCTTCATTATGCATCTTCTGCACAAACGCTTTCAGCTTGTCGCTGTCTGTCTGGGGCACCAGTTTTTTGTCCAATTCTGAACGAGTCAGGTTGGGCGTTTATTCTGCACGGAATGACCTCCAAAAGCCAGACGCAAGCACGCAATCAGTCGTGAAAATTTTTTCATGCGCGGGATTGTTTTCCGGCGCCCTTGCGTGAGGTGTCAGCCTTTCAGGCGCTTGTACTTGATGCGGTGCGGCTGGTCCGCTTCCGCGCCCAGCCGGCGCTTGCGGTCGGCCTCGTAGTCGGCATAGTTGCCCTCGAACCAGTTGACCTGGCTGTTGCCCTCGAAGGCGAGAATATGGGTCGCGATCCGGTCCAGGAACCAGCGATCGTGCGAAATCACCACGGCACAGCCGGGGAAGTCCAGCAGGGCGTCCTCCAGTGCCCGCAGGGTCTCCACGTCGAGGTCATTGGTCGGCTCGTCGAGCAGCAGCACATTGCCGCCGCTGCGCAGCAACTTGGCCAGGTGCACGCGGTTGCGCTCGCCGCCGGAGAGACTGCCGACATGTTTTTGCTGGTCGGCCCCGGTAAAGTTGAAGCGCGAGACATAGGTCCGGGAAGTGAGTTCGTAGTTACCGATGGTGATGATGTCCTGGCCGTTGGAGATCTCCTCCCACACGGTCTTGGTGCCATCCAGGCTGTCGCGGCTCTGGTCGACACAGGCGATGACGGCGGTATCGCCGATGCGCAGCTCCCCTGAATCGGGTTGCTCAGCGCCGGTCAGCATACGGAACAGGGTGGTCTTGCCGGCACCATTCGGGCCGATCACGCCGACAATGCCGCCGCGTGGCAGGTTGAAGCTGAGGTCCTCGATCAGCAGCTTATCGCCGAAGCGCTTGCTTAGATGGCTGGCCTCGATGACCAGGTCGCCGAGACGCGGTCCCGGCGGGATATACAGCTGCTTGGTCTCGTTGCGTTTCTGGCGTTCCTGGGAGGCCAGTTCATCGAAGCGGGCCAGGCGCGCCTTGCTCTTGGAATGCCGGCCCTTGGCCCCGGCGCGCACCCACTCAAGCTCGGACTTGATGGCCTTCTGGCGGGCGGATTCCTGTTTCTCCTCGGTCGCGAGACGCTGCTCCTTCTGTTCCAGCCAGGAGGAATAGTTGCCTTCCCAGGGGATGCCATGCCCGCGGTCCAGTTCCAGGATCCAGCCGGCGACATTGTCGAGGAAATAGCGGTCATGGGTGACGGCTACCACCGTGCCCGGGTACTCGGCCAGAAAGCGTTCCATCCAGGCAATACTCTCGGCATCGAGGTGATTGGTGGGCTCATCCAGCAGCAGCATGTCCGGATTCGACAGCAGCAGCTTGCACAGGGCGACCCGGCGGCGTTCGCCGCCGGACAGTTGGCTGATAGCGGCGTCCCAGGGAGGCAGGCGCAGGGCGTCGGCGGCGATCTCCAGCTTGCGGTCCAGTTCCCAGGCGCCCGCGGCGTCGATTGCATCCTGCAGCTTGCCCTGTTCCTCGAGCAGCGCCATCATCTCGTCGTCATCCATGGGTTCGGCAAAGCGGGTGCTGATCTCGTTGAAGCGGTCAACCAGTGACTTCGCCTCGCCCAGGCCCTCTTCGACATTGCCGCGCACGTCCTTGCCGGAATCGAGCGCCGGTTCCTGCGGCAGGAAGCCGACATGGATGCCCGGCTGGGGTCGCGCATCGCCCTCGTATTCCGTGTCCACACCCGCCATGATGCGCAACAGGCTGGACTTGCCGGCACCGTTGAGGCCGAGCACGCCGATCTTGGCGCCGGGGAAGAAGGACAGCGAGATGTCTTCGAGAATAACGCGCTTGGGCGGTACCACCTTGCCCACGCGATTCATGGTGTAAACGTATTGCGCCATGCGTCAGCTCAACCTGTGCTTGAATAAAGCAGTCAATTATAGGCGCCTGCCACGGACGGGCAAGCGCCCGCCCGGCATTGGCTGAGCGTGTGCATGCGCTAGACTTCAGGCATGGCCACAAGCTGCTGCGTATACATCGGGGATGAGCTGGCGCGTTACGGTTTCGGTGACGGCCATCCCTTCGGGCCGGACCGCATGGGCGCCTTCTGGCGGGAGGCGCAGGCCGCGGGTGTCGATTCGAAGGTTAACCTGTGCGCGCCGGTCAGCGCGCCGCGTGAGACCATTGAGCGTTTCCACACACCCGACTACGTAGACCGGGTCATCGAGCAGTCACAGAGCGGGGCAGGGTACCTGGACTGTGGCGACACTCCCGCCTACCCGGGGATCTACGAGTCGGCCTGCGTGGTCGTCGGCACGGTGCTGGATGCGGTCGCCCGCCTGCTGGCGGACGAGTGCCGACATGGCTTCGTGCCGATCGCCGGCCTGCACCATGCACGGCGTGACAGCGCCGCGGGTTTCTGCGTCTTCAATGACTGCGGTGTGGCCATCGAGACGCTGCGCGAAGAATACGGTTTGCAGCGCATTGCCTACGTGGATATCGATGCCCACCACGGTGATGGCGTGTTTTATGCCTTCGAGTCAGATCCGGCCCTGGTGTTCGTGGACTTGCACGAGGACGGCCGCTACCTGTATCCGGGAACCGGTGCCGGCGAAGAGACCGGTCGCGGGGCCGCCCGGGGCTTGAAGCTCAATATCCCCATGGCACCGGAGGCCACTGATGCGGACTTCCTGCAAGCATGGGAGCAGGCCGAAGCCTTTCTCGAGCGGCACCGGCCCGAGTTCATCCTGTTCCAGTGCGGGGCGGACAGTATCGCCGGTGACCCCATCACCCACCTGCGCTATTCCCCGGCCGCACACCGGCATGCCGCAACGCGCCTGGTAGAACTGGCCGACCGGCACTGCCCGGGTCGTGTGCTGGCACTTGGTGGCGGGGGCTACAACCGCAGTAATCTGGCGCTGGCGTGGACAGCCGTGTGCGAGGTGCTGAGCGCGTCCTGAATCCCCCGGCACGATTGCGGTATTTTCCGGTATCCCGGTGCGAGCCTTTGCCAGATCGGCTATTATCGTGGGCTTTTCACCAGTAGCAGTTTTCCCATTGACCTTGACCTGTGACAGGAGACCGGAAATGTTTAATAAAGACATGCGCATTGCGGGCTATGACGATGAACTCTGGGGCGCCATCCAGGGCGAGCGCCGGCGCCAGGAAGAGCATATCGAGCTCATCGCCTCGGAAAACTATACCAGCCCGCGCGTGCTCGAGGCCCAGGGCTCGGTGCTGACCAACAAGTATGCCGAGGGTTATCCCGGCAAGCGCTACTATGGTGGCTGTGAGCATGTCGATATCGCCGAGCAGCTGGCGATCGATCGGGTTAAACAGCTGTTCGGGGCCGACTACGCCAATGTTCAGCCGCACTCCGGTTCGCAGGCAAACGCCGCCGTCTACCTGGCCCTGCTACAGCCCGGGGACACCATCCTCGGCATGAGCCTGGCCGATGGCGGGCACCTGACCCACGGTGCCAAGGTCAATTTCTCCGGCAAGCTGTTCAACGCCGTGCAGTACGGCCTCAACCCGGAGACCGGAGCGATCGACTATGACCAGGTCGAGGCGCTTGCAAAGGAGCACAAGCCCAAAATGGTGGTCGCCGGTTTTTCTGCCTATTCACTGCAAGTCGACTGGCAGCGGTTTCGGGATATAGCAGATTCAATTGGTGCCTGGCTGTTCGTGGACATGGCGCACGTTGCAGGTTTAATTGCCGCCGGCCTCTATCCCAGCCCGGTCAATATCGCAGATATCACCACCTCGACGACCCACAAGACCCTGCGTGGGCCGCGCGGCGGCATAATCCTGGCACGCGCCAACGAGGCGATCGAGAAGAAGCTCAACTCGATGGTCTTCCCCGGCACCCAGGGCGGGCCGCTGATGCATGTCATTGCTGCCAAGGCGGTGGCCTTCAAGGAGGCGCTCGAACCGTCTTTCCGCGACTACCAGCAGCGGGTGCTGGACAACGCGCGCACCATGGCAAAGGTCTTCATAGATCGCGGCTACGACGTGATTTCCGGCGGCACCGACGATCACCTGTTCCTGGTCAGCTTCATCGAAAAGGGCCTCACCGGCAAGGCGGCGGATGCCGCATTGGGTGCCGCGAATATCACGGTGAACAAGAACGCCGTACCGAATGATCCCCAATCGCCGTTCGTGACCAGCGGCATCCGGGTCGGGACGCCCGCGATAACGACCCGCGGTCTCGGCGAGACCGAGGCGCGTGACCTGGCCGGCTGGATGTGCGATATCCTGGATGACGTCAACAACCGCGCTGTAATCGACGCCGTCCGAGACAAGGTGCTTGCCTTGTGCAAACGCTTACCGGTCTACGGGAGCTGATCCGCACGGCCTGCCCGGATACTGATCGATCATGCACTGCCCATTCTGCAGAGCACAGGACACCAAGGTCATCGACTCGCGCCTGGCCAGCGAAGGCACCCAGGTACGCAGGCGGCGCGAATGCCTGGCCTGCAGCGAACGCTTTACCACCTTCGAGTCGGCGGAACTGGTGATGCCGCGCATCATCAAGAGCAATGGCGCACGCGAACCGTTTGACGAGAAAAAACTCGCTGCCGGCATTATGCGCGCGCTGGAAAAGCGGCCGGTTGACTCCGACAGCGTGGATGCTGCCATGAGCCGCATCCAGCATCGCCTGCGGGCCAGCGGTGAGCGCGAACTGTCTTCACGCCTGCTGGGCGAGTGTGTAATGCATGAACTGCGTGAGCTCGACCAGGTCGCCTATGTGCGTTTCGCCTCTGTGTACCGTAGTTTCGAGGACGTCAAGGCCTTCCAGGAGGAGATCGAACGACTGGAAAGCGAACCAACGGCGGAAGAGAAAAAGGACCAGATCTCGCTGCTGCCGGACGAGTAGAATATGCCCGCAGAATCCGACTGAACAGGTGGCGTAATGAGCGCGTGATCAATCCGGGTCATCCGCCTCCCGCTTTCCCGCACCCGGTTTAAAACCGCTATTCCCGAAATGACTCCCGCTGACGACTACAAGCACATGGCCCGCGCACTGCGCCTCGCCGAGCGTGGCCTCTACAGCACGCATCCAAACCCGCGCGTGGGCTGCGTTATCGTCAAGGATGGGCAGGTGGTCGGTGAAGGCTGGCATGAGTACGCCGGTGGCCCGCACGCGGAGATCCACGCCCTGCAGCAGGCAGCTGCACAGGCCGCCGGGGCGACGCTTTATGTGACACTGGAGCCGTGCTGTCACCACGGGCGCACACCGCCGTGCACGGATGCCGTGAGGGCAGCCGGGGTCAAGCAGGTTGTCGTGGCAATGGAGGACCCCAACCCGCAGGTCGCCGCTAACGGCCTGCGAATCTTGCAGGAGGGCGGCATCAAGGTGAGCTCGGGGGTACTGGCGGCAGAGGCGGAAGCACTCAATTGCGGCTTTGTCATGCGCATGCGCCGCGGGCGCCCCTGGGTGCGCGCCAAACTGGCGATGAGCCTGGACGGGCGCACGGCGCTGGCCAGCGGCGTGAGCCAGTGGATCACCGGCGCCGAGGCGCGCCGCGATGTGCACCGGCTACGCGCCCGCAGTGCCGCGATCATGACCGGGGTCGACACAGTCCTGACCGACGATCCCTCCCTGACGGTACGCCTGGACGATGTCGAAGTTCATCACCAGCCGCTGAGGGTGATCCTGGACAGCCGGCTGCGCACCCCGCCGCAGGCGCGCCTGCTGGGCTTGCCGGGCAATACGCTGATCCTTACCGGTGAACAGCCAGCGGCCGGTGCCGCGGTGTTCGGTGCCAGGGTTGAGGTGACCGGCCTGCCGCAGGTGGCCGGGCACATGGACCTCGCGGCCGTGTTGCAGCACCTCGGCAGCCGGGAAATCAACGAGGTGCACCTCGAGGCCGGTGCAACGCTGTGCGGCGCCCTGCTGGCCGCGGGTCTGGTCGATGAGTTGGTCATCTACCTGGCGCCGCACCTGATGGGGGATGCCGCCCGTGGCCTGTTCGCACTCCCGGGACTGGAACGCATGCAGGACCGCATCGACCTGGACATCCGCGACATACGCGCGGTAGGAAAAGACTGGCGGATAACCGCGAGGGTGTCGACCTAGGTGCTGCGCTTTATGTTTTTAAAACAATCGTTCACCGCAGAGACGCAGAGAACGCAGAGAAAACCGAAATCAATGTTAAAAATTCCGAATCAGAAAAAAGTTAGTCATTAGTAGCGATATCCACCTCTGCATTGTTTATTCTTTAAATAATTCAATCTCTGCGTCCTCCGCGTCTCTGCGGTGAAGTTTTATTATTTTTAGGCTAAATCATGTTCACAGGAATCATACAGGCCGTTGGATCGATCGCCGCGTTAGAAAACCGTGGCGGTGACATGCGTATCGGCATCCACACCGGCAAGCTGCCGATGGATGATGTCGCCCTCGGTGACAGCATTGCCGTCAGTGGCGTCTGCCTCACCGTGGTGGAACTGAAAGGGTCAGGTTTTGTTGCCGATGTCTCGGGTGAGACCTTGCGGCGGACGATACTCGGTCGGCTGGCTATCAACGATGCCGTCAACCTGGAGAAGGCGCTGACACTGGAGACCCGCCTGGGCGGGC
>Ga0224512_10001497_pt1 | contig 22472 bp, 17 predicted proteins | sample SF_May12_sed_USG_4_FD_169103 | JGI IMG/M metagenome (GOLD analysis project Ga0224512, IMG submission 169103) | Sediment microbial communities from San Francisco Bay, California, United States - SF_May12_sed_USGS_13 | ecosystem: Environmental > Aquatic > Marine > Sediment | place: USA... | reverse complement strand
GGAAGACCAATCGGTCACCCACACGTTGTCGTTCTCGACTTGCAGCAGTTTTTGTTCGTTTCCCCCGGTGGAATTTACTCGGTAGATGTAACTTGGCTCAGCGACGGTATTCACCCTGAGTCGTGTCGCTGCCACATACCGCTGGTTCGGTGACCAGATGGGTCTGGCGTCGGGTGTGGGGTCGAAAGTCAATCGGGTTCGAAGACGGCGCGTGAAGTCGATGGTCCAGATGTCCATCGAGTTTATCCCGCCGGCGACGGCGACCCTGTCCTCCCCGGGGGAAATGCTGATGGAATAGTAAAACTCCGTCTCGTCGAGAACATCGAGTTCTTTGCCCGAGCGATCAAACCATGCCAGCCGGTTCTTGGAGCTGGCGATGCCGCCGGCGTGGTAGGCCAGTGTGCCGTTGTCGGAGGCCGAGATGGCCGCAATCCATGTCGTGGGATCGAACGCCACCTTGTCGGGAAGCGGTACAGGGTCCGCCCCGAGCTCCCCGGTGCCGGGAGCGAAAGGAGCGGCCATCAGTGTGGCGTCACGCAAGAAGAGCAGGTAACCCGAAGCATAAACGGCGCGGGTGCTTGAGCGCTGAATGAGCTTGGCGTCATCGTTGCCGAGTGTGGCGAAATAAATCGCGTTGTTTTCACTCAGACTGATGTCATGGTTCGCGGCAATATACACGAAATGTTTTCCATCGGGCATAAAATACGGCCATCGATGCGTCGTGTGCTTATCCGTATCGATTTTGGTGACGTCCGTCGGAGTCCCGCCCGAGGCGGGGACGCGCTGGAGCGGGGTCCGAAAATCTGGCGAGAACACAATAGTGCCGTCCGCCCCCCACGATCCCCCGCGGCCGTTTGTCGCATCACAGAGCGAGATAGGAAGACCGCCCGCCAAATCGACCCTCTTGAGTTTGCTGTCCGCAAAAAACGCAATCGACCGGCTGTCTGGCGACCAGAAGGGGAAGGTGGCGTTTTCGGTTCCCGTCACGGCCCTTGGTAGCAGGTCGTCGAGGTGTCGAATCCACACCCGTCGCTGACCCAGTTCGCCGCCCGCGACATACGCCAGCATCCGTCCGTCCGGCGATATGACGGCGGGGCCCGCGTTGTCTCCAGCCGAGAGCACGGTCGTATTCGCCGCCGGGGTGATCACCGAGCGCACCGTGGCTGTTTCTTTTGTTCGGGTCGCGAAAAAAGCCACGGCAAAGCCGATCGCCGCCACGGCAGCGACGGCCGTCGCAGTCATCCATGCGAGGTGAGCGCCCCGCCCGGTCGGCGGGGGCGCCACCGCGACGGGACCGGTCCATGAATCCGCTGCCCCGCTGCGCGCCTCTTCGATCTGAATGCGCAAGTCACCGACATCCTGCAGCCGTTTCTTTTGTTCTTTCTGCAAGCATCGCCTGATAAGGACCTGTATCGACGGCGGTGTGTCGGGTGGTAGTGCGTTCCAGTCGGGCTCGCGCTCGAGTATCTTCGCGATGGTATCGCTCACTGTTTCACCGGGGAAGGCGGACTGGCCGGTGAGCATCTCGTAGATCACGCAGCCAAGCGCCCAGATGTCGGTACGCCTGTCGAGCGTCTTGCCGCGCGCCTGTTCGGGGCTCATATAGGCGGCGGTGCCGAGGATCACACCGCCCATGGTGCCCATCGAGGCCGCGAGTGTCGGCGACTGGGATATGCCAGGGTCATCGGCGTCCGTTTCTAACGCCTTCGCCAGACCGAAGTCCAACACTTTGACGTTGCCGTCCGAGGTGACCTTGATGTTCGCCGGTTTGAGGTCACGGTGGATGATGCCCCGCTCGTGAGCTTCCTGCAGGGCCCCAGCCACTTCGCCGGCAATTTTCAGCGTTTCCTTCACCGGAATCGGGCCGCGCTTGATCCGTTGCGACAGGTCCTCGCCCTCGACCAGCTCCATCACCAGGAACTGCCGGCCGTTGGATTCCTCGAGCCCGTGCAATGTGGCGATGTGAGCATGGTTGAACGACGCGAGCAGCTTGGCTTCGCGCCGGAACCGTGTCAGCCGCTCCGCATCCTGCGCCACAATCTCGGGGAGCACCTTTACGGCAACATCGCGATCGAGCTTGGTGTCCCGCGCACGGTACACCTCCCCCATACCGCCGGCGCCGATCTGCTCGGTGATTTCATAGTGCGCGAACGTCTTGCCGATCATGTCTGTTCCTTTTCGTTCGGGGCGCCCACCGCTTTGGCCCATAGAATCAAAAAATACGGTCTGCTCCACCTTGGAAGACTGGTGCCCTGCGGGGGGCTACGGGTTCGCGTTTTTCCTCAGATTCTAGCGGCCGTTGGTCCGTCCGAACTCGGCGAACCAATTCTGCACCACCACGATCGACGGCTGCACGTCGTCCTCAGCGCGTACCGGACGCAACATGACAAAGTTCTGGCCGTCACCAGAGACGTCGAAGCCATCCGCCCAACGCGTCGACCAGTTGATCGATGTTCGCACGAAAAGCTCCTTCGGCGCACCCAACGTCAAACCCCCCTCGGTATTGACGTCTACCGCCATGATCGACGTCCTGGTGGTGTAAAAGATCTCGCGTCCATCGGCTCGCCAGCGCGGCCACTCGCCGCCACCGGTGGAGATCTGCCACCGGGTCGTAGGGTTCGGAAACGTCGTCGCGTAGACTTCGTTCTGGCCGGTCTCATCGGTGACGTACAACAGGTACCTTCCGTTCGGGGAGAGTCTCGGCCACCAATCCACGCCGTCGGTAACGACGAGTTCGCGGATGTCTTCGGCGCCGCCGTCCGCGGGCATGACGCAAATGTCCCAATCCCATTCTCCCGGCCGCTGGCGGGCAAAGACAATCTGAGACCCGTCCGGCGTGAAATCAGCCATGATGGCATTCTCGTACCCTCGCCGCTCGCCGGAACCATCCAACGACAGGCTGTGGGTCCCGTACTTGCCCGTCTCGTAGAAATAGATGTCTTTTCCGTTTGGATGAAACGTCGCCAAATCCTCGCGCAGGTCATTGAACGTAAGCCGGCGGTCATTGCCCGATGTGACATCGTAGAGATAAAGCTCTCGGGCATCTCCAAAGGTGACTGAAAGCACGATCGACTGACCATCCGGCGATAACAATGGAAACGGCCTTGTCGTGGACATCCGGCGCCCGATGGTTTGGATCGCATCACCCGTGCGATTCAGCCACACGATTTCCGCCTGTTGCGAGTGAACACCATGAGCGTAGACGAGCGTGCCATCGTCGGACACCGTTGGGTCCTGCCCTCCCGGTGCGACGAGAAACGGGTCACCGGTGGCCTCGAGGCTCTCGAGCGAGATGGGAAGCGCCCACAATCCAGGCGTCGCACTCGAGCGGTGGAAGACGATGTGTCCCGAGGGAGAGTAACTGGGGTGGGCAACCACTCCGTCGACGCGCAGTAGCGGGTACCGCGATCCATCCGGGCTTGCGGCGTCGAGATTACCGATCCCCTCGTTACTGTGAACGACGATAACCCAACCCTTGCCATCCGGCAGGGCGCACACCTCATGGAAGTCGGTTTCACCTTCGGCCGGCGGAATAAAGCTGGTTACGTCGCCGCCCTGCGCCGATACCGCGTAGAGGCCCGCCGTGGCGGGGCCGATGACAATGCGACCGTCCGCCGTCCAGGCGGCGCTCGAACCCGCGGCCAGTTGGATGCCGGACGGCAAGGTGGCGATGAGTGCGGGCTGGCCGCCCTCGCGCGAAACCTTTTGAAGGGTGTTCCCAAGCCCGAACCCGATCCAGTCGCTGTCGGGTGACCAGAAAGGTTGAAGCGCGCCCTCTGTACCGTTCAACACGCGCGGCTCGACCGCGGACAGATCGCGCACCCAGAGTTTCTCATCGCTGACGTACGCGATGTATCGGCCGTTTGGCGAGATCGCCGGATCGAACGCCCCCGCGACGGACGGATCGTCGTGCGAGAACATGATCGACGATTTTCGTAGGGGCACCTCCACTGCCGGATCCCGACTCATCGTCGTCATCAAGGCGACCGCGGCGATGGCAACGACGCCCGCGGCAATCCATCCACCGTAGCTGCGCAAGAACCCCGGTCGCGGGGCCGTCACGCCGACTGGTCCCTGACCCGAGTCCGCCGCGCCTGAACGAATATTCTCTATAGTAATGCGCGCCTCACCGATGTCGCGCAGACGGCGTTTGGGATCCTTGTCAAGGCAGCGCTCGAGCAGCGTACGCAGCGCGGGTGGAGTGTCGGCCGGCAGACTCTCGAGGGAGGGCGCGGCGCGCAAGACGGCAGCGAGCGTGTCCGACACCGTCTCTCCTGTGAACAACTGTTGCCCGGTGAGCATCTCGTAAAGCACCGCGCCAAAGGCGAAAATGTCGGCGCGCTTGTCGACGGCCTTGCCGCGCGCTTGCTCGGGGCTCATGTAGGGCGCCGTACCCAGAATCACGCCGGCGATGGTTGGAGACGACGCCATGACGGTGGGTGACTTGCTGAGGTCGGGAGAGCTATCCGACCCAGTGGCATCCAAGGCCTTGGCAAGGCCAAAGTCGAGAACCTTAACATGCCCCTCGGGTGTTAGCTGGATATTGGCCGGCTTGAGATCGCGGTGAATGACTCCCTGATCGTGGGCGGCTTCGAGCGCCTCGGCAATCTGCAGTGATACCTCGAGCACCTCCTCCACCGGCAGCGGTCCGCGCAGCAAACGCTGTGCGACGTCTTCCCCTTCGACCAGCTCCAGGATCAAAAACCGGCGGCCCTCCGATTCTTCGATGCCATAGATGGCGCCGATATTCGTGTGGTTGAGACCGGCGAGCAGCTTTGCCTCACGCTCGAAGCGCGTGAGGCGGTCGGGGTCCGCAGCAAACACGTCGGGCAGGGCCTTAACCGCCACGTCGCGGCCGAGCTGCGTGTCACGCGCGCGGAACACCTCGCCCATGCCGCCCGCGCCGAGCTTGTCGGTGATCTGGTAGTTGCCGATTCTTTGACCAATCAAGGCGGTATCTCCTCCAGAGTTGATGTCTAGGGTACGGGATCACCATGAGCGATGCAAGCGGCCGTTGAACCGAATGACAGGGACGCGCGGCAGTCATTGAGTGGTCAAGACCACGGACACATGGAAGGCACCCCCTACCCACGGCGGCAAATTCCCGGTGGACTTTTGCCGAGGGCTCGTTCCATACCGTAGATCTTCATCGACGGGGTGCAGGTTGGCAACGATGAGGACCTGAGAATTCTGGCTCAGAGGGGGGGGCTGGAGAAGCTCGAGGGCTTGAGTTTGCAGGCTGTACACCCGCGGGGCTCCCCGCGACTGACTAGTCGAAATTCAAATTGTACGCGATCAGGCGCAGCGGCTCGGCTTCCGCTGCGTCCTCCTGCTCTTCGTCGCCCCCGAGAGCGGCCATGAACGAACTGAAGAGATCCGTCACGCGATACAGGCGTTCGCCCATAATGAATATGCCGTCCTCCACCGGGTCGCCCTCAAGAACGAAGTCGATACGGCGTGTGAAGTGCCCCTGACGATCGAACTCGTCTATACCGGCTAACAACCCTTCGGGACGATCGAAGGCAGCACGGTTGGACAGGACCCACAGACTACCGTCCGGCCTAAACCACAGGCCGGCGATCGCGCCGTGTGTTTCGCTGACCTTGAACGTCCGCCCGGGGCTCCACTGCGTGATGCCGTCGTATAATTTCTGAAAACGATTGTAATCCCTCTTGCTGCGCTTGAGGGGTTGGTGGTCGGGCCGCTCAATGACGCGGTCGAGCATGCCGTCGGCGTTATACACGTTGATCGTATAGTCATCGAACGACAGGTTGACGGCAACGCGGCCGTCATCGGCGAGTGTCCAGCGCCGCGCAAAATTGCTGAACGTCTTCTCGTCAAACCGCATGCCCCCGAAACGCGTCTTGCCCTTGACGTCGCAGTAGTGGACCAGCTCATTGCCGCTTAGATCGAAGGCCTTGAGGGCGGTGGTCTGGGTCTGATTGGGCGGCTCACCGGACGTCACCTGGGTCACAACAACCACGTGGTCGCTGTTGGCCTGGGCACGGTGTACGAGCTGAAATCCCCCCGACTCCGGCAACGGAAAGTAGTCCGCCGGACTGCCGTCCGTACCAATTTGATAGATTCGGCCGGGAAAGATGCGGACGATGCCAAGCAAACCATTTGGACTCAGGTACATATCGGATACGTTTGCAAACTCGCCGGGACCCTCGCCCTCGCGTCCGATGGTGCGCAGGTGTTCACCTGACGGCGAAAACACCAGAATCTCGGACAGCTGGCTGTCAAGGACATATACATTGCCTTCGGCGTCCTGCACGATCTGTGACAGGCGGCCGAAAAAGAGCTCGTCGTTTTCGCCGCCCCGCTCCCACAAAGCTTCCGGCTCGACACGAATGACCGTGACCGCCGTCTCTGAGTTCTTGATATGCAGCACGCCGTCCTCGGTGACTTCCCGACCGGTCCACTCTGCCTGGGCGGCGCCGGCTAACGCGCACATGAACAGAACCGATACCACTGTGAGGGTCCTCATTACTTACTCCTTTTAGAGGGTTTCACCAGGGGTGTGGACAACGAAAGATTACCAAACTGCTGCGTATTTGTCGAACCATGGGTTGGGGCCAAACGTGGTGTACAGAAATGCGACGTCAAAAAAAACCATGGCGACCCCGGCAGGACTTGAACCTGCAACATCCGGCTTAGAAGGCCGGTGCTCTATCCAGTTGAGCTACGGGGTCGCATCGCCTTCGGGAGCCCCCCCTACGGGGCCACTTCGTCCTGAAGAGCGCTCGCTTCACATTCGCAACTATCTGATTACGTAATCTTACCCCGCGTAACCGGTTGGCTACCTGACACGGGCAGCCTGTAGTTATCGACAGATAGCTGACCAAACAAGTGGTCGGGGCGAGAGGATTTGAACCTCCGACCCCCTGCACCCAAAGCAGGTGCGCTAACCGGACTGCGCTACGCCCCGACTTTTCTTACAGTTGCCGACCAAATATGAACACGCGAACCGCGCTTTGTCAAGGCGACGGCGATGAGAGCGGTCACGCTTGGGGACCTCATCGGAGCCCTTTCGCGAGAGCGAGCGAGGATCCCGCGCCGAAGGCGCGTAGCCGAGCGAAGCGCAGCGAGGGTAACGATGAGTTCCCCAAGCGTGACCAGGCGTGGCGTGAGCCCGCGAAGCGCAGCGACGGTAACGATGAGGTCCCCAAGCGTGACCAGGCGTGGTGTGAACCCGCGATGCGTGGCCTACGCGTAGCGAGACCAGCGGATGATCTCGCGTAGCCCCGGGCGCTTGCCGTACATCAGGATGCCCACTCGAAAGACACGCGCGCTAAAAAGCGTCACGGCGTATATCGAGATGACGAGGATCGCAATACTGAGCCAGACTTCCCAAAGACTCGGCTCCGACACACCAATCCGTGCCAGCATCAGCATGGGTGTAAAAAGCGGCACGTACGATAGAACCACAGACAGCGTCGCGTTTGGATTCTGAATCACGAAGAACATCATCATGATGGGAAGAACCAGTGGCAGGACGACGATGGTCTGCAGTTGCTGGGCGTCCTGCTCCGTGCTGCACACCGCTCCGATGATGGTAAAAAGCGCAGAGTAGATCATGAACCCCAGAACGAAGAACACCAGAAAATACACGATGTCCATGGGATTGATTTGCACGAAGTTCATAAAACCAGCGGTGTACACCGCCGATGACAAGCCGACAGCCAGGAACAAGACCGACCAGATCGCTAACTGAGTGAGCCCCAGCGAGCCCACGCCGATGATCTTGCCCAAAAACAGGTCGCGAGGTTCGACCGAGCTCAGCATCACCTCGATCACCCGCGAGCTCTTTTCCTCGATGATAGCGCGCTGCACCGACATCCCCCACGAGAGAAGTGTCATATAGAGAATCATCACAAAGACCACAACCATGATGAGGCGGCCGACGACTTGCTCCTCTTCGAGCACGCCCGATTTTGTGATCTTGTTCTCGTTTAGGTTTATGCGTTGGGTCAGCGCCGAGATCTGGTCGTAGTCCAAACCCCTGCCGGCAAGACGCTGATTGACGATAACCGGGTTTAGCTTGTCGCGCAGATCGTCCATCGTGTTCTCGTTGAACACATCTTTCGAGATATAGTTGACGGTGCCGGATTCCAGGGCGTCAACCGGCAACTCGATCAGCACATCCAGGGCACCGCTTGTGATGCGGGCAATCAGCATGTCTTTGCGCTCATCGAAACCACCGCCTTCCGCACCATGCACGGTGGCCTGGTACCGTGGCCTCCCGTCTTTGAGGGTGTCGCACAGGCTGGTGACAAAATCCTCCCCAACCCGGCCGGTGCGGTCGAGGACCGCGATCGATATCTGATCACCCGGCACAAAAAATACCGCCAGAATCGGAATCGCGTAGAAGCCGAGCAGAATGATTGGTGCGAGAATCGTGCTGATGATAAAGCTCTTCTTCCTCAAGTTTTCGAGATACTCGCGCTTTATGATATACCAGGTCTTCATGTCAGCCTGCGGAAACCTGTTCGACAAAGATGTCGTGGATCGATGGTTCGGAGACTTCAAACTTCTGAATGCTCAAGCGATCGCTGGCGGCGCGGAGAATCGCGTTGGGATCTGCTCCGTCTTTGAGCCTTAGAAAGAGCTCGCTGCCGTAGTTATTGCTGCTCGCGACCTGCGGTAGATCGCACAGAAAAGATCCGTCGCCCTGGAAGCGAATGGTCACGCTGTTGCGCCCATAGCCCTTCTTGGTCTCGGCCAGGGGACCTTCGAGTACTTTCCTGCCCTTGTTGATCAGACAGATCTCCTGACAGAGCTTTTCCACCTGTTCCATCATGTGGGTAGAAAAAACGACGGTATGCCCCTTGCGGTGAAAATCGAGAATGATGTCCTTTAGCACATTGACGTTGACGGGGTCGAGTCCGGAGAAAGGCTCATCGAGGATGATCAGGTCCGGCGCGTGTAGAATCGTAGCGATGAATTGCACTTTCTGTTGCATGCCCTTGGACAACTCCTCGACCTTCATGGTGGCGGTATCGGTGAGCTCGAGTCTCGCAAGCCACTCGTGTGCGGCGCGTCTTGCGGCACGTGCGTCCATCGACTTGATCTCGCCAAAAAACGTGAGCAGATCGATGACCTTCATCTTTCTATAGACCCCGCGCTCCTCGGGCAGATAACCGATTCTGTCTTTGGCCACCTGCCGCAAGGGCGCTCCAAAAACATCGATCTCTCCGGAGTCGGGATATATGATCCGCATCATCATGCGGATGGTCGTGGTCTTGCCCGCGCCGTTGGGGCCCAGCAGCCCGTAAATCGTGCCTTGTCTTATAGAGAGGGAAATCTCGTCGACAGCTGTGAATTTGTCAAAGGCCTTTGTGACCTGCCTCAAGCTTACGACCGACACTGTATCCACATGCGCCTCCGTCTGACCACACCCCAAAGATCAACGTTCGGGGGCCAGCTTCCACCGCGTCAAGAGCTCTCGCATCTCGACCAGGGCGCGGTAGCGATGACTGATCTGATTCTTGCGCCGTAGGCCCATTTCCGCGAGTGTTTCGCCCAGCGAGGGAATCTCAAACAAAGGATCAAAACCAAATCCGTCCTGACCCCGCTTGGCGAGCGCGATACGACCTTCGAGAATGCCCTCGGTCACCAGCGCATCTGGACGACCCGACTCCGCGAGTGCCACTTGCGCGTCTGTCTCATTGCCCGCGATCATGCGAGCATACAACTCTTCACCCACCTCACTCACCAGAGCCAGCGCCATGACACAGCGAAAACACGCGGTACGCCGGTCGACCGGCACTCCGTCCAGATCATGCAAGAGCTTTTGGTTGTTATCATCGTAGGTCACGTGCTCGCCCGCGTAGCGCGACGACCGAACGCCCGGCGCTCCACCCAACGCCTCGACTTCCAGACCGGTATCGTCTGCGAGCGCGCAACACCCGGTAAAATCGCGGATCTCGCGCGCTTTCTTTAGCGCGTTTTCTTTTAGCGTCGACCCGTCTTCGACGACGTCGGGCATTCCCCAAAAAGCATCGGGCCGAACCAGAGTCACATCGATATTCGACATGATCGCCTCGATCTCTTTTATCTTGTCTTGATTGCCTGTAGCGAGAACGATCTTCATGGTGAGGCAGGCCGTGTGTTCTTACAAAAGCCCGAGCGCGCTTTTCTGCGCCTCGATGAGCTCCATGCACCCCTTGCGAGCGAGCGCGAGCATCTCGTCGAGCTGCGCACTTGTAAAGGGTACTTTCTCGGCGGTGCCCTGGATCTCTATAAACGCACCGCTTTCGCTCATGATCACGTTGAGATCCACATCGGCCGTAGAATCCTCGGCGTAGTTCAGATCGAGCAGCACGTTACCATCGACAACGCCGACACTGATCGCCGAGGCAAAGAAATTCAGCGGATGGTTGGGCAGACCCAACGCGGACAGTGCATCGTAAAGTGCGACGCAACCACCGGTGATCGAGGCGCCGCGAGTGCCACCGTCGGCCTCGATGACATCGCAGTCAACAATCACGGTCGCATCGCCCAGCAGATTCAGCTGCGTGGCCGTGCGCAGACAGCGGCCAACGAGACGCTGGATTTCATGAGTACGACCACCCCGGTGGCGTCCCGCCTCACGTGCGATCCGCTGTGGAGACGAACGCGGTAACATGCCGTATTCAGCTGTCAGCCACCCTTCACCTCTGCCGCTGAGAAACTTGGGGACCCCATCTGTCACCGTCGCCGAACAGATCACACGCGTTTTTCCCACCTCGATGAGCACGGAGCCCTCGGCGTTCTTTAGAAAACCACGTTGGATCTTGACTTCCCTAACGGCGTCGTGGGCCCTGCCGTCGTTTCTCATGTGTTATCCTTCCTTTTTGTCTTCTCAGAATAAGCCGTTGCCCTTTATTACAAGACAGCTTGCGTGCCAAAAAACGATATCACATGAAACAAGGCTTGGCTATCGTCTAAACCGTGAGCAGCCTGACGTCGGGAATGGGCCGGCCCAGTATTCGTTCGCCGACTTCCCTGAAGTTTGGAGCGATGTCACTGAGGTATATGGAAAGGTGAGGCTCCCCGCCGTCACTCAAAAGCCCGTCCGCTTCCAGCCGCTCGCGAACCACATTCGCCGTCTCCACAGCGGAGTCCACCAGCGCCACTCGTGGTCCCAACACGCGTCCTATCACGTCGTGCAGCAACGGGTAATGGGTGCAACCGAGTACCAGAACGTCAATGCCTTCTTTGCGATAGTCCTGTAAATAGGTGCTGGCAATCGTCTCGGTAATCGGTGTATCGATCCAGCCCTCTTCGACCAGCGGTACAAACAAAGGGCAGGCCAGCGCGATGACCCGGGCCTGAGGGTCGAGGTCCTCGATGCCCCTCTGGTATGCGCCCGATCGTATGGTGCCCGCCGTACCGATGACGCCGATGTGATGCGCCTTCGACATCTTGACGGCCGCGCGCACGCCGGGTTCGATCACGCCCACAATCGGCACCGGAAACTCGCGCTGCAACGTGGGCACCGCCTCGGCAGAAGCCGTGTTGCATGCCACAACGACGAACTTCACACCCTCGTCCATGAGAAACTGCACGTTCTCGCGCGAGAACCTCAGCACGGTTTCGGCGCTCTTGTTGCCATAAGGCACCCTGGCCGTGTCACCAAAATAGACAAACGACTCGTCCGGCAGCGTCTTTAGAAGAGCGCGCAAAACCGTGAGTCCACCGATACCCGAGTCGAACACACCAATCGCACCTGTTTTTGTCAAGTACTCCGCCCTCCTGACTAGCGCCAATCGGCGACGAGAAATGGCTTATAGGCATCCAGGTGCCCCGCGATGGTACCCACCTGCAATCCCTCGACCAGCATCTGTACCGCCTTTACTTCCGGAAAGTTTTGGGAGATCGTGCGCATGATGGCGGCGACGGTGTAGTACTCCGCCGAACTGCCGCCGGGATGGCCGGCGACCAGCTCGCTCGAAAAGTCGAGATAAAGCGTCCCCGAATCAGAATCATAGAACGCATCCAGAAGGCGTGTCCCCTGGGCAATCGTGCTGACACCGTCTTCCTCGGGGCCGACCAGAAGCGCGCGAACCACTTGCTCGATCTGCTCAACGAACTCCTTGCCGATGGCGACTAGCCGGGTTTCGGCAACCAGGGCTTCTTCTTCACGATCGGCAAAATAAAGCGTTACCGCTCGGCTCCCTTCCGGGACTTCCACAACGCCTTCCGATATGGCGGCAGGTTCTCTCTTCTGTCTCTGCTGGACGTAGTAGAATACGAGTCCACCAATGATGATCGCGGCTGCCGCGATGAGAATCAGGTGGCGTTCTTTTAGTGTGCCGTGCGAGGAGTATTCTTCATCTTCCGGTAGCTGGGTGTCGTTCATATCGCTCCGACCTTGTGTAATTACTGGTAGCGTTCACGAAACTGTCGGACCGCATCAACGATGCCCTCTGCCACCTTGCGCTGGAATGCCATGTCCGTCAGCATGGATTCCTCCCGCGGGTTGGAGAGAAAAGCGGTTTCGATCAGCACCGCGGGCATCCGTGCGCCCTGCAGAACCGTAAAGTTGGCCTGTTTGACACCGCGATTTCGGATATCCAGACGATCGTTCATTGCTTTCTGGGTCAGTTCGGCGAAATGGCTGCTTTCGCTTAGGTACTCGGCCTGAACCATATCCCAAAGAATGAAGTCGATGTCGCTTACAACATCGCCACCACCATCCATAAAATCATCCGCCGCGTTCTCGGCCATCGCCACCGCCCGATCCCATTCGGTTCGTGCCGGCGACAAAAAGTAAGCCTCAAAACCGCCGGCCTGGGTGCTGAACCAGCTATTGCAGTGGATGCTGATAAAAAGATCTCCTTTGCCCTCATTGGCGATCTCCGTCCTCCGTGTCAGCGACAGCAGTCGGTCGTCCTCACGGGTCATGATCACCTCGACATTGAGTTCTTCCCGCAGCAGCTCTCGGGTCTTCTCCGCGATGCGCAGATTGACGTCCTTTTCGAGCACCCCGTTACCACCCATCTTGCCGTTGTCCTTGCCACCGTGTCCGGGGTCGAGCACAACCACGTCGACGCTGAGCGACCGTCTAACACCCCCGGCGCTATCGACGATCTCCACCCGCTTTCGGCCGGCAAATTCGGGCTCAGGGATTTCCGGTAAGTCGCCTTTTTCGAGTATGACCACCAGCCTCGGCGGCGAATCCTCGCGCTCTACCCGGACCCTGGTGGCCTGTTTCGTGACGTCGAAATAGATGTAGGCGTCTCGCTCGGTCTGTTCCGCCCTCACCCCGTTAAAAAGCCCCCTCGCCTCCCGAATGTTAAATTTGTCCGCATCGATTCGTCCGCCGTAGATCTTCAGCCGGACCAGTCCGGGGGTGTCGGATTCCACGTGGTGGATCAGAGGCTCGTTTAGGGATACGGTCGCCGTCGAACGATCGCCCGTACTCGCAAAACTCAGCTCGCCGACGTTGTAACCGACTTTGTCGACGCGAAGCGTGAGGCTGGGGCGATCCCATTCAAGAACGCTTGGTGTAAAAGGCGCTGCGATCTCGACCACGAATTCCATGGGGATCATGACGAATCCCGCTTCGTACCGAATCGGGTTGTGCATCATGATGGGCTCGCCATCGATAACGACAACCCGTGTATCGACGGTGAGGGTAAACCGTTTGCGCTCGATGCCCAGAACGACCTTGCGGCTGGAGGCGTTCCAGAACTGGGTCGCCTTGAAAATCTTCGCGACGTCGTTCGCCCTCAGGTAAAGCTCGTCGCTCTGTGGATCGACCAGCCAGGCGGAAAATTCTACCGAGGTTCGTCCTCCACCGTAGACAACCGTGATCTTATCCTGTGCAGAGACCCGACCCAGCCACAGGCCGGCGAGAACGATCATCAGTGCTATCGTTAAAGAGATACGCATCAGTTCAATTCTTGAAAGACGCTGCATCGGCCGGGTGTTGTTCTGAGGCGACCTCCGCAGCACGCTCTGACCGTTAAACGCTGCGTCGGCCGGGTGTTGCTCTGAGGCGACCTCCGCAGCACGCTCTGACCTTTAGACGCGTGCGAGGACCGAGAGCCGAAGAACAACACCCGGCCGTTACAAACCGCAAATAATTGTACGCTCCAATATACGCATCGATACACACTTTTCCACCGAAATCTGGCCGGCAAACCTAGTCCGATCGGCTTCTGTCTTTCAGCTCACGACGCAGATCACGCTGCGCGTCACGCTCGGCGATGTCACGGCGTTTGTCGTACGACTTCTTGCCTTTGGCCAGCGCCAGCGTCACCTTGGCAAGCCCGCGTTCGTTGAAATACAGTTTCAGCGGCACAAGCGTGAGCCCCTTTTCCCGTACCTTGCCGATGAGACGACGGATCTCGAGCTTGTGGAGCAGCAACTTGCGATCCCGGCGAGGGTCTAGGTTTGTTTGCGAGGTATGCGAATAGGGACTAATATGAAGGCCGCGCAAAATCACCTCGCCCGCATCGAGAACCGCATACCCGTCGGTGAGATTTGCCCGACCTTCGCGTAGCGATTTCACTTCCGTGCCGGTTAGCGCGATCCCCGCCTCGATGGTCTCGATAACGGTGTATTCATGTCTGGCCTTGCGGTTTGAAACAATAACCTTCATGACCCCATTATCTGGCTCGTTGCTGGTGGACGCAAGAAGCAAACTTGCAAGTAGTTAATCTATATCTCATCCGTTCAGGTTTAATTTATCACACGTGTTCGGGATATTGCCGGATAACTCCGCATCCCATTACAAAACAATAGGTTACATAACCGACCCCCGTCACGGCGGAGCGGGGGGCAAGCCACGGTCTTGCCCCACACCCCGACAAATCGACCTAGCTAACCAATTATATGACAACGTATTAGGAGCTTTTCCACACCACCGGCGGCCGCAATTATCACGTTGACTTTTTGGAGGCCTTTTTCTATGCTGCTAGCGGTGAAAGCACGGAAAGAATCTCGTTAAATCGGGTATGTCTCCAACGCTTTCGCAAATACCTTGCGACTTACTAATTGCCGAAGTGGTGGAACTGGCAGACGCGCTGCGTTCAGGTCGCAGTGAGGGCAACCTCGTGGGGGTTCGAATCCCCCCTTCGGCACCAGTTGTCGTACTTGGGTAAGGGTGAGCCCTTCGGCGGATTGCTCCAACTGCCGGAGGGTTTCCTTATGTGCGTAGACTGCGCTCCAAGTCGTTGTACGGATCGTGGGCGCAGACGGATCATAAGTAGTCTGATCTGAACTTGTTGACGCGATCGCATACCTTGCCGAACAAGTCGTCGTGTCTTGACTGATGACTCAGGAATACCGGCTGTGGGTGATTCTTCAGCGCCCGGAGTTGCTCGATGGTGTGATCGAACTCGTTAGGGCTCGACTTTACCGGTGGTGCGGGGTGCCACCGATCCCTCCACAGATTCATTCCTTTCAGATTTCTTTTGAGCTTGTTCTTTAGTTTGGCGTTGAAGTTAGAGTGTCTTTCGGCGTCATAGACGGGGCTTATTTGAACGGGCTTATATTCGAGCGCATGTCCTTCACACCAGTCCCACCATTTATCGGCAGCGATATGCGGATAGCACTTATAGGGTATCCACGGGATTCGTAGGGCGTCCGCAATGATCGCCCCGTGCATCGACTCGGTGATCACCACAGCGGATTGCGATATTCTTGTGATCACGCTCTGTACATCTTCGGCCGGGCAGATATAGTCCAATCCTGATTCTCGGCCGATGGCCTTCCAATCCGCCAGTTGATCGCTGAAATGATGTGGTATCAATGATATAAGATTATCTACCGTGGAAGGTTTGAAGTAGTCTCGTATCAAGATTGCCGGATCGGTGACCGTATATTCGGGATCCAGACCGAGCAGGCCTGCGGTTCTGGGCCCACGGACGAAGTACACGTTGTAGCTGCCGTCGATTATCGGCGGTTCGCCGTAACCGCAGCCACTGCCAAAGACTATTTTGTGTGGCGCCGGCGGAATCGCGTGGTTCAACAGAGTACCGATGCCGATGAATATCGTCTCGTCATCATCATCAAAGACGTCGCCAAATACTCGTGGCCATAACCACAGGTTCAAGTCATCCCCAAAATTCCCTATATGGTCTTTGTGATAATAGAGTTTCACAACGTACTCCTCACCCCCCTCCACTAGCCCCTGGCAGGTGCTATTCGCACAGGGATGACTCGGGGTCGCCCACATCCGTGCTCGCAACGCGCCAAATTCTAACATAATAATGATACATCTGATATGATGACACCCCGAGGAGAGAACCCGGTGGAGTTGACCGCCGATCGTTTGGGCCCCGCGGGGCAGGCGGCAAGCCGGGAGCTATCGATTTGAGGCTTAGATGAGCAGACCAATGGTGAGCGTCGTTTTGCCGACCTATAATCGCGCAGGTCGGTTGACGGAAGCGATGCAAAGCGTCCTCAATCAGTCGTACCCCCGCATCGAGCTGATCGTGGTCGACGACGGGTCGAACGACGGCACGCCGCAGGTCGTGTCGACCTTCGGAGACCCGCGCGTCCGTTACACCGCACACACGGTTAACCGGGGTGCCTCAGCGGCACGCAACACGGGGATCCGGATTGCCCAGGGTGAGTATCTGGCGTTTCAGGATAGCGATGATGCGTGGCGGCAGGATAAACTCTCCGTCCAGATCGGTGCCATGCAGCGTGCGGGAACCGCGGTGTGCGTTTGTTCACATCGGCTGATCGATGACTGTAAGGTGAGTGAAGTTACACGCAGCGAGGGCCGATGGAGCGGCAAAGATGTCATCCGCTACCTGCTCAGAGGCTCGAGCATCAGCACGCAAACCATTGTGGCGAGAACCGACGCCATCCGCGATGCCGGCGGGTTCGACGAGTCGCTCGTGGTCAGCGAGGACTACGAACTGTGCCTGCGTCTGGCTCTGCGCCACGATTTCGTGTTCGTCGCAAGGACTCTGGTCGACATCAACCGCTCACAGGACTCGATCTCGGGCGACGCCCGTCGCTTCGCCGAGGCCATCGAGCGTATCGTCTCCAAGCACGCCAAGGTGTTCGCGGACGACCGCAGAGGCTACTCGCTGCAAATGTTCAAAGCCGGCAAATATTTCGCGTACAGCGATTCACGAAAAGACTCGCTCCACTATGTTTCGAGGGCTCTGAAGGCAAATCCACTCAACGGCAAGGCAATCGTCCTGCTGATCTCGCTGCTCACCCGAACCTCGCCCATCCTGAGGAAGATCCGTCCATGAGGCTTTTGTTCTGCCAGCCAACGCTGGATCGTACGGGCTCCGAGAAGAGTCTTCTGCAGGCGATCAGCGGGCTGCGGCAACCAGCCGACTATGACATTCACCTCCTGGCCGGCAAAAACGGTCCCATGGCCGAGGAGTTCACTCCCTGGCTCGAGAAGCTGTGGGTGGTCGACGCTCCCAAGCTGCGGCGCAATCCGGCCATCTTTTGGCCATACCTTCGCTCATACTGGACCGTCTATGCAACCATTCGAAAAATTCGACGGCAGGCCGGCGCGTCCTTCGCCTACGTGAATACGGTTGTCTTTCCCCAGGCCGTGCTGGGCGCCTGGCTCAACAATTTGACATGTATCATCCACGTGCACGAAGTGGAGACCACCTATCCCAGGATCTACTATCGCTTTTGCATCATGCTGGCAGCGCTTCTCGCCACACGAATCATCTGTGTCTGCAACTATATCTGTAATCAACGCGGGCTGCCGTTTCGCCGGCGATTTTTGGCCAAGAGCACCGTGGTACCCAATTCAAGCAGTTTCCAAACCGGGCCCATGCGACGGCCGCTCACCGGCACCACGCGCATTCTCTCGGTCATTCCGGTGACGGAGAGAAAGGGCGTTTTAGATCTGATCTCGTTTGCGATCGAGCTGCAAAGAAGCGGGCGCCCCTTCACGCTCAGGATTATTGGACAAATCGCCGACCGGCGGCTGCACTCGGCTTTGAGCAAGGAGCTGCAAGATACGGGTTTGTCGACAACTGTCTCTTTTTGCGGCGAAGTGGACGATTTGACTAGCGAGTACAAAGACGCCCACATCGTCGTCCACCCCTCGCATTCGGAAGGACACCCACGAATCCTGGTCGAGGCGGCGAATTTTTCGCTGCCCGTTGTGACCACGAGGGCCGGTGGATCACCGGAAATTGTTGCCGATGGCGAAACGGGTTTTGTGGTGGCAATCGGGGATTATCGAGCGATGGCGGAACGAGTTTTGCAACTCCTGGAACATCCGGCACTTTATGACCGGCTCTCGGCCAACGCATACCGCAGGTACCAGTCGGAGTTTACGCTGCTCCGTTTCGCGTCGCGGATCCGAGCGGTAATCCAAGAAGTGCAGGGATAAAAGGAGGGATCAACCGCACCGATTAGAATTGCTTGACGGATTTTGCGGAGGCAAACTATGTTTAGGCGTCGTTTGCCATGATAGAGGTGGAATGAACATAACTATTGAGAAGAGCGTCAGACGGGCGCTGGCCCTGCCTATCATTGTCGGGTTACTCGGCTCACTTGGCTGTTCGACTTCCAAGATCGCCGTCGGCGCTATGGTTCCCATACTGGAGAATTCCAAGACGGCGGCCCTGGCGTCGAACGACATTCGTACCTTCAACGAAGCGACACCTTCCAACTTGTTTCTCCTGGAGGGTCTGATCGCCACCGACCCAAAAAACCGTCGTCTGCGGGAATCCGCCGCGATGCTCTATTTTAGTTACGCGTTTACGCTCGATGCCCGGGAAGACGAATCGTACGCATCACTGCTCTATCAAAAGGGACTCGGTCATGGCAAAAACGTCCTCTTCCGCAACAAGCGCGTCGCGGAAGCCTGGGATAAGCCCTTCGAAGAATTCAGCGCCAGCATGAGCCAACTAGGGGATAAGGATCTGCCCGCCCTGGTATGGACGGTGGCGAATTGGTCGCAGTTTATCAGCCTCCATCTCGATTCAACCGAGGTGCTGGTGGACATCCCACGGGTACAGGTGCTGCTGGAGAGGGCCTGCGACATCGATGGCGAGTATTTCGAGGGGCTCCCGTACATGATTCTGGGTAGTCTTCACGCCTTCCGTCCACCGCTGATGGGTGGAGATCCGGAGGCTTCGCGGGAGAATTTCGACCGTGCTATAGCTATGTCAGATGGGAAGTTTCTTCTCGCACACTATTTTTTTGCAAAATTCTATTGCTATCGCATCCAGGACGCCGACATGTTTGAAAAGACGCTCCTCCATGTTATCGGACAACCTGACACGGTCCTACCGGATTATCGGTTGTTGAACGCGATCGCCATCGACAAATCGGCCGTCCTCTTGAAGGAGAAAGATGAGCTCTTTTAGACTAAAGCACCATCGCGCCACCGGCTGGTTTGCACTCCTGAGCCTTGTGCTCACGACCGCTTTTGTCATGGGAACGAGTTCCGACCGGCTGTTGGCAAAACCTAAACCAAAAACCCTCATCAAGTTTGCCACGCTCGCCCCCGATGGCAGCACGTGGATGAAGATAATGCGCAGCTTTGACCAAGAGCTGCGTGGAGCAACCGAGAACCGGGTGGGTTTCAAATTCTACCCGGGTGGCGTGCAAGGGGACGAAAAGGATGTGTTGCGAAAAATTCGTAACGGTCAGCTTCACGCCGGAGGTTTTACCGGTTTTGGACTGGGTGCGATCGCTCCGGAGTTCCGTGCCATGGAATTGCCCTTTATGTTCAAGGATTTAGAAGAAGTCGACTACGTTCGACGTGAGCTCGAGCAGTTTTACTATGACGCCTTTCTCGAAAAGGGTTTCTGGCTCTTGGGGTGGGCGGACGTGGGATTCGTCTACCTATACTCGAACCGACCGATCACAAACCCCACGGAACTTCAGCAGGCGAAGGTGTGGACATGGTCGGGGGACAAGCTCGCCGAGATTTTCTTTGAGGCCTTCGACGTATCTCCCATTCCCCTTGCGCTGCCCGACGTGCTGACCTCGCTGCAGATGGGTGTGGTGGACGCGGTTTATTCGCCGCCGTTGGCGTGCATCGCTCTGCAATGGTTCACACGCGTCAAGTACATGACCGATGTGCCCATTACATACGGGTTTGGGGCCATGCTGGTGTCCGACAAGATTGTAAAGAAAATGAGTGGTGAAGATGTCAAAATACTGCGACGACTGGCGAAAAAATATTCCGAGTCCCTCATTGCCAAGACGCGGGTGCAGAATACCGAAGCCGTCGAGCTGATCCAAACCGAGGGCGTCCAACTGTTGAAGATCGATGCGGAGATGACACGCACGTTTTTTGCAACCGGTAAAGGTGCTTGGGATAAAGGCATCGATGACCTATATCCTGCCGACTTGCTGGAGCGGGTATCGTCGACCGTTGCACAATTCCGGGAGAGCAAGAACGAAGCCCGGCAGTAATCCCAACTTGAAAGGCGTACGTGGAGCGCCCTGCCCTCGTGTATTTGCTCATCGTGCTGGGGATATCGATCCTTGCCCGAGTCCGTGCCCACCTCGATAGAAAACCCGGCTGGAAGAGTTTTTTTGGTTTTCTCTTTGCTGTTGAGGTTACCTTTATCGCGCTTCTCCTGGGCGCGCTCATTTTCTTCGGCTGTCTGCAGATATTCCTACGAAACTTCCTTCACAGCGGCGTCATCTGGGCCGATCCTTTAATGCGTCACATCGTTCTGTGGCTGGGCTGTCTGGGCGGCGTGATGGCCACCGCCCGCATCCGCCACATCAGCATCGACGTGTTCACCCGATTGCTGTCGGGTCCTTTGCAGAATGTCCGTGACAAGATAATCTATCTGGTCACAGCCGCAGCCTCGTCGGTGCTGGGCTTGGCGGCACTCAAGCTGGTTGTCGATGAGAGAGAGTTTGGCGAAAAGACTTTCCTGAATATGGATGTCTGGGTGCTACAGGCCATCTTGCCGGTCGCCTTTTTTCTCATTACTTACCGCAGTCTCGTCAACTTCCTTCTCGGTCGCAAAGCCAAACCGATCGATTGGGAGGAAACCAGTCGCAACACACAGGCTGATGTGTGATCGATAGGATCAAGGTAGCGCTTTGGTTATTGCATTCGCAGTCATACTCGTTGTTCTCGTGCTATTCGGTATGCCGCTCTTTGCCGTGCTGGGTAGCATCGCGCTGTTTGCCTTTCACCGTTCCGACATAGACATTTCTTCGGTTGGCGTGTCGATGTACACGCTGGCCGGTTCACCGCTTTTGATCGCGATACCCCTCTTTACGTTCGCCGGCTATCTGTTTGCCAAGAGTCAGGCGCCGGATCGCCTGGTGCGGCTATCGAACGCCTTTTTCCCCGGCGGGCTGTCCGTGGTCGCGCTCGTCTCCTGTGCCGTGTTCACGGCGTTCACGGGGGCCTCGGGTGTCACCATCATCGCCATGGGCGGCCTTCTCTTACCCGCACTCATAAAGGAGGGATACACGGAGAGGTTTTCGTTGGGACTGGTAACCGCGTCGGGAAGCCTGGGCCTGCTCTTCCCACCCAGTCTGGCACTGATCATCTACGGTTATGTGGCGTCGGTGAATGTCGACGATCTGTTTTTGGCCGGACTCCTGCCAGGGATCCTGCTGGTGGTCGTGCTGTCGCTATATGGTGTCTATGTCGGTAAGAAGCAGGGACTGCGAAGACAGAAGTTTAGCTGGCGCGAGATGGCTGGGGCGCTTCGGGGTGCGGCGTGGGAGGCGCCTTTGCCAATCATCATCCTCGGCGGGATATATAGCGGCATTATCACGGTGATGGAAGCGGCGGCCATCACGGCCCTTTACGCGCTGGTGGTCGAAGTGTTCATCTACCGGGATATCCCATTCAAGAGGCTGCCGGCGATCGTTTGCGAGAGCATGACACTGGTGGGCGGCATTCTCCTGATTCTGTCCTGTGCCATCGCCATGACCAACTATCTGATCGACGCCGAAGTGCCACTTCGCATACTCGATTGGATGAAAACCTACATTTCGAGCAAGTATACATTCCTGCTACTGCTAAACCTCTTCTTGCTCATCGTCGGTTGTCTCATGGACATCTTTTCTGCCCTCATCGTCGTCGTTCCTCTGGTTGTACCCGTGGCGATGGGCTTTGGGGTGCACCCGGTGCATCTCGGCATCATATTCCTCACCAATCTGGAGATTGGCTACCTCACACCACCGGTGGGACTGAACCTGTTTATCTCTTCCTACCGCTTCAACCGGTCGATTATGTCGCTGTATTTGGCGAGCCTGCCCTATCTTCTCCTGCTGCTAGTGGGCCTGGTGATCATCACCTACTGGCCCGATTTGAGCCTTGTTCTTTTGAAACTTTTGAACCGGTGAGTCCCGCCTCCAGCGGATTCGGGATCGTCGTTCCGGCCTGGGCGTCGCGTGCGTGTAAAGGTCAGAACATGCTGCGGAAGTCGCCTCACAACGACCCCGAACACCAAAAAACCGGGTTGATGGCAAGAGCGGAACAGCTATACTCCACAATGCCCTGCAAGCCCTTTTGGGGAAAAAGCGTCCGTTGGATTGCAATCAGATCTCGT
>Ga0224512_10001496_pt1 | contig 22475 bp, 14 predicted proteins | sample SF_May12_sed_USG_4_FD_169103 | JGI IMG/M metagenome (GOLD analysis project Ga0224512, IMG submission 169103) | Sediment microbial communities from San Francisco Bay, California, United States - SF_May12_sed_USGS_13 | ecosystem: Environmental > Aquatic > Marine > Sediment | place: USA... | reverse complement strand
ATGGACAAAAAGAATGATTCGTGATGCGTGATGCGTGATGCGTGATGCGTGATGCGTGATGCGTGATGCGTGATGCGTGATGCGTGATGCGTGATGCGTGATGCAAAGAGCGTAATCGGCTTCGGGATCCTGTCAAGCGCCTCTACGCGTTAACTCGTCTCGCGTCACGCGTCACCCATTACGCGTTACCTCCTATCGAGTTGCCCATTACCCGTCAAGAATAAATCGCTTCGATCTTTGAGGTCTGGCTAAATTCCATAATCGAAGTCGGACAGGAGGCGTCCATGCGACTTAAAGACAAGGTGGCCATCGTTATCGGCGGCGGCCAGACCGTGGGTGAAACTATCGGCAACGGCCGGGCCACCGCCATTCGCTTCGCCCGGGAAGGCGCTGCGGTGCTGGTGGTGGACCGCAACATGGAATCTGCACAAGAGACCGTTGGGGCCATTACCGCTGAGGGCGGCAGCGCTGCGGCTATGGCCGCGGACGTAACCGTTGAGGCCGACTGCACATCCATGGCCGCCGAATGCCTGGCGCGCTACGGGCGTATCGACGTGCTCCACAACAACGTAGGGCGCTCGGAGGGAGACGCGGCAACGACAGAGCTCAAAGTCGAAAACTGGCTCGAGCTCATGGACGTTAATCTCAAGAGCACGTTTCTGACCTGCAAGCACGTTCTGCCAGTCATGCGCGAGCAGCGCGCGGGCGCAATCATCAACATTTCCTCTACTTCTTCGGTGTGCTCGCGCCAGACGCTGGCCTACAAGACGGCAAAGGCGGGGATTAACGCCATGACGCAGAACATGGCCATCGAGAACGCATCTTACGGTGTGCGCGTCAACGCGATCCTTCCCGGGCTCATGGATACGCCCATGGCAATCGAGCGCCGCGCCCGCGAACGTGATGTCGCCCGTCTGACGGTGCGCGAGGAGCGCGACGCTCAGGTACCATTAGGGAAAATGGGCACCGCCTGGGACGTTGCCGCGGCAGCGACGTTTCTCGCTTCGGACGATGCCGCTTACATCACCGGGGTGCTGCTCGCCGTCGACGGCGGGCTCAGCGCACGGGTCGGTTGATGGGACGGCTCGCACCGCTGGCGCCGGATAGCCTCAATCCGGAGCAACGCGCGCTATTTGAGGCAATTACTACGGGTCAGCGTTCCAAGGGAAGATCGCTGGACGATTTTCTGCTCCCTGACGGCGGACTCCGGGGCCCGTTCAACCCTTGGCTTTACGCCACTCATATCGGTCACCCGGCGCAGCGTCTGGGCGAGGCCATCCGCCACGAGACCGATTTGCCGCCGAAACTGCGCGAGCTTGCCATCCTTACGGTGGCCGCCTTCTGGCGCGCCGATTACGAGTGGTGGGCCCATAGCCGCATTGGCCGTGACGCCGGACTCACTGAATACACTATTGCCGCGCTCAAGCAAGGCAAGCTGCCGCGCGACGCTGATGCCGATGAGAAGACTGTGCACAAGTTCGCGCAGGAGCTGATTGAAAAGAAACAGCTGAGCGATGACACCTACCGTGAGGCAGCGGTGCTACTGGGCGATCAGGGTACGGTGGAGCTCGTCACCCTGCTCGGCTACTACACCCTGGTTTCAATGACTCTGAAGGCATTCAAGGTGGCGATGCCAAAAGACCAGCCGCCACCCTTCGCAAACGGAGCGTAATCCCGGCCGGCGCGTCACGGTGGGCATCGGAGTTGCCGTGGCGCTTCCGGCCGAGAAGTTGTCGCCGCAAGATCTAATGCCCGCGGCCGACCTCGCCCTCTACGCGGCAAAAGACGCCGGCCGCAACGGAGTGGAGTCCACAGCTCTCGGTCCCGATCTAAAGCACGCCGGAGGCAGAGGCTAAACAAATCTCGAACCGCTACCTCGCGGCGTTGCAAACCCTGACTATTGCGGCGGCGACGGAAACACCACGTAGGGCGGAGGCGGCTCGCGCTCAGGCGGAACGTACTCCGGTACGGGATCGTCGTTCGGGCCGAGGTAGCGCACGTAGTGGTGAATCGCCCGAAGATCGTCTTCGGACATAAAGCGCAGGTTGAACCAGGGCATCGGCGGGCGCGACCGCAGGTTGCGGGCAAAGATCACCCATTGGTCTTCAGAAAAGCTGGCGAACAGCCGCCTCAGGTTGGCTGGATAGGTGGTGCCCCAGGGCCCCCTCCAGCCGAGCGAATCGCCGCTCAGCCATTTCGACTCCGGTACGTTGCCCGCGCTTTGAGCGAAGCCACTCGTATGGCAGTCGTTGCAGCCGCTGGTGGAAATAACGTACCGGCCCCGCTCCACCTTGGCTGGATCTAATTCGTTGGATTCCATAGCCGCACCGACACTGTTGGGCACCGATGCCATCAGCAGCGCGCCGAGTGCGGCGCTTAAACACGCCCTGGGACGAAAAACGCGGCGCACAGCTTCCTCTCCGCAGCATCTCGGGCGCGGACCCCGGAAAGAAGTTCGGGACATGGTGGGAAAACCTCGCAAGGAAGGGAAACGACCCGGGCGAAAACCGCCCGCGCTTCAGTGACGCATCCCCCTTTTAAGACGTGCCCCTGGAAGTTGACAGGGCCGTATCGTGGAGGGGTTTCAGCCAAAACTGAATCGCGCAGCAGTATGCGGACAGCGCGCAAAATTTCAATAGGCGAGCCACCACTCCGGTGATTCCGGAGCACCCCGTTTGGCAGAAGAAGGAAGGGTGACGGAAGGCAGATTTCAGCTTTTTAAGTCTTTTTTTCCGGGTCCGCCCAGTACCCGAGTCTACGGCTCGTCCACCTCACGTCGAAGCGGCCAGGTCAGCCGGCCGTTGTGCAGATAGTCGCCCGCGGCGACCCGCTTTGCGTAGCTCTCCCAGGTGTCGTTCCACTCGCCGAGGGAATAGCCGTACCAGGGGGACTCGGGCTTGAGCGGCGGCAGCCCAGTTTCTCCCACAGTGCCCTGGCCGATTCCATGTACTCGCGTTTGGGCAACGCGACGGGTGACATGTCGGCCTTCAGCGTCGCGTCAATGACGTGTAGCAAGCGTTGCCGCTTGAGCAGCTCGATGCGTTCATGGAGAGCGCGCTAAGCAAGCATGGCATATCTTTTCGCGCTCGAGGTCACGACCAGCTCTCCATCCCTCCGTGGAGTCTGAGCGCACGGGATACAGTGAGCTCGCAAAATCTACGGAACTGTTACTGCGGTGAATTTACAGAATTTTTTCCCGTTCAACCGGCAATTCCCATGGACACATCGCTTCTTCATCGGAGGCCACGAAGCATATCGATGTGTTTTGCGTGAGAAGGATCCGGTATCTAATCCGAGCCTTCGATCAGGGTGTTTGCGGCTCAGCCAGCTCTGAGTTCGTTCGGAGACGCTGCCATAGTGCGCGTTTATCGCGTGCGAATAATGTTTCGACGTCAGGCAGATTTTTTTGTCGCCTTCATTTTCTCCTGCATCTTCTTGCGGATGTCGGCGATCTGGGAGGACGTCAGCACCCGATCCTTGCCATCGGGCTCGTCTTCCTCATCGCCCTCGATCTCGAGCTTCGGCTCGCTGGGCGCAGACGCTTCAGGCTTCGTCGAAGCGGGTTCCTTGTTGGGTATCTCGACCACGACTTCTTCTAGTGTCGGTACGTCTTCGTCGTCGGCCGTCAACGGACCCGCGGAGTCGTCTGCCAGGTAATCCTCCAGCGACTGCCCCACGGCTTCGATTTCCATGTCGATTTCCGGAACCGGGTCGGACGGCTCTACCGCCGCGAAGTCGCGGCCCGATGGGGCGTCGTCCTGAATATCCAGAACAGGCGCCGCGCTCACTGGCTCTTTGGCCTCAAAGTCGTCTACCTTGGCCGGGGGAGCCGTGTCTTCGATGGTGAGATCGGGCTCTTCCATGATGAGAACCGGCGATCCCTGAGGCAACACGTTGTCGCCGACCGGTTGTCGCGCCTGGCCCCCGTCAGCGCCTGCCCGAGCCTCGGGTCCCGTGCCGACCTTAGCAACTAGGGCCTCGGTCCGCGCGTTTGCGTTGACGGCAAATTCTTTGAACTCCGCGCGCACCTGGTCCACCCGCGCGTCGGCTTCGGCGCGGATCCCGGAAATCTTGGCTTCGAATTCGGCGCGGGCGTCCGCCACCAGCTGTCCCGCGAGCTCCTGAGCACGTTTTTCCGCCTTGGCGCTGGTGTCGTTCTTGTATTGCGCGTAGGACTCTTCCAGACGCGCCCGTTCCTCGGCAATGGTCTTATCGATTTGTTTTTTCCAGTCCGCCTTTTCCGCGCTCAAGGCCGCCTCGGCTTTCGCCAGCACCTTCTCGCGCTGCTTGTGATCCGCTTCAGCCGCTGCTCTCTTCTCCTCGAGCAACTGCTCTTTCTTAGCGAGTATCTTGCCCCGATCCTGTTGCGCTGCGGCCTCCTGTTCCAACGCCCGCCTCTCCTTTGCGATCTTGGCTTCCGCGTCCTTACGCGCCGCCTTGATTTGATCGAGAGACGCCACCCCGCCCTTCGCGCCGTCACCACCCTTGCCGGCCTGATTTCCGCTTCGAAGCTCGTTGATTTCAGCTTTGGCCTGCTCGAGCTGTGAACTTAGTACCTCGCGCTCGTGTTTGAGCTTTTCCAGGCGCACTTTGTCCACCCGGAGCTCACTGGTTTTCTCCACGGCAGCCTCTTGCCCCTGCTGCGCGGACTTCAGTTTGGCCTCGAGCTGCTCCCGAATCTGTTGGAGCTCGTTCACTTTCTTTCGCGCTTTCTCCAGCTCGCTGGTGAGGCGCGATTGTTCCATCTCCGATTGCCGCTGGGAGTCAGCCTTAGCCGCGGCAAGGTCTTTTTCCAGGGTCTCTCGTTTGCTCTGCTCGGCCTCCAGGGCCTTCTGCTGCTTCCCGTAGCGGCGCTTGAGTTCCGCCACCGCTTCCGCCGCCCGCTTGACGTGGACATTTGCCTTGTCCCGCTTGGCCTTTAGCTTGGCGAACTGCGAGCGCAGATCGGCGCTCGCCGGTAGCGTTTCCTTCGATGTTGCTTTAGCGGGCGCCTGCGGCATGGCGGCCGGCGCTTGCGGCTTCGTAGCGGGCGTTGGATCGGCAGCCGCGGGGCTTCCGCCGGCAGAGGTAGCGGGTCCGGACTTGACCCCGGCCGAACGCTGAACCCGGTCAAACCCACCAGCCAGGTAACACGCGTCGAGTCCTACTCTCGCCAGTAAGAATGCTCCCGTTGAGCTTCGCGCTCCGGTATCGCAATAGACGACGTAGCGCTTGGAGCTGTCCAGCTTCGAGGCTTCCATCCTCAGCATGTTGAGGGGGATGTTACGGCTGTTGTTCACGGCCGCTGATTTGTGCTCGTCGGGGAATCGTACGTCGATCCACACCGCGCCTTCCCGCACCATTTTGCAGGCCACTGCGTAATCCACCGCGTGGAGCGTCGGGTTGGAGACCAGGTCCAAGAACTTTTGCTTCGGCAGACGCATCACGAAGCCAGGACTCAACATCTTGACCGAAGCGTTCCGAGGGGTGTTGGAGATCAGCGACTCCTCGCCGAAAACATCGCCCGCCCTAAGCACGGCGAGCTGGTGCTCGTGCCCCCCTTCGGCCGCTCGTCGGATGACTGCGCACTTGCCTTCGGCAACGATGTAGAGATAGTCCCCGTCGGTGCCCTGCTCGACCACAAAGTCACCGGTGGACACCGGCACCGCCTGGAGCTCGGTGAAGAAGCGCTGAATATTGTCGTGGGGTAGGCGGGTGAAGAGCTCCGAGCTGATGAGGCGGGTCATCCAGTCGGCGCCCTCGTCGTCTTCGAGCTCCTCTACCTCGACAATGCCGGTTTCGTTTGACGCCTGATCGTTGCTGAGAATGTGATCGAGCAGCCCCCGGTCAATACGAAACATCGTGACCGGGCTTAGCGCCACCGCGGTATATCGGCGCGGCAGCAGCTGGGCCAGCGCCCGCAGCGCGTTGGAATCTCCAGCCCGCATACGCATGGGCGCTTCGCCCTTGGTCTGAAGCTCGAGCTCGCCGTCCAGAAGATAAAATGTGTAGGAGTCCCGCGCACCCTCCTTGAATATTTTTTTCTTCTTCTTGTATTCGAGCAGATGTCCCTGCTCCAGCACCCGATCCTGCAGCCTTGGCCCCAGGTTATTAATTGGTATCAGGGCAAGGACCCTGTCGGCTAACGGATTGCTTCGGGAGATCACGAGTCAGGTACGATTTGCGAGGACGAATTGAGTAACATAACTATAGATGGCGCGACTGCATTCCGACGGGTGACGGGAATTTGACGCCTGCACCACGCCACGTATTCCGGGCGTTCGAGCCGGACCCGACCCCTCCACACGACCCTCCACGCAAATTTCCTAAAGTCGCCGCTATCGGGGCAGGGTTGAGAAGCCGCTTCGTGAGCGCGATTCCAGGCTCCGGAAGGGCACACCTGGCTACAGTTTCGGGCCCTGCCGACCGATAAAGCTTCCACTGATTGCGTCAGTTCGCCGGAGAAGATTCTTCTTCCACGAACCCGGTTCGTGGCTTCTTTCGTGCGCTCTGCGCGACTCCACTGGGAGTCGACAATCGGCGACACGAATGCACTCAATTTATGCAGTACGCGCAAGGGCCAGGCTTAACCTATATGAAAATTCGGGGCGTTCAGAAACCAGAAAAGCGTAGACCTTCGGATGATGCGATTGAAACGCGTTGGCTCCGATTTGTGTCCCCGTTCCGGCCTGGCGCCGGCGCTCCGACCCACCGAGGAAGGCTCCTATGTTGAGAAAATTGCTTCCCATCGCGATTTTGACCCTGGGAGCCTGGCTCCCCGGTGCGTCGGCGGAAACACCCGAGGGGAACGGGGCCAAATTGCGCATTGCCGTCGTCAGCAGCTATCACCGGGAGTACCTATGGTCACAGGACACCAACGCCGGCTTGACGAAGGCGCTGCTGGACTTTGGCTACCTGGACAATCCATCCCTGGGAAAGCAGTTCTGGGAGAACGATTACGTCGAAAGCTCGAAAGCGATCGTGCTCAAGCTGTGGATGGACACCAAGCGGCGCAACAGACAGTCGGAGATTGCCGACTCAGTCGCTCAAATGATTGCCAGTATCGACGACTTCAATCCTGACATTATCCTGCTCGGCGACGATAACGCTGCGAACTATGTCGGCAACCATTATCTGGACACGCCGATCCCCGTCGTCTTCTGGGGCATTAACGGCACGCCTACAAAGTACGGGCTACTGGACTCCATGGAGCGGCCCGGTCACAACATCACCGGAATATATCAGGCCGGCTACCTGCGCGAGGGACTCGTGGCGCTGAAGACGCTTCTACCCGAAATCAAGACCTTTGCCGTGCTCTCGGATGACTCGCCCACCGGACGTTCCAAGGCGAAGGAGTTCTTGCGCTGGGCGCGGCGCGGTGAGCTGCCTCTGGAGCTCGTTGAGGTGGTCGTGACGAATGAATTCGAGATATGGAAGCAGCGCGCGCTGGAGCTTCAAAATCAGGTCGACGCCTTCTTTGTACTCAACCACAACACCCTGCGCACCAAAGACGGCAAGTCCGTGGAGCAGTTCGAGGCCGGGCGCTGGTACCTCATGAACATTAACAAGCCCGATATGGCCCACGAAAGGCACTTCGTCAAGGAAGGGATCCTGTCCGCGGTGGAGGACTCCGGCTTCAAACAGGGGTACGAAGCCATGCGTGTCGCCGACCGCATACTTCAGCACGGTGAGAAGCCCGCCGAGATCTCCGTCTACGCACCCGAACGGGGGCCATTCATCATCAATACCGAGCGAGCCCGCGGTCTCGGTATAGACGAGCGGATTTTGAACCATTCTCTGGTGGAAGAAACCATCGACTTCTGCCTCGCCCTGAAGCATCCAAGCTAAGACAAACTTTCGGCATGACAGCAAAGGGCGCCGGCACCTCAATCTTCAGAACGCTGCTGTATGCGCTGGCGGGCACCGGCATCGTCGCCGCTCTTATTTCGGGTGTCGCCCATTACGCTTTCACGGTGCGCCTCATCGAGGACTCCGTGCGCCAGGACATGGAAACGGCCGTATCGTCCGTAACGACCTACCTGGAACGAACCTACGCAATCACGGTCGAGGACGATCTCAGAATGCTGTCGGCTTCCCCCGCGGTGGAGTCGCTGCTCATCGGCATGGGCAACGACGTCTACCTTCGCCGGCCGCCGGTGGAGCGACAGTTTGTCACCCTCAATAAAAGCCGGAAGGATATCTACAACGGGCTCCATCTTTATGATGCAAACGGAAAACGCTGGGTCGGTGTGCGCCACGGCAAACGCGAAAGGTCCGTCTCCCAGCATAATCAATATTTCAGCACCGCTGTGCATGAAATCGGCGTCGATCGCCTATTTAAAAAGCTGGAAAGCGAGCGTCCCGGTACCATCCTGTACTCCGATCCCGTCTGGCACGTCTACGATCCCGAAGCAGAAAAGGGTCATTGGCTGATAGTCGCGGGCATCGCCAGGGAAGAGCCAGAGATTGGCGGGTTTGGCGGCGCCATCATCATTGAGATGGATCTTACTCACTACCTCGACTATCTGGCTCGATTGCGGATTTTCGGACAGCAGCTGGTGTGGTTGCTGGATAACAACGGAAACGTGCTTTTCCGTCCCGATCCGCAATCGGCGTCTTTGGATCCGCGCCCCTATCTCCTGGGCGATAGAGAACTGTCCCGCGGAGAGGCTGTTCTAGTCTCTGATCCTGCTTCCGACTCGAGCCTGTCCAGTCAACTACGCGTTGTTTTCAGCATCTCTCCGGATGCCTATACGGAAAGACTAGGCGCCGCATTGAGCCTGCTGCTCGGGGTATTCGCTGCCGTTGCTCTGTTTGGCTACGTTGCAGCGCTGATCTTCGCCCGGGTGCTCGCAGCTCCTATCCAAGGCCTGTCTCAGGCCGTCGCACATGTTGGCCACGGAGATCTGGACGTAAAACTGCCGGAGCGCTGGACCGGAGAAGTCGGAAAGCTGATCCGCGGCTTCAATCGCATGGTCGAGTCGCTGCGAAGCACCACCGTATCAGTGGGATATGTGAACAACATTCTCAGCTCCATGAGCGACGCTCTCATCGTGGTTGACGAGCATGCGTGCATGGTCAACGTCAACCCTGCACTCACTAAGCTGCTCGCCTACGAGGAACGAATGCTAATCGGCCAACCGGTTTCAATGCTGTTTTCCGACCCGAACCTGGTTGAGTCCAGAACCCGCCTCGAGAACAGCATGAGGGTAGTGGTCAATCTGGAAACGGAGCTCGTTGCAGCCGACGGCACTCACGTTCCTGTTTCGTTATCGGGTTCGCCTCTCAGTGATCGCAGAGGACGCAAGGAAGCGGGATACGTGTTCGTCGCCCAGGACGAAACCGAGCGGCGAAAAGCAGCGGATGAGCTGGCACGGCAAAAGAACGTGCTCGAGGCTATCTTCGAGCACGTTCCGGACGCCATGATGGTCATGGACGCCGATCGCCGGATCCTAATGGCCAACCGCGCTAACAAGCGAATTTACGGCTACAACAAGGAAGAGCTCGTCAATACAAGCACCCGGCTCGTTTATGCCAATGAAGACGAATGGGAGCGCATGGGCCGCCTGCGCTTCAACGCCGACATCGAAGGCACCCCGGCCCCGGTACTCACACGTCTCAAGCGCAAAGGCGGGGAAGAGTTTCCGGGTGAAATTATCGGTTCACCGGTCCGAGATCAGGGTGGCACGCTGATCGGGTTCGTTGGACTGGTGCGCGACGTTACCGAGCGCCGCAGGTCGGAAGAGGCGCTCCGGCGACAGACAAAGTCCGTGCACCTGCTCCAGCGCATCGCCACCGCGGCCAACGAAGCCCGCTCGCTCAAGGATGCGTTGCGAGTCTGTTTGAAAGATGTCTGCGAGTTGATTGGCTGGCCGGTAGGACACGCCTTTGATTTCAGTTCGGTTCCTTCCCCGCCACTCGGGTCCACCCATATCTGGTACCTGGAAAGACCGCAAGATTTCGATGCCTTCCGTGCTTCGGCGGAGGGCCGTGATCTGAGCCCGGACGGCAAAGGGCTCGCGAACCGCGCCTTCGAACAGCGAAAGGCGATTTGGCTGCCGGATGTAACCATCGAGCCCGGCGTAGACCGCCGATTCATGGCCCGAGACGCGGGGCTTAAGGCCGGATTCGCTTTTCCGGTGATTGTGTCTAGCGAGGTGCGCGCCGTGCTCGAGTTCTTCTCCGAGGAGGTGTTAAAACCCGATCCTGGACTCATGGCCCTGATGATCAATGTCGGCACGCTGCTCGGGCGGGTCATCGAGCGGGAAGATGCAGCCAGGGCGCTGCGCGCGAGCGAGTTTCGCTTTCGCGATCTTTACGACAAGACTCCGGCCATGTTCATGACCGTGGACAGTAACGGCACCGTTCTCTCCGTCAACGATTTTGGCGCCGCCCAGCTAGGCTACCGACCGGAGGATCTCATTGGGCGTCAGGCCATCGACATGCACGCAGAAAAGCACCGAAAATCACTCAACCGCCGCATCGACGCGTGCTTAGCCAAGCCCAACAGGATTCAACACTGGGAAACCGAACTCCTCCATCGTCACGGCGATGAAATACACGCGCGCACATCTGCCAGAGTGGTGTCAGGCCCAAACGATGACCCTCAACTTCTCATGGTCTGCGAGGACATCACAGAGACGAAGAATCTGTCCGAGAAGCTCAAACATCAGGCAAGCCATGATGCGTTGACCGGTCTCGTCAACCGGCGCGAGTTCGAAAGCCGTATTGAGGAGCTGTTGGCATCGAGCCGAGACAAGGGTGGTGAGCACGTGCTCTGCTACCTGGATCTCGACCAGTTCAAAATCATTAATGACACCTGCGGTCACGTAGCTGGCGACGAGTTGCTTCGCCAGCTCGCCGGCATTCTCAACGAACGCATGCGCAGAAGCGACACTCTAGCTCGTCTAGGCGGGGACGAATTCGGCATTCTCATGACCAGCTGCTGCTTGGAGAACGGTTATCGGATCGCCGAGAAGATCCGTGCCGTCATCGAAGACTTCCGTTTTCATTGGCAGCGCATGAGCTTTGACGTGGGCGTGAGCATCGGTGTGGTTCCAGTGAGCGCCTCAAGCGGAGAGACGGCAGATCTTTTGAGCGCTGCAGACACGGCCTGCTATGCGGCCAAAGACGAAGGACGAAACCGAGTACACGTTGCCACACCCGAAGACCACGAGCTCGAAAGGCGTCGCGGCGAGATGCAGATGGTGGCACGCATTAACGATGCGCTGGAGGAGAACCGATTCCAGCTCTACGTGCAGCCCATCATACCGCTCACGTCCGCGGATGGAATTATTGAATCCAGCCCTCCAAGCTACGAAGTGCTTCTCCGCATGAAAGAGTCGTCTGGGCGCATACTTCCGCCGGGCGCGTTTCTCCCGGCTGCGGAACGATACAGCCTGGGTCCCAAGCTCGATACCTGGGTAGTGAGCCATGCGCTCCAATGGCTGAGCCGCAATCAGGACATCCTCGAGCATATGGGCACCCTGTCCATCAATCTTTCCGGCGCTTCCCTGGACAGGCACGGCGTGCTCGAGCGCATCATCGAGGAATTTCAAAAGACGGAAGTCCCGCCAGAGCGCATCTGCTTCGAAATCACCGAAACGGCGGCGGTGGCAAATCTCTCCAGCGCGATCCGATTCATCAATGCGCTCAAAGGGCTTGGATGCCAATTCGCCCTTGATGATTTCGGCAGCGGGCTGTCTTCATTTGCTTACCTGAAGAGCCTTCCCGTCGACGTGCTCAAGATCGACGGCGTGTTCGTCAAAGATATGCTCGATGACCCCATCGATCGGGCGATGGTGAAGTCCATCAACGAAATGGCACACGTCATGGGCAAGAAAACTGTCGCAGAATTCGTCGAGAACGAAGCGCTCATCGACGTTCTCATCGCGCTTGGCGTGGACTATGCCCAGGGCTATGCCATCGGACATCCCATACCTATCGACAACGTCGTCGAGGGCATGAACGCTCGGGCGAAAGTCGGCTGATACTCAGGCGGACTGAACATGATCTTCATGTCTGTACCGTTGATGACCGCTCTGGACGTGGCGATCGTGATTTGCGTTATTTACGTCTGCGTGGTCGTCACCCGCTCCCGCAAGCTGGCTGCTGAGCTCGACCTTACGTGGCCGCTGATGGCCATCGTCGCTGGCGTCGGGATCCTGGGAAGCTTCTTTCTCGCCGACCTCATCATCATGCACGTCGTGAGCCGGCTGACCTCCCACGCCTGGGCGATGGCGTTCATGGCCGAATTCTTTCTCCAGTGGAGCTGGGTAGTTATATTCGTTGCGGTCCTTTCGATTACCGGCGGGGTTGTCCTTGCGCTTAAGTCCATGCCTCGCGTACGGCTCATGCTGCACTCTCTGAGCCGCGCCAATTCAGCTCTTCAGCGCGAGCATGCCGCCCGCCTCAATGTCGAAGCCGATCTTCTCCAGGCCGAGCGAACGCACGCGCACGAGCTCAGAAGACGAACCATGGATCTCCGGCAGGCAAACGAGCGGCTTCACCGGGAGGTGGAAGTGCATCGGATGACCGCGCGGTCGCTGCGGGAGAGTGAGGGACGTTTTCGAAGCCTTTCCGAAGGTTCGATGCAGGGAATCATCGTCATCAACAATGACTGGAAGGTGCTCTTCGTCAACAAGGCCTTCGCGACCTTGCTTGGGTACAACTCGATCGATGATGTCGAAGAAGGTCTGCGATTCGAAACTTTTTACGCCCCGCACGAGTTTGAGCGTATGACCCGCTATCGCGAGGCGCGAATGCGCGGCGAGGCTGCGCCAACCGCATTCGAAGTAGATGTGCTGCGCGCCGACGGCAGCATCATTACTATCCACAATACCCTGCAAGAGGTGATCTGGAACAGCGAGAACGCCAAGCAATTCACTGTCGTGGACGTAAGCGAACGAAAGCGCACAGAGCGGGAGTTGCTTCGAAGCGAGCGGCGTTACCGCAGCCTGATTGAGGAGGCGGTTCAGGGCATCGTCATCCACGAAAGCCGCAAGCCAATTTTCGCAAACCAGGCGTATGCCCGAATTCTAGGATACGACTCACCCGAGGAAATTCTCGCTCTTGGCGACATGGAGCGTATTTATGCGTCCGGAGAACACGCCCGACTGCGCGCTTATCAGATGGCGCGTAAAGAGGGGCGACCGGCGCCGTCCCAGTACGAGTTTGAGGCCATCAGAAAGGACGGTGGCGTCGCGGTGCTTCACAACGTGGTGCGTTTGGTGGAGTGGGACGGGAAAAAATTGACTCAGCACAATATCATCGACGTGACTCACCGCCGGCGCGCGGAAGCGGCGCTGCGGGCGAGCGAACAACACTACCGCGAACTGGTAGAAGGCTCTGTACAAGGTCTTCTTATCATGCGTGATTTTGTGCCGCTATTTGCCAACGACGCTTACGCTCACCTTCTAGGATACAAATCAGCGGAAGAGCTCATGAATCTGGGCATACTCAGAGACCGTTACGCGCCGCACGAACGCGAACGGATCGCTGCCTACTGGAAGAATCGAATGAACGGAGAAGCATCGCCTGACGAGTACGAGGTGGAAATGCTTCACAAGAGTGGTGGCGTCATCATCGTGCACAACGTGCTTCGCACCATTACCTGGGAAGGCAAACCTGCCGCTCAGGTTGCGGCCATCAACGTGACCGAAAGACGGCGGGCCGAAGAAGAAAGGGCTTTTCTAGTGCGGGATCTCAAGCAGCGGGTGAAGGAGCTGACCATGCTTCGCCAGCTTTCCATGAAGCTGCAAAGAGAGGGTCTGACTCCGGCGGCGCTGTGCGTCAGCACTTCCGAGTCCCTAAAGAGGACATTCCTGCACGCCGATGTCACGCAGGTGAGGGTTGAACTTGATGGAGAAACATTCGCGACTGACGACTGGCGGCAAACGGAATGGCACCTGAAGCAGAGCTTGAAAACCCGAGACGGGCGCACCGGATGCATCGAAGTGTGCTATCTGGATACACGGCCCGAGGCCGATGAAGGACCGTTTCTCACCGAAGAGCGAAATCTGCTGAAATCCGTGGCGGCGATGCTCTGCGCCTACTTGGAGCGCGAGCACGCCCAGGCTGAGGCGAACGAGAACCGAATTCGGATGGAAAGCGCGTTCTCGAGTCTCAGCGAAGCCGTTTTCACGCTGGACCCCACGACGAGAAAGATCATCGCTTGTAACGAATCCGCCGGGCGGATGTTTGGCTACGAGGTCGACGAGCTCATAGGCGTTTCAACGATTCATTTGTTTGAGGACAAAGCCTCTTTCCAGAATTTTTACGAAAGCTACACCCCGACGCTCAAACGGAAAGGTGAGTTCAAGGGCGAGCAACCTTTCAAGCGACGGGACGGAAGTATCGTATTTGCCGAAATCACCATGTCGTTGTTGGACAACGAGAAAGGCGCCCGCGCGGGGATCGTCATCATGTTACGCGACATCGCCGAAAAAAGGGCGCTTCAAGAGACGGTGGCGCGATACCGTCACCTCGTCTCTGCGAGCCGAGACCCGATGTACTTCGTGGATGATAGCTACTTCTACCGGGTAGCCAATGAGGCTGCCGCTGAGTGGCATCAGCGACCCATTGAAGAAATCGTCGGCCGGACCGTGATGGAGATTCACGGGCAGGACAGATTTGAAAGTGTCCTCAAACCAATGCTCGACCGCTGCCTCACCGGTGAGTCGGTGGAGTATCAAACGATGCTCGAGTACCGCGGTCACGGCCGCTGCCAGGCGGCGGTACGATATGACCCCTACTACGACGAATCAGGGCGCGTCATCGGCGCAGCCGTGACGGTGCGGGATTTGTCCAAGTCTCGGAAAACTGGGGATCCGAGCGGCAACAAAGATCGCGTGGTGGTGTCATTTAACGCGCCGCGGCGCTGAACCATCCGCTACCAGCCTGCCGCGCGTCCGTCGCTGCGGGGATCCGATGCCCCCTCCATCAGCCCGCCCGGATGGTGCACTACGGCGCCGGCATGGCCCATGAGATCGCTGAACGGTGCCACCAATTCGACCTCGTGACCGGCCGCTGCCAAGGTCTCGATGAGTTCCAGGTCGAAACGGGACTCCAGCTTAAGAGAGGTGGTTTGGTCGCCCCAGGTTCGCCCGAGCAGCGATCGGGAAGAAGTCCCGGTATTTCCGAGTGGGCCGGGGTTTCCTGCGCTTCGCCAAAGCGTCGGCGAACTCATTCTGATAAAGGAACTCGACTTCAATCGTCGTGTGCTGGATTTCCATGCCATTACGCCGGGGGGTTCCTGACAAGTAAGGAATCGCTCCTCAAGCTTATTCGTCGGTAAACACGAATGCAGCTCGCCTGAAAATGCCTCGAAACCGTCCGCGTTCCTGAACTCATTCATTAAGAAGCACGAGGTTCTTATGCGACCAGTAGCAGGTGTGATCGTCATCACAGTTTCGCCGTGTGCTTTAGCTATTGACCACAAAAGTCACTACCTTATTTCCTTATTGAGGAACGAGACTGACCCGCGCCGGCGTCCGGCGGGGGCTTATCCCTGCCCGTCACGGAGTGACAGCCGCCCCTTTTGGCTGGCGAAGATCTGACGAGTACAACCGCATCGGCGAATTTCCCCCAATATGATCGCCGTTTTCCTGGTTGTACGTGTCGCGCGCCTACGATGGCAGGGACGCGCGCCACCTTTTAAGGAGTGTGCATGAACGCTGATGCGCCACCCGTCCCGGTACAAAAGCCCGTCCGCGACGCGAAGCGAACCGCTCAGGGACAGCATGAAACGCCGAAAAACCGCACCCACGGTGCGGTTTACCGTTTAGTGCGCAAGACCCATCTGTGGGTCGCCATCATCGTCGCGCTTCCGCTCCTGCTGCTCCTGGTCACAGGCGTGGCCCTCCAGGTCCGAAAACCGGTCGACTGGATCCAGCCGACCACCGAGGTCGGTGTCGCCCGATACGACCCCGGCGTAGGCCATGCGCAAATACTTGCCGCGGCGAAAGCCGTGCCGGAAATGCGCGTCGAGGACTGGAGCGATATCGCCGCCCTCGATTACAGGCCCAAGAACGGAATCATTAAAGTCCGCAACCACGACGATCTCGAGACCCAGGTCGACGCCAAAACAGGGGAAGTCATCAGAACCGGTCGGCGCTGGAACAATTTAATCGCGCGGGTTCACGACGGCTCTGAGTGGGGCATGCGCCTCTGGTTCTTCCTGCCGGCGGGCCTGCTGATCGTTTACCTGTGGATCTCCGGCTTTTACCTCGCCGTCATGGAAACGTCCCGTAAGCTGCGGGCCAGGCGGCAACGCAAGGCGCGCCAGGAAATCGAGTCTGGGCCCCGCGCCGGCGTCTCCTCCCACAGGCGCTCGTTCAATCTGCTGAGCTTCTGTCTGCGCTACCATTATTGGCTCGCGGTTATCGTGATTCTTCCCTGGATGCTGGTGACCAGCTCCGGTCTCGTGCTCCAGCTCCGCACTGAACTCCCCGGCGTCGATCCCGGCCTCCACCAGGGCGTGGGTTCAACGCCGGCGCTGTCGTACCCGCGCGTGCTCGACATTGCCACCACCATACCCGAGCTCCAGGTACAAAGGTGGAAGGACATCTGGCGCATCTATACTCATCCCGGCGAGGGGGTGATAACGGTGCGCACTCGGCGCGGCGTTCGGGCCCAGCTGGATGCGAGCACCGGCAAGGTGCTCGCCGTCGAACCATACAGCCGTGATTTCTGGGAGGATCTCCACGAGGGTCTCATCGGCCGACATCAGCCGCGATCCGGCAGCCCTTTCGGATCGCTGCAAGTCGACCTGCGTTTCTGGGTGTTCCTTCCGGTACAACTCATCGCCGTTCTGCTATGGCTTACAGGAGTGATCTATTTCCTCAAAACTACTTTTGCCAAACAGAAGTCCGGCATGGCGCGAGATTCCTCGCCGGCAGCCGCTTGGCAGGACACGAATATAGAACCCATGCAACAGCCGAGCGGCGGAGACTGATGCACTCCCGAATACCAGATGAACTCTTGCGCAAAACCATCCTCGTGGTCGACGACCTTGCGGACAACCGCCACGCGATAACGACGCTGTTGATGGCCGACGGCTTTGACAATGTGCTCGAGGCCGCAAGCGGTGCCGAAGTCTTGAGCTTGCTGGACTCCGGCCAAGCGATCGATCTCGTTCTGCTCGACATCCTGATGCCGGGAATAAACGGCCGTCAGGTGCTGGATTGCATGAAGTCACGGGCCGCGCTCAAAAACATTCCGGTGATCATGGTGACCGGGGTAAATGACGTCGAGAGCGTCTTCGAATGCATTGAGCAAGGCGCCACCGATTATCTCATCAAACCCGTTGACGAGGTTGTTCTACGGGCGAGCGTGCGCGCAGGACTAAGCGCTAAAACGATTCGTGACTTCAAAAAGAGACGATACGCGAGGTGAGCGTCGCCGACCATCTTCGTAAAGGCGAGCGGCGCGTCGCAGATCTTATTGACGACGTCAGTGTGGTGTTCACAGATATTGTCGGATTCACCCAGCTATCGTCGCAGATCGCCGCATCGGAGCAAGTTAAAGTGCTGAATCGGGTCTTTTACCGCTTCGAAAAGCTCGCCGGCACCCATGCGTTTGAACAGCTCAAAATCAAAGGGGACGCATACCTTTTCTGGGAGGACCTCCATCAGAGAGTTATCGGTCGGCACCATCGGCGCTCCCGCAGCCCTCTCCAATCGCTGGAGGGCGACCTGCGTTTCTGGGTGTTCCTGCCGGCACATCCGATCGCGGTGCTGCTGTGGCTTACCGAGGTGATCTACTTACTTAAACCGACCTTCGCCAACAAAAAGTCAGGAACTGCGCGAAGGGCCTCTCGAGCGGTCGGGGAAAAGGACGCGGCGATCGGGGCAATTCAACACACGAGCAGCGAAGATTGATGCACTCCCGAATACCAGATGAGCTGCTGCGCATGACCATCCTCGTGGTCGATGACCTTGCGGACAACCGCAACGCCATCACGACGCTGCTGATGACCAACGGCTTCGACAATCTGCTCGAGGCCGCTAGCGGCGACGACGTCTTGAGCTTGCTGGACTCCGGCCAAGCGATCGATCTCGTTCTGCTCGACATACGGATGCCCGGGATGGACGGCCGTGATGTGCTGGATCACATGAAGTCGCACGCCGAGCTCAAGTCCATTCCAGTGATCATGGTGACCGCGGTGGACGACTTCGAGAGTGTCATCGAATGCATCGAGCGCGGCGCCGACGACCATCTCGTCAAGCCCGTGAACGAAGTGCTCCTGAGGGCTCGAGTGCGCGCGGGGCTCGAGCGCAAGTATTTTAGCAACAAAGAGCACCAGCTATTGGCTCAGGTCCGAGCCCAAAAAAGAAAGTCTGAGGTCATCCTCTACGACGTCATACCCGTGAGCGTCGCCCGCCGTCTTCGTAAAGGCGAGCGGCGCATCGCGGATTTAATAGACGACGTTACCGTGGTGTTTGCCGATATCGTGGGATTCACCCGCCTGTCTTCTCAGATCCCCGCATCAGAGCTGGTCGAAGTGCTCAATCAGGTCTTTCACAACTTGGATCGGCTTGCCGAACAACACGGGCTCGAAAAGATCAAAACTATCGGGGACGCCTACCTCGCCGTCGGAGGGATACCGCCACACACCGACGAACACGAACGCCGCTGCATGCAGTTCGCGCTCGACGCGCTGAAGAAAATCGAGTCTGTGAAATATGTAGATCCGGTGAAGCTTCAACTCCGCATAGGCATGCACACCGGCCCCGTGGTCGCAGGAATTATCGGCGACACGCGATACATCTATGACGTCTGGGGCGAAACCGTAAACATTGCGAGTCGAATGGAGTCGCGAGGCATGGCGGGTCGCGTGCAGGTTACTCCCGCGACCCGCAAACGTCTCGAAGGAATATTTGACTTCGAATCTCGAGGACTCATCGAAGTCAAAGGAGTTGGCCAAATGCCAGTCTACCTTTGTCCTTCAGAACAGCGGGGATGCCGGCATGTCGCCCAGGGCCTGGTAAATCAGATCACTTGAAATCCTTGACTGCAACGGAGTATCAACCAAGGAGGCAAACTAAATGAAATTGTCTAAACGCTCAATTGGGGCGATTCTATTCGCCCTTGTTTTCAGTACACCGGTTTTTGCTAAACAGTCGCTGTCCATCCCGGGAACGGAGGCGTTCACTCCGCTCCTTGTAGATCTGGCGCGGGCATACAACGCGTCACAATCTGAAATAAAGGTCGATATTCCCGAGCCGGTTGGATCGCGGGGCGGCATCAAGGATGTCGTAAGCGGAAAATCGAGCCTAGCGGCCGTGTCCCGCCCGCTCAAGCAGCGGGAGCGCGACAAAAACCTCGTGTACCGCCCCTTTGCGATGTCGCAAATAGTTTTCGTGATAAATCCCAAAGTGACGGGTGTAGAGCGCCTTACGAAAGAGCAGGTCCTGGCGATTTACTCAGGGAAGATAACCAACTGGCGGGAAGTTGGTGGTCCGGATCAAAAGATTTATCCGATCACCCGGGATGCCGGATCGACGCTCAAAGCGCTGGTCAAAGGCTTTCCTGAGTTCGGCGCGCTGGAAAACAAGGTCGCAAAGCAATCCTTCAACAGCCAGCAGAGCGTCGATTTGGTCGCCCAGTACGACTACACGATCACTTACGCGCCGCTCGGCCTGGTGAAGGGAACCGGACTCAAAGTGGTCGAGGTGGAAGGCGTTTCCTCCGCCGAATTGAATCTCTGGAACAGCGGCACGCAGCTGCCTCTGATCTACGGACTGGTACACCGCGCAGACCCGTCGGAAGACGTTTTGAAGTTTCTGCGTTTTCTCGCAACTCCTGAGGCGCACGAGGTCATGCACCAGCATGGCGCACGTCCAGTCGACGTGCTTGCGGTCGAGGGCGCGCAGTAATTAATCCATGAATAGTGTGGCCCACATGTTCGGGTCTGTCCGTTTAAAGCTGCTCGCCGGGATCATAAGCCTGCTGGTGATCGTGGCCATCGGCTTTGGCGCGCTGAATTACAAGCTGATCCTCGGCGGAATCTTAAGGGCCCAGGATGACCGGCTGCAGAAGCTCGCGAGCTACGAGGCGGCCAAGATCAACTGGTCGCTGATGGACTACGGCTCCAGACTCGAGCAAATTGCGCGCTCGGAGGCCACCGAACGCTTTGCAAGCGCCTCCGCGTACTATTCTCTCGATCGCCTGTTCATCGACAGCAAAACTTCTTTTCCGGTTTTGAGCTACATCGACGAGATCGGCGTCGAGGAGCTCAAGTTCGAACGAGGTAAGGAAAGCAGCGAGCATGACGACTTAAGCAATCATCCGCTTTTTCGCAAAGCCTTCGCGCAGCCGAATAGGGTCCAGATGGAACTGGTGGAGGATTACCCGCGCTACGGAAGAAGCATCGGGTTCGCCTATTCGGTGCGCAATTTCTTCGGAGAGTACGGGGGCACGCTGCTCGGGATCGTTCCGCTGAGCCACTTTACCCGGACACTGGGCAACGAGCGCATCGGCAACACCGGTTATTATCTAGTCACCGACCAGACCGACAGGATCTTGCTGGGTCCCGGGAACTCATCCGCTGAACGACGGGTGAACGCCGCGGCCGCCAGGAAACCCGGCGCCGTGGGTGAGGCCTTGCCGGAGCACCGCTTTGCCGACGAGCAAGTTGCAAACGCGCCCGTGGAGCTCCTGATGTGGAAGGTGTATGCGGTCCTTCCCAACGCCGAGTTCTTTGCCGAACCGAAGCGACTGATGATTCAGATAGGGCTGGTGGCCGCTTCCGTAATTCTGCTTGCGGGCGCGCTCGCTTTGGGGATCGGCAGCGCCGTGACGCGCCCGCTGAAGCAATTGATGCATCTTACGGATGCGATCGGACGCGGTGATTTTTCCAAAGGCGCCAATATTCATTCCGGCGACGAGTTCGAGCGTCTCGGGGAAGCGTTCAACCGCATGATCGACCAGCGATCGACTGCGGAAGAGAAACTCAAGAAAGCAAAGCACATGGCGGAGGCCGGTGAGCGAGTCAAATCCGAATTTCTCGCAACCATGACTCACGAAATCCGGACGCCTTTGAACGGTGTCATCGGCATCGCGGAGCTGATGGGGAAAACAGAGCTGTCGAATCAGCAGCTAAAATACCTAGAGACTATTAAGGACAGCGGTCACTACCTTGCCAACCTGATTAACGACATTCTGGACTTTTCCAAAATCGAGGCCGGAGAACTCAAGCTAGTCATGGAAAACTTCGATCTCCGAGCTTTGGTTCATGAGGTCGCGGACATGCTGGCAGCGCCGGCCCAGGAAAAGGGGCTGGATCTGTGCGTGCGATTTCCTACGGAGTCACCCGATGCGATCTGCGCCGATGCCGGTCGCTTGAGGCAGGTGCTCATCAACATCGTCTCCAACGCGATTAAGTTTACCGACGAAGGGGAAGTTGTCATTCGCGTGATTCCACTGAAATGCGTTAACGAGTCCGCGACGTTCAGATTCGAGGTATCGGACACAGGAGTCGGCATCAACGCCTACCACCACGAAAGAATATTCGAATCTTTTCGTCAAAGTGACGACTTTCAGACCCGCAAGCGCGGCGGCACCGGCCTGGGTCTGGCGATATGTAAACAACTGGTCAGGCTCATGGGTGGCAACATCGGCGTAAACAGCGAGCCTGGATCTGGAACGACCCTGTGGTTCGAGCTATCGCTCGCGCTTCAGTCTAATATTGTGCAAAGGGCGTTCCCGCCTCACCCGTCGATCGCCTCGCTTCGGGTTCTGGTGGCGGAATCCCACTCTGCATCTGCGCATGCGGTCGCTGGACAGCTCAGAGACTGGGGCGCCGTGTGTCATCTAGCGGCGACGTACAGAGAAACAATCACGCTGTTCAAGGACTGCGCGGCGTCGGGCAAGCCTTACGACCTCCTGATCATGCAATGCGACCTCGGCGGTCGGGGGATTGGCGACTTCTATTCGGAGATCAAGAAAGATGGAACGAGTAAAGATACAAACCTCATCGTGCTGGTCACCTACCACGACTTTACCGGTCCCGCTGACGATGCGATTCCGGAGTCGGCGGTGGAACTGCGCAAGCCCGTGCACATGCGAAGCCTGCACGATGCGGTGGTGCAAGCCATGAACGCTGCAGGCTCGGGGATGAAACCGGTCAAGGACTCGACCACGGTAGAATCGGCGCCGATAAGTGCCCGCGTGCTAGTCGTGGAAGACAACCCGGTAAACCTGTTCGTCGTTCAGACCATGCTCGAGAGTATCGGCTGCGAGGTGCATGTGGCGGTCGACGGCGCCGAGGGGGTCAGCGCCGCACTATCCAACGAATACGATCTCGTGTTCATGGACTGCCAGATGCCGGTCGTAGACGGGTATGAAGCGACCCGCCGGATTAGACTCGAGGAGCAGAAGCGTCGCCTGGAACAGCCAACAACCATCGTTGCTCTGACCGCCAACGCGATGAGTGGTGATCGGGAGCACTGCCTGGAATCCGGGATGAATGACTATCTCGCTAAACCTTTCACCGA
>Ga0224512_10001495_pt1 | contig 22476 bp, 19 predicted proteins | sample SF_May12_sed_USG_4_FD_169103 | JGI IMG/M metagenome (GOLD analysis project Ga0224512, IMG submission 169103) | Sediment microbial communities from San Francisco Bay, California, United States - SF_May12_sed_USGS_13 | ecosystem: Environmental > Aquatic > Marine > Sediment | place: USA... | reverse complement strand
TTCTTCAATCTCCTTTCTTATCGAAAACGGCGTGATCAGATTCAGGAGCGCAAAAGCGATTCCGAAAAAGATCAGACCGATCACAACAAATATAAGCGTCGTTACGACAACTTCGGCCAGTTCCGCGAACTTCACGACAAAGCCCAATGATGTTGCCAAAAGATTCATAAACATTTATTTTCCTCCGCGATAACCTGAACTTATGAAAGGAACTCCGAGCGTCGAACGATACTTGCCGGAATTGAACAACTCCCAACCGAACCACGATGAAGTCGCATAGGCCAGAATAACCCCGATTCCGAAGATGTAATAGATTTTTCTTAACATAAACTTAGTTAGTTCAGTGAGTCTGTCGAGTCCGTCGAGTCCGTCGAGTCCGTCGAGTTTGGCGGTTCAGTGAGTTACTCGAACGCACGCCTTTGAACGCCTTCTTTCCAAGCTCAACAAATTCGATAAACCAGCCAAACTCATGAGACTCACTGAACTCGCCAAACTCTCCCAACTCATAAATCCTGCTAGCTCCCCCCAAACATGCTCTCACTCCAGCGTCTTGACTCAAACGAGAACTTTCTAAACAGTGTCAGAACCGGTAGGATCGCCAGCAGGACAAACGCCGCGCAGAAGTTCACACCCCGGGTAACGTTCTGTTGGACCTTGACCCTCACCGGCATCGGCTTCTGCCAATCCTTCCAACTGCCCTCGATTCGAAGAGTGTATTTGCCTTCGGGAACTGCAGAAATGGTCGCGTCGTTATTGTTTCCGCCCTCGCTCCACGATTCGCCATCGGTCACGCCGTAGTAATACTCTATCGGGATGGTCACCGCTTCGACTTCGTTGTTCTTCTGGTTTATCAGGTCGACGCTGAGTTCCGTCCACGAGTTATTGACCGGTGCGAGCCCGGTGATCTGAACATTTCTGTTTCCCTTCAGTTCAAACGGCTGGCTAAAGACGACGCGGCTGGCCGAAGGACCCGAAAGCGGTTCGAGCAAAAATTCCTGACTCAGAGGGGTCGACACGAGACCCGTAAAGGGAAGCATGAATATTGCCGTCAAAATCAAGATTCCCAACAGCAGGAAACCGTACTTGATCAGGTGTCCGCTTGGAAACGGTTGATTCGGAGCGACCGTCGTCGGACCGGGAAGCCATTTGATCCCAAACGCCTTTTCGACCTCCTTTTTTGGAAGATAGGTACCGAGGGACCAGTTGACCTCGTCTTTTGTCAGCTCCTGCGAGAGCATCAGAGGCGGTGCGACAAAGTCTGCCGCCCGCACCGAGTCGCCAACCGATACACGCCAGTAAAACTCTCCCTTTACATACTCGACTTTTGCCGGTGCGTCCTGAAAGATGCGAAATGATTTGCCGTTGTACTTGACCGTAGGCTTTGTTCCCGCCGAGTGGCTGGAGACCTCGATTTCGGCCGTGTTGACCGATTCGACAAAGCTCCAGTGATCGTCCGACTGAACAAGCCAGCGAAAACCCAGCTTTGGATTATAGAGAAGATACTCGTTCCAGAAATACTTGATACCGTCGAAAATTACACTCCGGACCATCGCACCGATCACTTCCAATTCGGCGCCGCTCGCAAAATTCGGGAACACACCCCTGGCCCCAATTTCGAGCACGAGTTCAACCGGCGAAGGTGAGGGCTTAAGAGCCTTTAAGAACTTCAGATTGCCCTCGTTGACATCGAGCAGCGACTCACAATACGGGCAGGTGACGCGTTCCGTTTTATCGGGTGCCCTGAGCTCGAGACTGCCGCCGCACTTCGGACAGCCCATCGCCGTAGCCCCAACCTGCGGCGCGGCACGTTCGGCCGGTTTCTTTTCGGCGAGGCCGATTTCTGCTAGCGTTACTTCTTTGCCGTAAAACAAAAAGGGTGGGTCCGTCCCGTAATCGATCGTCGCAAAAACATCGTTCTTTCCCGCCAGATCGATATAATTCGACTGTTCACCGGGTTCCAGCTTATACGGTATTTCGCCTTCCGCGGCGACATAGCTGGCCGTGCCTTTTTCCTGTGCGACGAGCGGTGTCTCGGGTGTCAGACTCGTGATTTTTTGTCCGGGGCTAATTTCGTCGTATTCGGGCGTCACGACTCCCTCAGGCAAAGGCCTGTAGAAAGTCATATAGAAGTTTCCCTGGGCTTCGGCGAGCCAGCCGGTCCAACCGTTATTGAACGTTGCGTACCATTCGTCCCAGAATCCACCCGCACCGTGTTTGATTTGCGCACGGCCGGTCAATTCGAAACGCTTTCCCATGTATTCGCCTTTGAGGCCGACTTTCAATGGAGATTTCGACTGTACGATTTCGGCGACTTTTCCGAGGTCCTCAAGCTTCCTGTCCGTTCTGGACACGGCAGAACGGCAAAAGGGACAAACGACGACAATTGTCGATCCTGACTTGAATTCGATGGGACCCGCGCACGATGGACAGTTTGCTTTTAATACGCTCAAGCGCTGCCTCCCGCTGCTGAGAAATCTAATTCGATATCAATGTCGCCGGTATTTCCGCCATCAATTGCCCCGGTTCCCGTGTTGGTTCCGCGGGTGATCTTTGTGACGCTTACGGATGTCGCACCGAGTGCTGCCGATAGCTCTTTCTTCCAGTCCCATTCCGGCCGTTCCCTGCAGCAATAGAGATTGAATGTGGCGAGGCCGTATTCGGGATAGGTATGACACGCGAGATGGGACTCGGTGAGAGCGACAAGGCCGGTCACGCCGCCTTCTCCCGGGAAGCAGTGCCAGATTCCGTCACCGATCGTCTTGAGGCCCAGATCTGAAATAACAGCAGAGAAAATCGTCTTTAGTACGGCTCGATCGCGAAGGATTTCGGGCGTGCAGCCATCCGCTTCGATCAGCCATTCTCTTCCTACGATCATTGGGGTATCCATTTGAAATTAATACGATTATCGACCCAAAATTGTTTTCGAACTTTGCAAAGCAACGTTGCGTTACTATGCTTAAAAGAATTGTATGTTGCTCGAAATAGTATCTGAATATTCGCGGTTTGTCATATTTCTTGGGTTAACGGCTTTTTGCTCTACGGCCTGCGATTTGGCCTCTCTGCAAACTGAAACGAATGTTGACAAGGAAGTGTCCGTCGATTACGGCGAGGCCAGAATACTCGGTCGTATTGATTCACCTAAAATAACGGAAAGCAGCGGTATCGCCAGTTCGCTGTGCCAAGAGAATGTGTTTTGGACACACAACGATTCGGGTGACGGCGGCAACATCTATGCCTTGGACGATAAGGCCAGGTTGATTGGCGAATTTACCGTTTCCGGGGCATTAAACAGGGACTGGGAAGACATCGCTTCATTCAAAAGCGCCAACGGCGAGTGTTTTCTATTCATCGCGGACACCGGCAACAACGGGCGTAGCCGCAGCAGTTTTGCGATCTACAAGCTCAAGGAACCAAAGATCAAAAAAGAGGGGCCAGCCCCGCTGACCGAAAAAGCGGTACCGATAATCTTTTCATACCCGGATATGCGTCACGATGCAGAATCAATATTCGTACATCCGGAAAGTGAGACAATTTATGTAATTACAAAAAGGATCAGCGACGCCGCCGGGGTTTACAAACTTGAGAAAGGATCAGGAACCGCAAAAAAAGTGGCCGATATCGAAGTTCCGTCGGTGCCGAAAGGGCTGATTACGGGCGCCGCAATATCGCCCGACGGCAAACGCGTGATCATCTGCGATTATTTCGGAGGGTACGAATACGTGCTTCCGAAGGATGCCACGGACTTCGACGATATCTGGAATGAAAAGCCGCGCCTCGTTGATCTGGGTGTAAGAGAACAAGGTGAGGCGGTTTCGTATTCTGCCGATGGCCTGTCGATCTACGCGACCAGTGAGCACAGGAACGCACCCTTGATTATAGTTAGTAGGAGGATCGAGTAGGTTTTACAGCAACACTGAAGAAATCTATTTTGATCCTGTCCCCCTTGTGCGGACGTTGAATCAGTTTGAAAGCTGGAATCGTAGAATAAAATGTAACAGCACGGTCCTCCTTGCGTGGACGATGCAGAGAACTCCTTTTAAGAGTTTGATCCCCCGACGGATAAACCGGCGGGAATCAATGATAATTACCCGAATTCTATGAGGCACGTGACAAAAGAGGAACTCGAAGCCGGTCTGGATCACATACGAGAATCCCCACTGAATAACGGCGAATTGAAGTTGATCGTCTGCCGCCCCGACGGCGGCGGCCGAAAAACCCTCACCAAGGGTCGCCTCGACCTCGAACTCGGGCTGATCGGAGACAAATGGAAAACAAACGGGAGTTCGCGTACCAATGACGGCTTCGGACATCCGGATATGCAGATCAATATCATGAATTCACGGGCGATCGATCTGATCGCCGTGGAAAAGGACCGGCGCTCGCTCGCCGGCGACCAGCTTTACCTCGACCTGGATCTGAGCGACAAGAACCTGCCTCCCGGGAGCCGTTTGGAGATAGGCGAAGCCGTGGTTGAAATAACAGAAATTCCGCACAACGGGTGCCGCGCCTTTGCCGACCGTTTTGGGGTCGAAGCGGTAAAATTTGTAAACTCGCCCGCCGGAAAAGAGCTTCATCTGAGGGGTGTCAATGCGAAGGTCATTAGGCCTGGCGTCGTGAGGGTTGGCGATCGCGCGGTTAAGATATGAAAACCTTCACTCGCAATGCAGCGCCGTCGCCAGCTAGTTGAGAGAGAAGTTGAAGGAAATCGTTTTTACGACGTTTACGGGCTCTCCATTTATTCTCGCAGGTTCAAAAGTCACGCTCTTCGCGGCGTTTATTGCCTTTTCCGTCATTCCGGCGGGCAGTCCGTCGATGACAAGGATCGGTCCGACCGTTCCGTCCGAATTGAACATTAATGCGAGGCGGACAGAACCATTGGTTCGGAGACGCTCTGCGGCACGGGTATAGCCCGGGGGTCCCGAAGTTCGAACTTTGCGCGGTCCACCTGCGGACCCGGAGCCCTTTGAAAGAAGACCTTCAAAATAGGCGGCCATCATCGATCGCTCTTTGATCGCGATCTCTAATTTGTTCTTGTCGGATTCACAGACCTTTAGACACTCCTCGAGCACCCCGATCGATCGTTTTAGCAAGGCAATCGATTCGGCAGCCGGTGGCAGCACCCTAAACCGCGCATATTGTCGCAACAGTACTTCGGATTTCAATGCAAAAGCCGCGGAGAATCCGGGATCATGAAGGAGCGAAGTCTCGACATCCGAGAGTGCAGCTTCCCAATTGCCCTCGTTAAAACCGGCGACTGCGAGTTCGAAATAGGCACGGGAGTCGGAAGGGTTTTTCCTTAATGCCTTCGCCGCGGCCTTTCGCCTTTTGGCCGGCTCGCTGCTTTTTAAGAATGCGAACTGGAGGCTGAAGACATAATCGGTGTTGGATGGATCATTCGCGACCGCATTTTCAAATGCCTTCGCGGCTTCCTCAAATTCCAACTGGTACAACAGTTCAAGGCCAAGTGAGTTCCAAAGCTCCGCATTGCGACCATCGGCCTCCAACTGTTTCTTGAGCTGTTTGGTGGTACGGATCGAATCTTCGACGGTATAGACCGCTACCCCTTGCCGCTCTTGAGCAAACGCTGATGTTGCTGTAACCAGCAATGTAAGTAGCCCGATCGCAATTTTTTGAAAACGTATTCGCCGCATTTTGCAGATTTTAGTAGAGACTAAAACGATATGAGATTGTCTTTACAACTGTAATTGGGTTCCCGTCGCATCTTTCCGGTTCAAATTCGATCCCTTTCGCAGAATCGAGAACCTTCTGGTTTAGTCCGGCGGGCAGGCCCTGAAGAAGCACTATCTGCCTGATCTTTCCGTCGCTCCTAAAAACGACAAGCACGGAAATCGTCCCTGTCACGGCCTCTCGCCTCGCGGAATCCGTGTATCCGGGTCTCGGTTTCGTCTTGATCCTCAGCGGCACGCACTCTTTGAATGGCTCATGAGGACCTTCACCGTCTACCTGTCCGATCTCATAATACTGGAACAACGCCTTCTGGCTTTCGATCCTTTTCCTGATTTCCGAGAGTTCTCCCACGCAGACTGTAAGACAGCGGTCCAAGGCCTCAATTGAAGACCTTAAGATCGCGATTCTATCGGCTAAATCGTCCGGACCGCTTGCTTTTATCAACCTGCGCAGAAATATCTCAGACTTCAAAATATAGAGCGACGCCCGGCCCGGCATGTACGATATCGACTGTTCGCAGTCCTCCATCGCCATTTCGAGTTTGTCGAGCTCTGTCCTGGAAATTGCCCTCGAATAATAAGCATTTCCATTCTCCGGGTTCATCTTGAGCGCAACCGTTGCTGAACTTTCGGCGTCGTTCCATGCGCGCCTCGCTAGGTACAGAAAACTGAGATTCGAAACATAGTCCGAGTTTGAAGGATCCAACTCCAACGCCATTTTATACGCCTCTTCCGCATCCTTTAATTTCGAATGTTTTTGAAGTGAAAGGGCGTAGTAGTTCCAGAGCCCAGCGTTTTGGCTATCGTATTTGAGCTCTTTTTTAAATCGTTCCGAAGCTTCGTTGTAATTTCCCGCTTCGTAAAGCGCGATCGTCCCTGCGTCCTGTCCAAATAGGGGCTCCAACGCCAGAAAGGCGAAGATCGCGAATAGAAGCACCTGTCCTTTGTACATAACGCTAAGTGTAACACCCAATACAAGTTCATGATGAAAGATGCATGGATTTGAGGGGCCGGAACCGATAATCGCGGCATGCTTCGAGTTGCTTGAGGGAAGAGCCGCGTCTGCGGAGATCTCAAGCGACGGGACGATTCGATGATGAATGTAAGTCGTGTCAGCGACGTTTGAATTTTGAATTGCCGCTCGCGCGACAACCCGTGTTTGTCGATCAACAACCGTGGACTGAAGTCCACGGCTACGATCAGTTCGTCACTTCGGGACTTTTTTCAAAAGACTCATTCACGCATGCCTAACTCGTGACCTTTTCATACCAATCATTGAATTCTTCGCTTTCCGACAACAAACGCGCTTCCTCAACCGCCCAGGGCGAGAATCTCGTATCGGGATCAGCGGCTTCTTTCAGAAATTCTTCCCACGAAATCCAATCACAACTGTCTACCTCGTCAGGATTGATCACCGGATCGGCATCGGCAAACCCAACCAGCACCGGGCATATCTCGTTTTCAACGATGCCGTCTTTTTCCGCTCGGTAACGATAGTCCGGAAGGACGTTCGTCAACTCGACGCCCTTTATGCCGAGCTCGTATTTCAGGCGCCGTTTCGCAGCCCGCCTGACCGGCTCGTGAAGCATGACATGACCGCAACATGAGTTTGACCAAACGCCGCCCCAGGTCTTCTTGTGTTCCGCCCGCCGCTGCAGCAGGAGTTCGCCCTTTCGATTAAAAAGGAACACGGAAAATGCCCTGTGAAGCGGTGTTTCCTGTGTGTGAACAGGAAGTTTGGGAGCGGTTCCGATCGGTCGGTTTTCTTCGTCCACCAATACCACCATCTCGTCGAACGAATAGTGATATCGGAAGTAGATGAGCCCCAGAATAACGGTCAATCCGGCACCTATCGCAGCCGGCAAAAACATCCCCGCGAAGACTGCGACAAAGGTCCAATAAAAGATCGTCAGGAAACCGCTTTGCATCAACTGGACCGGCACCGGCAGTAACGGACGGATGATTTTGAAGACGAGTTCGAGAATTAGCGCGCCAACCGCGCCTGAGAGTATCCACCCGACGAAATTAGAAACCGGTACGCCGTAGTATTCACCGCTCTCTTCAAACGTCCAGAATCCCGCCTTGACGGCCCCCGGATCGAGAACCATATCAAACGCCGTGACGAGGACCGCTATCGCCGCGACACGTAACGCGGCCGACCGAAAAATGGTGCGCGCGCAAACATAGGCGGCGAGTAAGAGAGGCGTCCAGGCAAAAAACACGGCCCAGGGGACAATCCCGTAGATCTTGAAGCCAAGCTCATCGGAATAATAAAAATGTCCGTAGGGAAATCCTGTTACAACGGCCGTTGTTTCAATTGTCAGGGCATAAACCCCCAGCAACAAGAAGACAATAGCCGCATGAAACCTGCCCAGCCAACGCACCGCCGCGATCGCGGTCGGAATTAAAAAAAGCAGTACACTGGCGCCGGAAACGAGATATGACCAGGGCGGCATTTCCGCGTGCGTCATAAAAAACGCGCCGGCTGCCAGAAGCAGGATGACCGGAATAAACACCGCTATGTTTAATTTAGTTCGCATCAATGAGATACAATTCAATCGTGTCCGAATTAACTTTCCTTTTGAAGATCAGCCGACCCAGATTCTGGATATACATTATCGGGCCGTATCTGATCGGAATCGCGGCCGCCGCGCAGAACTCCTCTCAATTCACGGATTTCGAGGTTTTGATTTTTGGCGCTTTTTTCCTGTTTCCCGCAAACCTGCTGATCTACGGGATCAACGACATATTCGATTACGAGACTGATAAGCTGAACCCGAAGAAGCGTGATTACGAACTGGTTGTCGTGCCCGAGCGCCGACGAAATCTGGTGATAGCGATCATGGCCGCCAACTTACCCTTTCTCGCAATCGCTTTGCTGGGCTACCCGCGCACATTTCCGGCATTGGCCGGTTTTCTATTTTTTTCAATCGGATATTCAGCTCCCCCCGTGCGGGCAAAAACAAAACCCTTTCTGGACTCGGTTTTCAACGTTCTTTACATTTTTCCCGCTCTCTTCGCTTACATGCTGGTTTCCGGCAATTCTCCTTCGTTACTCGCAACTGCGGGAGCCGGAAGTTGGACCATGGCAATGCATGCCTATTCGGCGATTCCGGATATTAAATCCGACCGGGAAGCCAGGATCCGTACAATTGCAACGGAACTTGGTTCTGCCGGAACACTCAGTTTTTGTCTTGTCTGCTACGTGGTATCCGCCGCAATCGCCTACCGCTATATCGGATTTTTTGCCGTGGGTTTCGCGGCCGCATACCTGATCATGCTCGCCTTCTCATTTCGCTTCAGGAATTCTGATCGCCTCTTTGAAGTCTACAAGCTGTTCCCAATTCTCAACACGGTGATCGGCTTTCTGCTTTTTTGGGTGATCGCCTATCCAAAACTTGTCTGAACCGCATGTTTCAAACCTTTTCGAGCGGCTCGGCGGTCGTTATTCCATGGACCCTTTTGTAAACCAACTCCGCGCTTATCAAGCATATTTGCGTTCCAATACCGGGATTCGTGCCGGCTCCAACATAGAAAAGATTCTTCAGTTTCTTCGACTGGTTTTTTGGACGAAAGATCGCGGTCTGCCAGAGATTGTGGGCGAGACCGAGAGCGGAACCGCGATAGCTGTTGTAATCGGAGGCAAAATCCTTGACCGTGTAGACGCGCTTGTGTTCGATCGACTCGCGGAACCCTTCAAGGCCCATTTCGTTCTCGATCAATTCCAGAATATTCTCCGCGTATGCTTCCTCTTCTTCCTCGCTGATCGTGAGCCCGGACGCAATCGGAACAAGAACGAACAGATTTTCCTTTCCCTCCGGGGCGACGCTCGGATCAGTTACGCTCGGTGCGCAAACATAAAGCGAGGGCTCGTCCGGAAGCTTAGGGTCCTTGTAGATGTCGTCAAAATTCTTCCGCCAATCGCGCGAAAAGAACAGGTTGTGGTGGATCAGGCCGGGTATTTTCCTTTTCATGCCGAGATACATGATGAACGCGGACGGAGCCATCACGCGTCTGCTCCAATAACTTTCCGTGTAGGTTCTTGAACGACTGTCGAGAAGTTGCGTCTCGGTAAACCACATGTCCGCGTTCGAGATTACGATATCGGCCTCCAACACTTCACCACCGGCCACCCGGACACCCGTAGCCTTACCATTTTCCGTCATTATTTCCTCGACTGCCGAATCGGTCCTGATTACCGCGCCGTTTTTTTCGGCAACCAAAACGAGCGCCTTAATTACCTCGTAAAATCCACCCTTCGGATAAAAGACTCCCTGGTTGAAGTCCATATGACTCATCAGGTTGTATAGAGCGGGAGCCTCGTAAGGCGAGGTTCCGAGAAAGACCATCGTGTATTCCATGATCTGCTGCAGTTTCCGGGTCTTGAAAAACCTCGAGACAAAACTATGCATTTTCGAGAAGACAGAGAGTTTCTGTCCTTCGGTCATCATCGCGCTTTGTGAAAAAATCAAAAACCGTATCATAGTTCTTGTACATGAAGTGCTGCGTCGCAACTTGATACTGGTACTCGGACTGATTCAGATAAGCCCTTAGCTTGTCACCGGCGCCTGGCTCAATGGATTCAAACGTCTTGGAGTCGACATCGATATTGGAATGTATGTCGACGTCCTCCGGGTCGTCTTTGAAAAAGATACGGTAAGAAGGCTCCAGGCGGGCGAGGTCCAGGTGGTCGGAGATTTTTTCGCCGAGAAGCTTGAAGTAGTGCTCAAACAGATCGGGAGCTAGATACCAGGAGGGCCCGGTATCGAAACGAAAGCCGTCGTGCTCGAAGGTGTTGGCACGTCCGCCGGGATGAGAGTTCTTTTCGAGAACTGTGACCTCGTAACCCTTTTTGGCAAACAATCCCGCAGCTCCGAGCCCGCCAATGCCCGATCCGATGACGACGACCTTCTTATTCATATTTACCGATCATCACCTTTGCGGTAAGCCAGAGCTTTCTTCCAAAACTCGTTCTGACACGTCCGCGGAAAATGTCGTAATCCGCATGTTCGATCTCCTCGAGTATTCCCTTGTAAAGCACAAATGAGATTTTCACCGCCAGGCGGCCGCGCCATTTTAGGAGCCGAATTCCGGGTAGGGCCTCGCGATAAACCTCCCGGTTTCGCGCGATCTGGGATTTCATAAAATCGACAAATCTCTGGTCATAAATTCTCGCCTTGATATTGGCGGGCGCCAGACCTGCTTCTTTCATCTCATCCAGCGGCATATAGATCCGACCCAAGTCATCGCAGTCCTGCCTTATGTCGCGTAGGAAGTTTGTGAGCTGGAATGCATGCCCGAGTTTTTCGGCGTACGGAAACGCTTTTTCCGATTGAAATCCGACGATCCGCGTGACCATCAGGCCAATCACCGCCGCGGATCCGTACATATACTCCTCGAGTTCCTCGTAATCTGCGTAAGTGCTCTTTTCCATGTCCATGAACATCGAACGCAAGAACGCCTCGCCCGTTTCTACCGGAATCTCGTACTTGTCAAAAACATAAACGATCGCCGCCATCACGGGATCGCTGGAATATCCCCTCTGCATCGACCGCAACCAATTCTGCCGCCAAGCCTCGAGGCGTTTTACGGCATCCTCCCGGTCCTTGTTGTCGGGGTCGTCGACTATCTCGTCAGGAATCCTTGCGAATGCGTAGACCGCATAGATCCCCTGTTTAACCTCGTCGGGAAAAAACTGGGTGGCAAAATAAAAACTCGTGCCGTACTTCTTTGTTATATCGCGGCACTTCCGAAGACCTTCCTCGATCAACGTCGGCCTGGTGCTCGCTTTACCGAGTCTTTCACGCACGGCACCAACCGGATCTATCGAACCGGTACCTGCCAGTACTTTTTGATAAAAATGGCGCATATACACGTATCCTCAGATTTCGTGTTCGCAAAAAAGTGCGTTTCGGATTCAAAATCCGGGATTTCAGAAACCCCCTTGGTATTCGGCTTATCATTCAATACTACTACGCTTGGCCTACAGGTTTCATCCTTTTTCGGTTTTATTGACTGCCCGGCGGAACGGCGCTATAGTTTTTGCCTGAGAAAAATGGCGCATTACGCAACTCTGTGCCGGCTTCTTTGGGCCTTCGTCCGTTTTTTTTAAGAACCGGATTTATACGTGGGAAAGGGATTGCTGTTTAATGAAGATTCGTACCGCACAGATAAACGAGATTGAAAAAGCGAGGGAACAGGACTTCGTCAAAGAGGTCGCGCATGAGATCCGTACACAGCACGCCGACGAGTGCAAGGACCTCGATGACGAGGCCCTGCGAGCAAAGGTTGAGGATGGATTCAAACAGGCAAAGTCCTATGGATTAAAACAGAAGTACTCCCTTTCGATGTTTGTCCAGCTCCAGTTCTTGTCGGCACCTGACTTCGATGAGTATCCCACGGTCCGCTACATACTCACGCATCCTTCAGTAGAACCGGACGACAAGATCGACCGCATTATCGAAACAATGCGGGAGTCCGATTGGGAAGAGATACGCCGGCGTGCACCGGAGGCCGGGCAATGACACCGAGAGCCGACGAAGGACGTTCGCTTTCTGAGAGGATTGAAGCCTCGGCTGCCAGAACGCGCGCGGCATACGGCTCCCAGGCGGCTTCGGCAAACACCGATTGTCCGCTGGCCGGTGGAGAGGGCGTTCCCGAACACGGGGGAAATTGCGCGGAGTGTGGTCGAGAAGCCGGCGCAACGAGATCTCATTCCCTGGTCCGTTCTGCGGAGGCGGAGGCAGAGGCAGCTCGGTTCTATGATGATTTGCAAAGGGAAGGTAATCTGGGCGGAGTCGAACTAAGCCGCCTCAACGAAGAAAAAGGAAACATGCTCGGTGTGCTCCTTTGTGTCGATGCCGCGGGAGAAACCCAGGTTTTGCGTGCGTTTTCGGGAGCGATTGACGAGTCGGGAATCCGTGACGCAGAGGGATATTCGAATAGCATTCCGCCGGCGGACTCAGCCAGGGCGGCGGAGCTTGAAAGAGAATTGGCTCAAGTTAAAGAAAATATTGTGAACGAAACTGCGGCTTCCGACCGAGCTCTTAAAGCTTATCAGGATGCAAAATCTGCTCAGGAACCCGCAATCAAGGAAAAGATTGCAAAACTCGGTCCAATTTATAGGCGGACTGACATAGATAAACCCGAGAAGGACCGCCTTGCTGCTGCACTGAAGGCCGAGAAGGCTGAAATTGAAGCTCGTTATGATCCAGAAAAACAGGCATATGAGCAGGCATCTGCAAAGGTCAGGAAACTCGAGGCACAACGCGATTCCTTAACCCAGCAAGTCAGCGAGCAGTATGCAGGGGAGCGTGAGATAACAAATTTCAAAGGCGAATCCAAGAAACAAAAAGACGCCTGTACTGATGCCGCGCGCGTTTCCGACGGCAGAACAGGCAACTGCGCCGCTCCGAAACTCCTCGCTGATGCTCAAAGAAAAGGCTGGACACCGGTGGGTATAGCCGAGATCTGGATCGGTAAGGACCTTGGAACACAAAAAGACTTTGGCGAGTCAGGCGCGTATGTTCCATCGTGCGAATGCTGCCGGGCCATTTTGGGACACACGCTTTGCGGGCTGGCTGAAAGACAGGAAGAAATCGCGCCCGAGCTGGACATTATGGCTGACGAAGCACGCTAAAAGCTTAATCGCATCGTCAGTTAATTAGATAGAAATTATGATCTTATTCGAAGAAGTACTGGCCTATATCATGGACTACGATCCGGAATTTCCGGATTCGATAGAGGGTGCGAGCGAGGGCGAGATTATAGAACTCGAGGATCGCACCGGCGGAAAACTGCCCGAGGCCTATAAGAACTTTCTCGAGGTCATGGGGCGCAGTACCGGCTGGATCAACATTCAAAAACTCGACTTTAGTATCGGGACCGTGCTGGAATACTACCGCCGCGATACGGCCCTGCCCGTCGATGAGTTTTTCCGTATCGGAACTGACACAAAAGACCCTTCGTATAACCCGCATCTGCAGATGTCGATCGTTGCGGAAGACCTGAAAGTAGTTGCATTTCCCGGTTGCACTCCCGAGACTTTCGAAGAAACCACGGCTCGTTATATGACCTGGCTTGCGGGATCCCTTCAGGAAATGATCGCACGCCCTGCGTTCCGTATATTTGAGATATTCGGCCCCGACCGTGAGCCGCGTTCTATCCGAACCGAGACGAATCAGCCTGGACAGATCGACAAGCTCGAGGCGTTGCTGATCGATCAGTACAAGTTGGAAAAGGAATTCTGGTCGAGCAACGAGGTGCGCGGATATAAGTCTGACGAAATGGTCGTCGAGGCCGCGCAACTCGGCGGGCGACCGCTCGAACTGCTTTTGCGAACCGAAGATCCGGATCAGATGAATCTTGTTTCCCGTTCGATAGCCGCAACCGTTGATGGAGATGTTGGAGCTCCGGCTTTCTAGGAATTCAGGAGTCAGCAGTCGGTACTGACTCCTGACTCCTTGTTCGCTCGTTATCCCCCCGCCCCGTGGCACTTCTTGTACTTACGTCCGGAACCGCACGGGCATTTTTCATTGGGCCCGACCTTCGGCTGATCGCGTACAAACGGCGTGTGTCTCAGAGCCTCTTCGCCGGCCGCCTGGACGCCCTCGTAAGCTCCCGTAAATGCCATTCCGGCGGCCTGTCTTTGAGCGCGCTGGCGTTCGAGACGTTCGAGACGCTCCATTTCCTCCTGCTCGTCCTTTTGGACGATCTCGAGGTTGAACAGCGAACGGGTCGTGTTTGTGTCGATCCGGTCAAGCATGTCCTGGAACATATCGAACGATTGTTTCTTGTACTCGACAAGCGGGTCCTTCTGCCCATAACCGACGAGACCGATCCCCTGTTTGAGGTGGTCGATCGAAAGCAGGTGATCCTTCCACTGGGAATCGATGATGTTGAGCATGATGTAGCGCTCATAGGCACGCAGCTGTTCGGCACCGGCCTGTTTTTCCTTCTCGGCGTAAACGGCGCTCGCTTTCTTCCAGATCGTTTCTTCGATCTCGTCGGCATTCATCGTCCGGAAATCGACATCCGCGTCGACAGCCGGGTCGATCGAGTAGATGCTCTCGATCTCCGCGGCGTATGTGTCGATATCCCATTCATTAGGCGATACCTCTGTGTTCAGGAAGTAAGCGGTTAGGTCGCGAAGAAGATCGCGCGCGACCCCGGTTTCCCCGAGCAGGTACTCGCGGTGCTCGGGTTCGAACATGAGCTGCCTCCGGAGTCCATAGATCGTCTCCCGCTGCTTGTTCATCACGTCGTCGTACTTGAGGACGTGTTTTCGGGTTTCGAAGTTTCTCGCCTCGACCGCCTTCTGGGCGCGTTCGATCTGTTTCGAGACCGTCTTCGACTCGATCGCGACTCCTTCTTCCATCCCCAGCCAGCTCATCATCGAGCGGACCTTGTCGCCGGCGAAAATTCGCATCAGGTCGTCTTCGAGCGACAGGTAAAAACGGGTCATACCTGGATCGCCCTGGCGGCCTGATCGGCCGCGAAGCTGGTTGTCGATGCGCCTTGATTCGTGACGTTCGGTGGCAAGAATATAAAGCCCGCCGGCCCCGATCACTTCTTCGTGTTCGGCATCCGAAACGCGTTTTGCTTTTGCGAGTTCGTCTTGGAACTGTTTTTCGGAAGCCTCGTCGGGATTGATCTCCTGCCGCCTCAGATAGTCTTTTGCCAGAAATTCGGGATTACCGCCGAGGATAATATCCGTACCGCGGCCGGCCATATTGGTTGCGATCGTGATCGCTCCCTTGCGGCCCGCCTGCGCTACAATCTCGGCCTCGCGGGCGTGATACTTCGCGTTCAAAACGTTGTGCGGGATACCTTTCTTTTCTAAAAGACCCGCCACCAGTTCGGAGTTCTCAACCGAAACGGTTCCGACCAGCACCGGCTGTCCCCGTTTGTGGCATTCAATGATGTCTTCGACGGCGGCATTCCATTTTTCCGGAAGCGTCCGGTAAATCACATCAGAATGATCGTCACGAACCGTTGGACGATTGGTCGGGATGACGATCACGCTGAGTCCGTATGTCTCGCCAAATTCCTCGGCTTCCGTTTCGGCAGTACCGGTCATACCCGACAGTTTTTCGTACATGCGGAAGTAGTTCTGGAGCGTTATCGTCGCGAGTGTCTGATTCTCGCGCTCGATGTTTACCCCTTCCTTTGCTTCTACCGCCTGGTGCAGTCCGTCGGACCAGCGCCGGCCGCTCATGAGTCTTCCCGTGAAATCGTCGACGATGATCACTTCGCCTTCCTGGACGACGTAGTGATGATCGTTTTTGTAGAGCGTGTGCGCCTTGAGGGCCTGCTCAACACAATGGAGAAGGTCCATATTCGAGGGATCGTAAAGATTCTCGACACCGAGCAGGCGTTCGCACTTTTCGACGCCCTGTTCGGTCAGGACCGCCGAGTGGTTCTTTTCGTCGACGAGATAATCGCCCGTCGTTTTCTTCGTTTCCTCGTCTTTCTCGCCTTTTTCCAGTTTCGGGATGATTTCGTTTGCAGTGTAGTACTTGTCGGTCGCCTCGTCGGAAGCGCCCGAAATGATAAGCGGCGTTCGCGCCTCGTCAATGAGAATCGAGTCGACCTCGTCAATGATCGCGTAATAATGATCACGCTGGACGAGCGATTCGACATCGAACTTCATGTTGTCGCGAAGATAGTCGAATCCGAACTCGTTGTTCGTGCCGTAAGTGATGTCGCAGCCGTAAGCTTCCTTGCGCTCGACATCATCCATATCGTTTTGAATACAGCCGACGGTGAGTCCGAGGAAGCGGTGGATAGTACCCATCCATTCGGCGTCGCGGGCCGCGAGATAGTCGTTCACGGTAACGATATGGACACCCCTGCCGGTAAGTCCGTTGAGATAAGCGGGAAGCGTCGAAACGAGGGTTTTACCCTCACCCGTTCTCATCTCCGATATCTTGCCTTCGTGGAGCACCATTCCGCCGATCAGTTGGACATCGAAATGCCGCATACCCGTGACGCGCACCGATGCTTCACGGACTGCTGCGAACGCTTCGGCCATGATCTCTTTGAGTACTTCCTGCTCTCGTTTTCGCCGTTCAGCTGTATCTTCAATACCTTCGAGCTCGTCGGCGATCCGTTTTTTGAATTCCCCGGTCTTGGCCTTTAATTCGTCGTCCGAAAGTTTCTGATATTCCGGTTCGATACTGTTTATGTGCTCGACAAGCGGTTTTGAGTCTTTTAGATACCTGTCGGTTTCGGTACCGAATATTTTCTTTACAATTCTGTCTGCGAAACTATTGACTGCCATGATTCTTTCCTTATGCCGGGGTGCTGAATGAGTACCCCTTTCTGTTTGTTAAGCGGATCCGCTTTTGCTTGTCTCGTGCGGAAAGGATTTCGCCGCGCTTCCTTTGCGGGCCTCAGCGCCTCTGCGGTGAGCATTTCCGGTAATGACAATTTCAAATAATCCGAACAACCGCGGAGTCGCCGAATTCGCAGAGACTACGCAGAGTGTAAATAGGTCATTTGACAGGATTAACAGATTCCGGCTTAAAGACCGGGTCTTGGCATTAGGTTGGTCGTGAGAATTTGGTTGTTGGAAAACCGTATGTCGCGGGCGAGAATCGACTGTTCAACAAAAATCAGCCTGTTTGTACGGCCCGGAAGCTCGTAAACGGCTGTTCCCGGAAATGCGTGAAGTATGACGTCACTGGTTTCAACGCTTTTCCGAAACTTGAGCTTTGACGAGACTATCTCCGAACGCGTACTGAGTTCGAAGCTCGATGACTGGAAATTCTGGGTAAGTTTCGAACGCGCGATCACTTCCGCGGAACCGCCGACCAAAACAAGGCCGACATAAAGCGAAAGCGTAGTAAAGAGATAGAATTTGTTGTGGCTTTTTGCCTGAGACATCTTGCTTATATTACAACAGCTGGCTCCGTTAGCGGAACATGCGATCCGAATACTTTATGTACCTCTCTGAGATATTCAAGAAACGGTAAATGGTCATTGTTAAATGAACCGGGCCGGAACTCCCGGAATCGAGAACTCCAGCCTCAGGGAAAAAGTAACGATCTAAACTTCATCATCTACCGGCGTTCGAGTCGCGCGAGGCCTTATCGAGACTTCCGCTCGGTTTTCCGGCGGTCGGTTTCTTGCGCGCCTCTTCCGCCTTCTTTTGCTTGTATTCGGCGAGTCGCGCGGCGATTATCTGCTGGCCGACTCTTTTATCGAGATTAAACTTGATCACAAGAACACGGCCTTCGTTTGTTACGCTCGATGCCTTGAGAAGCGCGATCTCATCGTCCTTCATGTCCTTCCAGCCGTTTTTATCGGCAAGAATCGCAGCCTGTATCATGCCGCGCAGCGCCGAAGCGGTCGATTTCGCTTTGTTCTCGGTCTGGAGATCGGACCTGACATCGGCGATCATCTGTTCGTCATTCTGCCCGAACATGATGTTGAGCCGGTTTGCATCCTTATCGCTCAAATACTTGAGCCAACCGCTGACGCCGACCTTCGTGATCGCTATCTTGGCCAATTCGATCATCGGTTCGTCGCCTTCGGCCTTACCCCAGCCCGACTTTTCTTCGTCCAACATGCCTTCCGGGGTCACAACCCCGTTCATGCGGACGATAAATCCCTGGCCGAGATCGACCTGTTTTGCCTCAACCCGTTTGAGGGTCTCGTCTGCGACGTCATAAAGCGGCTGCCTATTGATCGGATTGTCGTTTACCGCATCGCTCTTAACTGCCGTCTGGTTTTCGAGCGGGTTCTTTGGTTTCCTGGAAGCATCAGGCGTCTTACTTGCTACCGGGGTCTTATCCGGCGTCTTGCTGTCGCCGCTCTTTTCACCGGTGTTGCCGGCCATCAGGTCCCCGATCGGATCGTCCCCGATCTCGCCGTCGAGCACCTTACTTTTCTTTTTCGGGAATACCGGCTTCTTGCCGCCGCGGTTTGCCGCGCGCGGGGCATTATATTTTGGAGTCGGCGGCGCGATCGGATTGATCGGCGGCATGCCCGGCGGGACATTCGCAAACCCCGAATCCGGGTTTTCGAGCGCTCTTATCGCCGCAAGTTCATCACGATTGGCGATTTCAAAATAGCCCTCGGGATAAACGAGCTTGGGTTCAATATACGTCTCGTCGCGCCAAATCAGCTCGTTTTCTTCCTTAAGCTGAATATCCTGATAATCGCCTTCAAAATACCCGGTGTCTTTTGCAAGGATCTTTGCACCCGCATAGACGGTATCGAGCACCTCGCAAACCGTTCCCACAAAAGGACTATCGCACGCGCTCGCTGACAGCATATTGGTCTGTGCAAGCGCAAATATAGGCAAAAGGGTAAGAACCGTAGAAGCAGCAATGATCTTATAAATGCGAGGTCCGAATTCCCAATTCTTTATCTCGTAGCCCTGTAAAAATTCTTTTTCTTGCATATCGACTGTTAATTTGTGTCCGAATCCACTTTGTCGATCCTTTGGACGCAAAATACCGCAAATTAGTTGCGGACACGGACGAGAATATTAGCACTTTTTAGTCCTTAAGAGAAAGTAATTCGACATTCTTTCAATGAACGCTTAACATCACGCCTATGGCGCGTGGAAAACGTAAAAAAGGCCATCCGGGGGGCCCATACAAGGGCGGGCAACGCCGAAGCGGTGATTCCCAACCGTATGAACGAAAGTCTGAACGATTTATTGCGGAAAAAAGTTCCGAATACGAAGACGATTTAAGACGGCTTCTAGAAGGCATCGGAACGCCTGAACCGTCCCCGTTTGTACCGGACCCGTTCCAGGTCGAGGCGCTCGAGGCAATCGAACTTGAGGACGTGCTGGTCACGGCGCCGACCGGCAGTGGAAAAACATGGATCGCGCGTGAGGAAATCCGGCGGCTCCTCGAATCAGGACGTAAGACATGGTACACAACGCCGCTAAAAGCGCTTACGAATTCAAAATACATGGAATTCGGTGAAGAATTTGGCGAAGAATCGGTTGGCATTTTAACCGGCGATCGGAAAGAGAATCCCGGAGCGCCCCTTATAGTCGGGACGACCGAGATCTACCGCAACCAGTTATTCGACGCGCTCCGCGGGGGTGAGGAAGTCGACACGGATTTTGTAATTCTGGACGAAGCACATTACCTGTCGGATGACTACCGCGGCCACGTATGGGAAGAAGCGATCATACTTTCACCTCCCAGAATCCGGCTTTTGATGCTTTCGGCTACGATCGGCAACGCCGCGGAATTTGCTGAATGGGTCGAAGAAACCCGCGGGACAACCGTGCGTGTGATCGACCGTGGCGGCGACCGCCCGGTTGAGCTAAGGGCCGCGTTTCTTGCTCCAACCCTCGATCTTTATCCCCTTCTCGACAAAAACGGCGAGTACAACAAGACCCTGAACAGATTCGCACAAAAGAAGTCCGGCTATCAGGATTTTCGGAGAAGACGGAAAAGGAAATACTGAAAATCCGATACTGGGTACAGTGTACGGAGAATTGGCTTCTTGGCGCCGATCAATCGCACCGGCTCTTACAACAACGAATATTCACCGAAAAATGAAGCGCGGACATCCTTGTCCGCAACGGTCGCGTGCGAGCGAAGGGGTTTTTATATAAGATCGTTTCGAGTAAACGACTTGAGGACGATGATCACGTGCGATCGTAGCGGACAGGGATTTTGTTCAATGAGATTCCTTCGCCGCAGCAAAATCATCAGTCTTCAATAATTGCGAAATTATGAAGACCCTAACCGTCTGGCACGAATTCGTGGCCACTCAAAACCCGGATCTGCTCGCCGACATACTCGCGGAAGAATGCGTGTTTCATTCACCCGTGGTCTGGAAACCAAAAGAGGGAAGGCCGATCGTTACGGCGGTTCTGACGGCTGCTTCACAGGTTTTTAGCGAATTCAGATATGTCCGTGAAGTTGTTGACGACGAAAACGCGGTCCTGGAGTTCGAGGCGAAAGTTGGAGAACTGACGGTCCGCGGCGTCGATATCCTGAAATTCGGTGCCGATGGCAAGATCGTAGATTTTGAGGTTATGATCCGTCCGGCAAACGGTCTGCAGGCTGTGGGAATGGGGATGGCCAATGCTCTAATGGGGACCGATGTATAGAGTGACCGCTTCAGCCGTTATTCCCGGTTTTCCGAATAGGTTCACGCCTAAAGGTGTAAATCTGAACTCCTTGAATTTTCGGCTTGGGACGTGACTCTCGTCCCCTGTCGCTCTACACTTACCGCGTGCGTTTCAACTTACCCGAAATTCCGCCTCCCAGACTAATTTCCGCTCTGCGGTCTTATGACCTTTTGCCGGCAATTGTTTTTGTGCCGTCCCGCCGAAAATGTGACGAGGCCGCGACCGAGGTCGCACTGGATAAGACGTTTCAGGCCGATTATGGGAAGAAGGACGCGCGTCTGCAGCTTTACGAGGAATTCGTCAAAGACTACCCGGAAGTAAAACGCCACAAGCATAAAAAGATAATGCTGCGCGCCGGGGTCGCCTCCCACCATGCCGGCCACATACCGTCCTGGAAGCTGCTGATCGAAAAAATGATGTCGGGCGGCCTTCTAAACGCTATTTTCGCGACGTCGACAGTGGCTGCCGGAGTTGATTTTCCTGCCCGGAGCGTCGTTGTCTCGAATGCCGACACGCGCGGAAACGACGGCTGGCGTCCGCTGTTCGCAAGCGAAGTACAGCAGATGACCGGGCGTGCGGGCAGGCGCGGAAGGGATAATGTCGGTTTCGTTGTCCTCGCCCCGAGCCGTTTTCAAAATCCGCCAAAGATGGCCGAGTTGCTGAGCGATCCGCCGGATCCGCTGGAAAGTAAGTTTCGATCGACCTACACCAGCCTCCTGAACTTACTCGACGCCTTCGGGAGTTTCGAGCAGGTTCGCAATATCGCGGAAAAGAGCTTCGCATTCCGAAACACCGCCCGCCAAATTACGGGTCTAAGGCGAAAAATCGACAGGCGTCGGGAGAAGATTGAACAGGAGATCAAGGAATCGGGCGCCGCACTGGATCTAGATTCTGTAATCGCGTTTGAACGCCTAAGCAGCGCGCGCGAGCGGCTTCTCAGAAAGATCCCGGTTACACGCGAGGAAATGCGTCAACGCTGGCTTAAATCGCAGGTCAAACAGGGTCGCGTAATTTCAAGGGGAAAAAGCGGTAAAAAATTCATGCTCGTCCTCGATGTCCACCATGATTCAGTGACCGCAATGAAGGAGAACGGCCAGGGGGTCACATTCGCACTTGGCCAGGTAAAACGAGTTTACGACAAGTGGTATCCACTACGCGACGAATCGATGGATGACGCATACGCGGAAGTTGCCGCAGGCACGAATCCGATCGTAAAAGAGCCCGCATATTCCTTCGAACGTGAAGGAACTGATGAATCGGTAGCTTTGATCGATCTGTCGATCGAACAGTTGTTGCCGGACGAGGATCCGGAAAACGCACGAACCCTTTTGTGGGCCTTTTTGGCCGATGCCGGCTACATTCAAAGGACGGAACGCGACATCCAAAACCTAAGGCGCAACATTTGGCAGCCCTTTGAAAACCGGGCACGTGTACTCGAGCGTTTCGGCTATCTCGATTTTACTGAGCAGAAGGTAACGGCCTCCGGAAAATGGCTCGCCGATCTGAGGCTCGACCGGCCGCTGCTTGTGGGAGAGGCACTAAAAGAGGGCATATTCGCGACTTTGGACATACCAGCGGCGGCCGGGTTTATGGCGTCGCTGGCCGCCGATGCCGAAAGGGATTATGGAGACCTCAGCCTGACACCCAAACTCATCCAAACGATCACAGATTTCGAAGACA
>Ga0224512_10001494_pt1 | contig 22477 bp, 21 predicted proteins | sample SF_May12_sed_USG_4_FD_169103 | JGI IMG/M metagenome (GOLD analysis project Ga0224512, IMG submission 169103) | Sediment microbial communities from San Francisco Bay, California, United States - SF_May12_sed_USGS_13 | ecosystem: Environmental > Aquatic > Marine > Sediment | place: USA... | reverse complement strand
GTCATTGAGACGATCGCCCGTCCGCCCCGCGAGCGTCGCGCGGCGAGCATACTCAGATGGGTAGTGTGGCCCGCACCGAGGATGAGGTCCGGATCGGAGTAGGGCTCGTTTGCGAAGGCGCCGCCCGTCACAAGGTGCATCAACGCCATCGCTGGGCCCATCGGCTTGAGCGAATGAATCTCGCACTTGACCTCCCCCGCGATGGCTTCGGCGAGACCGAGACTCTGATTGTCGTGGCCGGGCTTGCCGTCGCTGAAACGCCATATCACCAGGCGCCTGGCTCCAGCTTCACGATTCGCGCCTTGAGTCGGGGCGCCGTCGGGCATTTATTTTGCGCCCGCGGCGGAAAGGGGCTCGGACTGACGCGCAAACTGAAAGTGGTATAGCCCCGCATAGAGATTGTTTCTCTTCAGCAGCGCCTCGTGGGTACCGCTTTCCACGATCCGACCGCCGCTCATAACTAGAATGCGGTTCGCCCACTCGATTGTGGACAGGCGGTGCGCAATGACGATGGTGGTGCGTCCGCGTCTCAACAGCTCCAAAGCGTCCTGAATATGGCGCTCCGATTCGCTGTCCAAGGAGGAGGTGGCTTCGTCCAGGATCAGTACAGGTGCATCCTTGAGAAAGGCGCGGGCGATGGCAATTCGTTGACGCTGTCCGCCGGAAAGTCCCACGCCGCGCTGTCCGAGTACGGTGTCCAATCCGTGCGGCAGCAAGTCAATGAACTCCGTCGCGTGGGCCGCTTCTGCCGCTCGCTCCACCTCCGCGTCGTCGGCGCCGGCCAGCGCGCCGTAAGCGATGTTGTTGCGCACCGTATCGTTGAAAATCACCACCTCTTGACTCACCAGTCCGATGTTCTTTCGTAGCGAGGCCAAGGTCAGAGACTGGATGTCCACGCCATCCAAAAGGATTTGTCCGGAGTCCGGTACGTAAAAGCGGGGGATTAGGTTTACGAGCGTCGACTTTCCGCCTCCAGAAGGGCCCACCAGCGCGATGGTTTCCCCTGGCTCGATCAAAAAATCCAGTGATTCCACTCCGCCGTGCTCATCCTTTTCATAGGCAAAGGATACGTCCTTGAACTCCAAGCGTCCTTTGCAGGTGGTCAGCGTTTTGGTGCCGAAATCCGGCTCGGGCGGCTCATCAATCATGCTAAAAACGCTATCCGCCGCGGCCAGCCCTCTTTGCAATGGCCCATTGACGTTGGTTAAACGCTTAAGCGGCGAAAAAAGCATCGCCATGGCGGCGAAAAAGCTCACGAATGTCCCCGGTGAAATTTCTCCGTCCACGAATTGTTGGCCGGCGACATAAAGAATCACCGCCAGGGCAACGGCGGCGATGAACTGGCCGATGGGCGCCACGGCGTTCGCGGCGGAGGCAAATTTCACCTGATATTGACGTGCCCGGTTGACGCTCTTGGTGAGTCGATCGCGTTCCTGCGCCTGCCCGCCGAAAGTACGCACTATGCGCTGGCCCGAAATAGTTTCGTCGAGAATGTGGGTGACATCGCCCATGGAGGTCTGCAAGTTTCTACTCATTTGCCTCAAGCGGCTGCTGAAGTAGCGAACGATGCCGACAACGAACGGTGCAGCGATGAGTATGATCAAAGAGAGTTTCCAGTTTAGATAGAGCATCCAGCTCAGCAATCCGATGATTGCCAGCGAGTCGCGTATCAGCACGGTCAGCACATGCGTGCCCGCTTCTGCGACTTGCCCCGCGTCGAAGGTGATCTTCGACATCAAGCTGCCCGTAGTATTTCTATCGAAAAATCCGGCGGGCAGACAGGTCAGTTTGTCGAACACCCCGATGCGCAGATCCATAACCAGCCTGTGTCCCACCCAGGCGAGACAGAGAGCGCTGGCGAAGGCGGAAACGCCGCGGACAAAAAACAGTCCGACCAACACCAGCGCCATGGTGCCAACGGTGTCCATGTTTTTGTCGACGAACGTGCCGTCTAAGGTAGGTTTCAGAATTGCGGCGATTACCGGCTCGGTAATAGCGAGCACCACCATTGAGAAGATGGCGAGGGCGAAAATCCGCCAGTACGGCTTAACCTGGCCGAGAAGGCGGCTGTAGAGTGTTCGGGTGTCGCGCTCCATAGGGTCCGTTCAGCTCGGATCGGCTCCGCGCGCGCAGGGGATGCAGTAGCGGCGCGTCAATCTTGCTTTAAATAATAGTCTGCGCCGCAGTAGGGACACTTCGCCTGACCGGTCTTTTCTATAGGGAGGTAGACCATGGGATGAGAATTCCAAAGAGTCATGCCCGGCATAGGGCAGCTAAGAGGCAAGTCGGTTCGGCTGACCTCGTAACGGTTCTTGGCGTTGGCCTCGATCAGCCCCTGCTGTCCGGCGGTACGATAGTTCATGTTCGGTCGGGGATCCGCATCAGGAACAAGTCGGCTCAGCCGACCAGTGTAAGCCATTCGGAGTGGGCGTTTCGCCGCCCCTGCACCTGATCAAAATAGGTTTTTTGGAGCTTTTCGGTGATCGGACCGCGCTTGCCGTCGCCGATGGTCCTGTTGTCCAGTTCTCTGATGGGCGTGACCTCGGCCGCCGTACCGGTGAAAAAAGCCTCGTCGGCGCAATAGACCTCGTCGCGGGTGAGGCGCTTCTCCTTCACCGGAACGTCGAGCTCCTCCGCCAGCACCATGATGGTTTCCCGGGTGATTCCGGCGAGCGCGGAAGTAAGCTCCGGCGTGTACAGGATCCCTCTGCTCACCATGAAAAAATTCTCGCCGCTGCCTTCTGCCACGTAACCTTCCGTGTCCAGCAGTAGCGCTTCGTCGTAGCCGCAGGCAAGGGCTTCCTGCAGCGCGAGAATCGAGTTGATGTACTGTCCGTTGGCTTTTGCCTTGGTCATCGCCGCGTTGACGTGGTGGCGCGTGTACGAGGAAACGCGAATGCGAATGCCGCGCTCGAGATTTTCTGCGCCGAGGTACGCGCCCCACTCCCAGCTGGCCACGGCTACGTGGACGGAAAGATTTTCGGCGTGCAGCCCGAGGCCCTCAGCGCCGTAATACACCAGCGGGCGGATATAGGCGGATTTAAGCTTGTTCTTTCTCACGATCTCCTGCTGCACCTCATTCAAGGTGTCTTTGTCATAAGGGATCGTCATGCCGACGATGTGGGCGGATCGGTAAAGCCGGTCGGTGTGTTCCTTCAGTCTGAAGATGGCGGTGCCCTTGTTGGTACTGTAAGCGCGAAGGCCCTCGAAAACGCCGAGACCGTAGTGCAGCGTGTGGGTAAGCACGTGCACCTTGGCATCGCGCCAGGCGACGTACTCTCCGTCCATCCAGATGACCCCTTCGCGGTCATCCATTCCCATATTTATGATCTCCCAAGAAAAAACCCGACTATTTCGCGTGGCGCGGACTGCAATTCACTGCCCCATCATATTCCGCCAGATCCGGCTCACGCCTTCCCGATAGTCCTTCAGCTCGTTTTCATCGAGGACGCTTTCTTGCTCCTGAAGCGCCGTCTCGTGAACCCTGCCACGGAAGGCCCGATAGGCATCCATCAATAACCGGACATCGTCCTCGGGCATGAGACCGACCGCCGCGAATCCTTCCAGCAGTCTGATATTGTCCGTAAAATCAAGATGTTCGCCGAGCTGCGACGCCCAGCAAAGCGCGCCATATTGCACCATAAATTCGATATCGGCGATACCACCCGGATCTTGTTTGAGGTCAAACCTGCCGCGCGTTTTCGAGCCCAGCTCCCGCCGCATTCGCTCGCGCATTTCTTTGACCTCGGACTTGAGCTTCTCGGGATCTCTTTCAAATAACAGTATCCGCCGGCGGAGCTGCGTAAACGCCTGGCACAGGGAGGCGTCCCCGGCGATGGCGCGGGCGCGCACCAGCGCCTGATGCTCCCAGGTCCACGCTTTTTCCCTCAGATAGTTTTCCAGCGCATCGATGGCGTTAACGAGGATGCCCTTTGAGCCGTCCGGTCTCAGTCTCGAATCAATTTCGTAGAGCGCGCCGTCGGGTGTCATGGCGCTCAGAAAGTGAATCGTCCGCTGCGCCAGGCGTCCGAAGAAAACGCTGTTATCCACCGATCGCTCGCCGTTGGTATGGCCTCTGGCGCCGCCTTTTCCGTGAATGAACACCAGGTCGAGATCCGAACCATAACCCAGCTCGATTCCGCCGAGCTTACCGTAGGCAATGACCGCAAAAGGTATGCTGCTTTCCAAGTCGCCGTCCGTTGCCAACGGCTCACCGTAGCGGGCGGCGAGGTCTCGCCTTGCAAGCTCGAGCGCCTTGCGTACCGTGGTCTCCGCGATCTCCGTCAGGTAGTCGCTCACCACCATAAGTGGGATGACATCGGCTATGTCTGCGGCGGCAACGCGAAGCACGTTTGCGTGCTTGAACTGGCGAAGGCACGCCATCTCTTGCTCAGTATCTCCGGGCGTGACGGCGGTCAGTCGCTCGGCCAGCTCGGATTCCAGCGCATCGCGCTTCAACGGCGTATAGAGAGTGCGCGCGTCCAACAGTTCATCGAACAGCAGCGGGTGGCGACCCAGCTGTCGGCTGAGCCGCGGGCTCGCCGCGCATAGACGCACCAGTTGTGACAGCGCCAGGGGCCGCTCCGCGAGCAGCGCCAGATAAGCGCTTCGCCGAACCACCGGCTCCAGCGCCTCGAGGATGCGCCCGAGGGCTTCTACCGGGTCACGTTGTCCCGCAACCGCGCGCAGCAAGTCCGGAAAAAGCCTGCGCAGCCGGGTTCTGCCCGGCGCATCGAGCATGCGTACGCTGTAGCTGTGGCGGAACTTTTTTATGCACTCGAGGGCTGCCTCCGCATCGCTAAAATTTGCCGAGCGGAGGATTTCAACCGCCGCCTCGTCGTTCAGCCGGTCGCCGAGCAGGGCGAGAAGATGACCCTGATCTTCGCTGGATCGGTCGTCATTGTCTTCGGATCCCAAGACCTGCTCGAACTGTGCCTTGACGTGTGCTTGATGCCGCGCCAGCGCCTGGGTGTAGGAGGGCCAGTCCGGATAGCCCATGCCTGCGGCCAGGATCACCCGCTCGAGTTCCTCTTTCGGAAGAACATGACGCTGGCGGTCGTTGATTTGCTGCAGCCTGTGTTCGGAGGTGCGCAGAAATCGGTATGCGGCGATCAGCCCATCGACGGAATAAGACGGCAGCAGACCGCGCTGCCCGAGTATTTTCAGCACGCGGAGAATGCGGCGGTCGCGAAGCTCGGGAATGCGTCCGCCACGCACCATCTGGAACGCCTGCCCGGTGAATTCAATCTCCCGGATCCCTCCGTGGCCGAGCTTGAGGTCGTTCTCCAAACCCTTACGCGATACCTCCTTGGTGATCATCATTTTCATATCGCGCATGGACTCCAGCGATCCGAAGTCCAGATAGCGCCGGTAGATGAACGGCCTCAATCGTTCCAGCAGCGCATCGGCGGCGTTACTGTCTCCGGCGACGCAGCGCGCCCGTATCAGCGCATAGCGTTCCCAGTTACGGCCGTGGACCTGGTAGTAGTCTTCCAGGGCGTTGAAGCTCATGGCCAGCGGTCCGCTGGCCCCGAAGGGACGCAGGCGCATGTCCACTCGAAACACGAAGCCGTCCGGCGTGCGCTCTGCGAGCACTTTAATCAACTGCTTCGCCAGGCGCTGAAAGAATTCGTCGTTGGAAAGCACGCGGCGCTTTCCGCGGGTTTCTCCCGATTCGGGAAAGGCGAAAATGAGATCGATATCGGAGGAAAAGTTGAGCTCGCCGGCGCCTAGCTTGCCCAGTGCAAATACGGCCAGGGCCTGCGGCTCGCCTCCGGAGCTTTCCGGGCAACCGATTTCTGCGCAGAGACGCGTGTGAAGGTAGTCAAGGGCGCATCGAGTCGCCGCTTCGGCAAATGCCGAGGCGTCCCTGACCGATTCGTCCAGGTCCGCAAGCCCGCCGATGTCGCGCCATGCAATGCGCACCCACTCTCTGCGGCGAAGGCGCCTCAGCGCCGACATGAGCGCGGCCTGATCGCCGGCTTTTTCGATGCCTTGATCGATGATGCGGCGAAAATGCTCGACCGCGTCGAAGTCCCCCCCGCCATAGGAATGCGCCAGGTCTCCGCTCTCAAGCAACGATTTGAGCATCGCCGGAGACTGCCCGCAGCGCTCCGACACGAAATCGCTGCAGGCGAAAACCCGCCGCGCCTCGCCTGGCCAGAGACGAGCTTCAGGCAGTTCTAGATCGTTCCCCTTCGCGCTTTCAAAGCAAGCGGAGATACGCTCGTCGGCGAGACGCGCCAGCGCCTCCGGCAGTCGAGCCTTTTGCAGCGGGATCGCTTGCGACATAAACCCGCAGTGTAGCGTAACTCCCCGTCAGCATAGGGCGAAAAAAAACCCCGCCGCAAACGCGGCGGGGTCTTTGACTTCCAGACTCCGAAGAGATTTCCTCGTCGGCGCCCTTCGGGAAGTCTCAGGCGGAATTACATCATGTCCATTCCGCCCATTCCGCCCGGCGGATGAGCATGCTCTTCCTTCTTGGGCTTCTCGGCCACCGAAGCCTCGGTGGTAATCATCAACCCGGCAATGGAGGCGGCGTTCTGCAAAGCGCAGCGCACCACCTTAGTCGGGTCAAGGATGCCCATCTTCACGAGATCGCCGAACTCTTCCGTGGCGGCGTTGAAGCCAAAGCTGCCTTTGCCTTCCCTGACCTTGTTCAGCACGACGGACGGCTCGGCGCCGGCGTTCTCGACGATCTGACGAAGCGGCTCTTCCATGGCGCGACGGGCAATAATGATGCCGTGGTTTTGGTCCTCGTTCTCACCTTTGAGATTGCCGACCTTATCCAGGGCCCGCACCAGCGCGACCCCGCCGCCGGGAACCACGCCTTCCTCCACCGCGGCGCGGGTGGCGTGAAGCGCATCTTCCACACGGGCCTTCTTTTCCTTCATTTCGACCTCGGTCGCCGCACCGACTTTGATCACGGCAACGCCGCCGGCGAGCTTTGCGACCCGCTCCTGCAGCTTTTCGCGGTCATAGTCGGAGGTGGTTTCCTCGATCTGCTGACGGACCTGGTTGACCCGGGCCTCGATGTCCTTCTTCTTGCCGGCGCCATCGATGATGGTGGTGTTTTCTTTGGTGATGACTACCCGCTTGGCGGTGCCAAGATCGTCCAGGGTCGTCTTCTCCAGGGTAAGGCCGACTTCTTCTGAGATGACGGTGCCACCGGTTAGGATGGCCATGTCCTGAAGCATCGCCTTGCGCCGATCGCCGAAGCCGGGCGCCTTGACGGCGGCGACCTTGACGATTCCGCGAATCGTGTTGACCACCAGGGTCGCCAGCGCTTCGCCTTCCACGTCCTCAGAGATGAGCACCAGCGACTTGCCCGCCTTGGCAACGCCTTCCAGCACCGGAAGCAGATCACGAATGTTCGAGACCTTCTTGTCGTGCAGGAGAATATACGGCTCCTCCAGCTCGGCGCTCATATTGTCCTGATTGTTGATGAAGTAAGGAGAGATATAGCCGCGGTCGAACTGCATGCCTTCCACGACCTCGAGCTCGTTGTCGAGACTCTGGCCTTCCTCCACTGTAATCACGCCTTCTTTTCCGACCTTGGTCATGGCCTCGGCGATGATTTCGCCGATGGAAGTATCGGAGTTCGCAGAGATCGTGCCGACCTGTGCGATGGCGGTGTCGTCCTTGATGGGCTTCGAAATTTCTTTTAGACCGGCCACCGCGGCAATGACGGCCTTGTCGATACCCCGCTTGAGGTCCATCGGGTTCATGCCTGCGGACACGGCCTTAACGCCTTCCTTCATTATGCACTGAGCCAGCACCGTGGCGGTGGTGGTGCCGTCGCCGGCCACATCGGAGGTTTTGGAAGCAACCTCCTTAACCATCTGCGCACCCATGTTCTCGAACTTGTCTTCGAGCTCGATCTCCTTGGCGACGGACACGCCGTCCTTGGTGATGGTTGGGGCGCCGAAGCTCTTCTCCAGCACCACGTTTCGGCCCTTGGGACCTAGGGTGACTCTCACGGCGTTGGCCAGGACGTTTACGCCCTTGGCCATACGGTCCCGCGAGTCGCCACCGAAGCGTACTTCTTTTGCGCTCATCTAAATTTCTCCTGTTTCTTCAAATCTTTTAGCTTGGGTCACGTTATGCGTCAGACCAATGGCCGATCACTTCTCGATGATCGCCATGATGTCTTCTTCGCGCATGACCAGCAGATCCTCGCCCTCGACCTTGACCTCGGTACCGGAGTACTTGCCGAAAAGAACCTGGTCGCCAACCTTGACGTCGAGCGGGCGGACCTTACCGTCTTCAAGAATCTTTCCCTTGCCGACGGCCGTCACCTCACCCCGAATGGGTTTCTCGGTCGCGCTGTCGGGAATCACGATCCCGCCCGGCGTGGTGCGATCCTCTTCCTTGCGGCGGACGATCACTCGGTCATGAAGTGGACGAACTTTGAGCTTGCTTTTGCTCATGGACGTTGTCTCCTAATTTTCAAACCTAGTTTGTAAACCAAACCCCGCGGCCGTGAGGCCACGTCCGCGCGGTCGCTGTTTATTGGTAAGGCGTTGAACCAGGTCTTTGTGACCGTGTTCAACGGATCGCCGAAGATGCGCTCTTCGGCGCGCGCCCTCTTTCACAGCACTGAAAGGCTTCGAAAGTGACCCGTTCATCCCTGGCCCGGGCACAGGCTGCTGCGGCGCAGGAGCCTGTTAGCGCTCAGTACGAACGAGTGCTAATAATATGGTTGAAAAATCCAAAGTCAAGTGATTTCCAGCATCCCGAATGGGCCCAACAGGGTCGGGTTCGGGCGCGTGGGCTTATGGTAACGTCTTGTTTTCAGGTTTTTTTTCGTCTTCCCGGCGGAATTCACCCTCAATCACATCGGCATCGCCGCGAGGTCCCGATCGCCGCCCGGCCAGGATCAGCCTGTCCAGAAGGTATTCGCTGATGAGAAATCGCCTTAAGGGCGGGCACAGGAAGGCGAACCCGATTGCGTCGGTGATGAACCCGGGGGTCAGCAGCAGGGCTCCGGCCACCAGAAGGAACGCCCCCTCCATCACGGCAATGGCCGGCACCTCGCCCCGATCCAGGCTTTCGCGGATCCGCACCAGGGTAGAAAAGCCCTGCATCCGCACCAGCCAGGCGCCAATCACCGCGGTCAACACCACCGCGCCAACGGTGGGCAGGACGCCAATCAACGAGCCAACCTTCAGCAGTAGATAAATCTCCGCCAGGGGTACCGTGAGGAAGAGCAGGAACAGCCAATGGATCAACGACATGGAAAGCCACCATAATTGGGAAAGCGGACTTCGCACCGCGCGGCTCGTCGCCGGTACCGGTGCGCGACACGCGGTGAAATGAGTTAATCCGACCCGCGCAAGGCAAACGGCCAGCACAATGCAGGATTCGACGCCCTACCGACTCGTTCTTTGTACCTGTCCCGATATGGGGACGGCGAAGGACTTAGCCAAGCGCCTGGTCGCTTCCCGGCTTGCCGCCTGCGTCAACATCCTGCCAGGACTGACTTCGGTATACGAATGGAAAGGGGCAGTGGAAACCGAGTCAGAACTGCTGCTGCTGGCGAAAACCACCCAAAAGCGCTATCCGGCCTTGGAAAGCACCCTTCGCGCTGCACATCCCTACGAACTTCCGGAGATCATTTGCGTTCCAATCGTCGCGGGCTTAAGCGGATATATCGAATGGATAGAAAACAGCACTTCCTCCTCCGACTGAGCATACCCTTTGGCCTGATGCTCGCTCTGGCAGGCGTAAGGGCGTCGGCCCAATCCGACGGCTTGGATCTGCTGCCCCCATCGGCGGCCTTCCGACTGATGGTCTCCCGGCCCCATGCCGATTTCCTCCGTGTCCGCTGGACTATCGCCAAGGGCTACTACCTTTATCGGGAGCGCTTTCGCTTCGAGGCAACTCCGGCCAAGGTGCAGGCCGCCTTTACGCTGCCGCCTGGCATCGTCAAGCAGGATCCGTTCTTCGGTAACACCGAGATTTATCGCCACCAGCTCGCTTTCGACCTCCCGCTTGAAACGGACGGGTCCGCCGCGGAATGGGTCAACCTTCGGATAGTGAGCCAGGGCTGCGCCGACATCGGGATCTGCTTTCCGCCGGAAGCGCGGCAAGTGCGCCTGAGAGTCGGAGAAACGATGAACGCGGTGGCCGAAGACCCCTTGGCACCCGCGGGCGCGGGAAAAACTTTTGACCTTCTGTCCCCCTTGCCCCTTGGGTCTCCCGAGGCTCCGGATTCGGTCCTTTCACCTTAAGCGGCCGCCCCATGGAAGCCGTCATCCCGCGCCCGAATCCGAGCTGAACAGGCCTTCTCAGGTGCCCGGAACGGATTAAGACGTGCTTTCCTATGTCGGCGAAAATGTGCTAGTTTGCATGCAAATTGCTACGAAAATCTGTGAAAAAGCAATTAGTCGGGGAAAGCGGCGTTAATGGCGAAGATTCTCGTACTGCACGGTCCTAACCTCAATCTGCTGGGAACCCGAGAGCCTGGACACTATGGCCGCATTACTCTGGCCGAGATCAATAAACGACTCGAAGATCTCGCCCAGGGCGACGGACACAGCCTGGAGTCGTTCCAAAGCAACGCCGAGCACGCCCTCATCGAAAAAGTGCAGGCGGTCGCCCAGGACGTCGACCGGATCATCATCAATCCGGCGGGCCTTACCCACACCAGCGTGGCTTTGAGGGACGCGCTGCTTGCCGCCGCCGTCCCATTCGTCGAGGTCCATTTGTCTAATATCCACGCAAGAGAACCCTTCCGACATCATTCCTACTTCTCCGATGCCGCCATCGGGGTGGTGAGCGGCTTCGGCGCCATGAGCTATGAGCTCGCCTATCGCGCCGCCGTGAGTTCCCTTGCCGTCAAGAGCTGAGCACTCTCCATGGATATCCGCAAAGTCAAAAAGCTTATCGAACTCCTGGAGTCCTCGGATATCGACGAGCTTGAAATTCGCGAAGGCGAAGAGTCGGTGCGCTTGAGCCGCCACGACCGCAGCGGCGCCGGCCAGCCGTTTCTGGTGCATCAGTCGCCCATGGGGGTTCCCGCGCTTGCTGCCGCCCCCGGAGCGGCGCCGTCCGCCGACGAGGCCCCGGCGTTTGCTGGCCACGTGGTGACGGCGCCCATGGTTGGGACTTTCTACATGGCGCCTTCACCGGGCGCTAAGCAATTCGTTGAAGTGGGCAAGCGGGTGCAGACCGGAGACACGCTTTGCATCATCGAGGCAATGAAGATCCTCAACCAGATCGAGGCCGACGTAAACGGCGTCGTCGCCGATGTTCTGGTGGAGAATGGACAGCCGGTGGAGTTTGGTCAGCCGCTTTTCGTGATTGAAGTCGGAGACAGCTGAGGTTGTCGCCCGCCGCGTGAATTCATTCATTCCGAGACACGCCGGAAGTTCGGCGCCCTCATAATGCCAGTTCTCGATAAGCTGGTTATCGCCAACCGGGGAGAGATCGCGCTGCGCATTCTTCGCGCATGTCGCGAGCTGGGTATCAAGACCGTGGCAGTTCACTCGCAGGCAGACCGTGACCTGAAGCACGTGCGTCTGGCGGATGAGTCCGTGTGCATAGGGCCACCCCCTTCGGCGGAAAGCTATCTCAATATTCCGGCAGTCGTGAGCGCGGCAGAAGTCACCGATGCGGTGGCCGTTCATCCCGGCTACGGTTTTCTCTCTGAGAACGCGGACTTTGCCGAGCGGGTGGAGCAAAGCGGGTTCGTGTTTGTCGGTCCGAAGCCTGAAACCATTCGCCTGATGGGCGACAAGCTTTCCGCGATCGCGCAAATGAAAAGGGCCGGCGTGCCTTGCGTCCCGGGCTCCGACGGTCCGTTGAGTAGCGATGATGATGAGGTCCTCCAGACCGCCCGGGCGGTGGGCTACCCGCTCCTGGTCAAGGCGGCCGGCGGCGGAGGGGGCCGCGGCATGCGGGTGGTCCACAGCGAAGCCGCTTTGCTTTCCGCGGTATCTCTTACCCGTTCGGAAGCGGCAGCCGCCTTTGGCAAAGATGCACTGTATATCGAGAAGTACCTCGAGCGGCCGCGTCACGTGGAGTTTCAGCTGGTCGCCGACCAGCACGGTAACGTCATTCATCTAGGCGAGCGTGACTGTTCAACGCAGCGGCGCCATCAAAAAGTCATCGAGGAGTCGCCGGCCCCGGGAATCACAGCCGAGGAGCGCCAAAGAGTCGGCGCGTTGTGTGTGGAAGCCTGCAAGGCTATCGGCTATCGGGGCGTTGGCACATTTGAATTTCTTTATGACAAGGGTAACTTCTACTTCATCGAAATGAACACTCGCCTGCAGGTGGAGCATCCTGTCACGGAAATGGTGACCGGACTGGATCTGGTAAAGCTCCAACTGCATATCGCCGCCGGCGAGCCGCTTGGTATCGAGCAGTCCGAGGTCACTTTCCGCGGTCATGCTGTCGAGTGCCGTATCAACGCAGAAGATCCCAAGAATTTCAGGCCCTCCCCGGGCACCATTAACCTTTATCATCCGCCGGGAGGTCCGGGGATCCGCCTGGACACTCACGTGTACACCGGCTATTACGTCCCGCCTTACTATGATTCCATGATCGGCAAGCTCATCGCCCACGGTGACAACCGGGAATCGGCCCTGGCGAGGTTGCGCACCGCGCTAGATGAAATCGTCATTGACGGCATCGCCACCAATATTCCGCTTCATCAAGATCTCTGCCGGGATGCGGCCTTCCTGCGCGGCGGCGCCGATATTCATTACCTGGAGCGCAAACTCGGGCTTTGAACGCGCAAAGCCTCCGGGAACACGTGGCCTGGCTCGAACTGGTCATCGACTGCGACGGGACGACCGCCACCCGCCTGAGCGATCTTCTTAGCGACGCCGGCGCCGTATCGGTGAGTTTCAGCAACGCTTCCGAAGAAATCCTCATTGAGCATGATCCAGGCGGAGCACCGCTTTGGCCGGCGACTCGGGTGCGGGGACTTTTTGATCAAAACGCCGACGTGGATTGCCTCACACGAGACCTCGAGGCCGAGGGTTTCGGCACGCCTAAGGTGCACCGCATCCGGGAGCGTGAATGGGCTCGAGCCTGGGAGCAGCACGTTCGCCCGCAACGCTACGGCAATCGCCTGTGGGTGCTGCCTTCTTTTGCGGATGCGAGCGCGCACCATGGCGTCTGCGTGCGCCTGGATCCCGGACTCGCCTTCGGCACTGGCAGCCACGCCACCACCGCCCTGTGTCTCGAGTGGCTCGAGCACGGCCCGCTCGAGGGGATGGTGGTGACCGACTACGGCTGCGGCTCCGGGATCCTGGCAATTGCGGCGGTAATGCTCGGCGCGCGCTCGGCGCGCTGCGTGGACAATGACGCTGGCGCTCTTGCTACGGCGAGGGAGAACGCCCGCAGCAACGGAGTAGAAGATCGACTGGGCTTTTACTCGCCTCAGACTTTGCCGCGCCGTCTCACCGACGTGCTGGTGGCGAATATTCTTGCCGCGCCGCTCATCGGACTTGCGGATGAGTTTGCCAAGCTTCTGCGACCGGGCGGGCGCATCGCGCTTTCGGGCATACTGGAGGAACAAGCAGACGCGGTGGCGGCGGCATACTCGGGCTATATTGCGTTCGAAGCCGCCGAGGTTCGAGACGACTGGGTACGGCTTTCCGGTACCCGTGGTCCGGCGGCTGACCGATGTGATTGATTAGCAGGCTGGTGAAAAACTCAGTTTTTCTCCAGCCTGTGTGCGGCATAGGGACGTGCCGCCATTTTCGACGACTGAAAGTCGTTGAAAATGAAGCAAGCCGGAAATCGCATTTTCGGCGCAGCGCGGTGAAAAAGAGCATGGATGCGCTTTTTCACCATCCTGTTAGGCTCTAAAGTCGAACGATGTTTACCCGCTGTCCCCACTGCAGCACATTTTTCGCCGTCAGCGCGGCCCAGCTCAACGCTGCTCAGGGACGGGTGCGCTGTGGCACCTGCCTGTCAATCTTCGACGGGCTGAAGCACCTGACTGACAAGAGCCCGGATCGCAACCCCGACCGAGCCGATTTTAATCCGCTATCTCCTAATCGTTTGCCAGGCGGTGACAAGAGTGACGGCTGGCAGGCGTCGGTCAACGTAGGCGCTTTCGAAGCGGAGTCGTTAGAAAGCACGCCACCGACACTCGAGGAAGGCGACAGCGCCACCACCGAAGATGTGCCGGAAGTGATCAAGGAGGATATGGACCGCGCCGAGGCCGAACGCCGCGGCCAATGGAAAACAACAGCGCTTATGGTGGCATCGCTGATACTGCTGGCGGCGCTCGGCGTGCAGTACGCCTGGTTCAAACCGGCAAGAGTGCTCGCAGGCTACCCTCAGGCGCGCCCCTGGCTTGAGAAATTCTGCGAACACGCGAGGTGCAGCCTTCCAGATTTACGTGAGCCCTCGAAAATCCAAATGCTGGCCCGAGACGTGCGCGTCCATCCCGGCTACGAAGGCGCGCTCCTGGTTTCGGCAACGCTTGTCAATGCCGCATCGTACGCACAACCTTATCCGCGGTTACAGTTCAGCGTCTTCAACGTTAACGGTCAGACAATTGCTAGCCGCATTTTCGAACCAGAGGAATATCTTTCGCCAGATCTGAATCCAAAAGGCGACATGTCACCCGGGAAGCCGCTTCAAATCGCGCTCGAACTGATTGCGCCCGAAGAGGCCTCAATAAGTTACGAATTTCGTTTCCTTTGAAATTTCTATGGGTTCCGTTGTTGTCATAGGTTCTCGTGGCGCGCTACTGCTGTGTGTGGCGCGCAACGTAGGCGACATGCAAAAACCGTAACACGCGCATAGAAGGCGGCTTCGCGGTAAATGCTTTCACACCGAACCCGTTGCGGTTAAGATCCCACGCGCCGGGTGGGGGTCGGTGTTCCCCTGCTTTCCCGTTACGAGTTGTTCTTCGTCACGGCAAAGCAGCGACTTGGTGTCTTCCCTTAGTGTTGATACTTATAAAGCGCAAAGCGCTGCAGGACGCACTATAACGATGCGAATCGGGAGCCATTCCTTAAATGGCCGTTTGATTGCGGCGCCCATGGCAGGTGTAACCGACCGCCCGTTTCGCACGCTGTGCAGACGACTCGGCGCGTCGTTCGCGGTTTCCGAAATGGTGTCGTCGAACCCGCGGCTGCGTTCCACGGAGAAAAGCCGGCGGCGATCTGACCACGCTTGCGAAAGCGAGCCGCGCTGGGTCCAGATTGCAGGCGGGGATCCCCGGGAAATGGCCGAAGCGGCGCGTTACAACGCGGACGCCGGCGCTCAGATTATTGACATCAACATGGGGTGCCCGGCAAAGAAAGTATGCAACCGCGCCGCGGGTTCAGCGCTTCTGTCGCACGAGCCGCTGGTGGCGCGAATTCTGGACGCTGTAGTGTCTGCGTCGCCTGTTCCCGTCACTTTGAAAATTCGGACAGGACCGGATCCGCTCAGTAGAAACGGGGTTCGGGTGGCCCGGATTGCCGAGCAGGCCGGCGTCGCTGCCATTTCGGTGCACGGTCGCAGCCGCGCCTGCGGGTTTCGTGGCCGCGCGGAGCATGAGACGGTCCGTCAGATCAAAACCAGCGTAAAGATACCTGTCGTTGCCAATGGGGACATCGACAGCCCTAAGCGTGCGCGAGAGGTGCTGGAGCAAACCGGAGCGGACGCCCTCATGATTGGCCGTGCTTCCCAGGGCAATCCGTGGATATTTCGCGAAGTGAGTCATTACCTCGCAACCGGCGAGGAGCTGCCGGCGCCGGGTGCGGTTGAAGTCCGTGAGACACTGATCGAGCATTTGGAAGCGCTGTATGGCTTTTACGGGGAATTGACGGGGGTGCGCGTTGCGCGGAAGCACCTCGGCTGGTATTTCAAGCCTCGCCCCGGTGGCGAAGCGTTGTGGTCCCGAATCAACCGGGTTGAGGACGCCGCAACTCAGCTTCATTTGGTGCGCGATTTTTTCGAGCTGCAGCTTGAGCGCACGGTATCGCTAAAGTCGCGGGTGCAGGAGCTTGCGGCGTGAGCGTTTCCGCAAAGATTAAACTCCATCCCGACGACGAATTGCTGCGCGTAGACGCAGCCCGCGCCAAGGAACCCCTGAGAGAATGTGTCCGCGACGCGCTGTCTCAATATTTTCGCCAGCTAGAGGGCCACGACGCCTGCGACCTCTTCGATCTGGTCATGAGCGAGGTGGAGGCGCCTCTGTTGGAGTCCGTGATGGAATATACCCGTGGTAATGTGACCAGAGCCGCGAGCATTCTCGGCATTAACCGCGGCACCCTGCGAAAGAAGCTCAAGCAGTACAATCTGGGCTGAACGAATCAGCTTACCGATGGATCCGGGAGCCTGACTGCACCGCCGCCGGGTCTGCGTGGCGAACATCGCGGCTTGCGACTTACGCTGATCGCTAGATGGAACGGAAATCTGTCCGGAATATTTCTTCACCGGACAACGTCTATTAAGAGCCAATAGCCTGCTGGACAATTGGTGGCCCCGAACGGCCTAACTTCAACTTTCCTGTCAGCTCGGAGAACACTTGCATGTCTGCTGTGACCCGCGCGCTTGTAAGCGTGTCTGATAAAACCGGAATCGTGGAATTTGCCTCAAGGCTGTCGAAACTCGGGGTCGAGATCCTGTCCACGGGCGGCACGGCCCGACTGCTTTCCGAGAACGGAGTGCCGGTAAAGGAAGTCTCCGAACATACGGGTTTCCCCGAGATCATGGACGGCCGAGTCAAAACGCTCCACCCGAAGATTCACGGAGGACTGCTCGGACGTCGTAACGTTGACGCAGACGCCATGCGTTCCCAGGGCATCGAACCCATCGATTTGCTCGTGGTCAATCTCTACCCCTTCGAGCAAACGGTTGCCAAGCCCGGCTGCGACCTGGCAACCGCAGTCGAAAACATCGATATTGGTGGTCCGGCCATGTTGCGCGCTGCGGCCAAGAATCACGCCTACGTTACGGCCGTAGTGGATTCGAAAGATTACGAAAGAGTCATCGCCGAGCTGGAATCGGCCGGCGAAGTGTCACAACAGACTCGATACGATCTGGCGGTGAAGGTATTCGAGCATACGGCCAGGTACGACGGCGCCATCGCCAATTACTTCGGCGCCTTGGACGGCGCCGGTGGCGTGCGGCAGGACTTTCCGCGCACCTTCACCATGCAGTTCGTCAAGTCAGACGACATGCGATACGGTGAAAACCCGCACCAGCGCGCGGCCTTCTACGTGGAGCGCGCACCGGCGGAGCCCTCGGTATCAACCGCCATCAAGCTTCAGGGTAAGGCGCTTTCCTATAACAATATTGCCGATACGGACGCGGCGCTGGAATGCGTAAAAAGCTTCAAGGAAATCGCTTGCGTTATTGTCAAGCACGCAAATCCGTGCGGCGTTGCCGTGGGCGAAAGCGTACTGGAAGCCTACGAACGTGCTTACCGCACTGACCCCACTTCTGCTTTTGGCGGCATTATTGCCTTTAACCGCCCGCTGGACGCGGGTACCGCCAAGGCCATTATCCAGCGGCAGTTCGTGGAGGTCATCATCGCCCCCGCGGTGGAGGAAGACGCAAAGCCGGTGCTTTCGGAAAAACAGAACGTGCGAATTCTCTCTTGCGGTCAGTGGATCGAAGCGCGGCCCGCGGAATTGGATTTCAAACGCGTCTCCGGCGGCTTGCTGATTCAGGACCGGGATATCGGCGAGGTCGAAGCATCCAAACTTAAGGTGGTGTCGAAGCGGGCGCCGAGCAACCAGGAAATGACCGACCTCCAGTTCTCCTGGAAGGTGGTCAAGTTCGTGAAATCCAACGCCATCGTTTACTGCAAGGACGGCATGACCGTGGGCATCGGTGCCGGACAGATGAGCCGGGTCTACTCGGCGAAAATTGCCGGCATCAAGGCCGCCGACGAGGGACTCGAGGTCAAGGGATCGGTGATGGCTTCAGACGCATTTTTTCCTTTTCGTGACGGCATCGATGCCGCGGCTGAGGCTGGCATAACCGCGGTCATCGAGCCCGGTGGGTCCATGCGAGACGACGAAGTCATCGCCGCCGCCGACGAACACGGGATGGCCATGGTGTTTACGGGGATGAGGCACTTCCGGCATTAAACCCGCACCGCTTTCGCGTTCCTTTTCGCTATCCAAAGCGTTGAAGTTACGTATGTCGTATATCGAATTTCATATATCGGTAAAGGGATAAGTGATCAGATGATGCAATCGTTCCGACATACGATATACGGCATACGATATACGTGGCCTTCATATGTTCGTCTCGCCTACCGAGCCGGGGAGTTCAGGAATTGAACGTCTTGATCATCGGCTCCGGCGGAAGGGAGCACGCGCTGGCGTGGAAGTCGGCGCAGGGCAAAGGGATAAAAAAGGTTTTCGTCGCTCCGGGAAACGCCGGAACCGCGGCTGAGCACAAGGTTGAGAACATCGGTATCGGTGTCGGCGACATTGACGCCCTGGTGGAGTTTGCTCGCAACAATGACGTTGGCCTTACCATCGTCGGGCCTGAGGCGCCGCTGGTGGCGGGCGTGAGTGACCGATTCATCGCCGCGGGCCTCAAAATCTTCGGACCGACCCGTAACGCGGCGAAGCTGGAAGGATCCAAAGCATTCACCAAGGAATTTCTCCAGCGCCACAATATCCCCACGGGCGCCTATCAGAGCTTCACCGATCTCGGTGCCGCGCTCGAATACGTCACCGAGGTGGGGGCGCCTTTAGTCATCAAGGCCGACGGCCTTGCCGCCGGAAAAGGCGTGGTCATCGCCACGAGCGAAGAAGAGGCTTCGGCCGCGCTCAAGAAGATGCTGGTGGAGTCGCGCTTCGGCGACGCCGGCAAGCGCGTCGTCATCGAGGAATTTCTGCAGGGCGAGGAAGCGAGCTTCATCGCTATCGTCGGCCGTGGCGAGATCCTTCCGCTGGCTTCGTCCCAGGACCACAAAGCCGCCTATGACCACGACCAGGGTCCGAACACCGGCGGCATGGGCGCCTACTCCCCCGCGCCGGTGGTGGATTCCGGCATGCACCAGCGAATTCTGCGCGAGGTGATCGAGCCTACGGTGACAGGGCTGAACTCTGAAGGTCTCGACTACACCGGATTTCTTTACGCCGGTCTAATGATCGGCAGAGACGGCACCCCGAGGGTTCTGGAGTACAACTGCCGCTGCGGCGATCCGGAGACCCAGCCCATCATGATGCGGCTTGAGTCAGATCTGGTCCGCCTGTGTCGGGCGGCGGTGGACGGTGACCTCGGCTCGGTTAAAGCGGCCTGGAGTGATGACGTCTGCGTTGGCGTTGTCATGGCCTCAGGTGGATATCCCGGCGACTACGCCAAGGGCGATCCCATCGACGGTCTCGACCAGGAGCTGGAAGGCACCAAAGTTTTCCACGCCGGTACCGCCATCCAGAATGGCCGGGTGGTTACGGCCGGGGGGCGTGTGCTTTGCGTATGTGGCTTAGGAAAAAGCGTCACCGAGGCGCAGGCTCTGGCCTACCGGCGGGTCGGCCGGATCCGCTGGAACGGCGCTCAGTATCGGACCGACATCGGCTATCGGGCGATTGCGAGGGAGAAGAAGGAGGCTTGAGGCTTTAGGCCGGAGACCGGAGGGTCGAATTTGTCGGCGTAATCGCTGCATTGTTGATGCCACAAGTTCTTGAGGGACTGAGGCGATTGCTTTGAGACATGGCGATTGACACGATGCCACCGCGGAATAGGGTCGTTGCCGGCCTTCAGCCTCCGGCCTAAAGCCTCCAGTCATTCTTTTCCATTCCACTCAAGAAAATTCCTCAACAGCGTCAATCCTGCCCGGGCGCTTTTTTCCGGGTGGAACTGCACCGCGAACAGGTTGTTGCGGGCAATAGCCGAAGAAAATTCCACCGCATAACAAGTACGGCCCACGGTGACGTCATCGTCTTCCGGTGCGACGTAGTAGCTGTGGACGAAGTAGAAATACTCCCCGTCGTCGATGCCGCGCCAAAGCGGATGATTCTGGGCGAAGCGGACGTTATTCCAGCCCATGTGAGGAACTTTGAGGCGTGCGCCGGTGGCCTTATCGCGGGCATTTGTCGGAAAACGTTTCACCGAGCCGGCGAAAATCCCAAGTCCCCGGGTGCCGGCGTCCTCCTCGCTTGACTCCATAAGCGCCTGCTGCCCGAGACAAATCCCGAGGAAAGGTTTGTTCGCTACCGCCTCTTCGACTACGCCGACGAGCTTGTGCTCGTTGAGCTCCAGCATGCAGTCACGAATCGCGCCCTGGCCGGGAAACACCACACGGTCCGCGTCGCCTATCACTTTGGCGTCACTGGAAACGGTAATCTCGGCGCGGCCGTCGGCAACATGGGCGAGCGCCTTGGCCACCGAGCGCAGGTTGCCCATTCGGTAGTCGATGACGGCGACGCGTTCCATTATGGGTGACCAGTAATACGTGATATGTGAAAAGTCAGAAATCGAAGCCCGCTGTAGGAGCGAGCTTGCTCGCGATTCCTTAGATCGGGCTTTCCAACATATCTGCGGCCGTCGGGCCCTCTACCGCCGTACCCGGCTCAGAGTTTGCCTTTGGTCGACGGCAATGCGCCTTTGATGCGGGGATCTTTCGCCACCGCCATGCGCACCGCTCTGCCGAAAGCCTTGAACACGGTTTCGGCGACGTGGTGAGCGTTGACGCCGCGCAAGCTGTCTATGTGCAGGGTCGCGGCCCCGCTGTTGACGAAGCCCTGGAAGAACTCGTGGATGAGGTCCACGTCGAAGTCGCCGACGCGGGCACGCGGATAGGTGACGCGATACTCGAGCCCCGGACGCCCGGAGAAATCAATTACCACCCGCGACAGCGCTTCGTCCAGCGGCACGTAGGCATGGCCGTAGCGATTTACGCCTTTCTTGTCTCCGAGGGCCTGGGCAATGGCCTGCCCCAGCACGATCCCGGTGTCCTCAACCGTATGGTGGGCGTCGATCTCCAGGTCGCCTGAGGCGCGAATTTCGAGATCAATCAGCCCGTGCCGGGCAACCTGGTCGAGCATGTGGTCGAAAAAAGGCAGCCCCGTCTGAAGCGTGGCGACGCCCGTCCCGTCGAGGTTGAGTGAAATCTCGATCTGGGTTTCCTTGGTGTCGCGTTTGACCTGGGCGCGACGCGCGCTCATGGTGTTCTCCTGCTCAAGGTCGGGTAAAAAGGCGCTACAGCATACCTTTTAGCTGGAAGTTTTCTACCTGGGGCGGTTTGCGGTTCCGTCGGGGACCTGCGGAAGGACTCTATCACGCCTCCGCCCGACGCCGCCTGCACACCATTGGGCGTCGTCTCGGGATTCAAAATTGATGCGCCCGTCGGAGAGTCTCGGATCTCGGAATTAACCAAGATCCACGTTGCTCAAGCGTCCGGATTTGCCGGCCTCAAAATCCCGGTAAGGGATGATGACCCCTTGGGGATAGTGATAAGCCTTGCTGAGATTCTCGCTTGCGAGTTTCGCAACCTTCGGAATCAGACTCCGGTCACCGCCGCCAATCCGCTTGGGCAGGCCGTCGCGGTCCGGTCGATTGAGACCGCGCTCCTAGGGGTCGCCCCGGACTGCGGCGAAAACGACGGCGAGTCCCTTCGGCTTTCCGCTTCCTGCGATTCGCCGCTCCAGCGCTGCGAGCCGTGATCCCGGCACGCCGATGCCGACGAATCCGCTGTCGCACAGGTTGTCCCCGTCGCGGGTAACGGCGACAGCCTATTCGGCGGTGATGATTTTGCTTTGCATGACGTTTACCTCACGCCTGCGGTACTCCCAGAACGGCACGCACGTCTCCCGGATTTTCTGAGCAAACAATCAAGCAGGCGGAGATAATGTCCGAGTAAGCGGGCTAATTGACCCGCACCGGGACGGGGATTAAAGTTCCGCGCTGCTTTGCACCACATGCCCGTTTGCGGCCGGGCGTCTGCCCATCGGGGTCTCGACAAATAATTCACCATTGTCCGTTCCGGCGTCCAATAATTCACTGTTTTAGGGAGACTTAGATAAAAAGTTCAGAAAAAGGCTGCGTCCTGGCCGTCGTTTTTGCCATGGTGATTGCCTCGGCGACGCAGGCACAAGCACAAAACGTCACGCCCGTTTTGCTCAAGACGCCTGTTGCCTTCGCAACGACGTTGCCCGGACCGGGATCCACCATAAAATGGATCGCTGATCGCATCGATGTCGCCAGCAGCGGAAATATTAAGATGCGACTTTACGAGCCGAATAACCTGATCGCGCCGTTTGAAATACTCGACGCCGTTTCCAGCGGAAAAGTAAATGCCGGCTACGCCACGGCCAGTCACTGGGCCGGTAAAATGCCGGCGGCGGGAATTTTTTCCGCTGTCCCTTTCGGTCCCGAGGCGGGTGAGTATCTGGCCTGGCTGTGGTACGGCAACGGCATGAAGCTTTACCAAAAGATGTATGACCAGGCCGGATATGACGTGAAGGTCATGGTGTGCGGAATTCTCCCGCCCAGAAGTTCCGGTTGGTTCGCCGACGAAGTGAACAGGCCAGACGATCTAAGGGATCTAAAAATGCGG
>Ga0224512_10001493_pt1 | contig 22484 bp, 20 predicted proteins | sample SF_May12_sed_USG_4_FD_169103 | JGI IMG/M metagenome (GOLD analysis project Ga0224512, IMG submission 169103) | Sediment microbial communities from San Francisco Bay, California, United States - SF_May12_sed_USGS_13 | ecosystem: Environmental > Aquatic > Marine > Sediment | place: USA... | reverse complement strand
CGCGCCTGTAAGTTTGAAACCAATGACGTGCGGGATCAGCATCGTGATCGGTTGACCGAGCATCGCGGCTTCGGCTTCGATGCCGCCGACGCCCCAGCCGAGAACACCGAGGCCGTTGATCATCGTCGTGTGCGAATCCGTACCGACGACCGTATCCGGATAGGCGCTGCGGGTACCGTTACGTTCGGCGTCGAACACTACCCGGCTCAGGTACTCTAGATTGACCTGATGCACGATGCCCGTATTCGGCGGCACCACGCGGAAATTCTCGAAAGCCGACTGGCCCCAGCGCAGAAACGAATAGCGTTCCTTGTTGCGATTGAACTCTATCTTGTTGTTGAGATCGAGTGCATCCGCGGTCCCGTAACGATCAACCTGCACCGAGTGGTCGATGACGAGCTCGGCGGGCGATAGTGGGTTGATCTTGTCGGCAGAGCCGCCGAGCATGACGACTGCGTCGCGCATCGCGGCGAGATCGACGACGGCGGGCACGCCGGTGAAGTCCTGCAGGATCACACGACTCGGCGTGAAGGAAATCTCGGTGCTCGGTTCGGCTTTCGGGTCCCACTTGGCGAGCGCGAGAATGTCCTTGCGCGTGACGTCACGTCCGTCTTCATGGCGCAACAGGTTTTCCAGCAGGATCTTTAGGGAGTAGGGAAGACGCTCTACGTGACCTTCCGTTACCGCGTCGAGGCGAAAAATCTCAAATTTATCGCCACCGACGGCCAGCGACGAGCGTGCGCCGAAACTGTCCTTCATCGTGTTGTCTCCGCGATTTGATTGTCAGTTCGTAACCAGCAAGGCCACAGGGTGGCGAATTATAGGGCAACTGGCGGTACCCTGCAGCGCTTATTGAAATGCGACAAGCCGTTCGCGCTGAAAGTCCTGGTTCGTCATCGTGCAATCGATCACGGCGCCACCGAGGCACATATCGGCCGCGTAAAACACGATGAACTGTCCGGGCGCAACGGCCCGCTGCGCGCGGTCGAAGCGGACTTCCAGGCGACCCGAGGAATCGCCGGATACGGTGCACGCCTGATCCGCCTGGCGGTAACGGACCTTGGCCATGCATCGGCAAGCAGCGTCGAGTCCGGTGGGTTCCGCGCCGATCCAGCTCGCCTGGCTCGCAACGAGACCGTCGCTCATGAGCAGCGGGCTGTCGCCCTGATCCACGATGAGTGCGTTGTCGTCAGTCGCTTTGGCAACGACGTACCAGGGCTCATCGGCCGCGTCGCTGCGCCCGCCGATGCCGAGTCCCTGCCGTTGGCCGAGCGTGTAGTACATGAGGCCGTGGTGCCGACCGATCTCGCGACCGTCCGGCGTGCGAATCGGGCCCGGGTTGGCCGGCAGGAAGGTTTCGAGGAACTCCCTGAACGGGCGTTCGCCAATGAAGCAGATTCCCGTGCTGTCCTTCTTGTCGTGCACGGCGAGGCCGTGCATGCGGGCGAGATCGCGAACGGCCGATTTATTCAGCTCACCGAGCGGAAACACGGTCTCGGCGAGTGCTTCTGCACTGACCGCGTGCAGAAAATAGCTCTGATCCTTGTCGAGGTCAGCAGCTTTGAACAGCCGTGCGGTGCCCGCAGCGATTTCGGTGCGTGCGTAATGGCCCGTAGCGATCAGGTCGCCGCCGAGGCGCTTCGCATGGTCACGAAATACACCGAACTTGATTTCGCGATTGCAGAGCACATCCGGATTCGGCGTACGACCTGCGCTGTATTCGTCGAGAAAATATTGAAACACGCGGTCGCGATACTCTCTTGCGAAATTAACATGATGCAGCGGTATACCGAGCTGATCGCAAATGCGCCTTGCGTCCTGCAGGTCCTCGGCCGCCGTGCAGTAGCCGTCTGCATCCTCCCAGTTCGTCATGTGCAGCGCCTGCACGTCGGCGCCGGCCTGCTGCAGCAATACTGCGGCCACGGCCGAATCGACCCCACCTGAAAGACCGAGGATTACGCGGCGGTTATTGACGCTGTCGAATAGCGTTGCCATTGCCGATGAATATTAGCATGGCAAGATTTCCGGGCTCGGCTCGCGCAGGCTGTTTACACCAGATCGGCGTGGGCGATCATCGCGTCGACGTTGTTCTGCAATGGCATCAGGCCGGTCAGGGTATCGTCCGCCTGTCTGCGACCGGAGGCATAGTCCTGCACGCAGCGCAGTACCACGGGAGAGCGCAATTGATTCCGGCGTTTCTCGATATCTTCAGCGGTCAGCCACAACTTGCGGATGATATTTTCGTCCGGTTTGCGGGTCTCGTCGATGCCATGAAAGTCGGTGACATAGACGATTCGTAAGAACTGCTGGCGCGTTTGCGGGTGTATCCAGAGATACACGCCGATGAGCTCGCGGCAGGAGACGACACATCCGGTCTCTTCGAGAACTTCGCGAAGTAATGCTCGTTCGGGAGATTCGCCGGATTCGATATGGCCGCCGGGCTGATTCAACACAACGCGGCCGCCCGCGCGCTCCTCGACCAGCAAGTAATTGCCGTTGTTTTCGATGACAGCCGCAACTGTCAGATCCGTCGGGAACATACACTGTCCTTGTTATATGCCGAGCTGACGAAATTCTACTTCTACTTCACTCGCGAGCCAGATCTCATCGAACATAGAGCCATAAAGCCTGGCGACGGCCGGCTCATAGGTATCCGCGATGCCTTCCCAACGGCTCGCCTGCAGGCGATACACGAGCGCCGTTTCATCTGCTATGCAAAACGACTCGGCATGCGTACGCAGATCTTCGCGTACGTGACGAAACTCGATATAGGTATTGAGTCGGCGACCGAGATGCACGAAGTTGTTGCCGTTCTTGATCGCTCGCGACGGGTCCGCGATTAGCACGCGGATGCGTGCATAGGTTTGCGACAGCACGAGGTGTTTGATGATTTCGAGAAAATCCGGATCGTCGTAAATACCCGGTTCGAGATCATGGGTGAAGATGGAGACTTTGCGCTTGGCCTCGCGCGCGACATCCAGGACGGCCTGACGCATTTCATCGCGTGTCGAAATGACCCATCGTCTGCCTTTTTCCCGCTGTTCTTCCATGTCCCCGTTGTTGTGTTTGTCGGCTCGCTGGCCTGATATCTTAACCGAGCGTACCCGGTATGCTTTGCCAACTGCGTCACGTTTTGCGCTGTCGTCCGACTGTTGCGAATCAATCGCATCCCGCTGCGTGCAAGCGTTTCAGCAACTATCCGGCGGATCGTGCGGCCGCGGCGCAATTTCACATAAAGTGGGAATCGCCGGCATGCGGGCCACGGCCGACGGCAGGGGAATCAGATGTCCCTGGCGAGACTCTCGGCGAGGCCGACATAGGCATCAGGCGTCAGCTCCAGCAGCCGCCGTTTCTCGGCATCCGGAATCTCGAGGCTGCGAATGAAATCGGCCAGCAGCTCCCGGGTCACGGTCTTGCCGCGGGTGAGTGCCTTGAGCTTTTCGTAAGGCTCGGGAACGCCGTAGCGACGCATCACGGTCTGTACCGCTTCCGCCAGCACCTCCCAGGCGCCGCCAACGTCGCGCTCCAGGGCCTCTCTGTTGACGTCGAGCCTGCCGAGACCCTTCAGCGTGGCCTTGATGGCGATCGTGAGGTACGCGATCGCGACGCCGAAATTGCGCTGCACCGTCGAATCCGTGAGATCCCGCTGCCAGCGCGAGATCGGTAATTTTTCCGCGAAATGGCTGAGCAGTGCGGTCGACAGGCCCAGATTGCCCTCGGCGTTCTCGAAGTCGATCGGATTCACCTTGTGCGGCATCGTCGACGAGCCGACTTCATCTCCGGAAACTTTCTGTTTGAAATACCCCAGCGAGATATACCCCCAAAGGTCACGACACAGGTCGATCAGTATCGTGTTGTAGCGCACGAGTGCATGCGCATATTCGGCGGTCCAGTCGTGCGGCTCGATTTGCGTCGTGTATGGATTGGGATCGAGGTCCAGCGATTCGACGAAGCGCCGGCTAATCGCGGGCCAGTCCGCGTCCGGATAGGCGACGACGTGCGCATTGAAATTGCCGACCGCGCCATTGAACTTGCCGCGCAACTCGACCGCGGCGAACGAACGCTGCGCGCGATCGAGGCGTGCAGCAGCATTCGCGAGTTCTTTGCCGAGCGTCGTTGGACTGGCCGTTTGACCGTGCGTGCGGGATAGCATCGGCCGCCCCGCATGCTGTTTCGCGGCCGTTTTCAACGCGCTCCGCAGATCGCGCATCGCAGGCAGCAAGACAGTGTTGCGGCCGGCTCTCAGCATCAATGCGTAGGCAAGGTTATTGATGTCCTCCGACGTGCAGGCAAAATGCAGGAAGTCCTTTAGCGGTCCGGTCTCGGGTCCATCGCCGAGCCGATCCCGGATGTAATACTCGACGGCTTTGACGTCATGATTTGTCTTCGCCTCGATTTTCTTGATGTGTTCGGCATCGTCAAGCGAGAAGTCGTCGACGATACGGTTGAGCAGGTCTTTCATCACATGCGACAGCGGCCCCAGCTCGGGCACCTCGGCCTCGTCGGCCAGGCGCTGCAGCCAGCGGATTTCGACCAGGACGCGAAATCGGGTCAGACCGTATTCGCTGAATATGTCGCGCAGCCCGTCGACTTTGTCGGCGTAGCGGCCGTCGGCCGGTGACAGGGCCCTGAGCGGTGAGACTTTCATGTCATCAAAACCAGTGTAAACTTGCGCGCGCAAAGCGGAAATCATACACGATTGGCGCCGATTCCCGGCGGCTGCGACGGGTTTTATCCGGAGCCGGGCACGGCGTTCCGGACCGGTGCGGAAACGTCCCTCATACGGAGTCAATGAGGCCATGAGCGACAAGGCATATCGCACAGAGCACGACAGCATGGGCGAACTGCAGGTTCCGGCGGATGCGCTGTGGGGCGCGCAGACACAGCGAGCCGTCGAGAACTTTCCGATCAGTGGGCTGCCGATGCCGCGCCGGTTCATCGCCGCGCTGGGACTCGTCAAATGGGCCGCGGCTGGCGCCAATGCCGAACTCGGGCTCCTGACGAGCAACATTGCCATCGCGATTCAAAAATCCGCACTCGAAGTCGCCGCAGGGCAACACGATGCGGAGTTTCCGATCGACGTCTTTCAGACCGGATCGGGCACGAGCTCCAACATGAATGCCAATGAAGTCATTGCGCATCTGGCGACGGCGAAGCTCGGTGCCGAGGTGCATCCGAACGATCACGTCAATATGAGCCAGAGCAGCAACGATGTCATTCCGACCTGCGTGCATGTAGCCGCGGCAATTGCTGTTCAGGACAGGCTGCAACCGGCGCTCAGGCACCTCTCGGGTGTGCTCGAGACAAAGGCCGATGAGCTTCGCGACGTCGTGAAGACCGGGCGCACGCACCTCATGGATGCAATGCCGGTGACGTTCGGCCAGGAACTCGACGGCTGGCGCGCGCAAATCGACAGCGCCGGCGCACGGCTGAACTCGACCATGGCGCGGCTGACGCGGCTCGCCCAGGGCGGCACCGCAGTTGGCACCGGTATCAATGCGCATCGGAAGTTCGGCCCGAAAGTCGCGGTGCTGCTCTCGGAACAGACGGGCATTGAGTTCGAGCCGGCCGACTCCACGTTCGAGGCGCTGAGCAGCCAGGACACGGCCGTCGAAACATCGGGGCAGCTGCGGGTGCTGGCCGTGAGCCTGACGAAGATCGCCAACGACCTGCGCTGGATGAATTCGGGGCCGCTCGCCGGCATCGGCGAGATCGAACTGCCCGCGCTGCAGCCCGGCAGCAGCATCATGCCGGGAAAGGTGAATCCCGTCATTCCCGAAGCGGTCGCGATGGTCGCGGCGCAGGTCATCGGCAATGACCTCACGATCACGCTGGCTGGCCAGTCCGGAAACTTCCAGCTCAACGTCATGCTGCCGGTCGTTGCGCACAACCTGCTGCAGAGTATCGAGCTGCTCTCGAACGGCTGTGTGTGCCTCGCCGACAAAGCCATCGCGGGCTTCAAGGTCAACGCGGACAACATCGGGCGGGCGCTCGGCCGCAATCCGATTCTGGTGACCGCGCTCAATCCCGTCATCGGCTACGAAAAGGGCGCCGCGATCGCCAAGAAAGCCTATGCCGAAGGCCGCTCGGTCAAGGACGTGGCCAAAGAGATGACCGACCTCACCGACGAGGAACTGGAGCGCCTGCTCGATCCGGCCGGGCTCACCGAAGGTGGGATCAAGACCTAGCCCGAATCGGGCCGCAACCATCCTATGGCCTCACCGAAGGACATTGACGCCGAGAAACTACGTCAGCGGCTAACCGGCACTGCGCTGCGCGACGATCCGCTGGACGTTGAGCTGCCAGCCGACAGCGAGCGCTGGCCGGCAGGAATGCTTGAGAACATGACCGGGTCGCTCAAGCCCGCCGGTGTCCTGATTCCGGTGATCGATCATGCCGCGGAGCTGTCGATTCTGCTGACCCAACGCGCTGCCGATCTCAAGCACCATGCGGGGCAAGTGAGTTTTCCCGGCGGGCGCATGGAAGCGCACGATGCGGATATCACCGAGACGGCCCTCCGGGAAACCTACGAAGAAATCGGCATTGCCGCGCACGAGGTGTCGGTCATCGGCTATCTGCAGCCGATGCCCACGATTACCGGATACGCGGTGACCCCGGTCGTGGGGCTGATAGCTGCCGGTGTCGAACTCACTATCGATCGGACCGAGGTTGACTATACGTTCGAGGTGCCGCTGCGGTTCCTTCTCGAGCGCAGCAATCGGCGTCTCGTCGAGCGTGAACTGCACGGCAAAAAAGTGCCGATGGTTGAATTCCATTACGCGGGCGAGCGTATCTGGGGTGCGACCGCCTACATGTTGATGCAGTTCTTAAAAATATTAGAAAAATAACCAGTTATGTCATCTATTGAGAAATTACTTGAAATAATGACGCGGCTCCGCAGCCCGACTGGCGGCTGCCCCTGGGACCGCGAGCAAGACTTCGCGAGCATCGCCCCGTACACGCTCGAAGAAGCCTACGAGGTGGCCGATGCGATCGCCCGTGACGATCTCGTGGCGCTCGAGGACGAGCTCGGCGACCTGTTGTTTCAGGTCGTGTTTCATGCCCAGATGGCCGCGGAGGCGGGCCACTTCGACTTCGAGGATGTGGCTGCCGGAATCGCTGACAAGATGCAGCGCCGCCATCCACACGTGTTTGGGGACAAGGAACAACGCGCCGCGGGCTCGGTCAGCGGGAGCTGGGAGCGCATCAAACGCGAGGAACGTGGCGACGACGGTGACGCGAGTGCGCTGGCCGGAATCGCCAGGACCCTGCCGGCACTCAAGCGTGCGCAGAAGCTCGGCAAACGGGCGGCCGGTGTGGGCTTCGACTGGGACAGCCGCAAAGGCGTGCGCGACAAGATTTGCGAGGAGCTCGACGAACTCGAAGTGGTGGCCGTCTCGAAGGACCAGGCAAGAATCACCGAGGAGTTCGGGGACCTGTTGTTTGCGGTCGTCAACCTGGCGCGGCACCTGGAGGTCGATGCCGAGCAGGCACTGTCCGGCGCCAATACGAAGTTCGAGCGCCGGTTTCGCGACATGGAGCAGGCGCTCGATGCACGCGGCGCATCGCTCAGTGGCCTGACGATCGAGACCCTCGAACAGCTTTGGAGGGCGGCGAAGCTTAGGGTGGGCTAGGCGCGGCGGCCGGTGCCTTGGCTCGATGATCGGGTAGGGTGCGCTTCGCGATCCGCACCGACAGGCGGCGCGCAAAGCGCACCGTAACGCATGTGTCACCGCCGGCACCGCGTCGGTTAGGGTTCATAAACCGTTCAGTTTTCAGGCAATTTTCACAATTTCTCATTCAGCCAGTATTCATTGGCCCAGGGATATTCTTGTCCCCAGGCTGGCACAAGGGCCGGCCGAAAGGTCAAGAGGATAGGACAATGACTAGGAAACGCAAAACCGCAGTATTGATAGCTGTCGCCGTGCTGTTTGGTGTATCGACGGCCGCGGTGGCCGACCACAATTACGGCAACAAGCGTGCGGTGGCCGCCTCCGTTAGTGGTAACGCTTACGGATTGCGGGCCAGGACGGCACCGGTCTACGACTATGCGCGAGTAATCAGTGCCCAGCCCGTCGTGCGGTATGTGACGGTCACCACGCCGGTCAAGGAATGCTGGCAGGACACCGAGTATTACACGGTCAACCACCGCCGGCCCGGTACGGGTGGCAGTGCGTTGGTCGGTGCGATCATTGGCGGCGTTGTCGGCCACCAGTTCGGCAGCGGGCGTGGTAACGATGCCGCTACGGTTGCCGGCTCCTTGATCGGCGCCGCAATCGGATCCGACGTCGCTCGCAAGCGGCAGGCGATCGGTTACGAATCCACGGAGTATTCACGCCCGGTAACGCGTTGCGATACCCAGTACCGCGAGCATCAGGAAGAGCGTATCGACGGGTATGACGTTGTGTACCGTTACAACGGCCAGAGATACTCGACCCGCATGCCCTATGATCCGGGCGACAGGCTTCGTGTCCGGGTCGACATACGCCCCGCGGGCTAGACACCGGGATGTGACTGCGTTCATTGCAATTGGCCTGTCGACATACGACACTTGTCGGCAGTGCTGATTGCCTTTTTTTGGGATCGATGACGGGACTTTCTACGTGCGACTACAGCTGACAATCGGGTTAAGCGCCTTGCTGGCGATTGCGCCGCTTTCGGCGACGGCGTTCGATCTCGAACAGTCGCTCAGGGAACTGCACGTGCAGAATCAGGCCGTCGAATCGACCGATCTCAGTGTTGCGCAGAGGGGCAATGGCAAAACGCTGTCGGAGGCCATTGCGTCAGTTCGCAACCAGACGAAAGGTCGCGTTATCAGTGCGGAGACCCGGATCAGTGGCAACCGCGAAGTCCATCACATCAAGGTGCTTACGGAGGACGGCAAGGTCAGAACCTTCAAAGTGCCTGGCCGCAGTACCCGCGGCTAAGGTTCGTCATGCGACTGCTGGTCATAGAAGATGATGCGACGCTCCGCGAGTCGCTGGCGAGCAAACTCAGCGAGGGCGGCTTCGCCATCGAGCAGGCGGCCGACGGCAGGGAAGGCCTGTATTTCGCGCTCGAATATCCGATCGATCTCGCTATCATCGATCTTGGCTTGCCGGAACTTTCAGGACTCGAAATCATTCGCCAGGTTCGCGAAGCGGGCAAAGCCTATCCGATACTGATTCTGACGGCGCGAGACCGCTGGGAGGACAAAGTTGACGGACTCAGCGCCGGCGCCGACGATTACGTCGTCAAGCCGTTTCATTTCGAAGAGGTCAACGCGCGCGTCAATGCGCTGTTGCGGCGCAGCGGCGGCTGGGCATCGTCTGTTCTGCGAGCCGGTCCCGTGACGCTCGATATGTCGGGCCAGTCGCTTGCGGTAAATGACAATGTGATCGAACTGACCAGCTTCGAATACAAGATCATCGAGTACCTCATGGTACGCGCGGGCAAGGTCGTCTCCAAGACCGAACTGACTGAAAGGCTTTACGACCAGGACTTCGAGCGTGACAGCAACGTCATCGAGGTCTTTATCGGCCGGTTGCGCAAAAAGATGGACCCCGACAACTCGATCAAACCCATTGAGACACTGCGCGGCCGAGGCTACCGCTTCGCTTTGGAACGTAACCAGTCCGGCTGATATTGGCGATGTCCTCGCTCAGCGCACGACTCCTGATTTCCGTCAGTGTGTTGCTGCTGTTTTTCTTCGGTGTGACGATCGTCGTCCTCGACACCGCGTTTCGAGAGGCGGGTGCGCAGGCTCAGGAAGACATCCTCGACGGTCACCTGATGGCGCTTCTGGCCGCCGCCGAACCCGATGAAGACGGCAATCTGGTAATGCCGTCGGTGCTGCATGAACCGCGCTTCGGCAACATTGGCTCGGGACTATACGCGGAACTGCGCCGCGACGATGGCGAGGTGGTCTGGCGTTCGACATCGGCGCTGGGTCTCGAAATTCCGGCTGGGGTCATTCCCGAAGGTGGTAATCATCTGTTTCTGACCGAAGCGCTTGCCGACGGCACACCGCTCCTGACGCTGAGTCTCGCGGTGCAGTGGGAGTTTCCGGATGGTGAGCTGAAGCCTTACATTTTCAAGGTCGCCGAGAGTCTGGACTCGTTCAACGCACAGATTGCCCGGTTTCGCCAGCAGCTGTTCGGCTGGTTCGCCGCCGTCGCCTTGTTCATGCTGCTGTCGATATCGTTCCTGATGCGCGGTCTGTTGCGGCCGCTGCGGCAGATCGAAACCGAGATCGGCGACATCGAGGAGGGCAAGCGCGCGGCATTATCGGAGAAGTTTCCTACCGAGCTCACCGGCGTAGCGCGCAATATGAATCTGCTGATTGCAAGCGAGCGCGCGCGTTCGGATCGGTATCGATACACGCTCGATAATCTTGCGCATAGCCTCAAGACGCCACTCGCCGCGATGCGGGCGCTGATCGGAGAACGCGGCGGTGACGGTTTTGCGGTGCGCTTCAACGAACAGATCAATCGCATGGACGAGATCGTTCGCTATCAGCTGCGCAAACCCGCCACATCGGGCGCCGAGAATCTCGTCCTGATGCCGATACCGGTAGCCAGAGAGGTCGAGCGACTGATCGATGGCCTGCGCAAGGTGTATCACGACAAACACCCGACGATAACCGCCGACATTGCCCGGGGAATGAAATTTCGCGGCGATACCGGTGATTTTCTGGAAATGGCCGGCAACCTGCTCGACAACGCCTGCAAATGGTGCCAGTCGCGCGTGCACATAGTGGTCATGCCGGCCGCAGGCGTGCGCGAGATCGAGAGCGGCATGGTGCTGACCGTTGCCGACGACGGGCCTGGCATCCCGGATGAGGCTACCGATGCGCTCAGCAAACGCGGCACCCGCCTCGACGAATCCACGCCGGGACACGGCATCGGTCTCGCGATCGTCACGGAAATCGCCCGCTCGTATGGGGGTCAGCTGACGATCGGGCGTTCGGAATCGCTCGGGGGCGCCGAACTGACCGTGACGATACCGCCCGTGTCGGCGGCGAAAAAAGCTAGCCCTGCTGCTTGAAGCGGCTGGTCATTCTGAGGATCGGTTCCACGAATTCGATCGGCATCGGGAACACGATCGTATTCGTGCGCTCGTTGGAGATTTCCTTGAGCGTCTGCAGATAACGCAACTGCAGCGACTGTTCCTCTGTTGCCAGAATGCGGGCGGCCTCGGAGAGCATAGTTGCGGCCTGCTTTTCACCCTCGGCGTTGATGACCTTGGCGCGCCGCGCACGTTCGGCTTCGGCCTGCTGGGCGATCGCGCGAATCATGCTCTCGTCCAGATCGACGTGCTTGATTTCCACGTTTGCAACCTTGATGCCCCAGTTATCGGTGCGCTGGTCGAGTATTGCCTGGATATCCGCATTGAGCTTGTCGCGCTCTGCAAGCATGTCATCGAGTTCGTGCTGGCCGAGCACCGAACGCAGGGTCGTCTGCGACAGCTGACTCGTCGCTTCGAACACGTTGGCAACACGAATCACGGCTTTCTCGGGATCGACTATACGGAAGTAGATCACGGCGTTGACCTTCACCGACACGTTGTCGCGTGAAATGACGTCCTGCGTCGGCACGTCCATGACGACGACACGCAGATCGACCTTGGTCATTTTTTGCAGACCGGGTATCAGGATGATCAGGCCCGGGCCTTTGACCGTCTGAAAACGGCCGAGGAAGAATATGACGCCGCGTTCGTACTCTTTGAGGATCTTGATCGTGTTGTAAACAATGACAATGATGAGCGCAATGATCATCCCGAAAATTGGTAAGGATTGCATCGGAGTTTCCCCGTGTGAGTACTGATTCAGGTTTGTAACTGGGCGTCGCCGGCATCGGTCGCGGAGACCGGTTCGACCTCGAGTGTCAGGCCGTCCATTTCCAGGACCACGACCTGCTGGTCTTTTTCAATCGGCACCTTGCTGCGCGCTGCCCAGGATTCGCCTTCGAGCCACACTTTGCCGTCGCCCGTGAAGTCCTGCATGGCGGTGCCGATGCCGCCGATGATCGAGCCGCGCCCTGTGACGGCGCCTCGCCGGCGCAATTTCAGAATAAACGTCATGAGCCAGACGATGAACAGTGCGGCGAGAATCGCCAGCCCGACGACGAAGCTGATCGAAATGCCGAACCCCGGCACGTCGCTGTCGAACATCATTATTGCACCAAAGACAAAGGCGGCAATGCCGCCGAGGCCGAGCGCCCCGAAGCTTGGGGCGAACGCCTCCGCAGTCATCAACGCGAGGCCGACGATGATCAGCGCGAGGCCTGCGTAATTGACGGGCAGCACCTGCAGCGCATAGGCGGCAAGTAGCAGGCAGATGATGCCGACGACGCCCGGCACGATGGCGCCGGGATTCCAGCCCTCGTACATGAGTCCGTAAATCCCGATGAGGCCGAGTAACAATACGATTTCGGGGTTGGCGATGACCTGCAGGATCTTGATGCGCCAGTTGGGCTCGAATTCCTCGACGACGGCGTCGCTGGTCGCGACCGTGACGGTCTCGGAATCGATCTTGACTTCGTGGCCATCGACGACGCGCAGCAGTTCGGCGCGACTCTCCGCGATATAGTCGATGACGTTTTCTTCGAGCGCTTCGGTCGCCGTCAACGTGGCCGCGTCGCGCACCGCACGTTCCGCCCAGTCCGCATTTCGGCCGTGGCGTTCGGCGAGGCTGCGGATATACGACACGGCGTCATTGATCACTTTGCGCTCCATCGCCGTTCCCGGCCGATCCGGCTCGGCAGGTGCGTCCTCGTCAGCGTCCTTGTCGGCGTCGTCGGGCACGGGCTGGGTTGGCGGGTCCGGAGTCGCGTCGTCACCTGACAGTGAGACGGGCGTGGCGGCTCCGAGGTGCGACGTCGGTGTCATGACCGCAATATGACTCGCGAGCAATATATAGGTGCCGGCACTGTCGGCTCTTGCACCGGCCGGCGTGACATAGGTTGCGACGGGTACGCTCGAGTTCAGGATAGCCTGCACGATCGTGCGCATGGGACCCATGAGGCCGCCAGGCGTGTCCATATCGATAATAATCAGCTCGGCGGCAATCTCCTCGGCGTGCTCGATGCCGCTGATGATGTATTCCTCTGTCGCCACGCCGATGCCGCCCTTGATCTCCAGGACGACGACGTTGTTATCCGCGCGGCTTGTGCCAGCCATAAAGCTCAAGAACACCACCGCGACCAGCATCGTGACGGCCGCAACTCCCCGCCGGCCGATTCGCTCGTTCTTGTTCATGCTCGGATGATAGCAGGGCTGGTAGCGCATTGGCTTATCTCAACGGGGTTTTTGTTGCAGGCCGTCGGTGGCATTCTTGACGATTCTCCACGGCGGCACTCAGGAGTCTCCCCAGCGTATGTTCATTCGCTTCATCACGACCGGCGGAACAATTGACAAAATCTACTTCGATGCGCTGAGCCGGTTCGAGGTCGGTGATTCGCAGGTCAAATACATACTGACCGAGGGCCTCGTGGGTTTCGACTACGATATTGTGCCAATGTTGCAAAAAGACAGCCTCGACATCACGCCTGAAGAACGCCGTCGATTGCGCGATTTCATCGCAGCAGACGACGCCAAACTCTATATCGTCACGCACGGCACCGATACGATGCCTGAAACCGCTGAGGCGCTTATGGGCCTCGACAACAAGACCATCGTGTTGACGGGCGCATTGAGTCCGGCACGGTTTCGCTCGACCGATGCCGTATTCAACGTCGGCATGGCCGTCGCCGCCGTACAAACAGCGGCACCAGGTGTCTATATCGCGATGAGCGGGCAGATTTTCAAGGCCGGAGAGGTGCAAAAAAACCGCGACGAGAACCGTTTCGAGAAATTGTAGGAAACCCGTAGGGTCCGCGTCGTGCACTGCCAACGAGCGGCGCACAGGATCCACCCTACAAATCGAAATTGATGCCCTGCGCGAGCGGCAGCTCCTTACCCCAGTTGATCGTGTTCGTCTGCCGGCGCATGTAGGCTTTCCACGCGTCCGATCCGGCCTCGCGGCCGCCGCCGGTTTCCTTCTCGCCGCCGAACGCGCCGCCAATTTCGGCCCCCGATGTGCCGATGTTGACATTCGCGATGCCGCAGTCGGAGCCCGATTGCGACAGGAAATGCTCGGCGTGCTGCAGCCTGTCGGTGAAGATCGCCGACGACAACCCCTGTACGACGCCGTTCTGCATTGCGATCGCCTGATCCAGCGTGTCGAACGGAATCAGGTACAGGAGTGGCCCGAATGTCTCTGTCTGCACGATATCCCAGTCGTTCTCGGCAACCGCGATAGCGGGGGAGATGAAGTTGCCGGGACCGTCGATGCGTTCGCCGCCGCATAGGATCTCGCCGCCGGCTTCACGCACGGCGGCGCAGGCCACCTCGACGCGATCGACAGCAGCCTCGTCGATCAGCGGGCCCATGAGCGTTTTCGCATCGAGCGGATTGCCGACACGTATTTGCCGGTAAGCCGCAACGAGGCCGGCTTTCAAGGCGTCGAATTTCGAGCGGTGCACGATGATGCGCCGCGTAGTCGTGCAGCGTTGCCCCGCCGTGCCGACCGCGCCGAACACGATTGCGGGAATCGCAAGTTCGAGATTGGCAAACTCGTCGACGATGATTGCATTGTTGCCGCCGAGTTCGAGCAGGCACTTGCCCATGCGTTTCGCTACCCGCACGCCGACCTGCTTGCCGACCGCGCACGAACCCGTGAACGAAATCAGATTGATGCGCGGATCGTCGACAAACGTTTCCGCGAGCGTATTTCTGCCGTCATTGAACAGGTAAAAGACGGGCGGCAGGCTCGAGTCGGCCAAAGCCTCGTTGACGATCTTCTGCACGGCGACGCCGCACAGCACGGTCTTCGGTGACGGCTTCCAGATGTTGACGTTGCCGCAGATCGCGGCGATGCAGGCATTCCATGACCACACGGCGACAGGAAAATTGAACGCCGTGATTGTGCCGACGAGTCCGAGCGGATGCCACTGCTCGTACATGCGGTGCTCGGGCCGCTCCGAGTGCATCGTCTTGCCGTACAGCATGCGTGACTGGCCCACCGCAAAATCAGCGATGTCGATCATCTCCTGGACTTCGCCATTGCCCTCGGCCTTGATCTTGCCCATCTCGAGTGTGACGAGGCTGCCGAGCGCATCCTTGTTGTCGCGCAGCGCATCGGCGATGCGCCGGATCGCGTTGCCTCGCACCGGCGCCGGAATCTTGCTCCATTCGCGAAACGCTTTTTGCGCCTCGTGAACGAGTACGTCGTATTCGCCGGGCGTCGTTGCGCGCACGCTGCCGATGAGTTCGCCCGTCGCCGGGTTCACGGATTCGATCAGGTCCGCGGATTTGTCTTCGCGACTCTCGGCCCCTAGCCAAGTGCCGGGGTTCATTTCATCGAGGCCGAGACGTTCAAGTATATTTTTCATCGTGTCATCCTTTGCCTATGCGCTGGTGCCCGGTCTGGCCACGCGCGACGAGTTCTGCCGATTCCAGACTCGTACCGCCGTGCGCGTAATACTCGCCGAAGCGGTTTTCGAGGACCTCGGTCAGGCTGAATTGCTCCTGCGCGACGAAGCCCGTGTAGCGGCCCGGCAGCTGCAAGACGATATCGAGCACGCTGCAGATACCGGCGGCGGTCGTAATCTGGATTGCGGACCAGAGCCTTCCCGCAACGACCTGCGGATACACTTTATTGACGTAGTTTTCTTCGCGGAGTTCGCCGTCCTGGTAACCGGTTACTGCCGCGTAGATGATCACGACATCCTGTAGCGTCTGCGGTACGGCGTTTTCGAGGATGCGTTTCAGGGTAGGACGATCGTTATTGAGTTTGAGTCCGTTCATGAGCAGGCGCATTTGCTCGCAATGTCCGGGATAGCGGATCGTCTTGTAGTCCATCGTGTCGACGCGACCATCATAGGTTTCGGCGAGTGAGCCGAGGCCACCTGAGGTATTGAATGCCTCGTACAGCGTGCCGTCGATCTCGATTTCCTCGAGTCCCTCGAGCGGTAACACGTCGACCTCCTTGCCGTCGACGATGCTACGGCACGGGTTGCCGTATTCGTTAATGACGCCGTCGGTCGACCAGGTCAACGAGTACTTGAGCACATTGTTCGGATTCTGCGGCAGAGCACCCACGCGCAGTTTGACCGACTTCAACGAATCGAAGTGCTGGATGAGCTCGTTCGCGGCGATACTGATAAACCCCGGAGCGAGTCCGCACTGCGGCGAAAATACCTGCTTCGCACCTGCCGAGAGTTTACGTACCGCGTCGGTGACGGCGACGTCCTCGGTCAGGTCGAAGTAGTGCAGGCCTTGTGCGTGCGCGACTTCGGCGACCGCGAGATTGCAGTAGTAGGGCAGGCAGCATGCGATCGCAACCGGCTTGTGGTCACGGATGTGCTGCGTGAGCGATTTCTTGTCGGTCGCATCGAGATCGAAGCCGGCCAGATGTTTCAGCCCGTGGGCGTTCACGACATTGGCTGCGACGCCGGGTTTGGCGTCGGCCAGCTGTACGCGATAATCGCCGCTTTCCGCCAGCAGGCCTGAAATCAGTGCGCCGATCTTGCCGGCGCCCAGCACGAGTATCTCCTGCATCGAAGCGTCTCCAGAAACGAGAAACCGCCGGGTGACAGGCGGGACGTGGCGAGCATTTTGCCAATGTCGCGGCTAGCTTTCCACACGGTTGGCGCCCTGCGCCGCGCGGGCCACGGCTCCCCGGTCGCGCGCGAAACGATCACGGACGCGACCGCGAAGCGCTGTAACCATTGCTTTATAAATTCCTGATTACATAAGAAACTTTTGCAGCATTGCAGCGCAGCATGGCATAGTCCGCGGTTCGCGGGGGTACGCCTTTTTACAGTGCTCGCGCCGAACCGGGGAATTTTGTGACGCGAACGATCAGCAAGACTGACTGGCATCCCGCAAGCTGGCAGAGCCTGCCTGCGGCGCAGCAGCCGAACTATCCGGACACGCCGGCGCTGCAGCGCGTGGTCGCGGACCTGAGCCGATTGCCGCCGATCGTGACGTCCTGGGAGGTCGACGCGCTCAAGGTGCAGTACGCGCGCGCGCAGCGCGGCGAGGCGTTCGTGCTGCAGGGCGGAGATTGTGCCGAGAGCTTCGATCAATGCACTTCGGAGGACATCGTCGCGAAGCTCAAAATCCTGCTGCAGATGAGCCTGGTCGTTCTGTACGGGCTCAAGAAACCCGTGGTGCGGGTTGGGCGCATGGCCGGCCAGTACGCGAAACCGCGCTCCGCCGAAACCGAGACCCGCGAAGGTACGTCGCTGCCGAGCTTTCGCGGCGATCTCGTCAATCGCAATCCGTTCACGGCCTCGGACCGCACTCCGGATCCCGAACTGATTCTGCGCGGGTACGAGCGTGCCGCGTTGACGCTCAATTTCGTGCGCTCACTGATCGATGGCGGCTTTGCCGACCTGCATCACCCGGAGTACTGGGACCTTCGCTGGGTCGGGCATTCGCCGATGGCCGATGAGTACAACGACATCGTCAGGTCGATTTCGAACTCGCTCGACTTCATCGAGACGTTCTCCGGGCGCGGTATTTACACGACGCAGCGGGCGGATATCTATGCGGCGCACGAAGGCCTGCACCTGCTCTATGAACAGGCCCAGACGCGATATCTGCCGCGGCGCGAACGCTGGTACAACCTGACGACGCATTTTCCCTGGATCGGCATGCGCACGGCCGCGGTCGACGGCGCGCACGTCGAGTTCTTCCGCGGCATCGCGAATCCCATCGGCATCAAGATCGGCCCCGGCATGACTCGCGAGTGGCTGCAGGATCTGATCGCGATCCTTAATCCGAACAACGAGCCCGGGCGGCTGACGCTTATTCATCGCTTCGGCGCGAAAGCAATCGACGACTGCCTGCCAGCGATGATCTCGGCCGTCAAGGAAACCGGCTCGCCCGTGCTCTGGGTCTGCGATCCGATGCACGGCAATACCGAGAGCACGGCCGACGGCACCAAGACGCGGCGCTTCGACAATATTCTCAAGGAACTGGAGTCCGCGTTTCGCATTCACGCGGCGCAGGGCAGCTATCTGGGCGGCGTGCATCTGGAGCTGACGGGGGAGAACGTCACCGAATGCACGGGTGGTGCTCGCGGCCTGACCGATGGCGATCTGGCCCGCGCCTACAAATCGGCGGTCGATCCGCGTCTCAACTACGAGCAGGCCATGGAAATCGCGATGCGCATCGCGGGCCTGCACCGCAACGGCCGATAAGGATTCTGTGCGGTCGGATCTTTTTTGCTCACCCCGTGCACGGTTTATTGGCGGTCCACGGCGTGAACCCTACTGTTGACCGTGTTTGTTGACGTCCCGCCACGCGGCGTCGTTCTCCATTCGCCGCGATTCGCCTGGCCGCAGAGCGTCGATTGACCACGGCCCGATCGCCGCGCGAATGAGGCGTAGCGTCGGCAGCCCGGCCGCAGCCGTCATGCGTCGCACCTGGCGATTACGCCCCGTAGCGATACGGATTTCCAACCAGACCTCGGCGACGTTCTTGCGATACCGGATCGGTGGATCGCGCGGCCAAAGCCCCGCGGGTTCGTCGATTACCCGTGCCGTCAAAGCCCTTGCAGACCCGTCCTTGAGCCGCACACCACGCAACAATTCATCGAGCTGTTCCTCTTGCGGGTCACCTTCGACCTGCGCCCAATAGGTTTTGGCGAGCTTGCCGTCCGGCGCGCTGATCGCGGCCTGCAGGCGGCCGTCGTCGGTCAGCGCGATGAGGCCCTCGCTATCGTAATCCAGCCGCCCGGCCGGGTAGACACCGGGTTCAGTCACGAACTCTGCGAGCGTCCGGCGGCCCTCGGCATCGCGAAACTGGCTGAGGACCTGGTACGGCTTGTTGAGGAGAATTAAGGGCACGGGGCAGAGCCTAACGCAGTGTGGCGTTGCCGCGTAGACTGGATCGGATCCTTTTTTCTTTGAGAAAAGAGACCCACTCCGTCAAGACCTTGTTGCCCCACCGCGGTCGCCCGGTACAATGCCCGCCAAATCGAGCCGAGACTTTCCATGCACTATGACCATATCGAGGTGCCCGCAGACGGCGAGGCCATCACCGCGAATCGCGACCACTCGCTGAACGTACCCGATTTTCCGATCATCCCGTTCATCGAGGGCGACGGCATCGGCATCGACGTGAGCCCGGTCATGCTGGACGTCGCCAATGCGGCCGTGTCCAAAGCGTACGGCGACAATCGCGCCATCAAGTGGATGCAGGTCTATGCCGGGCAGGCCGCGAGCAAGATCTATGGCAGCGCGGAATTCCTGCCCGAGGAGACGCTGCACGCTTTGACCCACTACATCGTGTCGATCAAGGGTCCGCTGGCAACGCCCGTCGGGGGTGGTATTCGCTCGCTGAACGTATCCATCCGCCAGACGCTCGACCTGTATGCCTGCGTGCGTCCAATCCGCTATTTCCCGGGCGTGTCGACGCCGATGAAACAGTCTGACCTCGTCGACATGGTGATTTTTCGCGAGAATACCGAAGACATCTACGCGGGTATCGAGTACCCGACCGGGTCGCAGGAAGTGCAAAAGCTGATCCACTTCCTGCAGACCGAACTCGGTGTCAAGAAAATACGCTTCCCGGCGAGTTCGGGCATCGGCATCAAGCCGGTGTCGCGCGAAGGTTCCGAGCGCCTGATCAGGAAAGCAATCCAGCACTGCATCGAACGGAACTTCGGCTCGGTGACGCTCGTGCACAAGGGCAACATCATGAAATACACCGAGGGCGCGTTCTGTCAGTGGGGCTACGATGTCGCGCGCGCCGAATTCGGTGCGAAAGAAAAAGACGGCGGACCTTGGCTCGCGTTCGCGAATCCGGTGACGGGTCGCGAGATCGTTATCAAGGACGTCATCGCCGATAATTTTCTGCAGCAGATCCTGATGAGTCCCGAGGACTACGACGTCATCGCCACGCTGAATCTCAACGGCGACTACATCTCGGATGCGCTGGCGGCGCAGGTCGGCGGTATCGGCATCGCGCCGGGCGGAAACATCGGCGATTGCGTCGGCGTGTTCGAGGCGACCCACGGCACGGCGCCGGGATTCGCGGGCAAGGACCGCGTCAACCCGGGTTCGCTGATCCTGTCCTCCGAAATGATGTTGCGGTATATCGGCTGGACCGAGGCGGCAGACCTGATCCTCAAAGGCGTGGCGAACACGATCGCGAACAAGGAGCTGACCTTCGATCTGGCGAAGCTGCGCGTCGGCATCAAGCGACCGAAGCGCAAGGAGCGCCCGCACGACAAGAAAGAAGCGGAGCAGGAACTCGAGCAGCTGGTTCCGGGCGCGAAACTGCTGGGCACGCGCGATTTCGGCGCGGCCGTCATTCGACACATGGACGACTCGTAGGGTGCGTTTCACGCACCGTAAATAAACGGTGCACGAAGTGCACCCTACTATCTCCCGCGGGTTCACCATGCCCTGACCGCAAATCGAGTATCGTAAAAGCGGCATCTTGCCGCGATAATGCAAACGGGCACGCAATCACCGCAAACCTGATTTACAGACACCGCCTGTGACCAAAGCCATCTTCGATAAATCGTGCCGCGCCTGCCCGCGGCTCGCGATATTCCTCGACACTGTCAACGAAAAATACCCCGACTACTACAGCCGGCCGGTGCCGCCGTTCGGCGCTGCGGACGCGCGCCTGCTGATCGTCGGACTCGCACCGGGCATGCACGGCGCGAACCGCACGGGCCGGCCGTTCACGGGCGATCACGCGGGTATCTTGCTGTACCGTATGCTGCATCGCTTCGGTTTCGCCTCGCATGCGGAATCGACCGCGGCCGACGACGGCCTGACGCTCACCGACTGCCGGATAACGAACGCCGTAAAATGTCTGCCACCCGATAACAAACCCGTCGGTGCCGAGATCAACACCTGCAATGCATTCCTCGCCAACGAGCTCGACCGGCTGCCGCCCGGCGCGGTCGTACTCGCGCTCGGTGGCATCGCACATCGCGCGATCATCAAGGCCCGCGGCGCGCGCCAGAGCGATTACGGTTTCGTGCACGCGGCCGTGCATGAATTCGATAGCTTTCGCGTGCTCGATTCCTACCACTGCAGCCGCTACAACACGAACACGGGCCGACTAACCGAGGCAATGTTCGAGGATGTGTTTGAAAAAGCGCGGCAGCTGCTTGGCGACTAGCCACCGTTCCTCATGAACGACGAATCCGCATTCGACGCGCCGACGTTTCTCAAGAGCCTCACTCACCGGCCGGGCGTGTACTGCATGCTCAACGCGAAACACAAGGTGCTCTATGTCGGCAAGGCGCGCGATCTCAAGAAACGCGTATCGAGTTATTTCCAGCGCACCCGGCAGGCGCCGAAGACGATGGCGCTCATGGAGCTGGTCGAAAAAGTCGACGTCACGGTGACGAATACCGAGGCGGAAGCGTTGATTCTCGAGTACAACCTGATCAAGCGCCACAAGCCGCGCTTCAACGTCATCCTGCGCGACGACAAGAGTTATCCTTATATTTATGTGTCGACCGAGCATCGCTTCCCGCGGCTCAGGTTTTACCGCGGACCGCGCAAGGGCAAGGGCCGCTACTTCGGGCCGTTTCCCAGTTCGGGCGCCGTGCGCCACACGCTCAACGAGCTGCAGAAACTGTTTCTGATCCGCAACTGCGAAGACAGTTTCTTCAAAAACCGCACGCGGCCCTGCCTGCAATATCAGATCAAGCGCTGCACAGGGCCATGCGTCGATTTGATCAGCGAGGCGCAGTACCGCAACGACGTGGATGCGGCGATCCAGTTTCTGGACGGTAAAAACGACAGTGTGATTGCGAGCTTCGTCGCACGTATGGAGCGTGCCTCGGCCGCGCAGGACTACGAGCAGGCGGCACGGTTGCGGGACCAGATCTCCCAGCTGAAGGAGATCGAGGCGCGCCAGCTCGTGTCACGAAGCGCGAATAAGGATCTCGATATCATCGGCTTAGCCTCGAACGGCGCCATACACTGCGCTACCGTGCTGTTCATCCGCAACGGGGCGATCATCGGCACCCGCAACCACTTCCCGCGGCTCGCAGGCGAAACCGACCGCCGTACAATTCTGAACGGTTTTGTCGCGCAGTATTACCTCGGCAGAGATGCGCCGGCCGAGATCATCCTCGAGACCGACATCGAGGACCGGGCGCTGCTCGAAGCGGAGCTTGGCGAGCGCGCGGGGCACAAGGTCGCGATCAAGAGCAAGGTGCGAGGTGACCGGGCCCGCTGGCTGGAGATGGCGTGCACGAACGCCGAGCAGGGACTCGGTCTGCAGGTCGCGAGTAATGCGACGATCAGGCGGCAGTTTGCGGCGCTCGCCGAGGCGCTCGAACTCGAAGAACCGGCCGAGCGCATCGAGTGCTTCGACGTCAGCCACACGTCGGGCGAGGCGACGGTGGCGTCCTGCGTCGTGTTCAACCTGGCGGGATCACTCAAGTCCGACTACCGGCGCTTCAACCTGAGTCCGGCCGCGGC